>ENA-OSJC01000155-OSJC01000155.1-marine-metagenome-genome-assembly--contig:-NODE-155-length-68698-cov-6.785824_pt1 | contig 68698 bp, 69 predicted proteins | sample MGYA00237885_ERZ534234 | MGnify/ENA primary metagenome ERZ534234 (study PRJEB26413, sample SAMN06343907) | marine metagenome | isolation source: coastal waters | place: Atlantic Ocean: West Antarctic... | reverse complement strand
ATAACGTTCAGAAAATAATCTTACCGCACCATTGACGCAATCGGAATCAAAAATTGACCGCAATCTCTAAAATCTTTAAGTTTACTTACTGGCTATTTAAGATCTCTTTTGAAAATACTCTCTCTTGAAGATATATTTGATACCGTTAATTGGGTGTGTATTAATCGTAACAAGCTCCCACCCTTTTTTTTCCATATTGATTTAACATTTTTTCTCTAGCTTCTTCGTATCTTAAATCGAACTCTTCTGACTCTTTATGAGGTTCAATTACAGCAGCATCTAATATTTTATATTCAAATCTTTTCATTAATTTTTTAATAGTTGGTAGACATGTTTGGCTGCATCACTTGTATCTTTTAATGGGTTTTCTTTGCAGTACTTAATGGCTGCCCAGTAAAGAGAATCATAGGAAGCATCCTTATCCAAATTCTTCCCAACACTTCCAGAATTTGCATAATTTCGTCCAGTTATGTATCCAGAAATATAAAATATAACAGACTCTTTTGTTAACGTTTCGTTTTCCCTAGATAAAATTTATCCACAAGATGTGAGTGCTAATCCTGTGTAAGCAGCATAAGCATTCCCACTTAACAATAAACCCAGAACCACGATCCCTAAATGTTTTTTCATTAATCTTTAAATATATAAATAAAAGTTAAAACTATAAGGACTATGATAATCCAAATAGCAAGATTAGTTAATAGTTGTTTTAATTTAGAATGAGATTGTAAAAAAACAGGAAGAACCAATAAAAGAACTCCTATCATATAGACTACAGATATTAGTTGATCCATATTCCAAGACTAACAAATCTAAAATCAAGTGTCTAGGCGATGAAGTTGTTGTTATTAGCTTATAGTTTTAACCTTAGTAGATAAGATTTATTAGTTGGCATTAATAGATAGAGAGTGAAGTTAAGAGACAACTTTACGGGACTGTCGTTCATTCTTTTTTATTCTATCAAAAGTTTTCTCAATTATTTTTGCTTTCGGTCTCAATTCCTCTAATTTTCTTCTATCTTTTTCTAATTGGTTTACACCAGTTGTTTTATTAAAACCTGCTCCAAGTTTTATAAATCCGTCTGTTCTTTTAAAAAATTCTTTGTTTTTAGATTGTGATTTACTGTACCAAAGATCTTTTAATTGTTTTGTGTAATCTTCAAGTTTACTTTTATCCCAGGTAATATTTTCCTGTACTTTCATAAGATTATAAAATTGTATAAAGTCTTTTGATTTAACCCATTGTCTAATTATATGAGTAAGTGACTTGTCTTTATTTTCTGGATCAAGTTGCTTTTGTGTAACTATCGCAATAATATTCAATGAATAAGATGCTCTATTAATATCACAATTAGATTCTTTAACTTGGTCACAACCTTTTAGTAAGTTTAATACTTTCTGAGGATCACGGTCTGAGTGTGTTAAATATTCAATTACCTTATCCCACTTGTCTTTTACTACTTTACCCATTGATACATAATACACAGAACAAGAAACTTACTCAATTACTTTAGTAATTTTAACCTTTTAAGATTATAGCAATATAACTGCATAAGAAAAAAGCAGACAAGCCTGCAAGATATTTTGTTTCCCTAGTTTTTCCAAATTTCCTATATTGAATTACACTTAATATTATAAATGATATCGAGGTAATCAAAAAATATATTGGTTCAATAATTCCATCTAATGTGGCCATAATTAAATCTTAATTAGATTCTAAAATTTGATTTTTTACTATCAATCAAAAAAGCTTTAACAGTTTCTTTTGTCAGTTGATCAAATGTTTTTCCAAAATTTTCAATTTTTTCAATAATTGCAGGTGGCACTGTGATTATATGGCAACCCAGTTGTTTTGCTTGTAAATAGTTGTAAGGCTCTCTTACACTTGCCCACAATATCTCAACATTCTTAAATTTTTTTGCTAAAAAAATACTTCTTTTAAATTCTGGAACTGGATCTCTTCCCGTGTCTCCTGCTCTTCCAGCAAATATAGAAATAATAACTTTTGTGTTTTTATTAATTAACTTTAGGATTTTTTCAGTTTGTTTGGCACTGTATATCGCAGTTATGTTAAGTTTTATATTTTGGCTATTTAATTCTTTAATAATTCTTCCCATAAATTTACCTTTAGAATTTGCAACTGGCACTTTTACATAAACATTTTTACCCCAAGTATTTATTTGTATTGCTTGCTTCTTCATTTCAACATACTCATCAGCAAATACTTCAAGTGATACTGGCTTGTTAACACATATGCTTAGAATTTTTTTTGAATAAGACTTGTAATCTTTTGCTCCAGCTTTTCTCATCAAACTAGGATTGGTAGTAAATCCTTTAACAATTTTTTTGTTATTAAATTTTTTGATTAAGTCTAATTCTGCAATGTCGCAAAATATTTTTGTTTTCAATTTTAATATCCTATAGATTTTTTGTTATATCTTCTGTCATTTTTTTAGCATCTGCAAATAACATAAGGGTATTTTCTTTATAAAATAAATCATTATCAATTCCCGCATAACCTGGGGAAAGACTTCTTTTTACAAATAAAACTGACTTGCACTTCTCAACATCTAATACTGGCATACCATAAATGGGGCTTTGAGGGTCATTTTTTGCAGCAGGATTTGTTACATCGTTTGCACCTATTACAAACGCAACATCTGCATTAGCAAAATCATTATTTATTTCTTCTAATTCAAATACCTCATCATAAGGAACGTTAGCTTCAGCCAATAAAACATTCATATGACCTGGCATTCTTCCTGCAACTGGGTGAATAGCATAAGAAACCTTGATATCATTTTTTTTAAGTGTATCTACCATCTCTCTAAGTGCATGTTGCGCTTGCGCAACAGCCATTCCATAACCCGGTACAATTATTACTGATGATGCATTCTTCATTAGAAATGCGGCATCTTCAGCATTTCCATTTTTAACGGGTCTTTGTTCTTTACTGGAGGAGCCCGCTGATTGTTCTGCTGCACCAAATCCTCCTAATATGACATTAAAGAAAGATCGATTCATACCTTTGCACATAATATAGGATAATATAGCACCTGAAGAACCAACTAGTGCACCCGTAATAATTAAAGCCGTATTTTCTAAAGTAAATCCAATTCCTGCTGCTGCCCAACCAGAATAAGAATTAAGCATAGAAATTACTACAGGCATGTCTGCACCACCAATTGGAATTATTAATAAAAAACCAATTAAGAAAGAAATAGCTAACAATATCCAAAATAAATTAGAAGACTGTGTGGAACAAAGTAAATAAGTTAAAATTATTATCGAGATTAATATCAATGCATTTAGTGGGTGTTGCCCCTTAAATGTAATAGGCGCTCCTGACATAATCCCTTGAAGTTTTAAAAAAGCAATTACTGATCCAGAAAATGTTATTGCACCTACAACTGCACCAATTGACATTTCGATTAAACTTCCAAGTTTAATATTACCTGGAGTCCCAAGGTTAAAAGCTTCTGGATTCAAGAAAGCTGATAGGGCAACAAAAACTGCCGCAAGACCTACAAGACTATGAAAACCTGCAACAAGTTCAGGCATGGCTGTCATAGGTATTTTATAAGCTATAAAGGCACCAATTAAACCACCAATTAATAAAAAAATTAAAACATATATAAATCCGCTGGAAAAATTTCCTATAGATAAGAATGTAACCGTTATTGCAATTATCATACCTGTAATTCCAAAAAAATTACCTTGTCTTGATGTTTCTGGTGAAGACAAGCCTCTTAATGCCAATATAAACAATACACCCGAAATTAAGTAAAAAATTGCTGATAAATTTGCAGAAATCATTATTTATCCTTTTTCTTTTTTTTATACATGGCAAGCATTCTTTGGGTTACTAAAAAACCTCCAAAAATATTTATTGCTGCGAGTGATATTGCTAAAAATCCAAAAATACTTGAGGTATTAAAAATACTATCAGAATTACCTGCTAATCCTGCAATGATTGCACCTACAATAATTACAGATGAAATTGCATTTGTTACAGACATCAATGGAGTGTGTAAAGAAGGCGTTACACTCCATACAACATAATATCCAATGAATATTGAAAGAATAAATATGCTTAATCTAAATATAAAAGGATCTATTTCCATAATTTTATTTTATTAAAGTTTTTTCAATTATCTCATCTTCTAGATTAATATTAATTTTATTGGTTTCTTTATCGTATAGATTTGAAACAAAATTAAATACGTTTTTTGCATATAAATTTGATGCAGAAATTGGTAGTTTATTAAGAATATTACTTTCACCCATAATTCTAACTCCATTTTTATTTATTACTTTATCAACCTCTGTAAAAGCTGTGTTACCACCTTGTATAGCAGCTAAATCATAAATTACAGATCCAGCTTGCATATTGTTAATCATTGTATCTTTAATTATTATTGGAGCTTTTCTTCCTGGAATTAAGGCAGTACATATTACAATATCAATCTTCTTAAGTGTTTCAGATAATAATTCTTCCTGTTTTTTTTTAAAATCATCTGATGCTTCTTTTGCATAGCCCCCTTCTGTTTCTAGGTTTTCTGCACCTTCAACAGTTAAAAATTTACCTCCCAAACTTTCAACTTGCTCTTTTGAAGTCATTCTCACATCAGTAGCAAAAACAATCGCACCCATTCTTTTTGCTGTTGCAATAGCTTGAAGTCCCGCAACGCCCGCGCCAACGACAAGAATCTTTGCAGCCGGAATTGTTCCAGCAGCTGTCATCATCATTGGAATAGCTTTTTCAAAGTTAGCAAATGATTCTAGAACTGCTTTATATCCAGCGAGGTTAGCTTGTGAAGAAAGTATGTCCATAGATTGTGCTCTTGTTATTCTTGGAAGTAATTCTAAGGAAAAAACATTAATATTTTTTTTTACCAAGTTATCTATTTTATCTTTATTTATATATGGATTCAAAATTCCAATTAACGTTTGATTTTCATTCATTAATAAACTTTTTTCATTTGATAATAAGCCCAGCTGAACAACAAGATCAGCATTATGCATAACTTCTTTTTCATCTTCCGAAATTTTTACACCTACCTGAGAGTACTCCTCATCCTTGATACCTAAATGATAAGCATAATTCTTCGACAGTGACACTTCCATACCAAGTGCTATATATTTTTTTGCAATATCAGGTGTAATTGCGACTCTTTTTTCAATTTTTTGATTTTCTAAAGTCGAGGCTATTTTCATAAGTGGAACTTATAACAAGAAAATGGCCATTAAAACCAAAACTGATATAACCGCGACAGTTCCCCACAATACTAATTTAGTAAAATTATTCCAAGTGCTTTTATGGTTTTCATTTTCCATAAAAACTATTTCTGTCTTGCTTTAAATTTTGGATTTGTTTTATTAATTACGTAAACTCTACCTCTTCTTCTTACAAGTTTAGAGTTAAGGTCTCTATTTTTAATTGATTTTAAGGAACTTTTAATTTTCATAATAAATTTTTTATGCCTGGCAATGTCCTACTCTTCCGTGTCTTAAGACAAAGTACCATTGGCGCTGAAAGGCTTGACTTCCGAGTTCGGAATGGGATCGGGTATTGCCCTTTCGCAATAATCACCAGGCCATGAACTTATACTTATAAAAAAAACTTTGTAAATAACAATATATCATAGCAATTTGACATTAACTTAGATTGATTATATTCAAAAAACCTTTGAAAATCTTATGTTATTTAGCACTTTATCGACTATTTAGGATTTGAAGTCAAAAAAATAAGCTATATATAAGTTTAAAATGAAAAAAATTATAAGAAAATTTTTCAATACTTTTGGAATTCAAATAAGTAAATTTACTCCTGGAAAAAGATTAATTTTTGAAAACATACACAAAATAAAAATAAGAAAAAAACCTATAATATTTGATGTGGGAGCAAATGTTGGAGAAATATCTTTAAGATATTTGGAGGAATTTCCTCGTGCTATAATTCACGCTTTTGAGCCAAACAATGAAGCATTTCAAGTATTTAAAGAAAAAATAAAAAGTAAAAATATTATCTTAAACAATATTGGACTTGGTGAAAAAAGTGGCACCAAAAAATTACATTATACCTTAAAATCTGGTAACTCTTCAATTAGAGCTTTAAACCTTAAAAGTAAGTGGATAAAAAATAAAGCTGAAATTTATAAAACAGTGCCCACAAAATATATTAAAAAAACTTCAAGTATAAAAGTAAAAACTATTGATGAATATGTAAAAAAAAATAAGATTAAAACAATAGATCTAGTAAAAATTGATACTCAAGGATATGAAACAAACATTTTAAAAGGTTCAAAAAATAGCTTAAAGAAAATAATAAAGAATATTGAGTTAGAAATAATGCTTGATGACTGCTACGAAGTAAACATGAGTTTCTATGAAATTGAAAAAATTTTGGATCCAATGGGCTTTAAATTAATTGGTCTCTATAGCAATAAAAGAGATGTTTATGAAAATGTAAACTTTGGAGCTTTTGCTTTTTACTCAAAAAAATTAGTTTAAAAAAAACTTAGTAACATATCTGTTCTACTTTTCAACGTAGAATCTAATTTATTTTTTTTATATTCTGGAAAAATAGAATTAAGATATTCAATTTTTTTGGACTCATTATGATCATTTAAATTAGACCGGAGATAAAATGGATATTTTAAATAGTTATTAAAATTTTTTACTTTATTATCATAGAAGTCAATTAAAATTCTTTTTTTTCCAAGAGTAGCCAGCTCATTCAAATCAAATTTTAAGATATCTTTAAGCAAACCAATATCTAAAAAAACTCCTCTCAACTCAACACCTTCTCTCATTGAAGCCACATCATTGGTGAGACATCTGGAATTTGGTAAAAAATATTCAATATCGTTAAAAAAAATATTTTCAATTAAACTATAACTATTATTGAAAATAAAAACATCGTTTATCCATTCTAAATAATCTTTATTTTTTATAAAATCAAAAATTAAATTACTTTTTGATAAAAGTGATGGATTAAAATTTTTAAATCCTAATTTAAGTGCTTTATTAACTTTAAATTTAAAGTTTTGGTGATCAAAAAACTTATTATATCCAAAATATAACTCATCTCCACCCAATCCAGATAAGGCACAATTAATATTTTTTTTTGACAATTCTAAGCATAAAGATTGAATTGCAAGAGATGTAAAAGAGTCCATTGGCTGTCCAAATAAATTTAAAACAGATTTATTTTCCATTATAAGATTATCATCATTTATAAAAACAGAATTTAAACTTTCTGTATGTTGATTTTCATTTATAAATTGTGCTTCATTTTTAGCATATGTAGCTACAGTAAATCTATTGTTTTTACTTAAGAATTGGTCTGCAACAATTGTTGAGTCAAGACCTCCGGAAAACAATATTCCAATTTCTCTATCAGCATTAAATTTATCTTTTAGAGAATTTTCTATATTTTCAAAAAAAATACTAGTTTTAAAATTTTTATCTTCTGTAGATTTTTTATGGTTTAAATAATATTTTTTTGGATCAAAAAATTTTATAGATTTAGTATTAAAATTTTCATCAATAGTTAAAATTTGCCCAGGTGTTAATTTATAAATATTTTTATAAAAAGTTTGATCTTTAATTAAATGACCAAATGAAAGATAAGAAAATAGTAGCTCTTTACTGTCTGATTTTTCTGATAAATCGGATAAATTTGATAATTCTGAAGAAATTATTATTTTAGATTTATCCATATAATAAAATAATGTTTTTTCTGAAAAAATATCATTTCCAAAATGAAGTTTTCTTCCATCAAAGTAAATGAAAGAAAACATCCCATTTATTAAATGCAAACTATCGAAACCAAACTCTATCAAAAAATAAAAAAAAACTTCAGTATCACAGTTTGATTTAAACTTATATCCTCTCTCTTTTAGGATTTTTTTTTTTTCAGTTTGATTATAAATTTCACCATTAAAGACTAAAACTTTATCCTCAAAAATAAAAGGTTGATTTCCTTTTTCACTTAGATCGTTTATTGCAAGTCTTTGAATTCCTAAAAAAATATTTTTTTTATACCATTCACCATAATCATCTGGTCCCCTATATTTTAGCTCTTTTGTTTTTCTTCGTGAAAAATTAATTTCACTTTCACTCAAATTTTCAGAGCTACTAATATAAGAAAATATTCCACACATAAATTTTTAATCTTCTATTTGTTTCATGAATGACTGATAAGTTAACATCAGTATTAAAAAATGACTTGAGACTTTGTCTTTTTTATCTAACCAATTGTTAATATAAGTAGATACTTTGTCCATATCAAGAAAGCTTAATTCATTTATATATTTGTCATCTTTTAATTTAATAACTTTTTTTCTATATTCTTTTTCTAAAAGCTCACCAAATTCTAACCATGTTCTTTGTAGACTTGTGTCTCTTTTTTTAAATCTTGATATCCTATTTATAAATTTCATTCCACTACAAACGGTTTGCATATAGGATCCATACTTAACTTTAAATCCTGTATTTCCACTGGGTATGTTGGCTAGATTTTTATTTGAAAGTTCCAAAGCTTTTCTCTCGACTCTGGCATCAAATTTTTGATTATTTGGTAATTGTAAGTACAAATCATACAAATTATTAGTAAAAGGGAGCACTCTATGCTGTCCATATTCTTTTAAGCAAAGTTGTGCGCCATATGAGTATTTTCTACTTGGGTTTCCAATATTTATAAAATCATACCAATCATTTTTATCGTCAGAATATTTTTTAGCTTCATCTAATATTTTATTTAATTCAACATTTAAATTATCAAATAACAATTTTTGATTATTATTTTTAATGAATGAGTCAATGCTGTGTCCTTTAGCTAAAAAAAGACAATTATTTAAAAAAAAATTGATAAAATCATCATCAATCTTTTTGGGTATCTTTAAATATAATTGTTGATTAAGAAAATTAATAGAAGAATACGGGCTATACCATCCTTGAAAGAACCAATCGATAGCATATCCGGAAAATACTCCATCATAATTATTGGTTACATCTTCGTGTCCATAGTGAACTGCATCAACAACATACATTGAAGAATTTACGGATGCACTATAATCATGATATTCCTTATACTTTCCAATTTCTAGTTTTTTCCATATATATTTTTGTCCAACAGCTTCACATGATTTTTTGGCTGCTTCAGATTCTCTATTTTGTGAATATGAATAATTTAAACAATCTAATTCAACTGGACAAGTGGCAAGAGCAAACCTTGTATCAAGTCCACCACTCAACATAAGTAATGGTTTTTTTAAATCACTAAGAAGAAATTTCCAAGATTTTATTAGCTCTGTTTTTAAAGCATTTGCATTATCATTTAATTTTTGTTTATTTTTTCTATAATTAGGGCTCCAATATTTTGAGATTTTGTGAATTTCATTTTCAATTTCAATTATACTGAACGGCATTAAAAACTTTGAAGCAATATCAAGCGTTTTATCACCAAAGATACGTCTAAATTTAAAAAACTCATACAAAGCATTTTCATCTAGCTTAAATTTATTATTTTTTTTTAAAATTTTTGCAATACTGTAATAATTATTTGATAAAAAAACTTCTTCTTTATCAATAAAATAATACAACGTAGGTGAAGCAAATCGTGAGTTTATTACTTTAATTTTGTTATCTTTTTTGGATATATCAATAATTATAAATTCACCATCAATATTGGAATAATTATTTTTTGAATATTTATTTTTCCAATCCTTGTAAAAATATTCATTATTTATATTTGAATTAAATGAAGGTTTGCCAAAAATAATTGTTTTAGAAAATTCATCAGAAAATATATCTAAATTTGTTTTTTCCCCTTGTATAATCTCATAATTTGAAAAACTTTTACTTTTAGAAAAACTAATTAAAAAAAAATTCTTTATCATTTATTATCAATATTTTTTTTAAAATTTTCCACATAATCATTAAGACTTAATTTTCCAAAAATTTTATAAACTTTATTATTTACGTGCATATTTGTTAATGCTGACGCATATCTTTCACCTTGTCGTTTAGGTAAAAATTTAATCGGCCTTTTAAATAACTTGGCAACTTGTAAAATTGAATATTTTTTTTTATGCGAAATACTATAGTGCCTTGATTTATTTTGTTTCCACGCATAATAACATACCTCTACCGTATCATTTATATGTGTGAATCTTCTGGTTTGTGTGCCAGGCTTAACAACAGTTAGTGGTTTATTATTTTCATAACAATCCTCAAATATTCCTATAATTGTGGCCATTTTTCCTGTTCTAATTTGTCTTTCACCGAAAACGTTATAAAAATAGATTACTTCAGAACTGAGATTAAACCATTTTTTTAGGTTACCCAACATCTCTAAATTTTTTGATTTTGTAAATGCATATGGAGATAGATTTTTGTCATCACCTTTATTACCAACACTGGCAGATGTAGCAGAATATATAATCTTAATCTTATTATTTAAACAAAATTTAAAAACAGATATTGTACCAATTAAATTAGATTTAATGCAATCTTCAAAATTTTCAAAACTTCTATAGATTCTTGAAAATTCTCCAAAATGAAAAATAGTAATTATTTTATTTTTGTATTTATTCAATATCTTTTCAATATCAAGAGTTGAGCCCTTTATATAAATTACTCTTTTATCATTAAAATGATTTTTTTTTGTACCACTATAATAATTATCTATAGAGATAATTTTTAGTTTTGTTTTCTTTAAAAGAGTTCCAATTAAATGAGAACCAACAAAACCAGCGCCACCAGTTACCACAATATATTTTTTACTAAAATATTTTTCCATAAATTCTTTTATGTTTTAGTATATATAATAATATAAATTTTGGTAAAAATTTAATAATCATACTTTTAATACTTTTATTTTTTTTATTACTATTTTGACTGTTAATATTATTCTTATATTTATTTAAACTTATGTGGTGCTGATAAAAGTCAAATTCAATACCACCTATTTTTTTTTTGAAAAATGCCGTATTTCCATTTGGATTCGATGGTCCCAAAATTAGATTATTAATAGATTTTTTTGATAAAAATTGAATAACTTCCCAGAAAATTAATTGATTTACCCCATGCGATAAATTTTCTTTTGAAATATTAGAGAATAACAAGTGTGCTTTATCATTGTCCAGACCTATCAGGGCATATCCTGCCAACACACCTTCTTTTTCACAACTAAAAATTACAGTAGACTTCATTTTTAATAGCTCAAAGAAAAATTTTTTATTATGAATGGGTATATTTTTTTTTAACTGATTTGCTAAATATAAATTATAGTATTTTATACTGGGAAAATTTTGATTTGTAATAATATTAAATCCTCTTTTAATAGCTTTTCTAACCTCTGTTCTGAATACGCCAGGTTTGTTATCCCAATTTAAATTATTATTATTTGGATGGATATTAATTATATAGTTTTTTTTTAAATCATTCAAAATTTTATCAAGATTATTAGTTGAATTAATATAAAATGCAGAAATTGAATTTTTACTAATAAAATTTTCAATTTCAAGAATTATATTTTCAGCAATTTTTTTTTCATCAAAAATAAAGCTATCGAAAAAAGTATAGCCAATTTTTTTTCTTTTAAAATTTTCATTAATATAAAAAAATAAAATACCATTAATTTTGTTATTAATATCAAAACTTAAAATAAAATAAAATTTAGCTTTATAATTATTAATTAAATTATTAATAAATTCTTCATCTAAAAATAAATATGCTTTTTTTCTTCTTAAAAAATTTTTTATTTCTTTAAAATATTTAAATGATTCATATTCAACTAATTCCAACATAAATATTACTTATTTTCTTATAATTAAAATTAACAAAAAATATAAAATAGTCGTAATAACCATCACATAAAAACTTTTATAAATTGTAAAAATCATTAGTGGCACAAAAGCTATAGCATTATTTACTAAACTGGTTTTCAAAACACTATTAAATTTTTTGTGCAAGTAATGATGAATATGATTTCTATCACCTTTAAAAGGATTCTGATTTTTATAAATTCTTACAATAAATAGCCTCAACAAATCTAACATTGGCAAGTAAAGGAGTAAATAAATCTCTTCAACACTAATACTTTTACTAGTATTATAATTTTTGATTATAAAAAAGGCTACTATAAATGAAATTGCGTATATGCCTTGATTACCTATAAATATTTTATTTTTGTAATTAAAAAATAAAAAAAATAATAATGAAATCATTAACAAAATTGAAAAGATAGGAAAAACATTTTTCAGTGTAAAAAATAAAAAAACAAAAAATAGATATGATCCAGACTGAAGATTTATACCATCGAACATATTTAATGAATTAATAAGTACTAAAAAACATAAAACTGTTATAAAAATTTTTACATTCTCTAATTCAATAACTGTACTCAAGCTTTGAATATTTATTGACTGAATAACAAGCTGATCATCAAGTAATGTTGCAAAATAAAAAATAAATCCAAAAAATATCAGTCTTAAATTTGCACTTAATCCATCTTTGTCATCTTTAAGTCCAAGCAAAAAAAGGAATATTAAACAAAAATAAAAGCAAAAAATTGATTTCAAATCAATTTTATTTGATACAAAAAAAAATTCTTTAAATGAATTTTCATTTGATAATAAAAAGTTAGATAAAGAAAATATTAATAGTGATAAGACTATAACTAAGCCTCCTATAGGTGGTATTATTTGACTGTGTAATTTTCTAATACTATCAGGGTGATCAAATATACCTATTATTTTTGAAATTCTTTCTAAATTTATATAAAAAATAAGATTAAACAAAATAGCAATAGTAAAACTTATGATAATCATGAACTTTTTTCTTTAAGGCTTTTGTTAAATTCGCATACTAAAAAATAAATTCCTAAAATTATTAAATAATTTTCAATAGGATATCTATATCTTATAGATGATATCAATATCATATGAATAAAATTAAAATAATAAATCATTAAAATTAGTGGGAATGTTTTTTTTTCAAAATTTCTAATAAATTTCAATGAATACAATGCAAATAAGCATAATATAGGACCAAAGGTAAGTAGAGAAATATAAAAATATTTTGATTGATTATATTCCTGTGAATATGGCCAAAGTCTCCAAAATCTAATAAATTTTTTATAAGATAATTCTATAAACCTTATCGGATTATTCAAAATATAATTAACAGAATATTGAAGATAACTATTATAACGATCTAGTGCTGCTTTGTTTCCACTAATGAATTCAACTTTATTTCTTTCTTTGTCAAAATAGAAACCTGGGTAGCCATTTAATAAATCATAACTAAAATCTTTTTGAATTTTAAAAAATCTTTTTGGATGATTTTTAATATCAAATTCATCGATCATGACTCCACCACCAGTCTCGTTTAGTGGATTATTACCAATAAAAAGCGTGTGTGGTCCAACAAGATTAAACATTATAAATTTATCGTATTGAGTGTAATTGTATATCCACCATGGACTCATAATGGATACAAAAATTATAAGACCAATAATTAAATTTGAGAAAGATTTTTTTAATTTTTTTTTAAAGTAAAAAAAATCAAAATAAAATATTAAAATAAATAGAGGATAAAAATGTATTGGTTTAATTAAAATAGCCAATGTGCCAATAATGGTTGCAATAAAAATTTTGTTTTTATAAAAAGATAAAAGCATTAATGTAAGAAGAAAAACATATATAACTTCTGAAAATCCTGTAATGCTATAAAATATATTAAATGGATAAAAAGAAATTACAAGTGCAACTAAGAACCTAAAAAAAATATCTTTATAAATAAGTTTTGAAAGTTCAAACACGACATATACAGTTAAACATGAAATTAAAATGTTAAAGATTTCTATCCCAATGTGCATTTGAACAAAATAAACAATAATTGGATATAAGGGCATTATTTGATCTGAGATTGGCTCACCATTTAAAAAAAACATGACTGTGTCAGTATATGTTTGAACATCATAAAATGATGGTTGAGATAAAAACTTATAAAAAAGTAATTTAACTACAAATGATAAGAGTATAATTGCTGTGATTAAAATATTTTCATTTTTTTGGAAAATATTTTTTAAATATAAGAACTTATTTTGGTTCTTTTGAAACATCATAAAGAATTGTAAGTATCACAAGTATTAGAAAAAAAGTATATTTATATTTAATTTGAACAAAAGCAAAGATTGGAATAACTAAAACTATAGCAATATATAATACTAACAAAATTTTATTAGAATTAATTCTTTTTAAAAAATTAATAATATGGTTTTTTAAAAAATAAGGGATAATTCTTGGGATTACTAAATTGCTAGAATTATCTGATCTATATTTTGACTCAACATTTAAATCTATAACTTTTGCTCTTAAACTATTAAGATGAAATAACATGTCACTTTCAAAGAAAAAGTTTTTTTTAATTTTATTAAATTTTAGTTTTTTACAGTAGTCTGATTTTATAGCAGTGTAACCATTTGTAGGATCGTTAATTTTCCAATAGCCACTTGAGAATTTATTCAGGATCGAAAGAATTAGATTACCTATAAGTCTAATAGGTGGAATTTTAATAATACTTTTAAAAGAATAAAATCTATTAGCCTTTACATATCCAACAGTTGGATCATCTTTAAAAATTTGCAAAATTTTTTTCATTTTAGATAAATCCATTTGTCCATCACTATCAACTTTGATTATCAAATTAGAATCTAATTTTAGAGCTTTATTGTAACCTTTCAAAACAGAGCCACCGACTCCAAGGTTTTTAGAATTAAAAATTGCAAAAATTCTCTTATCTGAATTTTTTTTTAAACTATGTAGAACGGTATTTTCAGGACATTTGTCATCAACTAAAATTATATGATTAACAAATTTTGGTATATTTTTAATTACCCGTTTTAAAATTTTTTTTGATTTATAGCAAGGTATAACTACGGATATTTTCATTTTCTGACCTGAGAAATACCATACATGAAAAAAGCAATATTAAGAAAATAAACTGATAAATTCCAATTATTGAAAAAACTTCCTGATGGCAAAAAGGGATAAATAATTAAAAAAGGAGAAATAATAAATATTAGATTTGATATAGTTTGAGAATTCAATATTTTTTTATCATAAAAAATAATTTTTATTAATCTTTTAAAAATATAAATAAATTTATAAAAAATAAAGAACAAACCAAGCAAACCTAGTTCGGCGATAAATTCAAAAAATATATTGTGTGGGTGCGTGGAACATTTCCCATTTTTTATAATATTTTCTATCATTTTATAATGGTTTTGCATTAAAATATCCTGATATTGAGTTGGTAATTTGAAATCTAATAAAGTTTCTTTACAATTAATTCTGAATGACCTTACTCCATTTCCAATTATTGGACTTTTTTTGAATTGCTCAAATGATGAAATAGCAAAACCAGCATACTCATAGGGTATAAGATAATTATCATAAATGACGAACTTTTTTTTTATATCATTTACAAATCTATCTTGGACAGCCTTACTATTAAGACTTAAAAATAAGCATAAAATTATAAAAAGACTAATAAAATAATTTTTATAAAATTTTGTAAAAATAGTAATTAATAAAATTAAGATTGATAATGTAATAAATGATGATCTTTCACCAGACAAAATTACTACGAGTAAAGATAAGGGAATAATCAAAAAATAAATTTTATTTAATTTATCTTTAAAGCAAAACAATAAACCAAAAAGTATTGGGGACATTTTTGTTATATAAGAACCTAGAATCAGCTCATCACCAAATAAACTAGATACTCTACCTGCAATAAGTTTAAATCCAAAAATATTTTTATCAAAGATAGACTGTACAGAAGAGTCAATAACAAAAAAAATAAAAATTGATAATAGAATATATAAATATCTTTGCTTAAATAAATTATCATTTTTGATAAATTTAAAAACAATAATTGAAAAAAGTGGAAATCTTATAAAAAAAATAGAAGTTAATAGAGATTTTGTTGATGCTAAAGAAATGATTCCAACTATAAAAATATAGAGACTAAAAATAGCCAAAAATAAGAAAATTTTATTATTAAAGTCATCATAAATTTCTTTATTTGGGGTTAAGAAAAAATATAAGATTAACGAGGATAAGATTATTATCTCTGGAATAAACGGCCCAGTAATCAATGCTATAGGAAATAAAAGTAATATTATCTTCTGAATATCAATAATATTAATGATCATAACCTTATTTGGCTAAAATTTTTAGGGTAAATTGATTTAAGATCGTAAAAAATAATCTTTTTATTAGAATCTAATATTTTTTTTGAAATTTTTTTTAAAGAATTATGAGGAACAGCCAATATTAAAACATCACAATTACTATCTAATTTTTTGTCTAATCTTAGATTATAATGCTGATAAACTTCTTTATGTGATACTTCTGAGTCATAAACTTTTACATGCTTGAAATTCTTCTTTAAATTAAGATAAAAGTCATAAATTTTAGTATTTCTTATATCAGGACAGTTTTCTTTAAAGGCAAAACCCAACAATGAGATTTTAAGTGATTTAATTTTATTTGTTTTATATTTTTTTTTTAAAAAATTAATTAATATTTCAGTAGCTTTTAAAGGCATCGAATTATTCAATTGTCGCCCTGCCAAAATTAATTTCGGATTATATTTAATTTTTTTTGCTGCTTCTGTAAGATAATATGGATCAACTCCTATGCAGTGACCCCCAACTAACCCAGGTTTATATCTATGAAAATTCCATTTTGTAGACGCGGCTTCCAAAACTTCTTCAGTATCGATGTCCATTTTATTGAATATTAAAGCTAATTCGTTAACTAGAGCGATATTCAAATCTCTCTGAACATTTTCAATTATTTTTGCTGCCTCTGCAGTTCTCAAATTTGACACCTTGTGAACTCCGGCTCGAATTATTTTTTTATACAATTTATAAACAAAGTTTAATGCTACAGAATTGGATCCTGCCACAACTTTTTTTATTGTAGGGAGTGTATTATTTTTATCTCCAGGGTTTATTCTTTCGGGAGAATATCCACAGTAAAAATCTTCATTTAATTTAAATTTATTAATTTTTTCAATTATTGGAATACAAACATTGTCAACACATCCTGGGTAGACCGTAGACTCAAATATTATATAATTATCTTTATCTAAATATTTAGAAACAATTTTTGTTGCATCAATTAATAATCTTAAGTCTGGTTTGAGTTTTTTATCTATCGGTGTTGGTACGGTTATAATATAAATATTAGAATCTTTAATATCATTAGAATTAAATGAAATTTTCAAATTTTTATTTTGTTTTAATTCCTTTGATGTAAATTGATTATTTCTATCGTAATAACTATTTAATTCTTTAATTCTTTCTTTTGAAATATCAAAACCAAATACCTCATAATGTTTTGAAAATTCAATTGCCAAAGGCAAGCCAACATATCCTAAACCTACTATACATAATTTTTTTTTTTTCATTTTTAATGAATATCTTTTAGTTGTGTTGATTTAAAAAACAAGCATTAAGAAAATACCTTAGCAATGAGCTTCCTGAAAAAAGCAAATATGTCTGGTTTTAAGACGTAATAATCAAAAAACAATTTATCACCAATAAAGCTTATTGTATGAGGGCCATATAATTTACTAAACTTTAATACTCTTAAAAGTTTTTCATTATAAGTTTTTGAATTAAGTTCAATAATTTTATTTATTTTTATTCCATCTCCATACAAATTAGAATTGTTCTGAGAAATCCTATAATCACAATTATTCGATGAAATAATATCACCCCCCATACGAAAACCACTCTGTTGTTTTGAAATATTTTTTATTGACTTGTAGGGTCCAAAAAGTTTTTTAGAAAAACATATATCAACTTTTTTTGATTTTTTTGTATTATAAAAAAGATAGTAATTTTTTTTTTTATACAAAACCGGATCTTTTAATCTTTTAAAATCAAGCCCTAATATATTTTTTTGATCAATAAAACATTTTTTTTTTTGATCATATTTATAAATTAATTGATTAGACCAATGAGATATTTCAGGTATCAGATATTTATTTTTTTTTTCTGAAAATACAAAAGGAAAAGAAACATGTCCCTTTAAATTGGGAAAACTTTTAATTATTTTATTCTTATAGAAATCTATCAATACTAATTCACCTATGTTCTTCTTATTCATAGCTTCAGCAAAAACTAATTTTTTGGATATGGGAAATGGATCTGCAAAAAAAGTGTATTTTGTATTATTTAGTTTCAGTTTAACAAAATTTTTTTCTATAGAATTTAAATTTTTTAATTTAATAAACTCATCTTGATTAATTTTAATGCTGCCGATATTCCAAATTTTCAAAAAGAAAAGGCTTTTATAAATATTAAAAAATTTAGATATCATTGATTATTTTAATATATTGATCAATCACAACCTTGTCACTAAACAATCTATAAGTTCTCATTCTTGAATTTTTTTCCATAATATTTAATTTGTTTTTTGATAATCTTAAAAATTTATTTATCTTTAAGATTAAATCATTTGAATTTTTTGGCTTTACTAAAAAACCATTAAAATTATTGATTATTACCTCATTACAACCTGGAACATCTGAACATATTACAAATTTTTGCATTGCAGTTGATTCAAGTAATGATTTTGATAAACCCTCTCTATAAGAAGGCAATATTACACAATCACTGTTATCCAGAATTTTGTAAATATTATTTACAAACTTAAAAAAATTGATATTTTTAAATTTTGAATAATTTTTTAATAGCTTTAATTCATTATTTGTAAAATTTTTTTTATTTAACTGTCCAACAACTTTGAATTTTATATTATTATTTTTTTTAAAATAACTTGCTGCTTCAAGAAAATTAAATATCCCTTTTTCTTTTAAAATTCTTCCGAAAAAAGTAAATGTCTTTGTGTTTTTTTTTTCTTTTTTTTTTCTAATTCTAATTTTATCAAAATCGATTCCTGACCCATAAATTAATCTAACTTTATCTTTTGTAAAAAACTTTTGATTAAAATATTTTTTATCATATTTGTTTTGAACAATGATTAAATTAGATCTAATAGCTATTAAAGCATAAAGAAATTTCATAATAAAATTTGTTAAAAAATTTTTTTTCAAAAAGATATGTCCTAAACCCGTAACAACGTTTATTACTTTTATTTTATTGAAAAAAACAGAGATTGTTCCAAGAATTATACTTTTATTTGTAAAATTTAGAATTATAGAATCTGGGTATTTATTAAGTATTTTTTTTAAGTAAAAAATTTCTTTAATGTTTTGAAAAATATTAATTGATCTATTTTCTAGATTTATAAAATGTGCCTTAGATAAATTAACTATTTTTTTTGAAAATTTATCTCTACCAGATATTGTGATTATTCTATATTTTTTTGTGAGTTTCTTTATTAAATTTTTTCTAAAATTATATATATTCCAACTCGTATTACAAAATATTATAATAGTTTTCATCTTAACAATTTTCAATTATCCATTTTTTCATTAATGCAATTTTCCAAATATTAGAAAAGTTATTTTTATTTATTTCAAATGGTTCTAATCTTTTTTGAGGGATTAATTGATCAATAAGATCATTTTCTAAAAAATAAAAATTTTTAATTGCTTCTTGTAATTTTTTTGACTCATTCATCCATGTAAATAATGGTATATCAAATCCCATCTTTGGCTTGTTGACAATGTCCGAACCTATAAATTTTGTTAAAATTTTTTTCAAAATATATTTTGAGTTATTTTTATAAAATTTATATTCTTGAGGTATTGACCAGGCAAATTGAAAAAGTTTGTCGTCTAGATATGGTGTTCTAGTCTCCAAACTACTTAACATCGATAAACTATCAACTTTATAGAGGATATCATTAGGAAGATAATTAACTGTATCATTAATCATGAAATTATCAGTTATATTAGATATTCTTTCATAATTGATTGAATTTTCTACATCATTCAAATTTTCTACTCTTAGCAATCTTTTATATAAATCATCCTCAGAATTACTTAACATTAAAGCTTTAAGTTTATCTTTCTTGTTTTCAATTTGTACAAAACCTTTTTTTTTTAAAAAAAAATTAACGAATTTATTATCAATTTGTTTTACTAAAAAATTTTTTAATCCAAAAAAATTAATTATTTTTATTATATTTAATAGTTTTTTTTGCCCAATTAGATATCTGTTGTAACCACCAAATACTTCATCGGCCCCATCTCCACTTAAACAGACTTTTACATCTTTTGAAGCAAATTTTGACAACAAATAAGTTGGATATTGAGATACATCGTAAAAAGGTTCATCTAGAAGACATTTATTTTCAATAATCTTTATTAAATCGTTTGAAGTCATGATGTATTCTTTATGGTTTGTTTTTAGTTTTTGAGAAATTATTCGTGCACTTTCACTTTCATCGTACTCTTTAACATCAAAACCTATGCTGAATGTTGAGATTTTTTGATTTGATAATTTTTGTGCAATTGCAGTTACTAAGGAGGAGTCAACACCGCCTGATAAAAAAACCCCAGTTTTTACATCTGCAATAAGCTGGTCTTTAATTATATTTTCTAATAATTCTTCTGTCTGGATACAAATATCTTCAATATTATTATTATTTAAATTTTTTAAGGATTTTTTAGCAGTATCACTACTATTCCAATAGTTATAAATATTTTTTTTAGGATGATTTGAATCATTATTATCAAATTCTATGTATGTTCCAGGTGGAACTTTTTCTATTTTTTTAAAAATAGTATCATTATCTAAATTGAACCCATATTGAAAAAAAAAATCAAAGTTTTTTTTTAAAATTATATTTGTATCTTTTAATGGTTTAAAAGATTTTATTTCAGATGAAAAAAATATACCATTTTTATAATAATAATAATAAAGTGGTTTTTCTCCAAATCGATCTCTACATAAAGTTAATTTTTTGTTTTTTTTATCCCATAATGCAAATGAAAACATCCCACGGATTTCATTTAATGTTTTTTTAATACCCCAAAAATCAATAGCATTTATTAAAATTTCAGTATCACTTCTACCCTTAAATTTAATCTTATCATTGCTTTCACTAATTAATTTTTCTTTGATCAAAGTATGGTTATAAATTTCTCCATTATAAACAATAACTAAATTGTCTGAATAAGAAGACATTGGCTGATTACCAGAAAAAGTAAGGTCAATAATTTTTAGACGATTATGAGCAAAATAAACATTTTCGTCTTCGTCTGACCAGAAACTGTTGTCATCTGGACCTCTATGAGTAATTTCTGATGATAGAAGTTTATTTGCATTAATTAGAAAATCTTTTGAAACCTCATTATTATTTCCAAAGAAACATCCGCTTAAACCACACATATTAAATTTTATTGATCAGTATAGAATTGAATAAAACTTCATATTGTTTTGCAATAACTTCAATTTTATATTTCTTTTTAATAATCATTCTTCCATTAGTATATTTTTTTTTAAATTTTAAAACTTTAATTAAACTCGTTCTCAACTCATAGATTGTTGGATTCTTTGAAACCACTATTCCAGATTTTTCAACAATTAAACGATTATCTCCAACGTCATTACAAACTATTGGCACATTCATACACATCGCCTCGCCTATAACATTAGAGAAACCCTCACCTTTAGAAATTAAAACTAGTACATCCATAATATTAAAATATTCATGGATATTTTTTTTATAACCTAAAGATAAATAATGTTGCTTATTTTTTTTGGGTATAAAAATTTTATCTGTATTTTTTCCAGCAATTAAATATTTGATATCCAATGAATTTTTCAAGAAAATTGGATCTGATAAATTAGTAAAAATTTTAAAATTTTTAGTTGGATCATTTCTTGCTACCATAGCAATTGTATATTTTTTTTGAATATTATATTTATTTTTCAGGATTTTTTTTTTAAAAATATTTGTTTTAAATTTTTTTAAGTCAAATCCATTTTGTATTACAATCATGTTCTTATTTTTATACCCTAATTTTTTATGATATTGCTTACCTGAATATGAATTGAAAATAATATTTCCTATATTTTTTGAAATCTTTGTAGTCAAATACAGAACTATTCTTGTTATAAAGCTATAGTCTTTTAAATCTAAATATGAACATCTCACATTCCACAAAATTCTCATAGTAGGAAACCGTAAAATCTTGCTTAAAAAAAAAATTAATAAATCAGAATGATACAACCAAGACATTGCAAGATCTGGTTTTAAATAGTTAAATAAATTAGCAAGCTTTAAAAATTCAACTAAAAATCTAATTGGATTTTTTGTAAAATTAAAATGATAACAATGCTTAACATCTAATCTATTACCTAATTTCAGTAATATTACATGATGCTCATGATAATTTGGGGAATGCTTAATTAATTTTTCAAGCATCTTTTCAGATCCTCCGCCCTCATTTCCGGTAATCAAATGAATAATTTTTACTTTGTTCAATATAATACCTTGTGATATTTTTTCATTGCGAATTTAATACTAAAATCTTCTGATAAAAGATTTTTATGGTTAAGTTTTGTTGCTCTAGAAAAATTTTTTATAAAATTATTAAAATTTTTCTTATCTATAATAAAAACTGAATTTTTTTTTGATATTTTCTGAAGTTCTAGTATTGAATCAATTTTTGAAATTGAAATTATTGGTGTTCCATACATTAAAGATTCTAAAGCTATATTAGGCATACCTTCCCATCTTGATGAAAAAAGTAAAGCTTTACTTTCCATTAAAAATTTTTTTGGGTTTGTCTCATTTATGAATTCAATCTTATTTTTATTTGATATCTTTACTAAATTTTTTTTTTCAGCACCATTACCGATGATAAATAGTTTTTTTAAAGATGAGTTATTTACAATCTCTATTAAATTATCAAAACCTTTCTGATATGTTAGTCTTCCAACTGCACAATATTTATCTTTAACAACAGAGTGATTTATTATTTTTTTTTTATAAACTGGATTATAAATTACATTAATTTTTGATTTTGAAATTGATAAATTCTGTAATCTTTTAACTAAGTATTTTGCTGGTAAAATAATTTTATTAGCTTTTTGGTAAAAAAATTTGTATAGAAAATAAATTAATCTTTTTTTTGAATGCCTATTAATTATATGCACAGGATCATTCGACTCACGAATTACAAGCTTGAAATCTAAAAAAATTTTTAAAAAACCTAAAAAAATATTAATATGATAAAACGATGAAAAAACTACATCAAACTTATTTTTTAATATAATATTGGTTATTTTTAGTGTGTTAAATATTAACCTAGGATTATTTAAATTTATTATATTAATATTTTTATTAACTTTATTTATGTTTCTTCCCTTTTTCTCAAATATAATCAAGTTTTTTTCAAATAAGTCATCTCGCAAATTATTTAATATAAGTAAAGATACTTTTTCAGCTCCACCAGTCTTTAGGTTTGGCAGAATCATTACTATTTTTTTTTTAATTTTCATATGCATTTATTAATTCATCTACAATTTTTTCTTTATCATATTCTTTCAAATAATTCAGGGCATTATTGATTATTTTTTTTTTAAAAGATTTATTATTTTGAATAAGTAAAATTTTTCTCAAGACACTATTGGAGCCTATATTAAACAAAAAACCATTAATATTGTTTCTTATTAGATATTTATGACCACCTGAATTAGTGGCAAAAACTGGCACACAAAAACTCATTGCCTCTAAAATTGTTCTACCTAATGTGTCATTTTCCGATGTTGCTATCACAAAATCACACCTTTTCATAAAAAAAGAAGTATCCATTTTGTGACCAAAATATTTAAAATTTTTTTTATAGATAATTTTTTTTGTATATTTTTTTAGTAAATTATCATTATCTTTACCAAAACAATGTATTTCTATATTTAGTTTTTTTGATATTATTTTTTTTAATAGATTAATTATTATATCTGGTCTTTTTATTTTTTTAATATTTTTAATTGATTCAATTATAATTTTTTTATTTTTTTTTTTAATATATTTTTTTTGTTTATAAATAATGTTACTTACTAAATATGATTTTTTTTTAATAAATTTAAATTTTATCTCATTATACAAATATAATGAATTACAAAATATTTTTTTACAAAAAAATATATATAAATAAAAAAATATAGATTTTGGCCAAAAAGTTCTCTGATGCCAAACATGTTTAGATAAAAATATGGACCATATTGACCATGAATAATGATTTCTAATATCGTTTGTATGAACAATCTTAATTCTGTTTTTTTTAAGATACTTTCTGGCTTGAAAAAAACCAATTATTATTAAAAAAAATATTTTTACTATATTTCTATTTAGACTAATTATTGGAAGACCCACTACATCAAATTCTAAATCTTTGGACAGAAGATATTTTGCTAGATAAGTTTTTTTTTTAAAAAGTAAAATTTTTACTTTTATTTTTTTTTTCTTTAATTCAATGATATAATCTATAGCAGATTTATGACTTCCACCTATACTGTCTCCCACAAAAGGAAAGAGTATGCTCATTTTAATATATTTTTATAAGATTCAATCCAATCATCATTTAAAAATGCCAACGGATCTTTATACTCGTTAAATTTTTTGAGGTAAAAATTAAATGAGTATGGACTGTACATAAATCCATACTTGCAAAATAAGCTCATAAAATTATAAAAATACTCACTACCATGTCGTGTTGAAGCCAATTTAACAAATTTTCCTAATATAGTTATGTATTCATTTGTTGTGAGCCATTTTGGGAGATCCTTTTCTTTATTTTTAAATAAATTGTAATTATCACTCTTAGTCAAATATTTTTTAAACAGATTTCTACCAATCTTGTTCTCGTAGGGTTGGTCAACCCAAAAATTAATATATTCGTTATGCCATAATGGCAGTTCCCAATTAATATCAAAAAATTCGTACACTTTTTGCATATTAATAACTCTTTTTGTTTGTCTTTCTTTCCACTCCCAGAATTCTAAATATTTTGCGACTTCTTGATAATGATAATATTTATTTTTGTTAATTTTAAGATCATCCAATATCTTAGCTACATAATGCTCTATTACTTCCTTTTTTTGATTAATTTTTCTATTTAATTGAAAATGTTTATTAAAAAGCTGATCTGCAATATATTGTCCTTTGAAATACTCTTTATTTTTAAAGTCAGGTAAATGATTCCCAGTTATAAAATCACCAGCTTGTCCATTGACTATAGTGATTTCATTAACATTATATTCTTGGCTTATTCTTTTAACCGATTCATAAAAATAAAGATTAGGAGCCATAATCCCTTGATCAGCAAACTTCCAGTAATCATTTTTTTGTTCAGAGTTATACAGCTCTTTATAACTTTCTTTACTTGTCTCAAACATTTTCCATTCTAAATTAAGTTTTTTTGCAATTTTCTTTGAAATATAGCTGTCATAATTATTTTTATGACCATAAGAATATAGGGTAATATTTTTAAAATTTCTTTTAATTAGTGATGTCAAAACGTATCTAGAATCCAGTCCCCCAGATAAAGCAAGTAAAATTTTTCTATTTCCATTTCGTTCAATAAGCTCATTAAAAATTTTATCTTCAACTATTTTTAATTGTTCAAAAGCATCATTTTTTTTTAGAAGAGATAATGAATTAGAATAAAATTTAAAATAACTGTCCACATTTAAAGTGGATTTTTTTTTTTCAATAACAATAAACTTTCCAGCCTGAAGTGACTTGATATCTTTAATAATAGTTTTATCTCCCAAAACATAACCAAGCAATTTTGTATCTCTGATAGATTTTTCACTAAATTTTAATGTTTGTTTATGCTCTTTAATAATCTCCTGTATATCATTTGATATGTAAATTGTATTTTCCTTCTTATAATAATAAATATTGTCTGAATTTAATTTGTCCACACCACAAATTATATAATCAGAATTTTCAAATATAAAATTATTAAAGCTTCCTGAGTTATTCAAGAAATTTTTTAATATATCTGTATTTAAAAAATTAAAATTATTGCTTAAAAATTCTTCTGCAAAATTTATTTGTGAATTAAATAAAATTTTACTTGAGTCTCTTTCTAAATAGTCCCATTTTTTTCTGTTATTATATAAAATTTTGAATTTGATCATAATTTAAAAACTCTGGAATCTTTTTTTTTATATTAGATGGAATTTTATTTTTGAAATTTTCAAATTTATCTAAAAAAAAGTTATTTATTTGTGTTTCATTAAAACCAGCTAGTTTGTTAGTATTTAATCTAGTTTGTATTTCAAGATTATCATATTTAAGATCTAAATCAAAAAATAATTTTTTTAAACTATCAAGATTATCAATATTTTCCGACTTAAAATGAATTATGTCAATATTATATTTTTCTTGCAAATCAATAAGTCTTAATTTTATTTCAATCCATATCCATAAATATTTTTCAAATAAATCCAATTCATTTATCTTAAAAATATTTTTTTTAAAATTCAATTTAAAGTTATCTTTTTCAAAAAATTTGTTGCGATTGTAAAAACTTATAGCAGTTGTAAGTGGATCTCTGGTTAAATATAATATTTTGAGATCAGGCATCATTTCTATAGTTTTTTCGCAGTAAGATCTTATAAAAAATTTTGAAATTTCAAAATAAATTTTTTTTTTTTTTTTAGAAATTATATTATTGGATCTGGTTAATCTTTTTTTACATAATTTGGTAAGGTCCATATTATCGTTATTATCATGCCAAATTAATGCCTTGCCCCTTCCCAGTAACTCATCTGATGCATATGTTTTTCTCTCAATTGAGCGAATAAAATTTGCAAACACATAATTTTCACTATATTTTGGCTCAGGGGGCTCCGCTTCTGCACATGTGTTAGTAGAATATTTATTGACATAATTAGAGAGTGAAATTTGACCACACCTTCCAGTACATACGGTATAAATATATTTTGTCATTATTTATAAATTTTTAATAATATTTGTTAAATCTGATAAATTCTCTTTAGGAGAATTACTTTTATCTTCTATTTTATAATTGTTTAAAAAAAATTCTATTGAATTTTTTAATTCAAACTTATCATTTAAAATTCTTTTATCCACACTCTCTGAATATCTCGCCTTGCCATTTAAAATATCTTCTATTTTTTTATCGTACTCACCAAACTCTAATACTTTTTTTTTAAAACATTTTGCATAAATTTGTGCCGATGTTGGGTGATATGTTAAAACTATTTTTGATTTTGAGCAAAGATAATTTAGATGAAAATTACTTACAGTATATTTAAAATTAAATCCCTTAATTAAATAATTAAAATAATTCATATCAGATTTGGAATGAGGTTTAAAAACAACAGTAATATTTTTAATTTTTGACAATACCTCAAAAATTATAGTTAACTTATTCTCGTTTGGTAATGACTCATATCCCCTTAAAAATTTACCTTTTGTAGCACTTAAAGGTATAAGTATATCAAAATCTGTTAAATTTTTATTATCATAAAAATAATTTACATATTCTAGCCAATCTTTATTTAATTTAATTTTTCCAATGTTAAAATTATTTTTAGAAAAAATAATATCTTTGTATGTTTGTTTTAGTGTGTTCTCATCATTGCTAGTAAATAGTAGGTCATATTTTTCAAAATTTAATTTTTTATTTTTTATACCCATAGCATCGTAGAAAATTTGGGTATTTCTTAATTCATTTTCTGACAAACTATCAGCAAAAATTTTTCCTCTTTTGCACCCCAGGTATAAATTAAATTTTAAAAAAAAATTTGAAAGCTTTAGATCTTTATCAAAATCAACTGTTTCAAAAATAAAATTAAATTTTGAAATTGACAAAGTAAAATAAAATTTTAATAACTTTAAAAACTCTAAAATTGTTTTGGGCCTTCCTAAATGAAGAAAAACTATATTATTTACATTTAAAAAATTTTTTCTAAATTCATCTTCTAAAAATTTTGTATAAAAAATTTTAGTCTCAATTCCAATTACAATCATATTTTTTTTATTTTTAGAAAACTCATAAATTATTGGTAGGGTATTTTCCCAAGAACTCATTCCTGAAATAAGAAAGATAAATTTCATTTATGTTTTATTAATTTTAAGGTTTTGTTTATACCTTCTTTTAAATTTATATATTGAAAGTTTTTAATATATTTTTTTAATAACGATATATCAGCAACAGCATTTATTGGATCGCCAGATGTTTTTTTTATCACTCTAATTTTATGTTTATTTTTAGGAAAAAATTTTAAACAAATCTCTATTAGTTTTTTTATTTCGGTAGATTTTCCAGTACCAACATTAATTATTTTTTTATTTAGATTCTTAGAAATTAAATTTGAAATAATTTTACCTGCATCATCAGCATGGATTAAATCTCTACTTCTAGATAAAGACCCTTTTATATTCAAAATATTCCCCCTATTAAGTTGGGTTAAAATTATATTAACAATACCTTGATACAAATTTGGTTTGTGACCATGACCGTAAGTAGCAAATAATCTTATTATTAACCAAGGAAATTTATTATATTTTGAAAGTTCGGTAATATATCTTTCACATGTCATTTTGTTTATTCCATATACTGTTCCTGGATATAAAGCCGATTCTTCATTTAATTTTTTTTTGGGTTGGTCCCCATATACTGCTGATGAACTAATAAAAATAAGTTTTTTCTTATTTTGCATACACCAGTTTATAATTTTAAATGTTCCAGTTAAATTTATATTTATATTTTTCATAGGTTCTTGCATCGATAACCCTCCTGGATGAGCCGCAGTATGAACAATAATGTCGGGTTTTTTTTGATCTAACAGCCTAATAAAACTGTCTTTTTCAATTAGATGTTTAATACTTATTTTTTTATCAGTTTTTATTATATTAAATTTTTTAATAGGTATAAATTTTATTATCGATGACCCAACTAACCCTTCTGAACCAGTAATTAAAATTTTATTTTTCAAAGTGTTAAACTATTTAATTTCAGCTTTAGGAATAGGTGCAAAATAAACAATTTTATTATTATTTTTTTGATTATTATATTTTTCTTTAAACCAATTATATCTACGTTTAGCTTCATCTAATTCTAATTTAGATCTATATAAATTAAATTTAATTGCATTTTTATTTACATCTTTTGGAAGATTATTTTTTGTATTTAGTTGAGTTAAAATTATCATTCTATCGTTATCTGATGTGTTATGTCCTGAGCCATGTACTAAAGAAGAATGAAAAAATAATACATCTCCAGCTTTTCCTTCAATTTGAATTTTTTTATATTTTTTTTGAAGCTTACCTAAAGTCTTTGGTGGTATCATAAATTTTGCCAAACTATTTATGTTGATAAAATTTTGGTGTTTAATAAAACCCAATTTATGTGTGCCAGGAAAAATCTGAAGACCTGCATTTTTCAAATTATGATCCTCCATCATAACCATGCAGCTCAACATTTTATCTGAGGGGTAACCTCTATCTTGCCAATACACTCTATCTTGGTGAAAATATTCAACAGTCCCAGCCCAAGCTCTTTTAAAATTTATTTTACTATGCCAAACGTAAACATCATCTTCGATGAGATTTGATGCAACTTCTAAAATTCTTTCACTATTTGAAAGAGTTGAAACTGGTGTTTTTTTTTCATTTAGGACTGAATAAACAGCCATATTTACCGCAGGCTCTGTTTCGGTCCATGATTTAATAATTTTACTTGGGTTTTGATTAAGCATCCATTTTTTTGCTTTATCTATTTCTTTTTTTTGAAAAAAATTTTTATAAAGAAAAAAACCATTCTTTTTAAAAAATTTAACGTTATTTTTTATATTTGCAGGCATAATTATTAATTATTAATTATTATTTTAAAAATATTATACAACTTTATTAATTTTATTAATACTGTCTCGTGCTATTTGGATAGTCTTTTGTCAGTTTCTTAAATAAATTGAAATTTCTATATTCCTCCTCAAAGCAATTATCACCTCTTTTACATAATAATTGAATATTTGAGAATATTTTATATTCTCGGAATGCAAATCTTTCATTTGCAAAATGATACCATAAAGAAACGAAAAATAATGACCCACATATATATGTGATTAAAAAATAATTTTTAAACTTTTCATAATTTAATATTTTGATACTTGAAATTAACGAAATCATAATCATAAAAAAAACAAATTCATAATAAAAAAATCTTAACGCATATTGTTTGGAAATTTGATAAATAAATATAATAAAAAATATATATAAAATAGAGCTTATCAAAAAATTATAATCTTTATAAGAAAGTCTTTTTTTTATTTCTTTTTTTGATATTAGAAATAAAAATAAACAAATTGCATAAACTAGAGCCCAAAAATAATGAAAAGGTGATATTTTATCATCTAAAATAATTAATTTTTGATGAACTATTTTACTTATTAAATCTAAATTCCAAAAATAAATTATGGTAAATATTAAAAATAAAACAATAAATGGTATTTGTAATATTTTAAATATTTTTTTTCTTCTAAATTGAAAAATATAATTTATTGAGTAAAGAGCTAATGCGGCAATTCCAGATTTATGCATTAATATCACGACTAATATAATGGGCAAATCTCTTAATAAATTAAAATTTTTGAATGTCGTCAAGATCAGAAATAAACCTAATGCTGCTGACTGATATATACTATTGATTGAAATAACAGGAATTAAATACATACTCGCAAAAATAACTACCAAAAGATATTCTAATTTTTTTTTAAAAAGATCTTTCAGAAAAATAAAGAGGCCAAATATAAAAATACTTTTTACAAAGAATTGATAAAAAAAGAAACTTAATTCAAGTCTTCCGAACATAACAGTTAAAAAATTAAAAACTAAATCTGGAAATTTAAAAATTATAAGAGTTTCATTTTCAAAATAGTTTTTTCTGTAGGTGCTAATATCAACACCATTAGTAGACATGGTTGACAAAAACAGAATAAAAAAAATAGTTAGATATAAATGTAATTTTGTATCTTTTTCATCAAATTTTTCGAAAAAATAAGGAATACTTGCAAATATAATTAAATATACCGGAAGAAACATTTAATTTATAAACTTAAATATTTGATTAATTGAATTAATTGTATTTATTTTATTTAATTTCAAATCTGAATATCCATATTTTGCATAGACAAACTTAACATGTGATCTCTTAGCCATTTCATAATCGTAGATACTATCACCAACAAACAATACCTGTTCTAAATTAACATTATTTTCTGATATTAATTTAAGCAATAAATCTGAAGATGGTTTAGGTCTAAATTTTTTAGTTGGTGATTGTACTGATTTAAAACTAATCTCAGGTAATAATTTTTTTAAAATTCTTGCAGTTCTTAGCTTATCTTTTGAGGTCAAAATTGCTAAAGGTGCAATTTTGTTTAATTCAAGCAGTGTTTTTTTTACGTTACTATAAAGTTTAATTTTATTAAATTTCTCGATTGAAAATTTTGAGTAAGCTTTTTTAATTTTCAAGAAATTTTTTTTTTTTATATCTAAATTTTCTAAGATATCATAAAAATCTAGACCTACATGCTTATAATATTCTGAAAATTTTTTATTAATCTTAAATTTTTTTCTAACTTTATTCCAACTATAAACCATATTTGGCAATGAGTTAATAAGGACACCATCTAAATCAAATATTATTAATTTTAATTTCATTTATATCTTTTTCTAATTGGATCTAATGGCATTAGCGATATAGCTTTCAAATAATCTTTCTTGATATCTACTGAAAAAATATCTTTATTAATCTTAAAACTTCCTATTTTAATATCATTTTCTAACGCTCTTAATAATTCAACACCCTCAATTTTTTCATAGTAAGACTGTTCTAAATCTCCATATCTTATTAAAGATTTTCTATTAAATGAAATTATAGACATATGTTTTAAATAAAATTTAGGTTTTAAATTATAGACATGAGGTGATGATGATCTTGTAAAATATAAAACCTTTTTAGATTTGCTAACAATTAATTTTACTACATCTTTTGACGTAGCATCATTAAGTGGAGATGATGGAACAACTATTTCGAAATTATTATTTTGATGGAAATTAACCAATTTATCTATATTTATAGGATCCAACATCGGGAAATCACCTTGTATATCTATCACTATTTCACAATTTATTTTTTTAGCGACTTCAGCAATTCTGTCAGTTCCGTTCTTGTGTGTTTTCTTTGTAATTATTGCTTCGCCCCCATGATCTATAACTACTTTTTGGATCTCTTTAGAGTCGGTACAAACAATAACTTTATCAAGTTTTTTACTTAAAAGTGCTCTTTTGAAAGTGTGAACAATTAAAGGAAGTCCATCAATATTAAGTAAAGCTTTTTTTGGTAATCGTGAAGAATTTAATCTACACGGTATTAATCCTACAACTTTATTATTTCTAATCATGTAATTTCGATTTGAAAAATTTTAAATTTAATTTTATAAAAAAAATAATAAATAAAGATGACATCATTGCACCAAAAAATGACCAAAAGGAATTAAACCTTTTATAATTGGTTAAATTATAATTTTCAGTTTTGGCATACGTTAAATAAGAATTTTTGAAGTCTTCAGGCACAAATTTTGCTGCTTTAGTTTTGAAAAAATATTTTTGAATAAAAGTTTCTTTATTTTCTGCTATATTATCATAAGCCTTTTGATGAAAATTATATAATTGTTTTGTTAAAGTACTCAGAAAAATTTTTTGGTCTTTAACATCAATGCTACTCCTAATTCTTGTATAATAAGCAAATGAATAGTCTAAATAATTTAAATTTGGTCTTACTACTGCATCTCCTATACTTTTATAACTTCCTGTATAAATCATTTTATCTAAATACTCTTTATCTATCAAAAACTCATTAATTGTTAAGATTTCTTTATTAAAATTTTCTTCAGCAAAAAAAATATTTAAATCTGAACTATCTTTTAAATAAACTGGAAATAATATTTCATTGTTTTTTACGATATGGGTTTTATATCCTCTTTTTATTAAATCATCATTTAATTTTCTAACCAACTCTGGGCTTAATTTTAGCGGAACATCATAATTACTCACACTTTTATTATCTATCAAAACAAGAGGATTATAATTTCCACAAAAATCAACATATATTTTTTTTATAGACATCATACTATTTCCTATCTCCCAAAAATTTTCACAAGATGATATTTCTTTAAATGATCCACGTTCTAAAAAAAAATTTCTTGCATGGCTGCTTAAAAAATATGCGTATTGTGATAAGGAATGAACTGATTTTTTTAGATAAAAAATTGAATTTTTTTTTTCTTCTTCCCATTCTGCATCATAAATTTTCTTTATTTTTTCAAAGCATTCATCAAGCAATTCAGGATTTGATGAGTCCATAGTGAAAGTAATGTACCCATAATTTCTACTAAAATTAAACAACCTGGCTCCCTCACAAATTTTATTTAATTTGGATACTCTTGAATCGTGCTCTAAAAATGTCAAATTTTTTGACATTGCAGGCATGTAAATTTTTTCTGATACTAAACTAATGTCTAATGCAATTTTATTTGTGTCGTCAAAATATATGGCTGGAAATTTTGGAAAATATACTATGACTCTGCTATAATATTCTCTCTCTACCTTCGTATAAATAATTAGAAAAAAAATTAAACATACAAAAAATATAGCTATATCTTTAAAATTTAAGTTAATTTTATTTAGCATTATAAGTCGTGAATACACATAATTGTAACTATTTCAAATTGTTTTACGTGCAATCACTTAAGAAATTGGTTTTATTTAAAATTTATTTCTCAGTAATTGTGGCATCATCTAATATTAAGATTTTATCACAGTTTTTTAAATTTTCAATCTTATGTGAAATCATAAACATTGTTTTTTTTTTATGAAAAGTATTTACAACCTCTAAAAATTTACTTGCAGTTTTGTTATCTAGTGAACTAGTTGGTTCATCAAAAAATAGCACTTCAGCATCTTTATAAATAGCGCGTGCTATTGCAAATCTTTGTTTTTCACCTCCTGAAATATTGGAAGCATATTCTCTTAAATAACTTTTTAAATTTATATCACCTTTAAAAAAATTTGATAGTTGAGCCAAATTTATTGATTGATTTACTCTTGAGGTATCAACTTCTTTTGATGATAAGGCAATATTATTTTCGATTGTATCATTTAATAAAAAGCTATTTTGACCAACATAACCTATTTTTTTAATCCAATTTTTAAAGCTATTGTTATCTAAGGTGGAGTCATCAATTAAAATTTTTCCACTAGTTGGTTCATAAAACCCCATTAATAGATTTAAAAGAGTAGTTTTGCCCGATCCACTTTCACCATAAATTCCTACAAATTCATTTTTTTTAATAGTCAAATTTAAGTCTTTTAAAATTATTCTACCATCTATCTCGTAAGATAATTTTTCTATTCTTATTTCTTTATTAAAAGTAAAATTATTATTTATATTCTCAATTTTATCAAAATTTGTGTTTAGATCTTTTTTATCCAGATAAGAAATAATTTTACTCTCAATGGCCACAGATGCTTTTATTGATTGTACGTTGGCTAAAATTCTAGTTACACCAGGATAAATTCTTAATGCAGCCAATGCAAAAAGACCCAATGAAGGTGCCACTTCATTAAAAGTAAGTTCTGAAAATGAAAAAATATAAAAAATTACAAATGCAAAAATCATAATTGTCAAAAGCTCTATGAGAAATCTTGGCATACTTTGTATGAATGATTCATTTCTATTAATGTTTCCAAGTTTTAAAGAATTTTTTCTGAAATTATCTACAAATTTATCTTTTGCATTATATATTATAATTTCTTTATGACCATCAAACCCTTCTTTGGCAATTTTCATAATCTCTTCATGGTGAAATAATCTTTTAAAAGAAATTTTTACTAAATATTTTTTTATCAAGATAAATATTACAAAAACTATAGAGCCATAAAATAGTGAAATTAGAATAGAATATTTGGTTGAAAATATAAATAACATCACAGAAATAAAAATTATTGTCAAACTTTCAGCAAAAATGTTTACCAAACCTCCTATAAACTTATTACAATATCTCTCTGTCTCCACTACTGACAAATTTGAAAATTCAGTTGTATTTTTTATTGTCGAATTATCAATACTTTTAAAAGAAAAGTGTTTTTTGATTACTTTTTCAGAGACAAATACTTTTAAATTTTGGAAAAAAGTTGTGTTAATCCATTCGATAACTACTTGAAGAATAAATTTTAATATAAAAAAAAATACAAAAAGGAATATAATTGTAGATGCTATTTGATTTTCAGTTAAATCTAATTTTGTAAAATTCAGAAAATCTAACTGTATGATTGATGTATCTTTACTCGCAAAATAATCAAGCAGAGGAAAAATCATTCCAATACTTAAAGTTTCAATTATACTTAGTATAATGATCAAAAAACCAATAAAATAAAGATGTCTAAAATTTTTAATTTCAATAATTTTTTTAATATTACCTAAAAAAATCATTTAACAATTATGATATTTTTTATACCATATTATAAAATTTTTAATTCCAACTTTAATAGAAGTTTTTGGTATGTAATTAATTTCTCTCTTTAACTTTTTAGTTGAGCAAAAAGTAGCTTTGATGTCTCCTTTTTGAAGTTTCATATAGTTTATTTTAGCCTTCATACCTAAATTTTTTTCAATTTCCTTAATGTATTCCATTAATTGAACCGGTTTCCCGCCACCAATATTATATATTTTGAATGGGGCATCACTTACAGAGGGGTCATTTTTAATTTTTTTAATTTTTACTGATTTTGGTGATTTATTTAAAATTTTTACAACTCCTTCAGCGACATCTTTTACATAAGTAAAATCTCTTAAGTGCTTTCCGTAATTAAAAACATTTATTTTTTTGTTATTTAGAATCCTATTTGTAAAATCAAATAAAGCCATATCCGGTCTACCCCATGGGCCATACACGGTGAAAAATCTCAAAACAGTTGTGGGTATTTTATATAAATGACTGTAAGAATGAGACATTAGCTCACAAGATCTTTTTGTTGCAGCATAAAATTGAATTGGATGAGAGGCTGCGGTATTTTCTTCAAATGGCATTTTTATTTGGCTTCCATAAACACTTGAGGTGCTTGCAAAAACAAAATGTTGAATCTTAAATTTTCTGGAGAGCTCTAAAAGATTAAATGTAGCTATAACATTATTATCAACATAATCTCTTGGTTTTTTTAATGAATGCCTCACTCCTGCTTGAGCAGCAAGATGAATTATCTTTTTTATTTTATGTTTTATAAATATAGAATTTAGAGCTTTTAAGTTTGTTAAGTCTAATTTATAAAATTTAAAATTTTTACTAAATTTACTTTTATTTATTTCTTTAATTCTATTTTTTTTTAAGTTTACATCGTAATAATCATTAAAACTGTCAACTCCTATTACTTGATTTTTTTTAATTAAATCACTTGCCGTGTGAAAACCTATGAAGCCAGCGCTACCAGTAACTAAAATTGCCATATTTTTAAATTATTAATTATTCTTTAACATATACTTTTTAAAGCGGTAATCCAAATGAATTCTTAATCAAAAAAAATTTTAATTTTTATTTATTCTATAAAATTAGCTTTTAATAAATTTTTTTATTTGATCAATTATATAAATTTGTGATTTTTTTTTTAATTGATAAAAAATAGGAATACTTATTGCTTGTTCATAATAAATTTTTGCATTGTTTAGATTTGTCATTTTATAACCAAGCTTTTTATAAAATTTTAACATTGGGACCGGTATATAATGTACCTGGCTACCAATTCCTTTTTTTTTTAAATAATTAATAAGATTTTTTTTTGTTTTTTTAATTTTTTTAAAATTAATCTTTAATACAAATAAATGATTACTTTTCTTAATATTTCCCTTGTCTCTTAACAATAAATTGCAATTATTAGTATTATCAAATGCAATGTAATATTTTTTTGCAATTTCATCTCTTTTTTTTATAAACTTACCTAATTTTGATAATTGACTAATTCCCATTGCACATTGAAAATCTGTTAATCTGTAATGAAAACCAAGATCTTCCATGGTGTACAACCATGGCTTCTGCTTATTAAAATCTTTTTTAATTCCATGTGACCTCATTATCTTTAATTTTTTATAAATATTTATATTATTTGTTGTAATCACCCCACCCTCTCCTGTTGTGATAGATTTTAAAGGGTGCATTGAAAAAACAGTAATATTTGAATATTTGCAGCTTCCAACTTTGCTTCCACATTTATATTCAGAACCAAGTGCATGAGCAGCATCCTCAATGATAAAAATATTATCTTTTTTACAAATATTTTTTATTTCTTCCATATTACAAGTATTTCCAGCAAAATGGACCGGCATCACTCCTCCAATTTTTTTATTTTTTAAAATTTTTTTTAACGAAGTAATGCTAATATTTGCATCTTTAACATCAACATCACAAAAAATTGGTTTTTTTCCAGAATGCAAAATTGCATTTGCAGTTGATGCAAATGTAATTGGAGAAGTTACAATATTTTCAAATTTTTTTTTTGAATATATTAAACAGGAAAGATGGAGTCCTGCACTGCAGCTTGAAACTGCAACAGCATATTTAGAACCAACATATTTTGCAAATTTTTTTTCAAATTCATCAACAATACTTCCTTGGGTTATAAAGTCTTTTTTTAAAGTTTTTACTACACTATTGATATCTGATTTATCAACATATTGTCTTCCATAGGGAATTATATTTCTCATTTTAATGTTTTTAAGAATACACCTAAATCTTTAACTGATAAAAATTTTTTATTATCTTTTGAATTGTATGAAAAATTTTTTTGAATTTTTTTTACTTTAAGGTTTTTTAGATAATATCTATATAAATCAGTACTTGGTAAAATTGCGTAATACTTTCCAAAATCAACTGTTAACTCAGAATCACTTTTTGTAATTAATTCCTCGTGAAGTTTTTCACCTGGTCTTATTCCAACAATTTTTATTTTATTATTTGGGCAAATCGATTTTGCTAGATCCAAAATCTTATAAGATGGGATCTTAGGAACAAAGATCTCTCCTCCCTTTGAGTTTTTGATTGACCACAAAACCATATCAACACCTTTTTGCAATGATATAGAAAACCTTGTCATGTTTGGGTCTGTAATTGGTACAAAAAGTTTTTTATTTTTTGAAATTTTTATAAACTCAGGGACAACTGAGCCTCTTGAAGCCCAAACATTTCCATATCTAACAACAGAAAAAATATTTTCTTTTTTACCAGAATAATTATTTGCTGCTGTAAAGAGTTTATCGCTACATAATTTTGTTGCACCATAAAGATTTATTGGTGCTGCTGCTTTATCTGTTGATAGAGCTATAACTTTCTTAACCGAGTTATCTATGGCAGACTCAATTAAATTTTGAGCTCCAATCACATTTGTTTTAATAAATTCAGTTGGGTTATATTCCGCAGCAGGAACTTGTTTTAGTGCAGCTGCATGAATGACTATATCAACATCTTTTAATGCCCGGTTAAGTCTTTCTCGATCTCTTATATCTCCTAAAAAAAATCTAATCGAAGGATGCTTTTTAACATCAATTTGTTTAGACATTTCATATTGTTTTAGCTCATCTCTACTAAAAACAATTAATTTATTTATTTTTGGATATTTTTTAAGTACTGTTTCAACAAACGCTTTGCCAAAACTACCTGTTCCGCCAGTTAATAATATTGTTTTATAATTTAACATAATGCTTTATGAAGTTATTTTTTTGCTTATCCTATATATCAACATAAATAAAAATAAAGCAAATTGAGTAAAATAGCAAAAAATAACCTTTGTTCTTTCGACATGAAAACTAATAAACTGCATAAAATTACATAAAAATGAAATATATTTTGGTAGAAAGTATGGAAGCATTTGAGCATACTAAAAAAATCTATAGCCATAAATTAAGTGAAGTCATTTGGATTACAACCTCGCCATTTGTTTTAAATTATTTTGATGAAAATAAGATTAATTCTATAAAAATAGAAAAATATATAGATCATGAAGAATTAAATGATCTACAAAAAATCTGTTCAAATTTTCAAGATTTTTTTATGAATTTTTTAAACGAGGAAAATCAATGGAAAGATTATATTGATTTTAGATTTATTTTTTCAAGTCAATACTACTCTTATTTGTCATTACTGCTCTACAAATGTTCAATAATTAATAAAATTCAAGAAAACTTTAAAGAAGAACTATTTATTGTTGGAGACTCTGATGAAGGTGACAAATATAATTTCACAAATATTTTGTATTATTCAAGATTTGAAAGTATCTACGCAATTATTGCTAAAAAATATTTTCCAGACATTAAAATAATTAATTTTATACAAGATAAAAAAATTATGGTTAAAAAGCATCAAGAAGTAAAAGTTATAAAAATGAAATTAGATGAGAAAATTTTATCTCTACTAAATAACAATCTAAGTTCTTTTTTGTTTAAATTATTTTCTAAACTATCAAATTATAACTTAATTAAAAAGATAAGCTTATTTTATAGAAAAAAAAATAAACAAATTATAATTTATGATCCAGCTGACACAATAGAATGTGCATTTACCAGTCTTCTAAATAAAGGTTTTGAATTAAAATTTATGAAAATGCCAGAAATTTTTTTTAAGGAACCTTTGGTATCTGACATGGAAGATTTAAATTCTAGACATAAATTATATTTATTAAAAAATTTTAAGGATCTTTTTAATAGATATAATAAAGTAAAATATAGTGATAAATTTGAACCTATTTTAAATTCCACAATAAAAAAAATTATTTATAAAACTTTAAGAATAAAGAATAATTTTAATATGATTAATGAACACTTTGAAAAAAAATCTAGAGAATTTGATAAAGACCATATGTTCTTCTCAAATCTTTTATTTGATGAAGTCCCAATGATGTATGTAATGTTTATAAAAAAAATTAAAAAAATTAAGATTGCTTTTTTTGAACATGGCGTTGTTCAAGGCTTGCAGCTTGCACAAAAATATAGGACTAACTTTAACCCAATGAATTGTGCAAATATAGGAGTTTATTCATGGGAAAAATCTCTATTATTTGAGAAAGACTTGTCTCACCAGAAAGTTATAATTTCAGGGTTTTCATACAAACAATTTTGTACTCATCTAACATTAATTAAAAAAATTTTTATTAAAAGATATCTCAAAATGAAAAATAATAAAAAATCTATAATTTATGTGGCAGACATAGAGAAAAATAATTTTATATCTGGTCCCAACATAGGGACTGACTTAGACTATTATGAAAATACGAGAGAAGTTGTAAAATATTTATGTGAAAAAAATGAAGACAAGAACATTTATCTTAAACTTTATCCAACTAATAGATATATGCAAAACTATGATTTTGATGATTTAAAAAAAAAATATGCCAACCTTTATGTTGTTAGAAAAATAGATTTTAGATTTGTAAGAGAAATTTTTGACGAAATTTATCTCTCTAGCTATCAAAGCACTTTGGGATGGGCAATAGCATCACAAAAACCAGTTTACCTAGTTGAAAGAGAGGTCTCACCAATCAATTTGAGTGGTCTTGTAGAAAAAAAAATAGATTGTAATATTAAAGGTATCAAAAATGTTGTCTTGTTAAATAAGAATTTTAATAAAGATAATTTTGATTGGGTAAAAAAAATTAACTAAGATCAATCGACTTTAACCATATTATTTGATATTGTTTTATATGTCTTTAAAAAATTACAAAAAATTTAGTTTTACCGCTAGAATGCTCAAGGGTTTGCTAGTTGAAGTTAGAAAAAAAAGTGAATATTGAACAAGCTAAAAAAATAGTTATTCAAGCGATTTCAAATATTCTCAAAAAGAAAACCGAAATTTCTGAGGATATGCAGCTCATAGGTGGCGAGTCATTGCTTGATTCAATGAATTTAGTTGAAGTGTGTCTTCTTTTAGAAGATTTAGCTGATGAACATGGCTTTGAATTTGATTGGACATCTGAAAATGCAATGTCCAAATCTCGTAGCATGTTTCGCAGTGTAGCTGCACTTGCGGAAGAATTTTCAAACCAATCGGAGGTGTAAGTGATTATTGTTACTGGCACAAGTCGTGGATTAGGAAAAGCTATAACTGAAAGGCTAATTGAAAAAGGTGAAGAAGTTGTAGGTCTTGCTAGATCAGTGAGCGGATTAAGCATTGAAGCTATAGAGTGTGACGTAAGTGATTATGCTTCGGTAAAAAATGCTTCTCGAGAAATAAAGCGGCTAAAAAAACCAGTGAAGGCATTCATCAATGCTGCTGGTGTTGCTTCAATGAATATGGCTGTCACAACTGATGAGCCTACGGTTCAGAAACTAATACAAACAAACCTAGTGGGAACTATATATTGTTGTCAGCTTTTTGCTCCAATAATGCTACGACAAAAATATGGTAGCTTCATAAATTTCTCCACTATTGCTGTATCGCTAGCATTGAAAGGTGAGTCTGTATATGCCGCGTCTAAAGCTGGTGTTGAGTCATTTTCTCGAACGTTTGCAAGAGAAATGGCTGACTTTAATGTAAAAGTTAACTGTATAGCTCCAGGACCTATACGTACAGACTTGTTGAGGGGGATAACTGACACGCAGATTAAAAAGATAACCTCTCAACAAATTATACCTAAACAGTTTCAGAAGTCTGATGTGTGCGATCTAGTTGAGCTACTAATTGATAAAAGAGCTGCCTCACTAAGTGGACAAGTGCTCAATGTTGGTGGTGTTTGATGAATATATTACATAAACTTAAAGAGCGCTGGCAAGGAATTGACTATCCATTTCTAGTTCACTCTACTGGTGCGTTACAGTTTAGTAAGATTACAGAACAAAAAGCTGTAGACTTATCTGATGTAAAAAGTGGTGATGTAGTTGCGCTGATTGGTGACTTTGATCCTCAATCAATTCTGACATTGCTACAGCTTATCGATAAAAATGTTATTATTGTACCACTTACCAAGGATACGATAACACAACATGAATATTTTTTTGAGTCAGCATTAGTTGATGTGGTGGTAGAAAGAGACTCGGTTAGACGGATAGAGCATGATGTGAAACATGAATTTATTGAGAAACTACGTTCAAAAGCACATGCCGGCTTAGTGCTTTTTTCAACAGGAACTACAGGTAGGCCAAAGGCAATTTTGCATGACTTAACTCTATTCATGCAGCGTTTTGAAACTCCCCGGCCCACTTTGAAAACGATTAACTTCTTATTGTTTGATCATATTGGTGGTTTAAATACATTACTACATACTCTTTTCAATAGAGGAACTGTAGTAGCACCAAAGTCACGTAGAGTTAAAGATATCTTGGCTACTTGCGCTGAACATAAAATTGAAGTGCTTCCTACAACCCCAACATTTCTTCGCATGATGTTAATGAGTGGGCTAATTCCAGGTAGTGTTCCTGAGTCATTAAGAATCATTACATACGGCACGGAACGCATGGATCAACCAACACTAGATGCACTATGTGAGTTACTTCCTAATGTTGATTTTAGACAAACCTTTGGGATGTCTGAGTTAGGAATTGTACGGGTAAAAAGTAAAGCGCGTGACAGCTTATTTATGAAAGTTGGTGGTGAAGGTGTGGAAACTAGGGTTACAGATAATGTTTTAGAAATACGTTCACAAACTAGAATGTTGGGTTATCTGAATGCGGAAAGTCCATTTGACAGTGACGATTGGTATAACACCAAGGATATTGTTGAAGAACGTGATGGTTACCATAAAGTAACTGGGCGAACTAGTGAAGTGATTAATGTGGGTGGACTTAAGTTCATGGCTTCTGAAGTTGAACGAGTAGCGTTACAGTTTGACCATATTGAGCTTGCAAAAGCTGAAGGTAAACTGAATCCAATCACGGGTCAGCACGTCGAATTAACCGTCCAGCCAGCTGCAAACCATAATGTGGAGAAAATTGATTTGAAGGCATTCTTAAGTTCAAAATTACCTAATCATATGGTGCCTAAGCGTTTAAAAATTTCATCAGTAAGCGTTGGGCATAGATTTAAGAGGTTATAATGAAGATAACAAATAATTTTTTGCTACTTCCACCTGAAAAACTTGATGTGCAAGAGATCTTATTGGAAGCAGGTAATAGCCTAGAAGAGGCCAACAAAACAAAAAATATTACTGGTATTTCAAGTCTTTCGTATGCAAATAAAAAGTCGTTAACAGAATTTGTTTTTTCTGGTCTTAGCATTATTAGTGAACGCCATGATAAACTCTTGTCTAGTGTTGATGCTGTCATCGTTGTTTCTCAGTCATACGACCAAAGAATTCCATCACTTAGTACACGAATTCAAGAGAAATTTAATATAGACACAAAAGCATTTTGTATTGATATAATGGATGGTTGTACTGGATATATTAAGGCCCTCAGTTTAGCATCAATGCTTGAAAAAGAAGGGTATAAAAAAATTCTTACTGTAACTGGTGATTTAAATTCACTAATGACCTCAAAGTCAGAGCTAGGTACTAAAATACTATTTGGTGACGGTATTTCAATATCTTTACTTGAGGCAGATGCATCAGTTTTAAATACACGGATCTTCAATAATGGAGATAATAAAAAAGTCATCTCTTGTGCTGTCTCTGAAAATATTTTGAATATGAATGGTTTTGAGGTTTTTCGATTTACTCGGAACGTTGTTCCTCCAATGATAAAATCATACCTTAGTGATAGTGGGCAAGAAATAGAAAACTATGACCTAATCGCGCTGCATCAAGCCAGCAAACTTGTTGTATCTACAATTTGTGCAACTCTTAAATTTAATAATAATTTATGTGATGATTTTTCTTGTGGGGAAATTGGTAATCTAGGTGCTGGAAGTATTGGTGCTTGGCTGTCCCAGATTAAGGATCTTAATCAGAAAGGAGAGTTAAGAATGTTAGCCGTTGGATATGGCTCGGGTCTTTCATGGGGGCTTGCGTCAGTTGTTGTAAATGTGCAAAGAAATGAGGTCATTTATGTCTAATGTAAATTTTGAAGATTTTGTGGGTAAATTTGCGGAAGCACTTAACATTAAAAGTGAAAAGTTTTTTACAAAGGAGCTATGTGACTTACCACAGTATGACAGTATGGGAAAAATCTATACAAGCATTCTAATTGAGGAGCTCTATGGGTTCCAAATAGAGTATGAACAGCTTGATAAAGCAGAGACCATAAAGTCCCTTTATGAATTCTGCCAAACAAAAGTTAGTGAGTAATGGAAACTCTTCGGGAAAGATGGATGCGTTCAGGGGTTCGAGAAGGGGATATATTACTTATTCATAGCAACATCGGAAGAACAATAGTCGATTATAGTCGAACAAGCGGCGCTAGAATTGGCCCAGAAGAAGTGTTAGAAAGTTTTATTGAAGCTGTTGGCCCTTCTGGCACACTATTGTTTCCACTATTTAATTTTGAATTTACACAGGGAGCTCCATTCGATATAAGATCAACTCCTTCACATATGGGAGCAATCACTGAGCTAGCGCGAAAATATCAAGGTTCAGTTAGAACGGGGCATCCCATCTACTCATTTTGTGCCTTAGGTCGACATTCACATCATTTTAAAAATGTTTGCAATAAAAATGCTTACTCTGAAGACTCTCCATTTGGGATACTAAAGCGATTGGGTGGAAAAATTGCTGTTCTTGATCTCCCTGACTCTAAAAGTATGACTTTTTATCACCATGTAGAGGAGGTTATGAGGGTGCAGTATCGCTACTTTAAAGACTTCACAGGAGAATATATAGATGAAAATGGCAATTCTTCTCAGCGTACCCATAATATCTATGTTCGTGATTTATTGAAAGGAGCTGTGTCTAATTCAGATCCCGCAGGTGAGTTGCTCTGGAGGGCTGGATTGTATATTGGTTGTAGGCCGCAGATAGATACAGGCTTACGGACAATTTCAGCTAAAAGTATGTATGATTTTGTAGCTGATTTGATTACAAATGGAGACGCAGAAGGCAATCTATTTATATATAGAAATAAGACATAATTGGTGATGATATTTATCATTTTGCCAAAGAGTAGTATATCTTTAGTTCTTTTAATATGAGGATAACCAAACCACATAAATTAAAGTAAAAAATGAAATATATTTTGGTAGAAAGTATGGAGGCATTTGAGCATACTAAAAAAATCTATAGCCATAAATTAAGTGAAGTCATTTGGATTACAACCTCGCCATTTGTTTTAAATTATTTTGATGAAAATAAGATTAATTCTATAAAAATAGAAAAATATATAGATCATGAAGAATTAAATGATCTACAAAAAATCTGTTCAAATTTTCAAGATTTTTTTATGAATTTTTTAAACGAGGAAAATCAATGGAAAGATTATATTGATTTTAGATTTATTTTTTCAAGTCAATACTACTCTTATTTGTCATTACTGCTCTACAAATGTTCAATAATTAATAAAATTCAAGAAAACTTTAAAGAAGAACTATTTATTGTTGGAGACTCTGATGAAGGTGACAAATATAATTTCACAAATATTTTGTATTATTCAAGATTTGAAAGTATCTACGCAATTATTGCTAAAAAATATTTTCCAGACATTAAAATAATTAATTTTATACAAGATAAAAAAATTATGGTTAAAAAGCATCAAGAAGTAAAAGTTATAAAAATGAAATTAGATGAGAAAATTTTATCTCTACTAAATAACAATCTAAGTTCTTTTTTGTTTAAATTATTTTCTAAACTATCAAATTATAACTTAATTAAAAAGATAAGCTTATTTTATAGAAAAAAAAATAAACAAATTATAATTTATGATCCAGCTGACACAATAGAATGTGCATTTACCAGTCTTCTAAATAAAGGTTTTGAATTAAAATTTATGAAAATGCCAGAAATTTTTTTTAAGGAACCTTTGGTATCTGACATGGAAGATTTAAATTCTAGACATAAATTATATTTATTAAAAAATTTTAAGGATCTTTTTAATAGATATAATAAAGTAAAATATAGTGATAAATTTGAACCTATTTTAAATTCCACAATAAAAAAAATTATTTATAAAACTTTAAGAATAAAGAATAATTTTAATATGATTAATGAACACTTTGAAAAAAAATCTAGAGAATTTGATAAAGACCATATGTTCTTCTCAAATCTTTTATTTGATGAAGTCCCAATGATGTATGTAATGTTTATAAAAAAAATTAAAAAAATTAAGATTGCTTTTTTTGAACATGGCGTTGTTCAAGGCTTGCAGCTTGCACAAAAATATAGGACTAACTTTAACCCAATGAATTGTGCAAATATAGGAGTTTATTCATGGGAAAAATCTCTATTATTTGAGAAAGACTTGTCTCACCAGAAAGTTATAATTTCAGGGTTTTCATACAAACAATTTTGTACTCATCTAACATTAATTAAAAAAATTTTTATTAAAAGATATCTCAAAATGAAAAATAATAAAAAATCTATAATTTATGTGGCAGACATAGAGAAAAATAATTTTATATCTGGTCCCAACATAGGGACTGACTTAGACTATTATGAAAATACGAGAGAAGTTGTAAAATATTTATGTGAAAAAAATGAAGACAAGAACATTTATCTTAAACTTTATCCAACTAATAGATATATGCAAAACTATGATTTTGATGATTTAAAAAAAAAATATGCCAACCTTTATGTTGTTAGAAAAATAGATTTTAGATTTGTAAGAGAAATTTTTGACGAAATTTATCTCTCTAGCTATCAAAGCACTTTGGGATGGGCAATAGCATCACAAAAACCAGTTTACCTAGTTGAAAGAGAGGTCTCACCAACCATTTTGAGTGATCTTGTAGAAAAAAAAATAGATTGTAATATTAAGGGTATCAAAAATATTTTTTTGCTAAATAAGAATTTTAATAAAGATAATTTTGATTGGGTAAAAAAAATTAACTAAAATCAATAAGTTTTATAAATATTTAATTCAATAATTTATATATTAATTAATAATGCTCCTATTAAAAAATAACTTAACTATAATAAAAAAAGAGAGAATTAGAAGAATTAATGCAATCAAAAAATTTGATAAAAAAGCATTACTAGATTGGAAAGACTTAATTGTCATAAAGGTAAATAAAAAGGAAACAAAAAAAATTAAGTTTGCATATAATTTTGCTAAAAAAATTAAATATAATCATGGTAATTCCGATTTATATTTTTCACATCCTCTAAGAGTAGCTAACATGACTCTTATACACAAAAAAAATATTAATATAAATTTAGTTATCTTAGCTTTAAATCACAATATTTTAGAAGTTACAAATTTATCAAAAAAAAAATTATCTGAATTATTTGGTGCAGATTTTTATGAAAAAGTTTCAATACTTACAGTAAATAGAAAATTACAATGGAACAAAAATTATAAAAAAAAATATTATAAAAATATAAAAGATCATTCTTATGATGTAAGAGTTATTAAAATTTTAGATAAGCTAGATAACTTATTCATTATTGGTCTAAATCCTAACAAAAGAATTCGAATGAAATATATAAATGAAATTGAAGAGTTTATATTACCAATGGTAAAAGAAAATATACCTGATATATATCCATATTTTAAAAAACTAGTTAAAGATTCTTATAAAACTGGATACTATATGAATAACAATTTAAAAAAGGGAAATTAGTGAATTTTTATTTTAAACCAGACCTTTTTTCTAATAGAAAAAAAAAATGGATACCTCTAAAAAAAAAAAATGATATTTTAGAAATCCAAAATGTTCTTTTTCATTTTTTTAAAAAAAAAACTATCTATAAAATATCAAATATAAATAAAATTGACACATTAGGTATAAATTCAAATAATTTTTTTTTTAGTTTTGAAAAAAAAGATTACGTTCTAAAAAAGTACCATAGACAAAATACAAAGAGATTGGAGTTTATTGGCCAATTAATGAATTGGTTAAAGAAAAAAAATATTCCAGTACAAAAACCAATATCATTAAATAGTGGAAAATTTACTCTAGATACAGAAAATATAAAATGGAGATTAGTTGAATTTGTTGATGGAAACACTTTTATTGGAACCATGTCTGAGTTTAAACGTACGACCATGATGATAGGTAAATTGTCAAAAATAATGTCAAAATACCCAAAAGAAAAACTTATAAACCCAGATCATAAATATTTTCCTAAAGAGGACTATAAAGTAATTAATTTTATGGAAAATAATTTACACAAATTAGATAAATATTTTGATAAATCCCATGCTGATTTGTTGAGAAAAAATTGGCAGAATCTAATGGAAAACTGGAATTATGCTAAAAATCTAAAAATTAATGCGGGTCCTATTCAACCTACTCACTTTGATATACATCCACACAATTTGATTATGAAAAATAGTAAACTAAATGGAATTTTAGATTGGGAATCATGCATTACTATGTCTTTAGGAACTTCATTAGCTTATGCTGGATTAAAAATATGTAAACAAGTTTTAATAAATAATAAATCAAAAAAGCCTGAAGAAATAGGAAATGAATATAAAAAAATTATTAAAAAATATTCTTCACTTGATGAAAAAGTAATTAATAATTTTTATGATTTATCATTAATAGAGGTAATAAGAAGATTATGTATGATTTTTAAATCTGCAATAGTTAAAAAAGATAAAAGATGGAATAGAATTTTACCTATCCAATTAAATCATCTTTATGAGGTTCAAAAATTATTTTCAAAAAGTCAAAAAGGGCTTACAGTTTGTGTAATACCTGCAAGAGGTGGCTCAAAGAGAATCAAAAATAAAAATATTAAAAGTTTTAATGGAGAACCTCTAATAAGTTATTCCATAAGAACTGCCATTAAAAGTAAACTATTTGATGAAGTGATTGTATCAACAGATAGTAAAAAAATTGCAAAGATTGCAAAAAAATATGGAGCCAAGGTTCCTTTTTTAAGGCCCAAAAAATTAGCAAATGATTTTGCGAATGATCTTCAGGTCATAAATCATTATTGTGATTTTAATAAACAAAATAAAATTCAAATTAATTATATGTGTTACCTCTATGCTACCGCACCATTATTAAAAGTTTCAACACTAAAAAAATGTTATGATGGTATAAAAAAATCTAAATATGCAATAGCTATGACTGTTTTACAATTTGAAGCTCCAATTCAAAGAGCGCTGGTAAAAGCTAGAAATGGAGAGACACATTTTAAAGATGAAAAATTTCTTAAATATAGAAGTCAAGATTTGAAAAAGTATTTTCATGATGCTGGTCAGTGTTATTGGTTTAACATGAAGAAATATGGAAAAAAATCTTCTTCATGGCCAAAACTTGGGGTAGAATTAAATAGGGGTGAAGCTGTAGATATAGATACAATGGAAGATTTTAAAATGGCTGAAAAATTATACAAATTAAATAATCTTTAATTACATTGTCTACAAACTTTTTTTATAATCTTGCTAAAAATAAACTTTATCCATTATGCAGAAGTATTACAGGAGATGGAATCAGACAAACTTTAAAAATAATTAAAAAAGAATTTCCAAAACTTAAAATTAATGAAGTAACATCTGGCACAAAAGTATTTGATTGGAAAATACCACCGGAATGGAACATTAAGACTGCTTATGTTTTAGATAAATATGGTAATAAAATTATTGATTTTAATAAAAATAATTTACATATAGTTGGCTATTCTACTCCAGTTAACAAAATTTTAACAAAAAAAGAATTATTTAAAAATATCTATTCTCTTCCAAAACAGCCTGATGCGATACCTTATATCACATCCTATTACAAAAAACATTGGGGTTTTTGTATTAAATATAATCAAAAGATTTCATTTCAAAAAAAATATAAAGATACCGATAAATTTAAAGTAGTTATTGAATCTTCTTTAAATAAAAAAGGTAAACTATCTTATGGTGAAATTTTTATTAAAGGTGAATCTAATCAAGAAATTTTAATAAGTACCTATATTTGCCATCCTTCAATGGCAAATAATGAATTATCTGGGCCCATAGTTTCTCTTTCTTTGATTAAATATTTTTCTAAATTAAAGAATTTAAATAAATCTATAAGATTTATTTTCATTCCAGAGACAATTGGATCTATCACTTATTTAAATAGAAATTTAAAACACCTCAAAAATAACTTAATTGGTGGCTACAATCTTAGCTGTATAGGAGATGATAGACAGTATTCATGCATGTTTTCAAAATATGAGGATACATTGGCAGATTTAGCATTGGCAGAAAGTTTTAAAAAATTAAGAATTAAGTATAAAAAATATTCTTTTTTAAAAAGAGGATCTGATGAAAGACAATATAATTCACCTGGTATAGATTTGCCTATTGCATCAATATTTAGAACAAAATATGGGGAATACCCAGAATACCATACTTCGTTAGACAATTTTAACTTGGTAACCAAATCTGGAGTAAATGGAGGCTTTAAAGTAGCTAAAACAGCTATTGAGATTTTGTTGAAAAAAATAATACCATTAAATAAAATATTGTGTGAACCTCAGATGGGTAAAAGAGGTTTGTATTCAAATCTATCAACTAAAAATCTAAATTTATTTAGCAGAAATTTAATGAATTTTTTACAATATTCCGATGGTAAAAATGATCTAAATAAAATTTCTAAAATGATCAAACTTAAATATAGAGAAGTATTAAAAATATATAGGTTACTTTTAAAAGAAAAATTAATAAAATAATTTTTTAAATTGATTTTGACAAACCACCATCTATTGTTAAGCTTTGCCCTGTAACATAGGTGTTTTCATCAGATAATAAAAATGCAGCAGTCTTTGCAATTTCCTCAACGTTAGCAAATCTTTTTGCTGGAATTGTATCCTCAATAATTTTCATTTCCTTTTTAAAATTTATTTTCTTTTTTTTTGCACTAATTTTAACTAGAGAGCGCAACCTTTCAGTCAGCACACCACCTAGACACAAAACATTTGAATTAATATTGTACTGAGCTAAATCAACCGATACTGCTTTATTTAATGCTATAACACCAGCTCTCATAGAAGCTGACAAAACCATGCTTGGTGGGGGTTCTTTGGCAACAGTTGATGAGACTGTTAATATTCTGCCCCATTTATTTTTTTTCATAGATGGAATGGTATATTTTATAAAATTTACAACACTCATTAAGTTATTTTTATATGCATCATCCCAATCTTTAGCTTTAGTTTGAGAAATATTAAGCGGTGGTGGGCCCCCAGTATTATTAACTAAAATATCTATCCTACCCCATTTTTTTATACATTTATTAATTATTAATTTTGGAAAATTTAAATTTGAAACATCTCCCTTGATAATGTTAATTTTGATACCGTGCTTTTTAAAAATTATTTTTTGAGCATTTAAAAGGTTTTTTTTATTTCTAGATATACCAACAACATTTACACCAGATGCAGCAAGATTTTCCATTATGCCAAAGCCTACTCCTTTACTGGCACCTGTAACTATTGCAACTTTTTTTTTATTTTCTAAATTTTTCATTTTAATTATAAAGTTAACTTATCAATGATTTATAATTGCTCAACTATATAATTTACTTAATTAAAAAAAAGCTCTATTTGTTTTTTTTAATTTTAAATTGGAAAATTCATAAACATTTGATCTAATTTTACCATGATCTTAGTTAATAATAATGCTTTAAAATTAAGCATAATAGTTTATACAAAAATAATTATAAATTATTTTACAATTAAAGAATGATAAAATGAATAAAAAAATAATTATTACATTAGGTCCCTCAAGTATGAGTGCTAATTCTTTGCGAAAATTGAAAAAAAAAAAAATTGATTTATTCAGGATTAATCTTTCCCATACAAGTTTAAAAGATCTACCAAAAGTGTTAAGTAAATTAAAAAAAGAAAAAATATCTCCAGTATGTGTGGACACTGAGGGTGCACAAATACGAACTTTCGGAGTTAAAAAAAAATTTTATAAGATTGGTCAGAATATTACAATTACCAACTCAAATAAAAATATTAACAAGAATAACATTATAAATCTTTATCCAAAATTAAAATTAAATAATTTTAAAAAAGGAACTAAGGTTTTGATTGGTTTTGAAAATTTAAAAATAAAAATATTATCTTCAAATGAAAAGTTTGCAAAAGCAAAGGTTATTGATGAAGGCTTGATTGAAGATAATAAAGGAGTTCATGTTTTAAATACGGATATTAAGCTTCAACCTTTAACTGCAAAAGACATTCAGTCTATTAAGATAGCAAAAAAATTTAATATTAAAAACTTTGCTCTTTCATTTGCAAATGATTTAAATTCAATAAATACAATAAGAAAGTATATCAATAAAAAAGATAAACTAATTTCTAAAATCGAAACAAAAAAAGGTTTTATTAATAGAAAAAAAATTATAAATGCTTCAAATACGATTTTGATTGATAGAGGTGATTTGTCTAGATACATCCCTGTAGAAAAAATACCACTAGCTCAAAAAATATTAACTAAAGAGTGTGTAAAACAAAAGAGAGAGTTATTTATTGCAACTAATTTACTAGAAACTATGGTAAATGGAAGAAACCCAACAAGAGCAGAAAGTAACGATATCTATAATTCTTTATTTGATGGTGCATCTGGATTAGTTTTAGCTGCTGAAACAGCAATAGGCAAATTTCCTCTTGAATGTGTCGATTTTTTAAAAAAGTGCATAAAAATATTTTCGTATTCAAAAAAGAAAAAGAATTATTTATTTATTTAAATAATTAATTTTCTTTTTTTTTCCAATATCAGCTCACTCCATTTAAGTGGATTAATAACTTCTTCATCATTTGTTTTTAACTTTTCTAATTTTGATAAATTGCAATCTAAATTATTAATTATATTAAATTGTTCGAATTCTCTAAAGCTTCTTACTCCAAAAATAATTTTATCTACATATTTGTTTTTTAAAATGAAGGATAAAACAAACTTAATTTTATTAATATGATTATTGTTCGAAATCTTATTAAATTTTTCATATAATTTAGATAATTTTTTATTTGTTTTTATTTTAGTTAAAAGTGAACCTTGAAGAAAAATAGATCTAACTTGAATTTCAATTTTATTTTTTTTCATTATTTTAAAAAATTTTTCAGCTCTTCTATCTACAAAATTGTATGGTAATTGAATTACATCTACTGATGTTTTGTCTAAAATTTTTTTTAAAAATTGAACATTATGAATTGATAAACCAACTTTGTTTATGATTTTTGCTTTTTTTAGTTTTTTAATTTTTGAAAGTAGTTCATTCCCTTCTTTAGAAAGAACATTATTTCCATCGTGGATAAATAAAGTATTATTTTTAAATTTTTTATTCTTTTTAAAATATTTTTTCAAATTTGAATACGAAATTTTATCATTTGTATGTATCTTGTTATTTATAAAAATTGTTTTTTTAATATTTTTAAAGTCATTGGGATTTAAATTATAATTTGTTGCTGTGTCAATTTCGTTTATTTGTGATTTTTGATCAAGATAAGACATAATTTTTTTTATTTCATTTGAGCCCATAATGTTTCGATCTTTATTTGATACACCATATTTACTTCGGAATTGTGCTGTTCCCAATATCAACTTTGAATGAAAATTTTTACATTGCATGGTGTAATTATTTTTAGTTGATTTAATTATTTCAAAATTACAAGCATTGTAGAGCTTAATAGCTGCTATGTTTGATTTATGAACACCAAGTGTAATTATGTGAATATTTTTTTTCAAAAGCCATTTTTTAATAAGATTAATAGTTTCTCTTCCATAACCTTTGCCTCTAACTCTTTTTTCTCCAATCAATATACCTAATGAGACTGAACAATTATTATAATCTATGTCATGTATTTTTAGATTACCGATATGTTTAGATTTATTAAAAATTCCCAAAAATAAAGAATTCTTTTCATTAAGGCTTTTTCTGACATTTTTTTTTAAATCAGTTAAATTTTTAGGGGTAAATGTTATATATTTTTTAACATCATTATCTTTAAACCAATTTAAATAATCATGATTAATCTGCAATAAGCTCAAGGGCTTTAATGTAATATTTTTTGAAATTATTTTCATATTTAAAATCTAGCTTTTAAATAATTTAATTATTAGTTTTTTATTCTTTTTTTTAAACCATGAAATAAGATTTCAGCAAAATTCCAATCATCAATGTTATCTATATCTACTGATTTTTCAAGTGGCAGTGGATAAACAAAAATTTTATCTTTAAAATTAATATCACTTTTATCTATATATGAGTCATTAAAACAATATACCTGTCCTGAGTCATAATAATATTTTTTTTTAGATAATTTTAAATCTCTCATTTCTTTTTCATTTACATTTTTTAGTAAATTATTTTTTATTTCAAATTTCCAGTTTATTGGAGCTGGATAAGGTGAAGCAACTATCATTGGACTTTTTTTATTTTGATAATATTTTGCAAAAACTTTTAAATCATTTGATGTTAAGAGTGGTGTTGCTGGTAAAATACACCAAATTTCATCAAAAACATGTCCTTTGGATTTATATTTAGATTTCACAAACTTCATTACATCAAAAAGTGTGACTTTATCTCCCGATAATTTTTTTGGTCTTAAAAATTCATCTGGAATGCCAAGTTTCTTACAAATATTTGCAATTTTAATTGAGTCAGTCGACACATGAATTTTGTTAAATAGTCTTGATTTTATTGCGGCTTGAATTGGGTATGAAATTATAGGTTTTCCATTGAATAGTTTAATATTTTTATTTTTAATTCTCTTGGATCCTGATCTTGCAGGTATAACTAGCAATCTCTTTTTTTTCATTTAGTCAGTATATCTTTTAAAACCAACTTCTGAAATTTTTGATTTTAGAAAATTATTTATTGGCGTATTATTTTTTTCAAATTTTGAAATTGATTTAAATATTAAATCCAGTTTATTTTTATAATTTTCTATATGTTTTTTTTCATGTGCTATTGAAATATAAATTTGATTAGTTGCTAAAATTTTATTTTTTAACATTTCTTGAGTCAAAAATGTTTTATAGGCTAAATGATTATTATATAAAAATTGAAAACAAGGTATTGAATCTAGTCCGAAAATTTTAATTTTTAAATTATGCTTTTTTGATAATTGCATCCAAATTTTTTTTATATTTTTACCGATTTTTTTAATTATTAAATATGTCTTATCTCTTTTCATTATTTCTATAGTTTTTAAAGCTGCAACAGCTCCAGATTTTTCGCTCCAAAAAGTACTACTCACAAAACAATTTGAAGCTTTATTGATAAATTTTTTTCTACCTAAAATTGATGTTATGGGGTAACCATTTCCCAAAGCTTTACCAAGCATCAATAAATCGGGATAAACCTTATAAATCTGATGAATACCACCATATGTTTCTCTAAAACCGGAGGTGCACTCATCAAAGATAAGAACTATATTTTTTTTATTACAAAAACTTCTTATATCTTTTAAAAATTTTATATTCGGTTTTTTTTCACGGTAGACTTCCATTTTTATTACGCCCAACCCTTTGATTTTTTTTATTTCCCGTAAATCGTTAAAATCGTTCATTCTAAATGGGAAAACTGTATTGATAAGAGCTTTAGGCACTCCATCTACATTAAGTTCTTTTATATGATGTTCATTTAATTTTTTTTTAGATTTTAAATTTGCGGCTAAATACCAATCATGCCAACCATGATATCCACATATAGCTATCTTATCTTTTCCAGAAATTGCTCTTGCATATCTAATTGAAACTGCATTAGCCTCGCCACCTGTTTTAGCAAATCTCGCAAAACCCGCCCATGGATGAATCTTAATAAGTTTTTTTGCTAGTTTTACATCTTGATCTGAATTTAATGAACTCATATTACCAGTTTTATTAGATTTATTTACAGCACTATCAACTTCTTGATTTGCATACCCTAGAGTATTTTGCCCAACTCCAAAATACATATCTAGATATCTTATATTTTCCAGATCCCATACATAGGATTTCTTTGCGCGTGAAAAGTAGGTTGGCCATTTTTCTGGCAAATAAAGTTCTGGTTTTTTTGAAAAAAGCATCGTTCCATTTGGAATAATTTTAATTGCTTCTTTATATAATTTTTGATTCTTGTCTAGCATACATTTTTTATTTTAAATATTTTAAACTAATTCTACTTCCAGTATCTAATTTTTTTTTTGAAATTTTTCCTAATATTTTATAATAATATTTTGGATCCAAACTACAAGCTGGTCTTGCAAGTTTTATATTAAATTTTGTAATTTTTTCACCTTTATTAATGTTTTTACTTACATAAATTGATCTTCTATATTTAATTGATTTTTTTTCTGATTTTGTTGGACCATAACATATAGTTCCCGCTGATAATATTGATTGATTACATCTTTTAACTAAAGTTTGCATTTCTTTCTGATCGCTTGAAAAAAAGTCATCTATAGAATTTATTTTTTTGCTTAATATAAAATGTTTTTCAATGATTGAGGCTCCAAATGATACGGCAGTAATAGCTGCAATATCACCAATTGTATGATCGGAATAACCAATCTCAATATTTTTAAATTTTTGCTTAAGATCTATAATTGTATTTAAATTAAGTTCATCTAAGTTAGCTGGATAACTTACTGTACATTTGAGTAATGCAATGTTTTTATTATTATTAAAATATTTAATAATATTTTTTATTTCATCGAATGTTGATCCACCAGTAGAAATGATTACTGGTTTTTTTGTTTTTGCAATTGCTTTAATTAATGGAATATTGTTTATTTCAAGTGAAGCAATTTTATAAGCAGGACAATTAAATTTCTCCAACTCTAAAACTGAAGAAGTGCTAAATGGTGAAGCAAAACAGATAATATTTTTTTTTCTACAAAATTTGAAAATTTTATTTAACCAACTTACTGGAGTCTGGCCCTTTTGATACAAATCATAAAGATATTGTTTATTCCACTTGTTTTTAGCACCTTTAATTAGAAAGTCGTTCTTTTTTGAATTAATAGTAAGATCGTTAGGTGAGTACGATTGGATCTTTACAGCACTTGCACCACTCCTAATTGCAGCAAGAATTGTTTTTTCCAATAATTGGTAATTTCCATTATGATTTCCAGATATTTCAGCGACATAAAATGGAGACTTAGACGAAATTTTAAATTTACCTATTTTCATAATTTTTAAAGAAATAAAAAATATATAATATTGTTTTCTTAAAATAATTCAAACCAATTAAAAGATAATTAGTTTTTCTTTTTTAAATATAAAATTTCTGTATTAGCTACAAACAAACCATATATATCTTTAAAGTTTATTTTTTTTTTATTTTTTAACTTAAGCAACTGATCTCTTTCTTTTAATACTAGTTTTTCTGGCAATGGCCAGTCTTGTTTGATTAATGAGGTTATTTTAAAATTTTCTTTTTCAAAAATTTTTTTTACTTTATTGGTATTACATAAAGATATTAAAGGTATGATAATACCTTTAATGTTAGATTTTTTTATTTCTCTCAAAAATTTAATAATTTGTTTTGTTCCATCTATCCCAGTATCACTTGGAATATTTCTGTTATACCAAATTTTATTTTTCAAAAAAAATGATGATATTGCTGACACATCATTAATTATCAAATCAAAACTTTCTTCACTCCATTCCTTTAATAAATTTGATTTTTTTAAAATAAAACTGATTTTATTAAGTTTGCAATTTTTTTTTGTTAATTTGATTGCACTATCTGAAAGATCCGAAAAATAGATTAGTGAATTTTTAAAAATTTTTTTTTTTACAGATATTCCAATTACACCTGAACCACAACCCATATCTAAAATTTTTTTTTCTCTTAATAATTTTTTATTGTTTTCTATACTTCTGACTATTAGTTCGCTCGTTAAATTTGGAATAAATACAGAACTATCAGAAAAATATGGCACAGATATATTTTTTGAAGGTTTAAAAATATGTTTTTTCATTTGCTAAAGTGATGCTCTTTTATATAAAAATTATTAATATTATTTTTTTTTGACTTTATATAATTCTCAAAAAATTTTAATTTATTGTTATTTCTTATCTTTTTAAAATTGAACTTTTCATGAAGTTTGATTGCACTTATATTTTGTTTATGGCAAAGAATTACTGGTAAATTTACTGTTGATTGTTTTTTTAATAATTCTAAAAATTTTTTCTCTACAATATAAAATAAATCAATGTTTCCTTCATTTGATATTCTCAATGCTCCATCCAAAGAAATGAATCCATTCTCCCAATTATGCATTCCATATTGTCCAATTATTTTATTTTTAAAATATAAAAGATACATAATTTTATTTTTATTTTTTTTAATACTATTTAAATAATTCTCTGTACTTTTGACTGTCACTTGATCAGTGTCTACAAAAAAGTCTTTAAAATAATTTCTATATTTAGATAAATTTTTTGCATAGTTTTTAATAGAAGTTTTATTATCTATTTTTTTACAACAAAAATTTTTTTTTAAAAAAATCTTATTTGGAAAATTTTTAGAAGTAGCCATTATCACATTTAATTGTTGATCCATTTCCAGTTTTATCTTGGATTATAAACTCAAGGATTTTATGGATTTCATTGATTTTTATTTTTTTTTTAATTGCACTTCTTTTTAAAATTGAGTTTCGTGTTGAGTCAGTAATTTTTTTTTCAAGCCCTCCGTCTAGTAGGCCCAAGGAAACTACTCTAAAATTTAACCCTAGATTTCCATATTCTAATGCCATAGATTTTACAAATGACTCCATGCCAATTTTTGTTGATCCATATAGCGAAATTCCCTTGTCCACTTGTAAGGCTCTAGAAGAAGAAAAATATATACAGGTAATATCTGATAAATAATGATTTTTAATAATAATATTGGTTAATCTTACTGGTGTTACATAATTAATATTTATAATTTTATTAATTTCTTTTTCTTCTAGCTGGTAAAAAGCTTTTCCCTCAGTTATTGCATTGAAGAATAAAAATATATTTCTGTTTTTTTTATCTATTTTTTTATTAAGTATTTTTTCTATACTTACACTGGAATAATTAGTATTAATGTGCTCAACTCTGGCTTCTTTTTTATTTATTTTTTTTGAACTAAAACATATTGTTTTATTTTTAAGTTTAATCTTGTCTAATAATTTTTTTGAAATCTCAGAACTGGCTCCAAATATAAAATATTTATTTTTCATCTAATACTTTTATCCTTATTAACCTCAACAATTGCAAAACTATAAGCTAAACCCACACCAAATCCACACAAAACAATATTCTCTTTATGTTTAAGTGGATTCTTCTTTAAATCACTTGATATTAAAATCGGTAGTGTTGCTGACACAAAATTACCAGTTTTCTCGATATTAGATGGGATGTGATTACTAAAAGATTTCAGTTTATCCTGTAAAAATTCAACAACAAATTTTGAACCTTGGTGTAAGTAAATTCTATTAAATTTTCTACTTTTATTTTTTTTAAACATTCTAATAAGCGCAGGAAGCACTTCCGAACCAACAAAATCATAAACTTTTTTTCCATCCATTTGTATATTAGAGACAATGTCACACGCTAAATCATTATATGTATCTTTTTTATATCCAAAAACACTATCAACTAATTTTAATTGTTTTAAGTCTGGTATAAACGCACTTGCCCCATCACTAAACAATGTTGTAACAGAGCGATTAAAAGTTTTGCTACTTTTTGAGTAAGCTTCAGAACAGATAATAATTGTTTTTTTTTTTAAGGAAAGAGATAGGGTTAAGGCATCTACAAAACCTGTGCATCCAGAATTTATGTCTATAATTTGAATATTTTCATTCAATTTATTTTTAGATGCAAATAAAAAACCATTTCCTGGAAATTGTTTTACAGGTGTTTCTGTAACATAAAAAAGTGTTTGAATGTTATCTATGTTCTTTTTTTTTAATTTATTCCATGCTTTATTTGATAAAGTGAGAGTATCCTCATTTTCTTTACATATAAATAACTTCTTTGGTCCAGTTTTATTTAATAGCTCTTTTGTTTTTTTTTTTCCGAACTGTTTAGTGCAAGTTTTTTCTATATCAATTATTTTTGAGCCTATTGCTTCTCCAAAGATCATTGAGTGTATATTATTATTTAACTAAACGTTTCTTTTTTAAAATTTCCCATATTTTTTTAAGTGACTTTTGAACACCTAATCCTTTGATTTTAGCAGACTTTCCTTTTGTTGCTTTGTCGAGCGCAGAAAGTATTGTTAAATGTCCTATAGAGTCCCATTCCTCAATGTCATTTAATTTTAAATTTAATGTAACTTTATCAGGTTTAATCCCTAAAGATTTAGATATTAGTAGTAAAAATTTTTTTTGATTCATTGGTTTGTAATTTGAATTTTATACACTTATGAATTTTAATATCAATGATTTTGTAAAATTTATTTTCTACATTTAAAATTTATTAGTAAGACCACTTAACTATTGTTGTACCAAAAATAAAACCAGCACCTACACCACTAATTAAAACTATATCATTTTTTTTAATTTTTTTACTTCTGCATGCTTCATGCATCGTAATTCCTATTGAAGCATCAGCTGTGTTTCCATACTTGTTTGCGGTTATATAAGTTTTTTGCATTGGAATTTCCAACCTATGCATCAAAAATTTTATTAGATTATAATTGGCTTGATGAAATATAAAAAAATCAATATCAGATAGTTTTAATTTTGCATCTTTTAAAGCTAATCTAATATTCTTTGGTTGATTTGTAACAACCTGCTTCCAAACTTCTAGTCCACTTATTTCATATTTCTGGATATTTTTTTTTTTTAAATAATTTGAGGTAACAAAACTTGATCCACCCCCTCTCATTCTTACGGCATCATATACTTTTGTATTACTAATTAATGAAGAACCTAAATGTCCATAATTTTTATTTACTTTTGAAACAATTGCTGCTGACGCACCATCTCCAAAATAAATGGCACTACTTTTATCTCTCCAATCAATATAACTTGATTGCATCGCTACAGCCACAACAAGTATATTTTTAATACTTTTTGATGTTTTTATTTTTTCAAAAGCGATATCTAATCCTGTCTGGAAACCTGTGCAGTTAGCCATTACATCAAAACACCCTGGTTCATCTAAATCTAAAAGCTGAGAAACCTTACAGGCCAGTGCTGGATAAATATATTCACCACTAAATGAACAGCAAATAACCATACTAATTTCTTTTTTATTTATTTTAGAGTTTTTAATAGCCTGCAGAGAGGCCTTTAAACCCATTGATGATGCTGTTTCATTTTTTTTTGCAATTCTTCTAAATTTAATGCCTGTTTTTTTTAATATTTCTTTTGCCGGCATCTTGCAAATTTTACTTAAATCTGAGTTATTTAATTTTTTAACTGGTAGATATGCTCCAGTACCAATGATACCTGCAGAATTTATCATACTACAGTTCCAATAGAAATTTCTTGTCCTGTGATCAATCTATTTTTTTTATCTGAAAGAAAGTTAACAAGATTTACAAAAGATTTTATTTCTCCTTGTTTCTTTTTATCTTGCATAGACATAATTTTATTTTTCCAAGCATCTCCTCTTTTTTTAGTTTCTTTATTTTCAATATACATCGGTAAAATAATATTCGCATTTATATCAAAATTAATATTTTCTCTTGCTAAAATTTTGGTAAATTTAGAAATTGCTGATTTTGCAGACGAATATATCGCAGAACCAATTAAGTTTTTTTTTTCAGAAATTGATGAAATATTAATTATTGATCCACCTTTACTTTTAATAAAATACCCTAAGACTTCTCTATTACAGATAAATGTACTTTTTAAAGTTGATAATATATTTGCTTCAAACTCATCATCAGAGAAATTATATACTAGATTGCCTCCTAAAGTTGATCCAGATAAACAAATCAAAGTATTTATTTTTTTTTCATTTTTAAAAATTTTATCGAACCATTCTCTAATTTTTTTTTCATTAGTTGTGTCTAGTATCTTATGATTATAGTTTTTGTTAATTATTTTAGCTTTTGATCTGGAACAACCATAAATTTTATATTTTTTTATACTTAACAACTCTTTAATCAGACACGTTGCTATACCACCGGTATCACCTGTAATACAAATTATTTCCATTATTTAAAATTACTTCTTAATTTTTTTTAGAATATATTTTTTAAGGTCTATAATTTTTATTATTCCTAATCCTTTTTTAAACTGAGGAATTTCATTTAAAATAATATGAAAACTTTTTTTATTTAATTTCTCAATACTTTCTTCAAGAGAAGTTGTTAATTCTATAAATGAAACAGAGTCAAATGGAGATAATGGCCCATTTACAATCGTTGTATCTGTTACTTTTGTACTTTTTTGAATGCTATTAGATTTTTTTAATTTTTTAAAAACATTTTCAAATAAATTATTTAAGTTTTTTTCTAACATAATTTTTTTTTGGCTTTAGTATCCATACAAAAGCGGATGGTTCTTTTGCTTTATTGGCATTATCAAAAAGCCACTTATATTCTAGAGTATATGGGCTGTCAATTAATAATGACTTATATTCATGCCAAGACATAATTCCTTGTCCTGAAATTTTATGAAAGAAAAGATATTCGGGCATTAAGCTTTTATTGTAAATTTCTTTTAAAGTTTTATCTTCTAATCTTACAATTTCACCTACAACAATAGACGATTCTGGAAATGAATTATAGACTTGTAATAAAAAATTTTTAAGGTTCTTAACTTTGTGATTAGAAATTTCATGAAGCATAAACCATAATGACAACAATGGTTTTGTACCTTTTAAAAATTTTGATATTTTACTCTTCCAGAATTTAACTTTAGAAATATCTGCCTTAAAAACTCTAAATTTATCTTTACCTATATGTTTTGAAATATTTTTTTTACATGCTTTGACTGAGTCTGGAGATAGGTCAATGCCAACAACTTTTATATTTTTTTTTTTTTTTAAAACCTCATTAACAAAGTGACCATTTCCGCAACCCAAATCAATTAAAGAATCATATTCAATTTTAGAATTACAGTAATTTATTGGTTGAAAAAAATATCTCCGATGTGTTAAGCCACTTCCAAGAATATTTTCATTTCTATCAACTTTACATGAATTTAATTTTTTTTTTTTGGTAAGAATATTTCCTATATTTAAAATTACCTCACGATAGGAATGAGGCACAAAAAAAGAATTGGATCTTCTAAAGATCTCATATCCCATTTCAGAAAGTTCGTAGTTTTTTGATTTTTTTAGCAAAACACCGATATGAGCTAAATAATCAAGACAAAGGTTTAATACAAAAATATCTTTAATTTTCGCCCTATTCTTTAAATTAATTTTTTTTGATGCTTTTGTAAAAATTCCTAATTTACTTAATTCACAAATAATAGGTGTGGCGTACAACCCTCTTAAAATATGAGCTGGTGTTTTTTCATTATATATCTCCATAATTTCCTTTTAGATACTTATGACCTAAACTTTTTATCCATTTTAGATAAGTCAAGCGTGTAAGGACAAAATTTTTACTTAATTTTTTATTTTCCTCATATCCACACATTCTATTTAATTTTCTTATTTTCTCATTCTTTATATTTATATAACTATGAATTACCCTAAACTCATATTCATAGAATATCTTATAATGAAGCAAGTTTATAATTAAAAATGTTAAATATGAATATTTTTTTTTAGCAACATAAAATCCTGCATTACAATATTTTGTTTTTAGATTTTCTATCTGAACTAAGCCTATTTTTTCTTTATTAAAATTTATTACCCATGCAAACGAGGATTTTTTTTTTAATTTTTCCTTAAACCACTCATTGTGCTCATCTAAAGTAATTTTTTTTTTCATCAAAAATTGACTGACGTGCTTACTGTTCCTCCATTTTAAGATGGTAGATTTATCTTTTATTGTTAAATTAGAGAATTTAAGGTTTCTCATTTTTTATTAATGATAATTTCTTCTATAAGTTCAAAGCTAAGCATTTCGTTAATTTCATCATCAGTAAACTTTATTTTTAATTCTTTTTCATAAGCCATAACGAGATTCATATGGGCAAGTGAGTCCCATTTTTTTGTGTTTTCTGGGGAAGTATTTGGTTTAATTTTTGTTACGCTTACACCAACAATTTTTGAAAATATTTTTTTTATTTTATTTTGCATATTTTATTTTAATTGGACTTTTTTTTGTTTTATTTTTTAAAAATTCAGTAATTTCTGCTGAAAATATTTTTTTACCTTTATGTTTTTTTATAATTTTAAAACCGTTTTGACTATAAAAACTTTCGACAATTTTATTTTTTGGCCCTTTTATAAATACTCCCTCAATCTTTTTTAGGTTCATTTTTTGCAATTTTTTTACTACTTCAATTAAAAATATTGACTCAACTTCACGTCCCATTACTCTACAGCTCATTAAAAAATTTTCAATTATAGCTTTTTTTTGAGGAATAATAGAAATATCCATTAAGCCAACAGTGCCATATTCACCAAACTTATCTTTTAGAGAAAATGCATAAATTTCATAATTTTTATTTTTGGCTTTTCTTTTTATTTCATTTATTGTTTGTCTTTCTAATGTTAAATTAAACTGATTTGTTTTTTGTGTCAATTGAGCCAATCTCTCCAAATTAAAAGAATCTGCTCTGCCAAAATATAATTCTAAATTTAATGATCCAAGATATTTTTCGTACGAATTATTTTTTTTTATTTGTATTCGCTTATTTTCTTGTAAATAGAAATCGCTCCTCAACTTATCTTCGGTAGTAGAATTTTCATTTTTATTAAAATACCTGCATATGTCAAAAAGGGTTTTTTTATAGTCATCAAGATTTTGAGGGACTTTAATGCAGTCTATATCTTTTATAGAAGTCTGAACTTCTGAGATTTCAAAATCAGAATCATCTAAAAATACAAAAGAACTTGTACCTAAATTAAGTTCTTTTGAAATATCAATGATATTTTTTGACTTTGAGCTCCAGTTAATTTTTTTTGCATTAAATTTATTAAAATCAATTAAAAATTTTGATTTTTTTTTGAAAAATTTTTTTACGTCTTCATAATTATTTTTTGAACAAATTGCCAATATGACTCCTTTGTTTTCAAGATTTTCTAAAACCTTACTTACAAATTGAAACTTTTTAGCATGAATATCTGTTGGAGAAAAAATTTTATTATTATTATCTTCTCCAATTATGCCATTCCACAAAGTATTGTCACAGTCTACAATTAATACTTTTTTTGATTGGCCAAAATGATTTAAAATAATTAACGATAACTTAAAAGATATCTCCAAAAGAGCATCCATTGAATAATAGGGTAACTTGGCACTTTTTAAGCTTCTTGAATAGTAATTTTTGTCCAGCTTTTTATAAACATCAAAGTCGTCGAATAATACTAAATTTTTATTTTTTTCCTTTATTTTTTCTAAAAATTGATTCAATTTTATACAAATTTGACTTACCTTATCTTCATATACCGACTCTGGAAAATAGTTGTAATTATTAAATCTTTTAAAAATAATCATTTTAAAATCTTTTATATTTTCAAAAAAAATATTTAATTTTTCTATTTCAAATTTAATAATATCTTTGGCATATTTTTGATCTTTTAATTCAAGATCTAAAAATTTATTTGGAAAAATATTTTCCACCTCCCATAAAATTACAGCAATATGGTTTTTATCTTTTTTCTTATTTATAAAATTTAAATTATCAAAATCATAATAATCAATAAAAGTTTTTATGTTTTTTTTTTCTAGTTGATATTTAAGTATTTTATCTACAGGGTTAATAATTGAGTTTGTAAAAAATTTAATATTTCTAGTATTGTGGCTTTTCTTATTTTTTAATGAGTTTGATTGAGATATTATTTCTACAAAATTATTTTCCATCTTTAAATTATTCCACCATCAACATTTATGTTGGCTCCATTAACAAAATTAGATTCTTCAGAAACAAGATATTTAACTGCATTCGAAATATCTTTAGGATTTGCAATTCTTTTTAAAGGCGTTTTAGCTGAAACAAGCATCTTTTGCTTTCTAGTCATGTTTGATGTTTGCTGTGTATTTGTTACTCCTGCAGTTATTATATTTGATCTAATGTTGTATCCAGATAATTCAATAGATAGTGTTTTAATAAAATGCTTCATGGCACCTTTATAAGTTATATAAGGAAGATAGTTTTTTTCAGGTATTTGAAGATAAACAGTTGATATATCAATTATATTTCCATGATTATTTCTAATAAATATTTTTGATACTTGATTAATAATTTCAATCACATTGTAAAATAGTCCAGAGAAATAATATTCAAAATCTTTCTTTTTAATATTTTGATAGGAAACATTATATATTTTAGGCATAATACAGTTTATTAAATGGGTAAAGTTTACTTTTTTAACTTTATTCAAAAATTGTAATAAACTTTTTTCACTATTAATATCAAGTTTAAGAAGAAAAATTTTATTTTTATATTTTTTTTTTAATTTATTTAGGGAGTAATTTTCAGAGAAATATTGGCAATACACTATATAGCCAGCTTTTAACAGGGTATTTGCTGTATCTAAACCTATACCTCCAGACGATCCTAATAATAAAACAGTTTTTTTATTTATTTTGTGAATTTTTTTAATTTTTTCTTTTGCAGTTTTTTTGTTGTTCTTAGCAATTTTACAATTATCAGAAATTATTACTTTGTTTTTACTATCAATTACTTTTTCACCAAATTGATTTTGGGCACTTATGTCTATAAATGCAACTCTACTCTGTTCGTCAATTGAGGTCACTTCTGCATTAAAAGTAATATAATCATCAAGTCTTACAATTTTAAGAAATTTAACCTCTTTTTCTATCCATAAAGATCCCTTGCCAGGTAGTTTTGTGCCAATTATTGTTGATAAAAAAGCTTCACTTAGCATTCCATGTGCAACAATCTTTTTATAGGTTGTTTTTTTTGCATATTCTTCATTAACATGTATTGGATTGTTATCGCCTGATAATTTAACAAATTGGTTTATTAATGACTTATCAATTTTCTTAGTAAATAATATTTTTTTTCCAATATAGATAAGCATGTTCTATATGTGTTTTAAAATTGCACTATAGTTTATTGTTATTTTTTTTTTTAAAGCTACTTTATAAGTTACACGCTCAACTGGTAGAACTTTTTTTGAAATAACTTTAAGTTTTGCTTTTTTAAATAGCTTTTCTATCTGATCAATACTTAAAAATTCATTCACATGGTCAATAGCCGGGCAATTTACGCAAGTTGAAATAAATACTTTTCCATTTTTGTCTAATGATTTTTTTATATTTTTAAGTAATTTTATTGGATTTGAAACATGTTCTATGACTTCACCACAAACAACTAGCTCAAACTTTTTCGTTAAATCTTTTGATTCAAGAAAATCCATGTTTATAAAATTTGTCTTATTTTTTAAATTTATTTTTGTATTATAATATAAAAAATCTTTAGTAAGTTTTAATGAGGTCTTGCTAATATCTACTGCTGTATAATCCATTAACTCTTTAAGCACATTCAAAGAATAATGAGAAAATAAACCATGACCAGGACCAATTTCTAAATAAGATTTTGCATTACTTTTTGATGAAATCATTTTTTGTAAATGTTTAAACATTTTATAATGAGTTTCCCAAAAAAATTGGGAAATGGCTAAACCGACCATATAAGATTTCATTTTTACTGAATTAAAATAAACATTTTTTTTTGCCTCAGCTAAACTTTTTACAGGGTATCTTCCAGTACGTAAAAACCTGATATGACAGTTAAACATATCTGTACACATCTCATAGTATGACTTTACAGCAATCTCCAAGGATAGCTTGTTCTTGGTAAGAAAATTTTTATATAACTTTAAATATATTTCTATTTCATTCAGATCTTTAATTTTTAACTTACTATGAAAAAAATTAATTTTTTTTTTTTGAAATGTAGATTTTTTTGAAATTAGGTTAAATATTTTTTTTGTGATAAAACTTCTCTTTATATTCATTTAAGCTTAGTAAGTTTTTTTGCTAATGCACTAATTTTTTTATCATCTTTGTAAATTGCTGTAAAAATTTTGATAGATTCTTTGGGAGCTTTTGAATATGCGAGTCTTAAAATATTCATCCAATTAACGTTATTCTTTGATCTACATTTTTCTATTTGATCAATGATTTTATAAAAATTATCTTTTTTCATCTATAATAACTAGTTAATATTAACATATAATAGATCTATTAAAAATATTTAATCTTACTTTTAAGTAAAAATAAAAACTAAAAAAATAGTTATTATTCGTTTTATGAGTTTATTATAATTCTCACACAGGGATATTAAAACTGTAATTATTTATAACTATAATTAATCAGAAAAATTTTAATAATAACCATATACAAAAAATATAACAAGCTTCTACAAAAATATATATCAAGCTTATTAATTATGAGTTTTTTTATTAAATAATAACGAAGTATCAAATTTTAATTATATGTATCTAATTCCTAAAAATTTTTTTCAGTGCATAAATCAAGCCAATTGAGCTATTAGTACTGGTCAGCTGCACGCATTACTGCGCTTCCACATCCAGCCTATCAACGTGGTGGTCTACCACGGCTCTATAGGAAGAACTAGTTTTGA
>ENA-OSJC01000153-OSJC01000153.1-marine-metagenome-genome-assembly--contig:-NODE-153-length-69150-cov-6.346271_pt1 | contig 69150 bp, 107 predicted proteins | sample MGYA00237885_ERZ534234 | MGnify/ENA primary metagenome ERZ534234 (study PRJEB26413, sample SAMN06343907) | marine metagenome | isolation source: coastal waters | place: Atlantic Ocean: West Antarctic... | reverse complement strand
AGCACTTGCAGGTGTAATAGCTCCTGTAACTAAACCAGAGTCAACCATAGTTGTAGAAGTGGTAGTTAAGTTATCAGCGTGTACTCTAGCGTTTTCTACCATCTGCAACACTGAGCCAGTGGGTACACTAGCGTGTGTCATACCTGACAACTGATTAGATAACGCTATCGTTCCACTACCACTAGTTGTCTCTATAGAGTCTACTTTTATTTTAGAAGCCATTATCCTTGTATCTCCGTCAAAGTTATTGTGCTTGTCCCACGGGGAGAGTAGCTGCCATTATCCTGATTGTTAGGTCTATTAATGTACATATTTGAGTTGTAACTATTCCCTAGCGTTACCATTACTGAGTATGTTGTTGCGCTTGTGGTTGAGGGGCTGTCTAAGTGCTGCATTGGCATCGATCCCATCTCAATTGCGTAAGGAGTTCCGTTAGTTCGTACTGCCGCAGTATCTCTAAGTTGATTGCTAGTACCTGCATCACCAATACAAATGGTTGAGTCACTTCCTCTTGCTAAACGAAAGTGCATGGTTCCTAGCCCATATCCATAAAATATATTTACGCTAACAAGTATTTTACTACTCGTAGAAGATGGAGTAATTGCAGCAGAAAGACCTGATGCTACATAAGTGTTTGTTTCATTTGATGAAATTGCCACTGCTGATTTTAAAGTTGCACTTACAATTTGCAACACTGAGCCTGTGGGTAAAGTAGTAGTACCCTGTGACTTCAAATCAAGTGTCTTACCAGCTGCAACCTTTATCACTTGCCCAGCTGGGGCAGATATTTCTTTAACTACTATAGTAGACATTAAACAATACTCCAATTTCCTGAGTTACCAATAGTGACTGTCTTGTTATCAGCAATTGTGATAGGCCCAGCGGTCATTCCATTAGTATTTATAGTTATATTTTCATTTATGATGGCAGCATTGGTTCGTATTATAGATAATGTCCCAAGGCTTGGACCACCGAGTGCAACAGCATCAGCAATCTTCTCTGCTGTGATTGCATCATTTGCAATATCTGTTGTACCAATGGTAGTGTCACCATTTAAAAGTTCTGCAATATTTTTTGAGTTACTGGGCATTAGCTTTGATACCTCGCCATGATTTCGGATGTATTAACAGGCGCAAATGTGAATGTTAATGTTGAACCGCTGATTGAATAGTCTGTAGTAGGTTTCATAGCGATACCATTATAGAAAATGAATGCACTGTTTGTTGTTGAAGTTCCACTTGATAATGTGAATGCAGTTGCACTACCATTACCAGCGAATACATCTAACTGATAATCTGTACTTCTACGAACCACTCCACGAATACCAAAGTGTTTTGCTTCAATCTCTGCACTTGCGTCTGGAGCACCAGTGAATGTAAGTGTAGTGCCATTGATTGAATAGTTAGTGCTGGACTTCTGTAGGATACCATCAACAAACACTAACACGGAGTTTGCGTTTGGAGGATTCTCTGACAGAGTGAATGCGGTAGCAGAACCATTACCAGTGAATAAGTCAGTTGTAAATGACTTTAAATTTGCGGCAAGTTCAGTTGCACCAACAGAACCAGTGGGCGGTTTAATTTGGAAAGAACCAATCCCTCTATGCATAACGTAAATAGTTGAACTACTTGCTGCGGCCTCAGAAAGTTTTAAAATCTTAGGTTCGCCAGCTGCGTTCTGGTGAATAGTGTATGCACTTGTACCTTGTTGGATTACGTTATTAATCACAACCTGTAAGTTTTCTGCGTTACTGCCTGGCACAGACTCAGTTAGAGCGACTGCATTGGCGTGAGTAATAGAACCTACTGTAATATTTCCAAAACTAGAGTCAGTGAAATCTTCCTGATGAAAAGCAGGTGAGACTTGATTGTGGAATGGAGTACCTATATACGACATTAATAAACTCCCTTATGATACATCTTCTAGGATGGATGCAACTACATCTACAGTGTTTGCAGAGGCGTAAACTCGAACCTTATCATTGCCGTTTAAAACGACCTTCTGTCCAGACACCACTTTCAACGAGGAACCAACTGGTAGAGGAGCATTTTTAATAATATGGAATGATGCACTTGCACTACTATCCAAAATTAAAACTGTAACCTGTACTGCTGAAGTACCTGTGTTTGAAATGTCAAGTTCGATAAGAATCGAATTACATGCACTTCCATTGTTTGCTGTATAAACATCTGTTGGAGAACCAGCATTAGTGGATACACTCGTTGCAAATGCGTTTTTAAAATTATTGGCCATTATTGTTTTCCTTAATCTCTATTATTTATAGGTCTTAACCAAGCGCAACCGCAAGAGCAATACTAAAACCTTCTGTTGAAATTGCCCCACCAACTGCTGGGAATGTTAAAGTTGTTGAGTCTGAGGCCAAAGTTAATGAACCCGTACCAGAATGTGCAATAATAGAATTATTACCATCATGGTACATTTGTAGGTCGTCTGATGTGCCTAGTTTTATTCGTGCAACACCAGCGCCTGTGGAGTCTGCAAGGTCTAAGACTGAAGTAGAGGTTATCAACCCACTGTTAAGTTGAACAACTGCTTCAATAACATCTGTTACGGACTGTCCACCCACTGTGCTAGGAAGAGAAGCTATGTCACCGATATCCACAGCGAGTTCATTGAACTCAACTCTCCATTGTTCAAGGGTAAATGATGTTGGTGTATTACGATCTGCCATTATTCTTTATCCACTAGTTTTAAAAGTAAAGATTTTATTTCGTGCATCTCACACTTTAAGTTATTTATGTCCCTTACTGCATCCCTAATACTGTCTTTTTGTTGTTTAACATTCCTAGAGCGATTTACAGCAGCTTCATATGCTTGCATATTTGTGTTGACGATTGCCCCCGAAACTATATCACGGGCAAGGTCTGGATGTTCTTGTACTTTTAAATAATCTGCCATATTAAGTCGCCAATGCAATTGCTCGTAAGTCTTTTATACGAGGTGGTTCTGCACAGTTTGTTCCTTGCATTCTAATCTTAATCGCAAAAGAAATAAATTGTGGTAAATTATTTACACTATATTCTCTTTCAATAAAGTCATCAAAATCAACTGAAGAGTTAACATTCGAATCTGGCACACCAGTAGTATTGAAATATGTCCAACCGATTTCATTGAAATCTGATGAATCATCTGAACGTAGTACTTTGTACATTAGTTGAATTTCTGCACTATCAAACTTAACTGCATCAACGAAACACTTCAGAGATGTAGCAGGAGTTTTTAATTGTGCCTTACGAGTAATATAAACAACCTCACCCGAATCTCCTTCTGGTTCAGTCGGAGAATTAAATTCTGCAACTGGGAATACATCGGCTGATGTATCTATGTTGTCTAATCTATTTGCAACTGTAACTAAAGTCTTTCTATCCAAATCTATGATAGGCGAAAGGTTTTCAGCAGATGAAGTCATCGTAAAGATAAGTTCAAATGATTTGTTACCCGATAGCTCGGAAGTCTCATTAATTTGTGAACAAATAATCTTAGGTACTTCGAAGTAATAGTTATCAGTAATCGGAATTTGATCTGCCTGAGACAGAGTTTGTTTTACGAAAGACTGTTGAGCACCACTTGGAGAAGTACCAGTTGTTGTTCTTGACTTAGCAGAAATGGTTGTATTTGGATGTTCAATAACTGGAACAAGAGTTTGCATAGTATCAATCAATGCATTCTCTGTTGCAGTAACAGTTTTACCACCACCAGTAATGCTTCCATCAGCACTAGCAGTTGTTGATAAAGTATACGAATCCATCTGAATGTCACCTAATGCGACATGCGTCTTGTTAATTTGTGTTAGAGGAATACCACTTAGTTCGTATAACTCTACTACTGAAGCATCTGCATGTAGAACGTCTGTTCCTTCTACTGCGCGAGTTAGTGAGGAAATAGTTGTTCCAGAAATAGTTCCAGATGTAATTTCACTACCAATCTTAACAAAGACAGTTCCACTATTTGGGAATCCTGTATCTGATGCAAGAGATAAACTAGTTGCACCGGCCGCTAGAGAACTATTTAATGTTGTATTCACTCCAGAACTAACACCAGCAATTGTCACATTATTAGTTGTAGTGTACATGTGATGATCGTTGTGAGAAACTTTAATTTTACTTGTACTAGCAAATGTTCTAATTGGGTTTTCTTTAAGTGTCTTAACTGGAAGCACATCATTAACTAATGTTACAGCAGCAGTCTTAGATATATCAAAGGTTGCACGATATATAGTAAACTTCAAGTCTTCTAAATCATATGCAGTCCATGTAGAATTGTTTTGTGATTTAAATAAAACTCCAAGATATGGTTGGTCAGAAACTAAACGAGAACCACCCACATCAGTTTCTCCCATTCGAGAAATCCATGTTAAGTAGTTTTGTGAGTCAGTGAACATCACTATACAATATTCAACACCATCCTTTACATAGACAGGTTCATCAAATGTAACTGTAGTGGCCACAGATGCATCTTCAGAGATAGAAACTTCTGAAGGTTCAAGTGACTTAGTAGCAAATGGGAGAACCTTGTTTGTAGGATACCCGTTAGACATTTCACGAATTTGAATAGTAACTGGAAGTGTAGAATCTTTACCTTGAAAGAAAGTATCAATCTTAGTAATATACTCACCACCTGATGCCACAGGCATAAATGATTGTGCAAGTGGGTCGTACCAGCCAACTTGTGCTGTTCTGTCAGAAATTTGTCTGCTAGTTGTTTCTTGTTGAGATGGATTACGAACCTCAACTCTTGCATTACGAGTAGCAACAATAGTTTCTTGAATTGTACTTAGGATACCAGTTGCAGAATAAATTGCTTGTGCGAAAGTTTCTGGTTCTGGAGAAAGTGCATTTACAGTAGAAGAGGTCAATCTGAATAACCTATCACCAGTTCTGAAACGTGAGTTTCCTTGAACATTGGGGTTAGGGATTGCAAACGTACCTTCTACTTTTCCTGAGGCAGATGAGACAAGGTTTCCACCAGCACTTCCACCAGATGGTGTTACCAAGGCAGCGACATTCGATTTGTCAAAGAATGGATATACTTTAGTAAGAGGCTTCAATCCAGTAACAGTAAACGTAATGTTTCTTGCACGAATGAATGGAATTAAAGCGCGAGATACTACTCTATCACCTTGTGACTCTGTATCTATTTGAGCAACTACAGTAGTAGTAACACCTCTTCTAGACAATGTTCCACGTTCATTAGTTACTGTTCTACGCAATACACGGCGTCCCGAAGACCTCCACTCATTACTAGTTGAAGTTGTTACTCCACTCCACTGAGTTTGCCATGCATTCCATATCGTTCCTAATGCATTTGCATTTTGTGCTAAAACTGTATCGAAGTTTCCTTCACGATTGACAATCAAATCTGGGATTCTAGCAGTTTCAAACCACTCATCACCTGATGGAGATAATCTACAAATACCAGCCCAAGCAAATGATAACACGGGGTTTAGGTTTTCAATGCGAGTTGCATATGGTTGTTCTACTGCAACCTTGTGTGTATAAGGAAGAGTTATAATGTCACCAGTTTTTGCATACTGGTCATTACTTCTATCAGAGGCAGTTGTATTTTCTTCTGAAAGAGTTACACCCTTCATAAAGTACTTCGGACGCAATTCTCCATGTTGCATATCTATAGAGTTTCTATAGTCTGCGTGTTGAACATCACCAGTTGCATGTCCTTTAAAGTTGTCAACCAAGAAACCAGATTTGAATCTATCAAATCCATCAGCATCTTGAATCTGTAATGTATTTGCATCCTTCTCTAGAAGGTTCAATGCAGTGTAGTATTCTATGTTCTCAATACGAGCTTCTAGTTTACCAATGTCACGCATTGTGTATCTACGATTATTAACTGAGGTATAAGTTACGTCATTAACATCAATAACAAATGGAGGCAAATCTAAATCTGCAAGTTTCATTGCGTCATCAATTGGCTTAGGTGTTTGTGGAACTTCTGAATCTGCACCACGAACCACTTTGAATTTACCATCAGCAGCAATGAATAAAGAATCCTTTCTTCCAACATGGAAGTCTAAGTCATAGATGAAGTTTGAATTGTCTTTTGGTATTGATACTGTGGATGAACCAGACCCAGCAAAAGAGCGTGATTCCATATTAAAGGAATACGAAGTTACTCTATAAACAGTTTGAGTTTGGATAGTCTGAGTTGTTGTAGTTGCATCGGCAACACGGGGCCTAAAGTCCACTGTATCACGCAAGTCATATTCACCAGTAGGGTCTGCAACCTCTGGGTCAACGCGAGTTGCTGAATATGTTGGAATATCTTTGTAACTAATGGCACTGTATGAGTCAACATTAAAGAAGTCTCCTGTACCATGAGTAAAGTAGTCTGCAACAATCATCAATCGTCCAACAGGGGCGACTGTATTTGGTTTACGAACAATCCTACCAATATCGTAGAAGTTATCTCTTTGTCCATTATCTAACACAAAGTCGTTTGTTATAATTCTAGAACCAGCAGTAAAGGTATCTAGACTTCCAGTTTCAGCACTCTCTGCACCAGTAATAGTTTCGCCAGTTTCAAAATCAGTGTTGTTGATTGGAATGAATGTCACAGGAGAAATTGTATTTACAACTCTTGCCTTTGCGCCAGACGTAGTACCAGTAATCAATTCACCTTGTGTGAAGTTACCTGTTGAACCTGTTACTGTCCACTGAGGAAGTACGGGGTCTGTTGAAGCACCCTCAGAATCAAACACTGCCCATAGTTTATGGATGTCTGATACACCTAATGAAATATCAGGTTGATGTGCAGAAACACCATATTTTGCAGTACCACCAATACCAGCATTATGAACAAGTACTTGATACATTCTAGTTCTTGTTTTAGATTTTTCTTGTACTGTAGTTCTTGTAATTGTAGTAATAAGTCTTACTGTTGCGCCGTTACCAAATGGGGAATCAGTACTATCTCCAATCACAATAGAGCCAGTACCAGCACCAGTAAAGGTTATGTGTGCATTTGTTAAATCAATCTTATCTCCAGCAACAGCAGTACCACCAGTACCAGCAACTAACACAGTCAAAACATAATCGGTATTAGATACAGCATTGAATGTTTCATTTGCACCAGCAGAGAAAGAAAGATCACCGCCTGAGTTAGACTGTCCTACGAAAGTCCTACGAATAACAACTGAAGTATCTGAGACTCCGTTATTTAATGTCGTCTTTAATGTTTTAATTGAATTCTTCTGAAGTTTACGGAGAAGAATGTTTTTATTCTGGTCACGAAGAGATGCCCTCTTACGAACAAAGGCAACTGAAGAAATAGCGCCAGAAACATCAGCACTTAAATCAAGTGTCTGGCCAGAAATTGCATCCACTCTTCTTTCTTCCAAAGCACCACTTGTACCAGAAGGTATAGAAATAATATCTCCAACTTCTAGTTCTGTACCATAGTCTGTCTGGAAACCAGTAACCGCATCTTTATCACCAGTAAGAATTGTGTTAAGTCCTGCTATAGTTGTACTTGCTTCAAGAACAATATCAGATGTAAAGTGTGGGTCTGTTCCACTATCTGTTGAGGGCATGTATGCTTGTTTAACTCTACTAAAGTCAAAAGAACTAACAGCCGAAAGTGTTAAGTCTGCATTTGAACTATTTTCTAATATCTCATCAGTTTCAGCAGAACTAGAACATGTCACCTTTTCACCAACAGTGAAGATACCAGTAACACTAGCAATTGTGACAACAGCAGCTGCTGTTACGTCAGTCGTACCATCAACCTCATGGGCAACTACGAAACCATATGCACCTGTACTTACACCAGTGATTTTATCACCAGCAACAGGAATTGCAGAAGGAGTACCACTTAATGTAATTTTGGTAAACATTCTGATATCGAAAAGGTATAGGTTATATACTGCGTCTGTACCAAATTCACTTTGACTGTTGGCAGTACCAGAGAAGTGTTCAAATGATCTTGCACGAGCAATACCAATTTGAGCACCAGACGATGATCCGGCAGATGATGTTTTAGTATCAAATAGTCCAATCTGTCTATAGGGTTCTGAAAGGTCGCCAGAGATGAATGGAGATATTTCTGGAGAACTGAATGCGTTTGTTACACGAACAAAGTTACCAACCTCTACAGGGGTAACTGCGGCATTGTAGTTTTCAAAACTTCTTGGTTTAGGAACATCAATGTATCTTGGAGAAATAGTTTCTACTTCATAACCACGAACATATGCTTTGCCTGGCGCAACTTGAATTGTCAAGAAGTCATCAGATGCAGAGTTTTGATCGTCAGTAGTTGCTAATGGGTCATAGATACCATTATTCAATCCATCATTCGATGTCTCACGAATATCAATTTGGAAAGGACTTACTGAATAATCACCAGATTCGTCAAAAGTTCTACGGGCAAGTGTTTCGCCGAGAACAGAGTATTCTGTGTTTCTTGCTTTTTGTTGTACGATACCAGTATTTGTTCTAAGAAGTTCAATGAAGTCTCCATCTAGAACTGAATCTAAAGCAAGTTTTGCAAGGGTAAGTGTAATCTTTAATCGGTGCGCGCCTTTAGCGTTTACGTTTGAAGAGCCTTGTGCATTGTCCAAAAGAGATACATCTTCTTCTGGTGTCTCTAGGGTTTCTGTAACAGTCAAACCAATACGATAGTTTGGGGTGTTTGTATACTTGTCTAGAATAATTCTTTGTGTTGCAACCTTAACAAAATGTCCACGAACAAAGTAAACACCTTCTTGAATGTTTGCAGATGAACCAGTTGCTGTTGCTGAAAGTGCTTGAAGTTGTGCAGAGGCAACACCACTACCAAATGAACCAACAGTACCATTAGCAGATATCTTTTCGCCATCGTTGAAAACAGTTGTTACATTGTTTGTACCTGTTGCAACATACTTTACAAATAGAGTGATAGGGTCAGCTGATGTTGCTGCGGTTGCTTGAATAACTTCTGCAACAACGCCACTGGCAGCACCAGTGATTCTCTTACCAACAAAATCTTGAATGTAACCTGATACTTCTGTTGACTCTAAAAGTCCTTCTAATTTAACTGCATAGTATTCGGTTGTAAATCCAGTTGAGCCTGGAATTACTACAGTTCCTTCTTTGAACATATGTCTACCATGTCTTTCGACTTGGTTCTGAAGGATAGTTTGAAGTGCAGTTAACTCTCTCGCTTGGACTGAAAAGCCAGGCCGAAAGAGTACCCTATGAAAGTTTTTGTCTTCTGCAAAATCATCATAATACGGGGCTACATTAAGATTTGTATTTTCCATTGTTTAGAATTCCACTACGATTTTAATATCTTCTGTTTGGTCTGAGGCACGACTAATTGGTCGCCTGTTCTCTATATAGATAATCTTACCACTATCGGGTTGTAGTTCTGGAGTTGCATAAGTTGCAGCTGTAGCAACACCACCACTAGTACCGCCAGTAATAACATTAGTACCACTAAATGCAACTAAATTACCATTTGCATGAAGTCCATAAGTTGCATATTTTTCTTGATGGTAGTATATAATATTGTTAGTTGAATCAAACTCAACAACCCTACCTACTGCACCAGTAACCGATTGAGTGATAACCTCATCAATCTCATATGCAGCAGAGGGAGCAGCACCCAAGGTAACTTTTAAGGTCTGTCTTGCAGTCGATGATGTAGAAATAGTTGTTGTGCCGAAGTTGAATGGGTCTTTCACAAGTCCAACTTCTCTGAAATCGTTTGCAACTGTAAAGTCTGTACCTTCATTCTGTTCTAACTTTACGTTAGTTATTACGAAGTGGCCACCAAGTTCATGTACCGCATCCTTACCATGTCCACCCTTTGGTGAAATGATTGGTTGTACCGAACCACCAGAACCACTACCAATGTTTGCGGCAGAACTTACAGATGTGTCAGAATATACGTCAGCCAAGTTAACATTTGCAAACCTATAACCACTACCGATTGTGTACATGTTTGTACCAGAAGAACCTTGTTTTACAATTGCACCACCTGCTACTACAATCTTTACAATACCACCTGTACCATCTCCATCAACTGGAGAATAGTAAGTTCCGTTTGTGTAACCAGTGCCAGCAACAGTACGAACAACATCCAATGCTCCATCTACTGCGTCACCAGAAATAGTTGCGTCTGTACTTACTGGCATGAAATCTGATGTCAAGAATTTTGTAACTTCAGCAGTTGTAATCTTGTACATGTATTGCAACCTGTAACCACCCAACTCAAAAGGAGTTGAAGTTTCAGATGTAGGTTCAGCACCACTATATGCAACCCCAGCATTATTGTCAAGTACTTTGTAAACTCTGTAAGCAGAAGTCATAAAGAAGTATGTACCAGCATAAAGATTTGTTGCACTGCTGGTTGTGGTATTTGAACCACTGATATCATGTTCGTACATATCATAAGTTGTACTGTTTGCCCAGTTCCTTCTAGGTAGAGCAAATGAAACATCAGATGATGAAATAAGTTTTGCGGCAAGCATAGAATCCCATTTGTAATGTTCCGTTGTTACATCATCAATAGGTACAGGAGGAGAGGTATCGTCACCACCAGTAGTCGATGTTGTAAATGGAGTACTCTTACCAATGAATAGATAATAAGTTGTCTTAGCAGATTCCGAGAACGATTCAAAAAATTGTTCTGCATTGTGCTGTCTGAAATGTTCTGTTATAATTGCTGCCATAATGGTTTCCTGTTTCCTATACTTTTATTTATGCATCTTTCAAAACTTGATAATTAGTCTGGGCTTGATGCGGTTATTTAATACGTCCTATTATGATATGGCATATCTAACAACAACAATACCAGAACCGCCTGCAGCAGCATTAGTGTTAGAACCTGATGTAGATGAAACGCCCGAAGCACCATTGCCTGTGTTTGCAGCACCAGCAACACCATTCGTTTGGCCTGCGACACCAGCACCACCAGCCGCATATGTTACGTTAGACCCTGTTCTAAATGCATTCGTCTTACCAGCACCACCAGCAGCAGTACTACCATTTGAAGCAGTACCAGCAGCACTAGCACCACCACCACCACCCGAACCACCATCGGAGCCATATGCGCCACCAGCACCACCAGCGTTACCAAATCCTGCTACGTTTGTAACTCCAGCGTAAGATGCTTGGTTAGCTGCGCCTGCTGGCGTATTATTCTCTGAACCACCAGAACCAGAACCACCAGCATTACCATCTGTGCCGTAGTCTGGGGCACCGCCACCCCCTGTTCCTGTATGTGCGTTAAAGGAACTATTACCACCATTTCCAGCAGATGCGGCCACGTTAGCTCCTGCAGCACCACCAGCACCAACTACAACTGCATAGTTTCCAGATGTGACTGCTTGTGAGGTTGCGACAACCATACCACCAGCACCACCACCACCAGTAGAACCAGCATTACCCTCAGCCTGTGCAGCACCACCGCCTCCACCCACAATCATATAATCACAAGTCAGACTTCCAGTAAATGAAATTCTTGATGTTGCAAGGAAAAGGTGAACTCTGTATGTAGTTCCACCAGATACATATTCTGACACAGTTCCACCGACTGCAAAACTGGGTGAAGTTAGTGAATCAACATACGCTTTAGTTGTTGCATGCCCAGTAGCTGATGGAGCACCACTTAAAGTTAATGCGCCCGTCATCGTACCGCCAGCTTTTGGTAGGGCGGCACCAGCTGTAGTTGTGTTGGCTGCTATAGTTGTATTGATTGAGTTAGCAAGCTTGTCTGCCGTTACTGCATCATTAGCAATATCTGCCGTAGCGATTGCCCCGTCCAGTACTGCTATAGATTTAATTGTATCAATTGCCATGTGTTATATTCCTTTGTTATCCAATTGCACAGCCATTATTTGAAAGAATTACCCAACCAATTGTGGTTGCGTAAGTGAGCATAATACTGTCGCCAGCATCACCCATAGTAATAGTTGAACCACCAGCAAATGTAGATGGAGTAATAGTAGCATCTCCAGCATCAACCTTTAATGTAATAATTTTTATTTGACCTACAGTTCCGTTAGCAAGTGAAAATGCATCAGCAGAATCTGTTGTAATTTCTGTTACACCAGTTGTTAAATTAATAGCACCAGCACCAGTAATAGCCTGTACACTTGTCTTCAAGTCTGCAAGAGTTTTGTTAGTAAGGATATCAGTAGAAACTTTACTTACCAATGTAGAAGTGCCTGTGCCTTGAGGAAGCAAACTTATGTTTGTTATGCCCGCACTGTGTGGTTGTGCTTTGAGTGTTTGACCATGAGTGTTTGCATGGCAGTTAAGTTTAAGCATTCCCTCTAAGTTTGAACCATTACCTTTAATTTCTAATATCTGTGATGCAGGGTCAACGACTAAGTTTCCAGATGCAGTAGTGGCAGTACCACCAATAACTGGTGAAGTCAATGTTTTGTTTGTGAGTGTTAATGTATTGGTGGCTAAACAGATGGCTGCTGTGTTACTCAAGTTTGTACTTGCAAGTGTAATTGCAGCACTACCATTGAATGCTACTCCAGCAATAGTTCTTGAAGCTGCAAGAATAGTTGCTGTTGCAGCGTTGCCTCCTACTGATACGTTACTTGATAACGTACTACCATCACCAAACTTAGTGTACAATTCTACAAAGTTGTCATTAACCTTATCGCCGCCTATGCGTAAAGTATCACCTGTTCCGTCATTTGCATTTGTACCTAATCCTAGTGCTTGATACGCCATGTTAGTTTCCCTTATTTCTTTCTTTTATTTATAAGACTTATATGTTAGTTTTTGTCAAAAGTTTCTACGTTAGCATCAAATTTTACAGTAGTAGAACTAAATCGTTTCGAGCTAGTAGTAACTATAATCTCACTTGGAGGCATGATGTTAATTCTTTTTGCAAATGCACTTTCTGGAATAGTTCCATCTGCATTTACTATCTCTCTAATTCCAATGAATCCAATTTGTGCTAGTGTATATTGGTCGCGTGATTGGTTGTTTGAATCAGTCACTTTCCTTCCACTAGGGTCACGATGATTTGGTATCACCGCAGCAATAGTTTGAGGATGCACCGAGAACGCATAGTGTGCAACATTCTCTAGTGTTGGGCCTGTAAGTTGTGAACCCCTTGGGCCATCCATTTTCACACTGATGTCACTTGTTAACGAAACATCTCTTGTGCTATCAGTTAGTCCACTTGGAGAAACGACTCCTACTCCAGCATTAACTCTTTGAGTCGTGTTAGTGGAAGTACCCAAACGTCTACCAAATATTGTAGTGAATAGGTTAGTGAACGTAGATGCGAGTTCTGGAGAGAATGTCTCATCCCCTGTGAATCCACTGACTGTACCAGCAGCAGGAACTTGAATAGTTGCACCCACTTGAGTTGCAAAAGACACTTCACCGAATACGTTCCAACCAGCTGGGTGAACAGAACGTCTAATTGAATCTCTCCACTGGTTAATAGACTCGCCAACACGAATAACATATGAGTAGTCTTGATAGTAATAACTATCTTGAACCTTCATACTTTCAGTTGAAAGTTTACCTCTATCCGTTGCGAAGTTTCCAACAGTAGCACCGATAGTACCAATGTCAACAGTACCAATAGCAAAATTAGATTGCACAATTGTAGCAGTTGCGCCTGTGATTGTGCTTATCACATCTCCATCGTCTAATGTTATATCAGTTTGTAGTTTTAGTAAATTTCTTGAACTGTCAAAGTTTATAACTGTTGCAGAATGACTTGTTAAAGTATCTCCCTTTACAAATGTGCCAGAGTAGTTTTCTATGATAAAGTTTCTGTTAAAAGATACAGTTGGTGGCGTGATATAATCCAAACCAAAGTTTGTTATTGAAACATCACCTATCGAACCAATTCTTGGAGATTGAGTTGAGACAGCATATAATTCTGCACCTGTACCACCAGAAGTTGATACAGTGACAGTTGGAGTTTTTAGGAAACCATTACCAGTGTTAATTATCTCTAACTTAGTAATTTGACCAACTTCAGCAGAAACACTCAAGTCAATAAATGTCTGAGGTTCTAAAACAATTTGTGTACCATCTTCTAGTACTAGATGGTCTGCTTCGCCTATAGTTTGTTCTAATGAGGTGAAGAAAATATCTGCATCTTCTCTAAGAAGCTGCAACCCATCTTCCATGATGATATCACCAGTGAGGTCTTGGGAAGTTCCTTCCTCTAATGCATAATCTAAAGAAGTTTTTTCCGTGAGTACTGATCCGCTCTGTTCTAGGAAAAGATTGTTTCCATCTTCCATCACTAAGTATGCATTACCTAATGTGGCATCTTCTATTTCGAAATTGTCACTCTGAATTACTAGTATATTCTTATTGTCTTCAGTAACAATTTGATCTGGCGAAGTATCAGACTCTAAGTTTATTCCACCACCAACTACAGCAACCTTCGCAACAACTCCTTGTCCAGATGTATCAGAATTATTGAATACAAGCGCGTCCCCTATTGCATATCCAGTACCACCACTCTCAATTAAAATATCATCTACATCGCCAGGCTGAATAGATTCTATTCTACCAGTGGCAGCATTATTACCACCAGAAGCAATGTTAACAGTGTCATTAACTTCATAATAAGAACCTCTATCAGAAAGAGATAGCCCTGTAACAATCCCCTTCACTATACCACCAATTTCTAAATCTTGGTTAGTGTCAGTTGAAAGAATAACCTCACCAGTTGTGAAGGCTCCAACTATAGAGTTTTCGTCTAGACTAAGTTCAGCAATGTCAACCTCGCCCTCTCTAAACTTAATGACAGTTATGAGAATTGCCTTTGCACCAGAAGTCGAACCAGTTACAAATTCACCAATTGCATTTGTGAAATCAGAGTTTCCAGTTTCAGTAATTCGAATTACTTTGTCTGTTGACCATTCACCATCAGAGGCTCGTAATAAATTATCTCTAGGATAAATTACCTCAGGCTCTTCGTTGAAAAGAATTCTAAAGAATAGCTTGTGTGCATCAGCAGTACCCTTTGCTGCGTACAAGTCTTTAATACTCTTGATGAGTTTTCTTTTCTCAGTACCTTCTGCCAAGGTATTGGGAATAGACTCCATAAGAGAGTTTCTAAAATTATCAAGAAAACTATAAACAGTATTATCAACATCTGCGTATTCTAATAGTTGCTGAATATTCTGAACAGGGTTAGCGCGATACGACACAACAGTTGTTGTCGCACCAGATGTAGCACCCGTTATAATTTCGCCAGTTTCAAATCTTTGTTGAGATGTTATGAATAATCTGTTGGCAGCATCAAAGTCATCTACAAGTATTGTGGCAGTAGCTTTAGATTTAGTACCAGTAATGATTTCGCCAGCACTAAACTTTCCGATAGATGCTTCAAGAACAACCTTCAACCCATCTTCACTAAGAATGAAATTCTCTGTGATAGTCTCTTCTATTACATAATCATTAGAACCAGATACGACAAGTTCACCAGACTCCAAAAACTCATAGTAGTGTTTTAAGAATGATGAGAACAGGGGATGGTCTGACTTAATAAAGCCAGGCAGTTGCTCGTTTATATGTGGTGATACTTTATTTTTTAAAGTCGAACTAGTCATCTAAAACCTTGTACCTTGCTAGTATGAGCTGTATGTGTTTTGTGTAGTACTGTAACCTGTACCAGCAGAAGAACCGCCTGCAGCAACAATATCCACTGTACCATTTACAGTTGTATTTGATAAATCAATTTCTAACAACTGGTTCCTAACAGAAACAACATCGTTAGAAGCAGGAAGAATATCAACTGATATTGTCCCATCTGTGTTAGTTGCAGAAGTAATATTTACAGATGTAATTACTATCTTTCCACTAGTGTAATCAATCGTCCCAGCTGCTGTGTCAACATATGTTCTGGTAGTACCACCAACTAGATAATAAGTTCTGATTTTACCAGCACCATCATCGTCAAAATAAATCGTATTGGTATTTCCCGAAATAGTAAATCCAGTAGAAGTAGTAATACCACCCAACGCAGCATTATGTCCAGTGTGTGGATGATACAATGCATTGTTAAAACTAATGACGTATTGAGTCAACTCACTTAGCGTTGGAGTAATAATCTGATTGAGGGACAGTCTTGTACTGTTAGAAAGTAACGAAGGGTCTGTACCATCAATCAATCTAGAAAGTTTGGAGTGTCTAAACACAACATCGAAGTTTGTCAAGTCACTTGAATTGTAAGTTGATATTGTTTTTCTAATAAGAGTTTCTAAATCAATAGCAGTCTTTGTGGTAGTCTTACTATCAAACTTAAAGTCAACCTTCAGTTTAATCTTCGTAGCTACTGGGTTTACTAATATTGGACGAATAGATGCAATATTGTATTTCTTTAAATCTAATGCAATGCTATTCTTTTGAGCCTGTGTTAAATTAACACCAGACTTAGTTCTTACAGAAAGGAATACTTGTCCGTAGATAGGTGGGTCATTATCTTCACCACCCCATACTTGAACTGCCTTAGTGCCTGCATATACTTTTGGAAGTATTGTTTTATAATCTTGTGTAGTTACTGCTCTACCCTGTGATGCATAATCAAGAGGAGCATTAAACTTAATAGATGCAATGGTTTCTGCTTCTGCACCACCTGTTGCAATAACCAATGACGCAACAGTTATATCAGTTTCGCCAGCAACAGATGTTGTAGAAAATAACTTTGCACCATTCGCCTTGTCTTTGTTTGTGACAATATATTCAAGTTGAACTATGTTACCATTGGAGATTGAACTTCCGATAACACCATCTCCGAAGTATACTTCAAATTTTCCGTCTGAGGATTCTTGAAGGAAATACACTTTAGCACCAGAAGTCACTTGTGTAATGTCAGTTGCAAGGGTGTAGGTTGTAGTCGAAACATCACTTGCAGAAGTTTGTACTGATACCTTTAATGTGGTAGTGTCACCGCGATCATCAGAAACCAAAAACTTCTGATCAATGTTATTTAAATCTACTGTGTATCTGGATGTGATAAGAGTGCCTTCATAAATCGGCACGTTGATGAATCTCATAACACCATTTGTTGCAGTAGTAGATATTGCTTCGTTTGCTACAAATCCAAATGTACTACCATTCATCTTTGTAGTAAATCGTGTGCCCTTTGCAAGAGTTGCACTTGCAGCCGTTGAAGAATTTAAAGTAACATCAACATATGCAACAGGAGCTCGAGCAGAACGAGGAGTGTATCCAAGTCCCTTTGCGTGAGAGACAACAGAAGAACGAAGAGTTGCACTATCTAAGAATGCTTCGTTCATTGCAAAGTTGGCGTTCATTGCGAGGTAGTGAGTATTGTATGCGAGAAGGTCAATAATTTGAGTCATACCAGAACCTTCAAAATTATAGTCCGAAAACTCAGTCTGATTTTTCATGTATGTCTTGAGGTTGCTTTTGATTAGATCAAAGTCTAACTCTGTGACTTGTAGTTTGGTTGCCATATTAGTTACTCTTCTCTTCTAATTGTTTTAACATTATCGTAATCTCTCCATACCTATCTCTAGAGTCTCAAGACCAGTTGCAGAGTTTATAAGATAAAATTCTATGGTTACATGGTATCCGTTTATCCCAGCTACATTAACTTGTACAGAAGATAACTCTGCTCTAGGTTCAAAGTTTGAAATACACTCTTCAATGTATGTAGCTAAGTTTTCAGCAGTTGACGTATCCACAGGCTCGAACAAAGTCTTTCGAATGTTAGAACCAATCTCTGGATGGAAAGGGCGTTCATAGAAATCTGTACTTATAAGATTCCTTACACTTCTCTTTACGGCATCAGCATCAGACAGTTTAGCAATGTCTCCAGTGATAGGATGTCTACTGAAAGACAGACTGATATCCTTATAAACTCTGGTGCTTCTAGACTTTGATGCTGATGCATCAGTAAAAGAATTCGGTGTCAACGCCATTTGTAAATCTCCTTACTTCTATTTATAACGAAAACTAGAGATTAATGAAAGATCGGTTTGCAATATGTTCATCTTCAATATCTTCTTTACATTGTCCGAAGTATGCTACTGCATGATGTTCTTTAATCATATTGTCATTAAGAATACTACCATCTTCCAATCTGAACTTTCCAAGTATTCTTCCGTACTTACCCTTACCATCTTTAACAGTGACTAAGGTTTGAGTAGAACCTACAGGCATGGCATTCAACACATATTCCTTTGATGCGAGTCCGTACTTCTTTTCTTCTAAGTCTCTTGTTCTAGATTCTGGTGTGTCGATACCAAAGAACCTAACTCGTTGTTTGTGTAACCAAACACCAAACCCTAAGTCAATATCAACATCTGTGGTATCACCATCAATCACTTTAACTATCTTACATGTGTACTCGTACATTTACTTCTCCTTAACCAGTGGAAACATTTCCACTGCCTGCTGTCATTGCACCAGCATCAATTGCGTCTGTCACTCTACCCACCTTCTTGCCATTAATACTAACAGTACCAGAACCAGCAGACAAGGTAACTACATGAGATGTCTGACAGCTGTCACCTGTGTGGGTATGTGAAACTGTTGGAGCACCAACAACTATTATATTTATTCCGTTTGCTTTAACAGTTCCGTCAGTATTAGCTGTGTCAATAGTTGACGTAGTACTACAACTGTGTCCTGTATTTAGTGCGTCACCCACTCTGCAAATTGCTGGCATCTCCTATGCCAACTGGTAAAACTTACCAGTTTCCTTATAGTTTCTATGGTTATACATTGTTAAAATGAGAGCAGCGTTTCCAGTTTCCTTACAAGATATATGTATCCAAGGAAGTCCCGAACCTGTATTCTTAAATTCAAGAATCAATTTATCATGGGGAATGTTTTCTCTCATCCATTGAGCTCTTGCAAAGTATCCAGATTTTGCGAGGCCAGGGAATTGAATATCCGCAGCTTCACCAATGTTATGTTGACTTGTACCAGCCCTACCTCTGTAAGCATTAGTGACTATCATATCAGGATACTGTTCTTTGATTGGGTCGAGAACATGCACCGCAAGAGTTTTAAGTTTGTCAATAATTTGTTTCTGTGTCTTACCTTCATTGCCACCATTGGCGATTGTCGAAGATGCGACAACAGAGTTCTTGGATAGTTGTCCAAGTGTGAAGTGTGTAGATAGAGGAAGAGAATAGTTTACCCCACCAATAACATTACCAGAAGTATCATACTTAGAATTTGCTTGTGCAATCTCAGCTGAAGATGTTATGGAAGTTGCAACTGGAGTCGCTATAAAGTCAGAACCTAACGTACCATGTTCTTCACCTTCATCTGGTATGCGAGGTAAAGATACAGCCTTTCTAGTTGCGCCACTGGTATTAATTTTTCCTGTTAGTGAATTATAAGAGTAGTCAGAGAAAGTCGAGGGCAATACCTCACCCGATTCAATTGCAGTTTTGATATCACTATCAGTCTTCTCTTCATCATCACCTGCAAAGAAGCTATCTGATTCAGTTAGAGGGATGAATGCTTTATCCGCCTTGATGTCTGCAAGTTTCATTGCAGCAATCTTTGTAGAGAATGTATCAAGCTCGTACTCACCAATATTAATACTCCAAGGTAGAATGCCTGTTGCAATATCTCCAGTGTCCATGAATGTAACTTCTGGTGTAATGTCTTCACCAATAGCAGGGGATGGAGTTGTGCGAGGTACAATAGGAGTGATCGTTACCGCACTTCTGGTAACAGAGTTCAAGTCGATTGTCGCACCAGAAAGATTCATTGCACCAGCAGAACCTATGTTCAATGCTCCAGCAGTGTCAAGTACCATTGCACCAGTTGATGCGACAGTGTAAGTTACTTCTGTGTTCAATGCAACTGCACCCGTGATGTTGGTAGTAAGTGTACCTTTAATATCTGTGAGGGAATTACCATCCAACACCATGTCATAGTTACCATGAACAGAATTTGTAAAGTTACCACTAGTAACTATTTGCATATCCCCTACAGATTGTTGTAAGAACTTTCCAACAGACTGTTGTGCCATAGTTGTCTGTGCTGTCATCTCAATAGATTCATTTGCAAACATACGAATGTTCTTGCCTGCATGGAAGTCTATGTTCTTACCGACATTGAACTTTAAGTTCTCATCAACCTGAGCATCCATACTGCCACGGACATACAAAGACGCATCACCATCAACAAAGACTTTCATGTTACCACGAACACGAACATGTTTGTTTTGATGAACGATTTCAAACCCGTCACCAACAATCTTTGTTACCTTAGTTCCGTCTGGATGTATTTCGTAGAACGTACCAGAACGATGGTATTCGTGAATACGCTCGTGGCCTGGCGTATCATCCATCTCTTGAATATGACCACTTTCGGTTTCCCGTACATGGTTGAAAGGGTATTGTGCATTGTAAGACGGAGCTGGTTCACCCGTTAAGTCATCTAGATTATCTTTCTTAAACTTGTTGACAGGGTGTTGGTTTCGTGCATCGTTAACCGCAAGTCGATTAGTGTCTGCCTCATTAACTCTACGAGGATAGAACCCTCTTGGGTCAGTAAATCCTTTAAGAGTGTTTACTGTGGATACAACTATCTCAACTTCAGAACCTTCTCTTGGTGCATCTTGGAAGACTACCTTGCCTGCTTCAATTCTATACGACATTAGGAAACTCCCCTCTCTGTGGAATATTCTGCCAAAGTAATCTCTTTTGATTTCAATCTATCATCAACCTTATTAGGAAATTCATTAGGGTAGAAGTGTCCGCTATCATTTTCAATATCATTCTTCAAGCCTGCAGTGGAGAATGCAGTACGAGCAATACCTTCATACAGAGTCTTATCCCAAAGCGCATTGCCGTAAACATCTGTAATAATAAAGTCAATCGCTGCACCGAAGTTGTGCCATGAACTGCCTGGCCTTGCTGCATTTTTCCCACCAGATTTATATGTTCGATGTAGTTCTTGTTGCTGTGCAGAAGAGATGTATGCATAGGATATAATACAATCATAATCTTCATTCTTAGCAAGGAAGGTTTGAACACCCTTAACAAACTTGGGACGCAGTTCTGGTGCGATCTCATTAATACGAGCAGCAAGTCTAGTCTTATGTCTTGACCTTTCAAATGCACTTGCTTCCACTGTAACACCATCACCATAATAAGAGTCAGGTGGTATCTCTATATTGTTTTGAGATTCGGGGGGATTGTTTTCTGCTGCTTGCACAACTCCATTAATCTTAACGAGTACTGTAGAGTCTGTCGTATCTGCTGGTGTAGAAAATTCTGTTGTAGTACCATCGCCCAGTGTTGTAGAAGCAGCTACTTCTGGAATAGGTAGTTCTTGATTGGGGGAGTAGTCGTGTGGAGATTGACCTGTGGGTGCAGACTCAGGAGAGTTGATGCCAGGAATTGTTCCTATCACCATAGGTTCTTGCATAAAGTCTGGGTCACGCCAGAAACCAAATACCCATGAACCTTCAATAGGCCCTGTGGGAGACATACCGATACCGCCAGCAGATGCCGATGTAGTTGGTTGTACGCAAACTGCCCAAGGTAAATCTACTGTGGGAAGTTTAGTTTTATCTGCTGTGTGATAACCATATACACGAGCTCGTACACGACCCAATGCTAGTGGATCATTTCTATCTTCTATTACACCAAACCACCAGACGAACCCGTCACGGCCAGCGAAGAATGTGTTGTCAGTTGTCGCCATTTATAAATCTCCTTAAAAGTATTTAGGTGATTTAATCAGGAGTACTAAATTAAAAAAAGGAAGGGCATCTCTACCATTCCTTTTGTTTCATATACATTACAATGTATACTACAATGTACATTACAATGTATACTACAATGTATACTACAATGTACATTACATGTAACTTACCACGACAGTCACAAGGAGTTGCATTGCTACTATAAACAATACTGTCTCAATCATAACTGCAATCCAGCTGAACCACTGATCGATGTCATCTTCATTAAGATGTTATCTATGTCAGACTCCGAACAGAATCCCTTTACAGTATCACCCTTACGAGTAATGCCAGGCAGTTCACATTGCAACCTTGATTTAGTCATGTTGTAGTACTTAGAAACACCAATCTCATACAGTCCCTCTTTGTTACCATAGGACATCTCATTCTTAATAACAGATAACTCATACCCTCCAAACTGAACAAGGGCTTGAACACCATTGGGTGTTTCTGTTTCTTTAAACTTTAACTCATCGAATTTCATTGCGTATTTTCTCCATACGTTCATAACTCTCTAACCATTTCAAAGGGGACATAATGCTTTGACTAACGGACATCTTTAACTTGCGAGAGCGAAACTCTTTCTTCAAGTCTTTCGCCACCCGTACTCCCAAGAAACGGGAGACTAACTTCACTAATGTTTGTCGGAACCCTACATCGTGATTCATGTTCCCAGCCGTGTGTGCCAGTTCATGGATGATGGTGTACTTGTTGGTTCCGTGATTGGGACGCAGTGCAATCCCATAGTAACTTGCCTGTCCAGCAACACGAGCATTCTGAGAGGCCTTCATAAAACGTAATTGAGGGTCACTCATACCACGATCACCCGTTACCAAAGACTGATATGTCTTTGACTTGACAATACGATTAAAGTACTTTTGACATTCCTTTTCGGATAGGTTACTTGAACACTCTGGATACAATCGTTGAACTGCAAACTCACTCTGATAGACCTTAGATCGACCACTGTCTACTCCGCTGTTCTGCAATCGGTTAGTGTTGATGGACTTTGACTTCTTTAGGTAGTAGAGTGCCCACTTGTCGCCAAGGTTATCATAGGTGAGTCCATAGTCTCTTGCCACTTGCCCAGCTTCAGATCGAGTCATACTCATACGCTCATTACTCCTAATTCGTTTGTGTGATCAAATGCACTTGAAAGGAAACCATACGCTGGACTTACAAAGTCTTTTGCGAACATCCCTATCTCATTGAACCCGTAGAGAACGTAGCCATCGACTGGCGAACATTCTGTTTCGTAGATAACAAGGTCATAACCCGAAGGGATACGACCCTTAAATTCTTTGATTGATGGTATTGCAATAAATGGGGTAGTCATAGTGTCTTCTCCAATAGCTGTTCAGTAGTCAACCACCGAGTAGTACCGCGTTTTTTTTGACCTGCTAAAACCCTTGTCTCAGCATCCTTAGTTAAGTTACCATTCGCATCAAGGAACTTGGCTAGGTGGGGAGGAAGTGCAATCTTTGCTGGTTTGATTGAATCGTTTACTATTGTCATAATCGTTCTCTTCTGTTCTTCATTCTATGTAGCTATTATATCACTGTTACGATAACAAGTCAACAATAGAATGAAAATAGTTTTAAGGAAAACTCTAATGAAAACAACGACTTAACAAAAAGTTATATGCATATAACAAAAGAGTCTAAACTAACTTAGAATAAGTTTCGAGTTTAATCCGTTTCTCACGCTTGTAACGCATAACGTCCATAGGATTAATGTCATGGATACTCATTGCTATGTCCATGATACACTGTAAGTCACCAATCTCCTTCGCAAGTGCGTGAGGAAAGTTCTGAGGGAAACGAATTAACTTCGATGCCTCTTGGATAACCTCACCACACTCTTCCATAAGAATGACAAGGGACTCTGCCTTCTTCTCTAAAAGGTTCATAGGAATGGGCTTGACATATTGCTTCTCAACTGCTTCGATGTCTCCGAACTCATCATCAAAGTCATTCAGATTCTCCTTGGGTAAAACTCCCAGAGTTCTAAAGGGTAGTACTCTGCGACTCTTGTAGAAGGGAACACTCTCCCCTGTATGCTGATGAATGACTGTCATTAGATTAGCTTCGATCTCACGGAACCGATCCAAGTCTTCCTCTGTGTCTGCATCTAGATGGAGTGCGTACTTGTACATTCGATGATCTACTTCATTGTGAATCCATTCTTCACACTCCCAGATGGTGTTGAATTCTTCCGAACTGCATTCATCTTTCATCGACTCTGGTAGGACGTTTGAATGACCCGCGATTATTTTGTATTTCATGTAAACCTCTTTGTGTCAGTTTTGGGGGTGGCCCTTTGCGAACCTGTGAAAATGCTTTGAGTTGATTGATATAAATCTTTAGGTACTTGCATTCTGTATAGATTACTTTTGCCCGGCCAGTCTTGACGGGGGGTGCTGAGTACCCTCTAAGATGTGCGAGAGTCTTGCAGTGGCGCTGCCGCCCTAGTCCGAAGACTCCAGTAGACTCTCTACCCTATGTACCTATTATACCATTGTTCTGTTAACAAGTCAAGACTTCTCTTAGACTGTTTTGTTATATACTTAGAAGGCTGCCTCCTCTCCGTTCTCTCCACTCATACCGAGTACGACATAAGGTACACTTGTGTTCATCGTCACAAGCCCAGCCCAAGCACATGCAGTCTTCCATGATGGGAAACGCATTGACTCTACTGTGGTGGTTCCTTCGAGCAATCCTTTCAAGTGATACTTGGATAGCTCTACTGTAATCTGTTTCATAATCTAATCCTTCTTTCTCTCTAGTACATGACTATTATACCATAGTCTCTGATGCCTGTCAAGTGTTTATGCTAGATAAACATTATTCTTTTTCAACATCCACTTCTCTACCACCGGCATACCATAGTCATCTTCATCTGTCACTACATAGGCCACAGTCTTCTTGACGATTGCATACCGCCACCCTTCGTCATCAGTACGTCCTACCCACACCTTGTGAGGATAGTTCTCTACCATGCACATGGAGTAGTCATCAGTGTCCTTGTTCATAGAGTACTCAAAGTACTGGCCATGATCCTTCTCAGTGAAACAACCGATGGGCGACTTAGTGTAAGTGTAGTACATATCAACTTCCTTCTCTTTATTCTATAACTTATTATACCATTGTTCTGTTAACAAGTCAACTGTTTCGTTAGACTATTTTGTTATAAGGTTATGAAAATACTTCTAAGGATTGATTCAAAGTACAGGTACGCTGAAAGCCCTGACCCCACTAGGATACAGAGGACTGCTCTTATGAACACTCTCGTATAAGACGTTGGACATCTGACTTGTGCCAGTACTTAACTTCAACCTTCTTCTTGGTTGTCTTGTTATGCCCATGGCCATGGTTCACTAGTCTTATGACTGTCTTAGTGTCCCAACCATCAGTATCCCAATAGTCTCCTGTTGAACACCAGTTACGCATTGCAGAACACTCAGTCATGTCTACCTTACAGGTATCGAACATAGGACAGGTGTCACAGGGACAGTCCTTCTTGTTCTCTGGGCCATAGTGTTGATCTTCATGGATGATATTAGAACGTACTGAATCATAGATACCCTGTCCCACAGAAGTACTCAACTCAGCAATTAGATTCTCAAATGAACTCATAATGTATTAACTCCTTCTCTCTACTCTACATACCTATTATACAGTGTTGTCAACAGTTTGTCAAGGCATTTCTCAACTATTTTCAATAATAATTTTCATGTAAGGGTGAATTCATCTCAACTGGCCATACATTGACCCTGAGGTCAGTGGACTGCACTCACGATAACCACAGTGATTACCAATTGAAGTGCCATCCAGATACAATACGCAATAACAATGTATTTAAGAAATGAGAACATAATCTTTATTCCATTTGCCGACATTGATATCAATATAATGACTACAGTCAAAGTAATCAATCATTGCATCAGTGTTGTTATAGTAGTTAGGGCCATGCATTGCTGCCGACAGTTCCTCGTAGAACTTAGATATCATCTCATACCCTGCCTTCATTGCCCACTCAGCACCCCAGTAGGGGTTGACCTGTATGTACCCTGCGTGTTTATGACTAGCAACACCTTCACGTTCTGCGTACATATCATTACCCACCTGAGCGCATCCTATGAAGTCTAAGACACCTTCCTTGATGTTCACCACCAAAGAACTATGGTGACGTACACCGATAGAACCTTTGACTCCGTACTTCTTCAGCACGGCCTTGATTGCAGGGGACAAATTCTTTTTTTCTTCTTGTGACATATATGCCATATCTTCGTTCCTTTCTTTAGTCTATGTATACATTATACCTGTTTTCAGAACAAAAGTCAAGTCTTTTTTAGATTATATTTGCATATAACTAGAATAAAAAGATATAAGAGGGGGTTGACAAGGGGGGTCTGGTGTGGTATAATGGATACTTACTAGGAGAAACACTGATATGAACTAAAAAACCTCTGAGGAGCTCTGCGAACCCCTGATACTTTTTTAAAAAAGTCGGTCAATAACGGGTAAAGATGCACAAGCATCAGCACCTTACCCTATTTAATTTAACCTTTATTTAGTAACCTCTTATAACGGCCCGTCTACAACCTTTTAACGCTTCTATACCCATTTCCCTTGAATATACCCCATTATAGAGTCATTTTACTTCCGCAAGGGCATATCAAACGTCATTTTGTGACTATTAGAGGGGATTTAGTCACGTTCTGACTTTACTTACTTCACTTATCGTTGTACCACTTGAAGTTGTTTCTTCTTCGTAACTCACGAGTCTTTAGGGGGTCTTGTGAATTATTCCTTGTTAAGTCCCAATGCTCATCCAATAGGATCTTATCCTTCAGTATATCACTCATGGTATTAGATGCAGTCATCTTGAACAAGCTCGGGAAGATACTGTGTATGATTAATGCAGGGATAAGACACTGTAGTCTTACTGCGATCATTAGTGCATGTATCATATGTTCTCTTCCTGTCTTACCTTCTTTCTTTAAGTGCTCTTTACATTGTTTACTAATCATATTCCTCTCTCATACATTTTAAGTGTTGCGTGTAATATAGACATAGGTATACTCACCCCGATCAGTACTATGATTAGAGTGAGTATGATTAGACTTTCGACTATATCTTTTAACTGCACCAAGACTGTGGTGTTTCCACGTTGGTGATGTTGTTCATACGAAAACTTCGATACCCTTGGGCGTCTACGTCCCATACGCTTAGGACTTCCTCGTTCACCTTCTTAGATGGTGCGTTGGCGGTGGCTGGTAAGTACTTCGACATCAGGGTGCAGTTCATTACTCTCTGGTCTCCGTTCACTTTGTTAAAGGTTATTGTTTGGACACTCTCCGTGAGCATCGTTGCAAGGGTACTACGTTCTATGGGGTGGTTCATCATATTTTTTCCTATGGTTTATATTTCTTAACTTGTCCAGTGTTCCAAGTCTTTGCAGCGACTGCCGCATTCTCTTCGGAATCAAACAACATTACGTTGCACTGGGTTTCTTCACTGACTGTTCTCATATCGTCTTGTAACCAGACGAACTCGTTCTGGAACAGTTCTACTTGGACTGCATACTTTCCATTCCACTCTGGTGGATGGGGTGATTTAACATCAGTCATTAGTTTCTCCCTTCATTACAAATGGATAGCCATGTCTTAGGAACGTACTCTCACGAATGTTCCTTCTCTGTCAATCCATTCTTTTCTCCACAGTGTGGACAATATAATTTCTTTGGAGTCCATGCGTCCATTGTTGCAATACTCCAAAATCCTTTACAATACTCACATGTAAAGTGCCAGATGGTTTCCTTACTCGCGTCCATCGCTACGAAGTCTTAGGCCACGATAGAAAGGGTATACTGGACTCTACTAAGTGACTCGCCATGAGTCCGTCCCAGCGATAGTACGCCTTAGTGTCACTACACCAGTGCCACCCTGTGTACTTTTGATTCTCCTGAGAGACTTCACTCTCGTAGTACTTCGCTCCATTCTTGATTACTACTGGAATGTTCTTCATGTGTTGTCACCATCCTTATATTCAAGTTTTGACTTGTCGTACACATTTCGTATCTCCAAGTCTTTCTTTAGGTAAGCAGTCAACGAAGTCCACTTACTGATTATCCAATACATCATACTATCTCCCTACTAATTCATAATACTATTATACCACTTTTATGCGGCGTTGTCAACTACTTTTAAAGGGTTGGACGGGTCTACGTTGAGGTACTTACCCCACTCTGCATAGTAGTGACGCATACCCACTTCATCATGTATCGTGTTGTTCTCATGCCGGCCATGCAATATGTTCCTACGTTCCGTTCCCTTACCCATTGCAACTCCCTGTCCTGTCACACCTAATAGGTCTTCGTGCAAGTTGCGTCCGAATGGGCCCCATATGGTGTTGTGGTCATTTATACGTTGTTTGCGATCTTCTGGAGAATCACTCAACAAACCATATCCACGGAATTCAATTAATACACTGTCTGGTCCTAATGGAGTGATACTGTCACTTCGATATGCACTACCTCTTAGGTTGAAGTTATAGCCAGGAAATAAATCTACCATGTACCATTGATTTGGAGGGACGCCTGGAAAACTCAATGCACCGCGATCTGCTGCACCTTCGAACTTATCGTACTGCACCTCGAAACTACCCACGTTCACATGTCCGTTATCAAACCCTGTACATGCGCGAGCAAAGTACTCATCAGTGAATCCAGTGATACGATTGAAGTAGTGCATGTAGTCGTGATAGAACTCACTGTTGGTGTCATGCCATAGTTTGTAGTTGGTAGGAATGATCGCCTTGTGGTAATGGAATACCTCTAGTTCTTCTGAGTCGATTGCAGTCGTAATGCAGTCAAACGAACCATCTGTCCATTCTTCCACACTCTGTGTTGGACTTGGGTTTAATGTAGTCCATACCATTCCACCATGTTTCACTTCACTGTGTAGTTCACGACACTCTTTTACAATTCGTTCAAGTTCGTTCAATACGTTACCTGATACACCTTTCAAGCCTGGGTTTATGTAACACCCAATTCTATCACCATGATTGACAATGATGATGTTCTGAAAGGCGATTTGTGATGTACGATAATCACCTATATTCTTTATCTCGCTCTTGTGTATGATAGGTATCCACACCTTTGCAAATATCTCTTTGAGTTCTTTCTCGTAGATTTCTTGACTACTGTAACACTCACTACTAATGTACTCGACTGATGGTTGTTCTAACCACTGTTTATGATTGCGTGACGCCACGGCACTTCTCCTGTCTATATTGTGAAACTTTCACCACATCCACATGATGCTTTCACGTTGGGGTTGTTGTACTCAAATCCTTCATTCAATCCTTGACGTACATAATCCAATTCAGTCCCTGCCAGTGCAATGACACTCTTAGGGTCGAAAAATAACTTAATACCACCACTCTCTACCACTGTATCTGTGTTAGTTGTTTCCGTAACAAACTCTAGTACATATGCATACCCGTTACATCCTGAGTTCCTTACACCTAAGCGAATACCCAAGGTATCTTTTCTTAGTGACAGATGTTCGTGCATCTTTTCAGTTGCAGATGGGGTTAGTGTAATGATAATCGTGTTCCTATCTAATCTTTGCTAATAACTGTTCTTCGGTTTCTACATTGTCTGGGTCGAATAAACAACAATCCACTGGACATACTTCTGCACACTGTGGCTCGTCAAAATGTCCTACGCACTCTGTACATTTGGTAGGATCAATCTCGTAAATCTCTTCCCCAACATAAATCGCTTCATTGGGACACTCTGGTAGACATATGTCGCAATTGATGCAATCATCTGTTATAAGGAGACTGATTTCTGTTTACCTCTATAATCTTTGATTGCCGCCTGTATTGCATCTTCTGCAAGTACACTGCAATGTATCTTTACTGGAGGGAGTGCAAGTTCTTCTGCAAGGTGAGTGTTCTTGATTTCACCAGCTCTGTCTAACGTCATACCCTTAACCCATTCAGTTAGTAGTGATGATGATGCAATCGCACTACCACAACCATACGTCTTGAATACTGCATCTGTGATGATACCACCATCAACCTGTATCTGAAGTTTCATTACGTCACCACATGCAGGGGCGCCTACCATTCCAGTACCTACTGAGGGGGAATCACCATCCATTTTACCCACATTACGAGGGTTTTCATAGTGGTCTAGTACTTGTTCGCTGTATGCCATTGTAGACTCCTTTACAGTTATTTAGGTTAAAAGAACTCGTCAAGGGTTGATTTACCCCACTTATCTGAAACTTTGCTGACGTTACTCTTGTTATGTTTTACACTGTTACCCCTATGTTCGTACGGCATGGTGTCTGTGAGCGTGTAGGATGTCTCGTATGGACGTTTAATCTTCCACTGCAAGTCTTTACCCTTTGGATAGTCTATAGTCCAATTTATGGTAGATTGTTTTAGTAACTTTCTAGACTTCTTGGTGATAGGATAGATGTACCGAAACTGTTTACCGAATATGCGAGAGAACCCTTGTTCACTCATATACTCATCAGATGGACGTGGCCCGTACTTCAACTCTGGACGATTCATTATCTTCTTTAACTTACGTTGTATTGTGCGAAAGTGTACCTTCTCACCATCTTCTGTGACATATACATCACTCCAGATGAATCCACCATACAGGAAATTCGCTGCTTGATAGACATAGCCAGGTTTACCAACAATACCATCTGCCCAAGTGTATAGGAACTTAACGTCTGGGACGTTTTTCTTCATCCAAGCGATAGTTGCACTCTGCATCTGTGACTCAGAGTTTCGAGGCATGGACTCATCCATACACATCTTACCTATCTCAAAATAGTCTGCTGTGGTGAGTTCTGGGAACATCTTCTTGATAGTACCCATTGGATTAGTACCCCAACCCAAGGTTAGAACACCTACAAGAATATCGTCCTGATAAGCACCTAACCAGTGTTTGGTTAGTTTCGGCATCACAGGACTATAGTGTCTTTCTTGTACAAAAAGAGTTGCGACTCTATAGTCAACAACTTTCATCACAATCATTTAATTACCATATTCGGCCGATTCTTGATACCAACTATCAATCATAGAACGTATTACCATTGCACAATACGCTTCAATATAGTCAGCAGTTTCCATGAAGTGTTCAAGTTCCTGTATCTGTCCCTTAGTAAATTCAGCAGTGTCCCGTGTAGTAATACCAAAATGTTGTTGGATGTCATGGAGTACCCACTCATATGCTTGTGATTCAAATTCATCACATAGTTTACCGACTTTGTTAATTTTAAATTCACTCATACCTATCTCCTTTTACCCGTCATAGGGTCGTTTGACTCTTGTTTTGATAGGACTTGCATCCCACCCTTGTTGTACGCCTGTCCAATGACTAAGTTACCATTGTACCTTGGTTGTTCTTTCTTAAACGCATTACCAATACCATCACCAGCTGATGGGATTCTAGGTGATACAGGAGTTCGTGTGACTTGTCCTAGTGTCTTGTTACTAGAACTTTTCACTTGTTTGACTTTGACTCGCCCCTGTAGGTAGTCGATGTATTCTTCCAGTGTAATAACTGGGGAATGTGACATCTTCAACCATTTGTTATGTTCACGCCATCGAAGTTTATACTTCTCTGGATTGACTTTCTTCGTCTTCTTGCGTCCTGTCTTCACGTTGTTGAAGTACACTGGCATTATGTGCATACCGCTCATTATATATTGCCTCTAGTAAAACTTCTGTGGATAGATTATCTATGGACTCTCCATACTTCTCTGCACAGTCATTAATGTTCATAAGTCGTTATACTCTTTATAACGCATTTCTTCTGGTGATGACATTTCATCCAACAGAATTGCACTTTCAATTCTTGCATCATATTGTTTCTTATTGGTGGCGATAGTTTCAAACACTGTACCCCAATAGTTTAGGGCCCACTTGGAAAGATTCTCTTGTTGAAGAATTGCAAACACATTAGACTTACGTTCTAACTGTGTCATCTCATCGTAAGGTACTGTTTGATATCTCATTACGCCGCCATACTATCGTTGAATATCTTAGTTGCAAGTTCAACAGAAACACGCTCAAACCCACCAATGTGCCACTTATACTTCCCTGTTGGTATACCTTCAGTCTTCCAGTTATATATTGTAAATACTTCGTTGCAGATTTCTGAGTTATCCCACTGATCTACAACTACAACATCAACAGACCACTCAGCGTTAACCTTCTCATAAGGGTCGGCCTCGGTGTATGTTGGTTTACCAAACACTTCACACAGTTCTGAGTAAGTTGCAGTCAACTCACCTTGATGACAAGTGCCATTTATATCTACACTATCATCTGCATACCAATTAACAACAGTAATTTCATCGGTCATATTTTACTCCTAAATAAATTCCTAAACCCATTAACGACATCCCACATACAGTATACACTAACATGTCTACTAATGTCAAGGAGTTTTCCATACATTTTCCATCACAGTCGTTACCAGCAACACCCATGATAACCAAGAAACCCAAAATCGCCAATGTCCAACTCAAAACCTTTATCATATTAACTCCAATCTCCATAACCTTCACGGCCGGCTGCAAGACGTTTGTCACACATACTTTCCATCTCACTCATCTGTTCTAGATAGTCATCTTCTTTCATAATACGGATACTACGAGTGTTGTCCATCTCAAGTGCTAACTGCATCTCAGCAGCGTTACCGAAGTCTATCTCGGTACTGATTACTTTACCCTTTTCAATTACTACCCACATAATATAATCCTTCTTTAAAATTTGATTTCTGCGGCAAACAACTTACCAAAATTCTCATAAACAACATTGTAAGCATTCACTTCATAACACCACCTACTAAAGAATTCATCATCATCTGCATCAGGCTGGGCAATATGATCTTCCCAAATGACATCAAACGCTTTCATGCCCGCAAGTAATCCACCTCCACCCAATCGTGTCATCATGTTAATTGCGTCATCTTTAGTCGGTACATCTTCATAAAAACTGGGAATCATAAACATAATCTTTTCTCTCTTCGTTTCACTATCTTATGTAACCATTATACCCTGTTTTCATAACAAAGTCAACTAAAATACCAATCTTTCTTAGAACTCTTTGGTATAAGGATATAACCGCATTCGTGTTTCTTTGGCGTGTTTAATGGCGCGGTGGATTTCATCAAACAAGTATTCCTCTAAGTCATCCTCATTCGCCTGATATCGAATACCAATACCACCAGCAGCAATCCACTGTTTGATGTTAGATGGTTTATCATCTATTAAGATGTTTGGAGTTCCGTCTATAGAATCGACTGCATAGTGTTCTTTCTGGCCAGTGAATATTAACTTATCCACCTCTGGTAAGAATCCATTCCGTTCCAACCATACACGTTTCCAGTATGCAGAGTTGTCACGATCACCCCGTAGAGGTGAAGAACAAATACCCCAATCACCGAAGTCTTTTGCAAACTCCACTAACTGTACAGACGTTTCGAAAACATCTAACCTGTTAAAGAAGTCAGAACCACCTAATGCAGCGATTGATTTCTCCTTTTCTGGTATCTTTTTCCAGTGGTCAACACCATAATACAGTGCCAAACCTTTAAAGAAGTCCGCTAGGACTCCATCCATATCTAAATATAATGTCATATGCATTCAACCCGTGGCATTGCTTGCCCGTTGCTCCCGTAAATTATAGTTGTCCAACATCGTTGGCGCCCACTAATACCCTGTAAACCAACAGAACCCGTGTCTACATGAAGATATTGATTTGTTATAGTTGATGGTAGTGCCGATTGCACAACCTTGTGTTCTAACTCGCCTGCACCAGACATTGATGTTATTGCAAGTATTAATAATAATTCGTTCATTTGTTTTCCTTTAACAGTGATAGTTTGATTTGACTTCACATTCTTCAGGCAAATACCCTTTGAGCTTGTCTACTGAGAGTAACATAAGTAGACCTTTGACGGATTGGTTGGCACCATTGGAGAGATCCACTTTTATCTCTGCTAGGACTGCATCAACCACTCGTTGCTTCTCTTCCGCATACTGCTCTACAGTGTTCAAAATAGTTCCCTTGTGTTATCTTCTTGAATAAAAATCTTACCTGATTTGCTTTTCACCCATTGGCGGTATGATTGTACTGAATCCTTACTATATGATTCGGTATACCCCTCAATCGTAACTTCCCCTAGTTCAATTCTATCAAGCACCATTTCCATTGCCTGAATGATCCATCCCTGTTTCTTTTCCAAAGCAGAATGATACTGCTGAGTTAAAGTTGACAGTTCTTTTCGTGTTATTGACTTCACCATATGCATCTCTTTTTCTTCATTAAACCACATAATATACTCTCTTCTTTATTCTATGTAACCATTATACCACTGTTACCATAACAAGTCAAGGGTTTTATTAGAACATTTTGTTCTATGCATATAACTAAACTTCACCAATATGTTTTTTGAAAAATAATTTAATTTTTTTATCCATTTCAAAAACTTTGTAAGCAACATGTCCATAAGACAAGTCAAACTTATTTGCAATTTCTTTATAGCTCATACCATCATAAGCATAGTCAGACCACATATAAAGATTTCTTATTAGTATTTCATTCATTGACATTCCATCTCTGTGGGCCCCTGCCACCAAACCAGTAGTCTTACGAACCTCTTTTGAAGTTTCCCAATTTATAAACTTAGTTAAAAGTTCCTTTGCAATCAGATCGTTTTCCATATTTCTATCTCTTTCTTTATTCTATAACTAATTATACCACTGTTACCATAACAAGTCAAGTGTTTTGTCAAAAAAAGATTAAAAAAAAGTCCTTGCAGAACAAGGACTTGAATATTATTTCAAATATTTTATTATTATTATCTTTTTTTCTTATCTAACTCTTGCTCAATCCATCGTTTTGCAATATTGTTAGTTACCTTTGTTTTGACCATCTTGTTTATCCGTTTCCAGACTTTAACAAAAACGTCTTCTCCAGCCTCATTGTTATCCACAATGATAAAGTTCCTTGAACCAAATAGACTTTGAAACTGTCCAATATTACTTTGTACTTCCTTCCACATTACGGCAACTTGTTTCTCTGGTAGTGTGCGTTTACGCATCAGATTGCGTTCTTGTGCTGTATCCAAAGAGGTGTTGACAAAAATCATAGAACACTCATACCCAAGTCCCGTCAATGACTGCATCTGTTTTGCAATCTTGGCGTAGTCCTTACCTGTTCCATCAATGATGACACCCAACCGACCTGTTAAGAATCCACCTTGTTTTACCTTAGTGACTTTCTTCGCCTTTAGACGAATATCTTGCCCTTCATCAGAGAATATATCTTCTGGTGTGGGTTCTAGTCCAGCATCCTTTAACATCTTTTCGTAGATGTCATCACTGTTTACGATTTTCATACCTAATCCACCAGTAGTCTTACGAACAACATAAGACTTACCGCTGCCTGGCCCACCTGCTAAAAAGATGGCCTTAAATATGTTAGGGTCATAAACCCCCTCCTGCATGTCTTGAAATGTTTTCATTTTTTTGTCCTAACAACTCTCGAATCTTGTTTGTGTATATTTCCTCATAGTATTTATCATCCTTTTTATCTTCAATTTCAACTCTGCGGTTCAACCTCTGTTGGAAGTTCATCTTCTTAAGCCGGTTTTTGAGTTTGGTGGTCATATATTACCTCTGATTAAATGTGAATGGTTAACATAACAAATTAGGTTGCCTTTGGTCCTCCTTTAGTAATTTGATGGGGTAGTATCTTCACTACCCATCGGGATTAATTTATCTACGGGGGATACTTCTTTTGCATCAACTAAAGTAACACCATTTTTAGGATATTGTGAAGAAACTGTATCACGCACGACTTGCATATGCATGGTGTGTAGCGCTTGACCATCCATTGCTGTGAATGAGTGTCTAAGTTGAGTAATAAGATATCTACCTCCATAGTACGGGTCTTTATCATTTGGGTCGGTGACATAATGAGCCTTATTCTTTATGTTTAAACCAATCAAATCTCCAACAGAAATGTCAGTTTGTCCATATACTACTATGTTCATAGTTATTGCAGCTCTCATTGCAGAGAACCTACCTTTTCTACGTTGTAACCAACTGTCTGTACCTGAGTAATCAAATTGTCCAGAGTGACGTACTGATAACAACCCATTAGGTTGATTCCTATCCACTGCTTGCATATAGACTGTTGATTGATCGTAGTCTGCAAGTGATTTACCAAAATCGTCTTTACTTTCAGATGCCAGTGGTTTGTTGTCAGTTACATACTTGGCATGTTCATCTACATGTATATCTTGTTTCTCACCATTTTCAAAACTGTCAAAATAGTTGTAGTTAAAGTTCTCTACAGTTTTATTAACTAAGTCAATCATCAAAAGATTAGATGCATACATACCTTGTCGCATGTTCTTCATAACATTGGTAGAATCAACAACAGTATGACTAATTAATCGAATCAGGTTTCTTTCTACATCAGACTCTAAGTTTGGGGTATCTTCGATGTAGACTTGCTTGACTTTTTTATTGTCCAACATACCATCAATAGTTCTAAAAAAGAATCCCCTGCATGTCTCATAGAATAAGAATGTAGGTGCAAAGTTATATGTTTTAGACAGGCATCTACTTGTAATAGAGTTGATAAAATCTATTGGACGCATATTTGGAGATACAAACTTGTAGTTGTTCGCTGTCTCTTCATAATAGAACTCTTTCTTAGAATTCAATAAGTCTTCATCCCTTATAATCTTCTTAATAATATCAACAGCAGGTTCACCTTCAAATGCTTGACTTACCCTAATTCTATTACTACGAACGGCCTCAGCGGTGGTGAAGGAAAGAACTAATGCATCTGTACTATCGTTTACTGGTACTTTGGCACTAACTTGATAGATGTATAGGGGATGGTCTGTGAAATCAAGTGAACGACTTCTATCGGCTACAGTTATCTGTGGTGTTGATAGTTTTAACCGCAACTTCTCTTGTCCAATGAGAGGCAACCTTGTTAGAAGATTGTTAGTATCTACAAGAGCAATATTTCCTGTCAATGAAGACTTGAAGATGTCTTCGAATATATTAATTGTCGAGACTAGTGCAGTGACATCAACTACCTCACCACTTGTAGAGTAAATCGAGCATTCTTCAATTATGTATTCACCAGCATATTCTAAAACGGCCATGATTAAGTCCTAATACTTTTTCTAAACTCTTCTTTCAAAGAAGGCACAAATTCTGGACGAATGAGTCTAATTCGCCTTTTCTTCTCTACTTGTGCTTCTTCATATTCGTAGTTAGTAATTGCGACTGCACCAGCTGGTTTTACAGTTGCCGCATCACTTGGAAGTTCAATTATCACTGTAGTGTCGCCAGAATCTTGATATATCTCGTAGTGATGAATATCGTTTGCACTAACATATTTAGACTTTACGAAACTTTCAAGTCTAGTAACAGACATGGGCCAATCTGTATAAACATCCTTAATGTTATTAACCATTAGGACAATCCAGTGTAGGTTAGAGTCTCCATAAAAGTCATATGCAATGTCCTCTGGACGCTCTCCATCTCCTACATCATAATAGTCATAAGATGCACTATAGACAATAGAGTTTTCTGATACTCTTGCCCTACGAGTGATGTCTGTCATTTGAGTCAATACCCCATCACCCTTTACATCATGTCCAACTGTTGGAAAGTTAATAAAGTACATTAGAATCCCTCTACAATGCTGCGTTTAGTCATAATATCTAATTCTTTAAACTGAAGAGTCAATTCTGTTTCTGTTGGTCTATTGTCCCTATGAAATTGTGGACGGTCTCCACCATACTTCACATCAACACCTTCTAACACAGATTCGCCTATTTTATGTAACTCTTTTTCATGGGCGTACTGAATTTTAAATGTAGATGGTGCCTTTAATGCCCTTCCAAAAGTAGCGCCTTCTGGAACTTCTGGTAACATGTAATACCTAAAAGAGTCAACTATCTGTTTTATTGTCGCGGCTTCTTCTGCACTGTGTGGTATGAGTCTAAATGTAAATGCAAATGCACGCCTGTCTAAACCTTCAAACATCATCTCCGTTCTGTTGTTAACAGTTACACCAGACGTTATGTTAATTGCAGCAGTTCCACCAGTTACCCCTAAACCTTCTCCTACCTTAGCAGCAGCACGAAGGGCCACATCTCCTATTCCTGCCCCAGCGCCAGCACCAGTTGCTCCAGTGAACTCAGCCAAACCAGCTTTTAAAGATGCAACACCTTTGTCACCTAAGCTACCATCAGTACCCATGAATGACTTCAATGAAGACATTCCACCAGCAATCAATCCACCAATCTCTGCTTCGCCATAATTTACTTTTTGCGATACCGCTATCTGCGCTGGAAGAAACAGTTTTATCATAGTCTCTGAGGATACCATCGGAGCTCTTGTTACTACCCTGTTAACTTGCAAGTTGCTTGTGGCCAGACTTTCAGCCACACTGTTTAAAGCAATATTTGCTTTAGAATGAATCATTGCAGTAAACCGAATGAAATGGTTCTGGTTTGCGCCACTATCGGCACCATAAACCAATTCTCCTTGGTTTTTAAATCTATTATTCAAACTTCTAGCACCTCGCCCAAAACGACCTCTTTCATGTACTGTCATGTCTAAATACTCCTATATTGTTTCATAAAAGTATTTATAAGGTTTAGCATGGCATACAGTGGAAAATTTCTCCCTAGTAACATAACAAAGTATAGAGGAGATGTAAGAAAGATTGTGTATCGTTCTTTATGGGAACGTAGATTTATGGTGTATTGTGATAACACCAGTGCAATACTAGAATGGGGTAGTGAAGAGGTTATTATACCATACACATCCCCCTTAGATGGACGGATGCACCGATACTTTCCAGACTTTTACATAAAGGTTAGACAGAGAGATAAAACCATCAAAAAGATGATTATCGAAGTTAAACCTAAGATACAATGCGGCCCTCCCAAAACTCCAAAACGTAGAACCAGACGATATATTACTGAAGTTCGTACATGGGGTGTTAATGAAGCAAAATGGAAAGCTGCAATTGAGTGGTGTACCGACAGAGGAATGGAATTTAAGATACTTACTGAAGACCATGTGGGTTAGTCTGTATAAATAGAAGTATGACATACTTTGATACAATATTAGAACGTAGTGGTGGGAACGAACGCTCAGTAAGATGGTTCAGAGATCAGATTCGTGATCTCGGTACTCCACCTCCACAGCAGTTAATCCGTGAGGGAAAGGTGCGGCAAGCACCCATGTTTGGTAAAATGAACTTCTTTGGATATGATCCAAAACATAAGGCGACTTTACCATACTATGACAGGTTCCCTCTTATCATGCCTATTGAGGTTGCAGAAGGAGGATTCATTGGATTAAACTTCCACTACCTATCCATTCCTATGAGAGTTAAACTGCTCAATGTAATATCAGAATATGCAACAGATAATAATATGAATGATAAGACAAAAATACGTCTGACTTGGAATAGAGTTAAAAGAAATCCATTAGTCAAACCAACAGTAAAAAGATATCTATTTGATCATGTAAAATCACCATTCAGAGTGATTGATGCAGATGAAATGATGACAGCAGTACTACTACCAGTACAGAAGTTTGTCGGTGCAACTACCGGCAAAGTTTATTCAGACTCAAGAAGGATGAACCGATAATGTTAGAAAGACCCCCATCAAAAACAGAACAAAGCAGTCCTATTAATTCCTTTATGAGTACATTTAGTAAAAATGTATCAAGGCCTAATCTTTTTAGTGTTAGAATATATACCCCCAAATTAACCCCTGAGTTGGAACCAATCAAATATAATGGAGGTCTGTATTCTACTAATGTTGCTGCGCCTGAACTGGAACTGCGTGTACAAAGTGTCACGATGCCCGGCAAGAATATCACTACTACTCCAAACGAAAATACGTATGGCCCAAGTTACGAAATGGCGAATGGTATTAGTTATGCAGAAGAACTTTCAGTAACTTACATTCTTGATACAGATCATAGAGTAAGAGAATTCTTTAACAAATGGCAAGATAGAATAATAGACCCTGCATCCTACGATTTAAATTACTATAACGATTACATTGGTGAAATGGATATTTCTCAGTTAGATCAGAATGACAATACTGCATCTGCCATTCGCGTACATGAAGTATTCCCTAAGTCAGTCGGGCCCATCGAATACAGTATGGAATCTGGAAACTCTTTCTTGACAGTAACAGTGCAGATGGCATTTAAAAACTGGTCACCTCTTGGATTTAACTATCAGGGCACAAAAAGTGCAACTTGGATAGATGCTGGTTTGAATGGTAATGCACAAAGCGAAACAGGACTTAGATTTAGTGAAACAGATCCTCTTTACAGGTTGCAGAATTTATTTGGAATTGGTATACCCCCCGAAGGCCAACAGATCATAAACACAATGAATAGTGTGAGAAATTTTACAAGCAACCCGTTACAATTTTTGACAGGTGGACTTTCTAACGCAATAAGAGACTTTTCGTAAGTAACCTAAATAATATTAACATTATGTAACAGGAGATAATAATGGCATTACCAAAACTGGCCACGGCTAAGTATGAATTGATACTACCCTCGACAGGGAAAACGATTGAATATAGACCCTTCTTAGTAAAAGAAGAAAAGATACTACTAATTGCACAATCAACAGGTGAAGACTCTGACATGTTGCGGGCAGTAGAACAGATTATAGAGAATTGTACGTTTGGAGAGTTAAAACCCAATACACTACCATTCTTTGACATTGAATATGTTTTTATTAAACTGCGTTCTAAGTCAATTGGTGAGGTTGCAACAGTTAAGTTGTTGATGCCAGATGATGGAGAGACACAAGTAGATGTAGAGATTAATTTAGATGAAGTTGAGTGTGTACGAGATGTATCACATAACGCTGAAATTAAATTAACCGATACTGTAGGGTTAACATTAGAATATCCTCGCGTTGACTCTATCGCTAAGGTAACTGATTTATCAGAAGGTGAAGCAGGATTTGCAATCGTTAAGGATTGTATATCACAGATACATGACGAAGAAAATGTTTATGCAAAGAGTGACATGGATGCAAAGGAACTAGATGAGTTTATTGACTCATTATCACATAGCCAATTTGAAAAGGTTCAAGAGTTCTTTGATACTATGCCTAAGGTAAAACATTTAGTTAAGGTAAAGAACCCAAACACTGGGGTAGTGAATGAAATTGTGATTGAGGGTATGCAGAATTTTTTCTAATAGCCCTCTCTCATAATACTCTTGAGAACTATTTTAGACTGAATTTTACACTCATGCACCAGCATAGTTATTCTTTATCTGAACTTGAAAGTATGTTGCCATGGGAGAGGGAGATTTATATCGCTCTTTTAACACAACACTTAGAAGACGAAGCAATGAGGACTCGCCATGAGTCAATGAACAGATAGGAGAATGGAATGTCAGATGAAAAGCAGTTTTTAGGACACCACCCAGCAGATAGTAATGGTGATGGTACAGTATCAGAAGAAGAACATGCATTACACATGGAATTCAAGCGCAAAGAACTTGAAGATGGTGATGCAATGCGTGATGCACAGAGACAAATGGCATGGTTTGCATTATGGGGTATGTTGTTATATCCTTTTGCAGTTGTACTTGCATATTGGTTAGGACTCGGTGAAGCAGGCAAAGTACTAGGAAGTATGGCAAGTGTATACTTCGTTTCAGTCGCCGCAATTGTTGCTGCATTCTTTGGTACTCAAGCGTACACCAAGAAGAAATAGGAAATAACAAATGGCCAAGTTAGAAAACAGTTTTTCACAAATAGCCCTTGACATAGCTAAGTCGAATGCGTCACTCGAGCAAGCTATGAATGATAATGCTAATGTTGCTAAGCAGGGTTTCAATACTATAGGAAAAGGGATAAGTGCATCTGGTGAAGGACTTAAATTTGCGCTTGGTAAACTGCCTGGCGCTAAAGTTTATCAAAAGTTGTTTCGTACTGAAGGACAGAAACAGGCCAAGGAATTAAAACAGGCAAATAAAGCACTTGCTAAAAACTTGGGTATTCCTCAGAAGAAACTTCTGAAGCTTCAAAAGGCAGCAAACCTAAAGGAGCAAAGAGCGAAGTTCAATAAAGACCTTATTGAATCTGTAGAAAAAATGGGATTAGAAGCTGGAGATTTGGGCAAAAATGCAAACAAAGATTTGAAACTGGCGATGAATAAAGACTCCAAAAAGGGGCCATCTGGGGCAAAAGCAGCTGAGATTGCTGGTGAAGCAAGAGATCAAGCAGATGATACATTATTAGAACAACAGACTCAAACTGGTTTATTACGTCAACTTGTTGGACTAAGCGAAGCGGCCGAATCAGGTGAGAAGAAGAAAGGTGGTGGTTTCCTTTCATCCCTAGCAAGTCTAGGAAAGACTATTATGACTGCCGTTGCTGGTTTAGGTGCATCATTACTTGCCGCAACTGGGTTGCCCGTACTAAAGAAGTTAATCTTTGGTGGGCCCAAGAAAGGAGTTCCAACAGTTGGAAGAGGCCCAGGCGGCAGATTCACTGCACTTCCAAAAAAGAAAACTGGATTGGCGAGAGTTGCTGGTGCAGCCCTTAAAGGTTTAAAATTTCTTCCTGTCGTTGGACTTGCGGTTACTGCTATAAGTGGTCTTTGGGATGGTTTTACTGCTGGTATGAAAGAAGCAGAGAATGAAAATTCCACTGGGATGTCTATTGCCAGAGAGGCGACTGCTGGTGTGTTGTCTGGATTGACATTTGGACTTGTAGATCAAGAGACTATTTCTAGTGGTATGACAAACATTGCTACTAGTATTGGTGGACTAAGTGACTCGGTAGGTGCTAAACTTACTGAGCTTGGTGTAACTCAGACATTTCAGTCTGCAAAGGATAGTGTACTTGCATTTGGTTCTTCAATGTCTACTAAAATTGCCAGTATAGAAATTCCTACGTTTGCAGAAGCGTCTGCATCAGTTCTGAACTTTGGTACAGGGTTAGCAACTGCAATAGGTCTTCCAATACCCACCTTTGATGAAGCTAAGGCAAGTTTGACTGCAATGGGCAATAGTCTTACAGCAGGATTTACTAGTATATTTGGTGAAGAAGATGGTTCCTTTAGTTTCGCAAGTGTTTCAAAGGGAGTTGCAGGTTTAGCTGGTGCGTACTTTGGGAAGATTAAAGATATATGGAAAAGTATTACAGACTTGTTCCCAACATGGGAAAAAATCAAAGAAATGTTACCTTCTGTTGGTAAGATAACAAACATACTATCAGGTGGATGGTTTGGTGGTGATGATGCTGAGGTAAAGTTTGACCCGAAGAATTTTGTATCTAGATCAGATGTTAAGACTCTAGTAGCCACAGCGGTGACTAAGGCCTTGAATGAACAGGCTATGATGAATAAAACTAGTGCGGCAGCTGCACCATTTATGTTTATGCAAGGTGCTCAAAATAGGACTTCGATAACTACTATCAACAAGCCTTTGGCAATGCCTGTGGTAATAAAAGAAGATAATATGTTTAACCCAATGAACTGGTTCTAATTACTTAGTGGTTGCAATGAATACACCATTCCAATCACTAGGTAAGTCTTGCTTTAACATGTATTCACATCGTTCTATCCACATGTCATAATACTTGTCCAATTGTCCACCAAACTCACCCTTTAACTTCTGACAGCTTACTATGGCTGTTGAGAAGTTTTGGGTGGTGTAACTCTCATGCATATACTTGTGTCTCGTTTGTGATTTTACGTCACAGTGAGTATCTATTACAGTGTATATTCTAATACCCACAGTCTTACCCTTAACCGCAAGGTCATCCACTTTAAGGTAAAAGAAGTTGTCTTTGGTAGCGTTGTATGTATTTTCACCTACCAGTAAGACACACCCATATTCCTTACACTTTGATTCTATTCTTGCAGCGGTACTAACAGAGTCTCCAAGAATGTCATATGAATGTCGTGCGGTTGATCCCATCTCTCCAATATAACCAACACCAGTATTAATACCAGCCCCCATACCAACTGCTGGTCGCCCTTCGGATACAATTCTTTCATTGAATACCTCCACTGCTTTTAACATATCCAAACCACACTGAACGGCAGTCTTTGGATGATTAAGGTCTTCTATTGGGGCGTTGTGTATATGCATAGATGCGTCACCGATATACTTGATTACCATTCCGTCTGCGTCTAGTATAGGTTGTGTGATGGCATCCATGTAACCATTCATTATCTCTGTTAACCCCTTAACATCATCACCAAATGATTCACCTAATGGAGTGAACCCTCGTAAGTCTGAGAAACAGATGGATACTTCTCTCTTAATACCATCCTTAATTAGAGAAGGATTCTCCTGTAACATCTTCACCACTGTAGGAGATGCATACCCAGCGAACTGTTTCTTGATTGCTTGTTTCTCAAAGAATTCTTTTGTGAACCTGTTGAATATTGCATGGAATCCCACTAAGGTTGTTACTATAACAATCCAACTCCAATCAATCAACCAGAGATGGTTCATAAAGTAATAGAACGCACCATACACAGAACCCACTGGAATTGCAATAATCATAATACCTGATAGCCAGTATGGAGCTCTGGTAGCTAGTAGTACAAGAAGTAGTCCAAACATCAGTGCGGCAACCCACTCTAAGAATGTGGACTCTGCAAATCTAACTAGAGTCTCCCCATTTAGGATTGTCTGTAAGGACACTGCAACTGGAATGTAAGAGTATTGTTCACCTTTTGGTGTTGCAATGACACCACTGAGGCCTTCAGCAGTTGCACCGATAATAACTATCTTACCTTCTAGAGATGTGTAGTCACTCGTACTTGCACTCAGTGTAGGGAATTCTTTGTTGTACCTTAACCAGATTCTACCAAATGCGTCTGTCTTGATGGTAGGGTATGATGGTACACGCATTGCAGTGATACCACCCTCTTGTGTCTTAACTTGATATGAGGGGTCGCCTGTTGCAACACGAATTGTTTCCATTGCAATAGAAGGGAATACGTCCTCTCCTACCCTCATTAAAAGCGGTAAACGTCTTACAACTCCGTCTATCTCTGGAACTGTTGATATTACACCAACACCATCTGCGTTCATTCCTAACAGTTCGATTGGCCCCAGCATACCATCCCATTCAAATAACCAAGGAATAGGGTTTCCTATCTTCGCAACTCCTCTTGGAACTGCGTTCTTGTTTATTTGGGATGTACCTGTTTGTGCAATGACAACACCATTGCCGGCAATTGCCTGTGCCAAGTCCATGTCACCACCTAGTCTATCCTGTTCCGAAAACAAGATTGGTAGAATGATTATTCCAGCACCAGCATCTCTTAGGTTCCAAATGATATTTGCAATGTCAGTTCTCTTCCAAGGCCACTGTCCATACTTCTCAATAGACTTCTCATCTATCTCAAGTATTGCAATGTCTGACGATACTGTTGGGGTGTCGTATTGTTGAATTAAGTCGAAAGACTTTAGACGTAGTGTTTCCTTAACAAAGGGGTCACTCCAACCAATGTAGGATATAATCGTGAGGGTGATTAGGGCAGTTGCCCAATGAGTAATCCATTTCATTCCTGTGTCTCTTTCCATGCAAGATACTCTTCTATCTTGTCACATACCTTTTCGTGTGCATACATGGAATCTTCTGTGTACATTTTACCACAAGCCAGACACTCGTATATTTCTTCTTCTTTAATGATTTTCCAAGCTGTCGCTCGTTCAATCATATCATACCTTTGGCTTTTGCCACCCATATAACACCGCCTGCAACTGCTATTATCATAACAAGTAAAACAGATATTGCAATTGTCAAGGTATTGTCCATTTCTTTAGAGGCTGCTGCATTAGCCTTCTTTCGCTTAGTAGCCCGTATTTTGATACCCTTGTTGTAGTCATCCCTAAATTTACAGAAATCAACATAGCCCATCAATCTTTGCTTGTTGAGCATAAACTTTAAGGTTTCTTCGTTTTTCTTTAGTTGTTCCTGAGCCTGAAATGCTTCCATAACATTACCAGTGCCAGCTTTAACTTGTTTGTTAATTGCCTTTTCTGCACCGAAATATTTTGTTATTGCTGCTCCTGCACTAGCAATATCTTTGCCATTCGATATTGTAGTCTTTATTACCTTGAATGCCGCGTTGGCTATCATTAGTTCTGCTAACATGATTTTGAATCTCCTTAAATAGCATGACTATATAGGGATATAAGGTATTTAGAATGGCTTTACTGCTGTAAAACACTCACCGCACAACCACCAGAAGTCGCACACGACCCTGTTAAAGAGTAGGTTTTTGAAGTAGAACCATCTTGAGATGTATTGACTGTGTATGCACCACCATTATTAGTCAAATCCAGTGAGAGACTGTGTGCGCCACTCATACCACCTCGCTGAACACTGGTTACACTATTGGCATCTCCTGTAAGTACAATGTCTGCAAAGTGTGTAGATACATTTCTTTGTTCAAGAGTAACACCATTGTTATCACCTGTGATTTCAACGAATCCTCGTTTCTTACCATTTGCATACTGTAAGTGAGATAGTGTGTTAGAATTACCTGTTATAATATGTGCCATGTGATGTCCAGAATTTGCACCATTACTATTGGCCTGTGCAGTATTAACACTGTTACTATCACCAATTATTGTTATATACTGTTCATGGTTTCCACTGTCGTTATTGTCAACACTTCCGTCTAACTTTTTTCCTTGTAGCAAGTTCATTGTATTACTATTACCGACAACACTACTTCTTATAAAACTCGTATCAGCATCACCACCTTGATATGAGGTTAAAGTATTATTATTACCAACTACAAGTCCCTCAACATCCATATGGTTGCCCTGTTGAGTCATTGATATTGTATTATCATTACCCGTAATAGGGGTGACATTAATACCTATAATCTTGTTATCAGTGCCGTCTTGTATGACTGTTAAATTTAAGTTATTACCAACTTGATTTATATACAACTCATTCGCTGCACTTATCTGTGTCAGTACTAGTATCACTATAGCCACTTGGATTATATAATAACTACCTAACTTGAATAATATTAATTTCATTACTACCACCTTCTCCTATAGGAATATCATACAGTTCAATTTCGTCTTGTTTTAAATTAATTCTGTATGTATAGTTCTTGCTCAAATCTGCTTGAAATATGTTACCATTACCATCTCTTTTAAATCTCCAGTTAGAGCCGTAGTCATATATTTCAACTCCCGTGTCTGGATTCTTACCCAACTGCATACCATCTTTCTTCTTATCAAATTCACTTCTCATCTGTAACGTCAACTGTTCATTAAGAATATCTAGAATGTTTGGTAACAAATCACTAGAGAGGAAATCCATGTCTAACTCTGTAGCCCATGTCGAGTTTTCGACACCTAACAGTTCATTTGTCTTAAAAGCGTCAAACTGTAGGAAGTCTATACCCAAGAAGTTTGCAAGTTTCTTAACCCTAGCCTCTTCAACACTCTCATCTAATTCTGTGGGTACTCTTCTAACCAATAAGTTAAGTATACTATTCTCATCTAATTCAAGTATTACTGGCCTTGATGGTTCAGTGTATGGGCTAGGAACAACAGTCGCCTGAAACGCTTGGTTCATAATCACCATCCCAACTTCAGATGATACTGTGATTTCTCCTACAACACAATTACCATTGGTATTGCACGATGGTAGAAGTACAATAGTACTACTCCCCAACTCATCTATTGTCATAGAAAAGTCAGTACCCCTAACACCAACAACAGCGGTAGGAGTTCTAATTTTTATATTCTGTCTACTATTCTTTGCTATCTGTCCAGATGCATATCTTACTGTACCAAACGAGGCCTTCAGTGATAACGAACCTGTCTTTGTATTAGGGTCGTATACAAAGTCATCTATTATTAACTTAGAGTTCTCTGTCACATCAACCCTAGTATCATCTATAAACTCAATGGCAGTCCGTCCATTTTTAGTACGAACTGTATCCATCGACTTCATTTCAAATCCCTTATCAATAGATTCGAATTCACCCTTACCACGTTCAATATTTGTTTCGCCAGATTGGATTATAACTTGTCCAATATTTGCATATGCAGAGGTTGTTACTACAACAAAAAATATACTAGTCAGACTGCGTGATATCAACGTCAAAGCTATTGCCCGTAATTCCAATGTTCACCTTTTGATCATTTATTCCACTTTGGTTTATATCCATAGTACCACCACCACCTGTTATAGAAACAACTGCGCTGTGTCCAGCAGAATCTCCATTACCTGTTTGAACTGATGTGAATGCAACACCCTCATCTGAGGCAGTAGACGTTGTTGCAAGAGATGAGCTGTTGTTTATAATCACAGTTAACTCTGCACTCTTTCCATTTATAGTAGAGTTGATAATACTGTGATCTCCTGTGATTGTGAAGTTAGCAACAGTATTAGAACCATCGTGCGCCTCACCCACATCAAAAGTGAAGACGTTATCATCACCAGTAGCTGTTATATTTAGTGTGACATCATCACAGTCGCCTGCAGCAGAAGAACTACAATCTAAGTCCACTGTGTTACTAGAACCTGTAAACACCCAAGTACCCGTGTAGTTAACTCCGTTTATGTCAGCTACAATCGTGTTTAAATTGCCAGTTTGGGTGATGTCAAAATTCATGCCATCGCCGTTAATAGATGTACTAGTGGTTGAATTTCCCACTTTGTTATTAGTACCATCTTGTGTTATATCTAAGTCTAGGTTATCACCTATCTGAGTAATATAAATGTCGTTCGCCAGAGTGAATGTCGCCATGTTTAAACCAATCATAATAAAAAGTAACCCTATTGTTTTATTGGTCATTACTTCTCCTCTATATAAAGGTCTGTCTGTTCATACTTCCACAGTCCTTTCTGTTCACCCTTTTTTATCATATCAATAACTGCTTGGTCGATAGCAGCCTTAACTGCAACAGATGTTGGTTCATTGGCAGCCGAACCACTCTCCATCTCAAACGCCGCAGTTCCCATTTCAAAGAACCTAAAGACATTTAAATCATCCTTAATGCTGGCAATTGTTTTAGTAACATTGGAAGTCAAAAGAACTTTACCAGAGTTAACCGAAACAAGTCTCATAGAAACAGTCACCTGATCTGTTCTATATGAGGTATCACCACCTACTCCAAAGTAACGTAGTCCAGTACCACCACTAACAAGGTTAGTATCATAACTAACAATACCACCTTCCAAAATCAAACCAGCCAACTTCAAGGGCTTAAGTTCTGGTTTTTTATCACTCTTATCATATTGTGCATAAGTGGACTTTGCTAGTTGTCTTTCTTTAACTAGGTGATTAAGTCCGGCTCTTTCTATAACTATAAACCAATCACCTTTGCCTGCATTTTGCAGTGCATCAATAACCCAAGAGTCTGCTCCTTGAGTTACGGCAGTTGATAGTTGTGAAAACCTTTCACTAGGTTTCCTTTGTCCTGTCTTGTCCACGAAAGAATACACCGCAATAGTCATCGGTGGAGCGTCTAACAGTGGAAGATTTTCTAATCTTTCCTGTACTCCAGAAACGAATTTAGTGGGTTCTTGTGTTTGAACTTCAAGTTTGTCTTTAGTTAAAGATGAACAACCTCCTAACATACATGCAAGAATCAAACCAATCAAGTAATGTTCCATTTAAAATCCAAAACCTGTAAGTGGCACAACTAACTCTGTAAATGAACCATCTGCTTCTGTGATTTGTACAGTGATTGTACCAGCGCTTACATCTTTCACCCAATAGATAGTCGCACCTTCTAATTCGGCAGTACCACTAAGAGCGCCATCTTCCTCAAACATACCATCGACAAGATTCTTGGAAATCTGAGCGTAAATACGAGATTCTACGTTGGCAATAAATTTGTTAATTGTTTTGTTGTCTTCATCTCTTTCAGCTTGTCTAGCAGCCGATTCTTTATCGTCTTTTATTTGTTCTTTTCGATTATGTTCTATCTGAGCGATAGAAAGAAAGTGTTGTGATTGTCCTATCCCACTAAAGGATGGATTGCCAAATGAGTGAACCAAATCACTAGCAGTGCTAGTTATCGGTAGTATTGTTACTAGGAGTAGTACTCCTATTTTTTTCAATTTCTTCATGTCTTGATCCATACCTTTGCAAAATATCTTCTACGTCACCATCAATTGGCTTACCTGTCTTATCATAATGTTCTAACAACATTGATAATTTTGTATTCAAACGAATTAAATCGTTATCTAACATGCGTATACGGTCAACTAATGCAATAAGCGTACCCATTGTCTGCCCAATGATAGGGTCTATAACTTCTGTTACCCATTTCCATATAAAGAAAACAAAGTACCCAAGGCCTACAGCAGCTATTACAGGGAATCCATACTGATTAATTGCGTCTGTTAGTGCTTCCAACTAGAACTCCTAATCGCGTCTGGCATCTTCTTTACCTTCATTCGCAGCAATTCTATCAATGTTAGGTTTCACACCAAATGCATAACTCATAAGAGCATCAATCTTAACCAAGTCGTTGTTCATAGTCTGAACCCGATTATCTAGTTGCCCTATTATATTCTTTATAGTTGTCACACTACCAGTAACCCCTGCCAATATGAATCTTATTGTAAGAAATACAAAATACCCTGCTGCAAGCGCTCCTGCTATCGGTGCTCCAACATCTCCAATGAACGATAAAAAATCCATGATCGCCTCCGTAATACTATTTATAACAGCTAATCTCTTCTTTACAGTATTTATACACGATTGTCAAAATTTTGACAATTATTGGAAATGTTCTGGATACAAAAAAAGGGACAGAGTTTTACCCCTGTCCCTCTTGAAACCCCCACGGAAAAGAGTGGGAGTCTCTACCTATTTAGTACTGTTAGTACTATTCGTTGGCTAACTTCTCAAAGTATGACATTGCATCATCATCTTCATTAGAAGCAGCTGCGATACCCTGTACAGGTTCTGGCGCTGACTCAGATTTAAACTGAGGTGTGAAGTCAGTAGTACCTTCGTCTTCCATAATCCTGTCTGCGGCAGTCTTAGCGGTATTTACTGTACCAGTAAGAACTGTATCAAGACGGGTCTTCAACTCTTCATATGATTTGAAGTTTGATGGTGCAAGGTATTCTGCAAGTGAATGCTGTGACTTATAGATTGTCTCTAATTCATCATCAGTATCCTTGAGTGCAGACTTGGCAGTGAAATCAGACTTATCGTAGTTCCAGTAGCCATCTACCTTACGAATCTTCAACATGAAGTTAGCACCTTCCCAGAAGTCAAATGGGTTGACTGGCAACTCATCAGGAAATTCTGGTTGCATTGACTCCATCAACTTATCAAAGATTTTCTTACCAAAGCGGTAAAGCATCACCTTACCCTCATTTTGAGGATTAGTTGGGTCACTTACCACATATACGTTTGAAAAGTATTGTAGTTTGCGTTTCTGTTTACGAGCAATCTCTTTATCACTCTCTACACCAGAGTTCCACAGTGCTGAGTTGTACTCACTCACAGGGTCTTTCTGATTTAGGGTGGTTAAGGAATTCTCAATAAACCATTGTCCAGTAGGGCCTTGAAACGCATGGTTCCAAACACGAACCCAAGGTAACTCCTCACCTTCTGGTGCTGGTAAGAATCGAAGTACTGCGTACCCATTACCTACCTTGTCCACCTGTGGTTTCCACAGTCGTTCATCGACATAGGATTTAGAGTCTTTCTGTGGGGATTCGTCCTTTTGGACTTGTTGTAAAAGTTTATCCAGACTGTTCTGGTTTCTTAGTGCTGAAATTGACATATGGTATTCTCCGTATATTGTCGTATGTTTAAGTATATCACCTGATACATAATGTAAATGGAATAAGTTTTATTTTCTTATTCAACAGTATTTATTATACTGTATTTTGAGGGTTTTGTCAAGAGAAAAATCAAAATAATTCTTCTTGTTTTGCCCGTATTTCGACATTTGCCGCATATGAGGCATTTGCCGCATCCCATTCGGATGGAGTTACATCGTTAAGACGTTCTAATATTTCGTCTTCAATTGTCTCTCCATTACGTCCTAGAATTTGTTGCCATGACTCTGATACTTCATGTGAATATTCATCGGTTTCTGAGATTAACACACTTCCATCGAAAACGTATCCGTTAGCTCTAAGAAAGTTCTCAAACCCATGACACATTTCAGTTAAACTAGAATCCGTATGAAGTGTGAATTCTATTTTGTCGATACCCATATTGACATCGGCTGAGTGTGTAAATTTATACATTATAACTTCTCCATTAGTGGAAAGATTTTAGCAATCTCTAATGCACAACATTGTGCAACTTCCATATGTTCTTTTTGAGTCCCATTAGAACCACGCAATTCAATGTAATGAATCCATGATCGTAAGGAACCATTCATGTACAATCGTGTCCTAGTACAACCTTCTGGTAATACCACACGAGCTTGTTCTTTGGCTATACCATTTTCAATAGCCCAGTCATATGCAATCTTAGATTGACGAATGACAAGATTTTGATGCAGTTCCCATTCCTTTTTCAATTCACTATCGTCAGTGTCAACAGAGTTTTGTCTATTAGTAGCATCCTGTAGACGACACTCTCTTGTAACCATAGAATTCTCCATCTCCGAAGGTTCTGCATATCTTTGAGAAAACTCTTGGAATGCAAAACTTCGGTGGCGAACTATCTGATGAGCAATGTCCCTAGTAGTATTAATTTCAATACATGCACTAGCCATTTCTAACGGACTCCAGTGTTTATGTTTAACCAAATACCTAATCAAACGCTCACTGGTTTCTGCTTTAACTTGTGCAGATGGATTACTGACTTTAGCACAATATGCAATTAAGTCTTGCACATCTTCTAAACCCTCAATACCATCAAATTCTGATGGTTGACTGTAACTAATCAATCGTGTTGATGTTACCATTTTCTTCATCTGACTAGACATTTAGTTCCTCATTATGATGGTTTACGATACTTTGGGCGATTACCATTCATGGGTCTACCTTGATTCTCTCTGAGTTGCTTTCTGAGAAGCGTATCTTGTTTTTGTAATTCTGACAAATCAAACTCTAAAGTCTTAATTCGTCCCTTTGCTTGTTCTAACTTAGAACGATAGAAATCTCGTTCTCTAATAACTTCATTCGTTGGAGTGCTTAGTGCCATGTCCATTAGAATGTCTCCTTAACTAATTTAAGTAGTTTGGTTTTGCACTTCTCCTTATCATAAGAGAGGAATGCAGCGTATTTGACGATTAATCGTCTGTTGTCGGGCCATATTAAATCATCTTTCAATCCTTCATCAAACCTTTTAACAAAATTCAGTAACCCTTGTAAGATTACTACTGACTCTACTGATACACGCTTTGCAAGCATGTTCTTTAGTAGTACAGGATGTTTGCCGTTCTGTAAAGAGAATACTTCATCAAAACTTTGAACTTGGTCAAATACAAAATGCATATCCTGTAAAAAGTTATATGTCAATGATTGTCTGTTCTTAGACCATTCCATATAATTGTCTTCACTAAAGTCACCTATCCATCCCTTGGGCGACTTTATAAAGTTAGAGAGATAATACTCCTGTGTCTTCTCCCCATATTTTTTTGCAACTCTTGCGAAGAAATACCTATCTCTGCGTTGTAGGAACGAGGCCTTGGTTGCAGAGGTCTTTCCACCATATCTTGTATAGTCATAGTTGCTGGTGAAATGTAATTTCAAACCAAGATATATCTGGTATGATTGCCATCCATCCATAGGACTAGTCCTTAAATTGGTAGTGTTGCCAATCTTGGCAAGAAGTTTAGTTTCCTTGCATCAGCTTCTATTTTTTCTTTGAGGGGTTTTGAGATAAGAGGCCCAATAGAATCGGGTTCCATACTGTTCTTTTCACAGTAGTCTAATATAGCATCCATATACGATATATCGTCTGCGGTATTAACTATGCGTTCAATCTTTAGAGCAAACTTCTTTGGTGTCATCACCACTAGTTCTTCTAGGTTCATTATATAACTCCTCTTATGAGGTTAAAAAATAACAAGAGGTTAATCCCTTGTCGGTGAAATTGGAGCGGATAAGAAGAATCGAACTTCTGTCTTTTGGTTGGAAACCAAAGGTCTTACCATTACACAATATCCGCTGAAAGTGTTTTATTTATTTATGTAACCATTATATCAGATAGCACTCTTAATGTCAAGAAGTTTATTTATGCCTTTTCCAGAACCTATGATACATGCTTCATTAGCTCGTTCAACTGCAAACTCTACTAGTGACCAAGTCTTGGTACTATCGTTAAATGCAACCACTATTCTTACTGGAAAAGGTTGCCCAGTAGTACCTCTAGCCATTCCAGAAAATGAGAATAGAGGTATCTCTCTAAACTTCTTGGTTATATCAATAACTTCTTTTGATGTACCACAAAAGACAGGTTTATTTATCCATTTTGGTACAGCATAAGACTTAGCCGGCAATACCAGCAGAATTGATCCCAACACCATTATCAATAACGTCAGTCTGCACTTTGTTATTAGCCTCATTTTCTTTCTCCCATTGAGCTGTGAACTCATCAATGGTTTCAATAAGAAGAGGCAGATACTCAGTCTTTTCTTTTACAAACTCTTGAACAAGTCCATCTTCAGTAACAACTAGAACAACAATCTGAGTGATTGCAATACCAGTACGTTCTTCAAACATCTCTGCATAAGCAGCACATTGTATATAGTATTCTAAGTTCCAATCATCCTTGCGTTCTGACTTAGAAGTCTTAAAGTCAATAATTGAGGGAACTCCGTTCCACTCAGCAATACAGTCTACTCGACCTGCAACACGATACTTCTCACTCCACAGTCCAGCTTCTTGTGCGTAGATATTATCTATGCGTTTAACAAGACATGGTTTAAGTTGTGAAAACAAACACCACGGCAAGAATGCGAACTGTTCCTTCAAAACTTCCTTGTTGTTAAGGAAGTCTTCACACATAGTATGAACAGCAGTTCCTCGAGCGGCAGCAGTACGCATGATATGATTTGCAACATCATTGCCTACACGTTTTCGCCAATCAGCAAGTCCTTTTGCCTTATCTTTACGAACACCCAACACTGTTGTGATGGATGGATAAAATCCAGTGGGCGTATCATAGAAACGCTTTCCCCCTGCATTTTTAGTTGATACCTCTGCGATATCTACTGGTGTATGTTTAAACATATTTTAACCTCAATTTATTCATTAATATAATTATACCACGTTGAACCTAGTCTGTCAAGATGTTTTTATTTATCTAGAAGTCCAAGTGTTTCGTCTATCTTGTAGTTGTCTTCAGTGGGCCCTACCCTTCCCCTATCATCCTTAATTTCTTTTTTGGGATTACCAAAGATTGCAATCCAATTGTCTGCTATCGTTTCTTCCTTTACTGCGGTATTACGTCTAACACTACCTTTACCACCATGCCACTTGCTCATTATACTTCTATTCCTAACCTAATCTTGTTAATTAAATACTCCTTAACAAAACCACTACGAACAATATCTCCGATAGTAAATTCAATATTCTCAAAGGCCTCCATAGCATCTAAGATTCTCATAAACTTTACCAATCCACTCTTATCCGAACCTTTGATAAGGTCAGTCTGAAAGAAGTCACCAGCGAACATAATCTTAGAATCTTGTCCAACCCGTGTTACGATAGTATCAAGTTCATGGAAGTTCAAGTTCTGACATTCATCCACAATGATAATTGCATTGTCTAGTGTGATACCTCTAAGGAATGATGTAGTTAAGAAACATAAACTATTTTGTGCTTTTAATCTCTCGTACAGTCCAGCAAAGGCTTCTGCGTTTGGTTGTTCAAATAAGAACTTAACCATGTTCTGATATGGAACTTGAAACAATGCAGTCTTATCTTCTTCATCGCCAGGCAAGAAACCTATCTCTCGCGTTGGTACTGCGCTACGAACAATATATACTGTGTCATATGCGGTTTCTGGATTCAGAACTTCTTTCATTGCGTTGTACAATAGTATAAAAGTCTTACCTGTACCAGCAGCTCCATACAAGAAAAGATTCTGTCCATTCTCGTATGCCGCGAAGGCCTTCTTTTGATTCTCAGTAATCGGATTAACTTTAACCAAACTACTGGCGTTTATTTCTTTTGAACGTGCCATAATTATTTACCTTGATTGTAGTTTACGATGTTTATCTACTACAGCTTGAGTCTTAATTTCACTGATTGTTTTTTTAGAATACCTTTCTGATAGAGGAGTACCTTTGTGTGCTTCTCCTACCTTTGCCAAGACTTCTTTGAATCCATCATCAATTTTCATCCCACTCATACCCGTACCACCAATGATATTAGGTGCGCCTATTATACTTTTAAGATGTGGATGGTTTTCTTTGAACATACTCAGTTCAGACATTTTAAGGAAATGTGTTTCCATTTCTCCATCTTCTTTATTCACAAAATCATACGTTGGCATCATCAACTCCTAGTTCTTTCAATTCCTTGATCCTATTTATACACTCTGCAACAGAGGCTTTCAGTTCAGTATTATCATTACTTAATACTACGATTTCACCCTTCAACTTTTCAACTAGTTCTTTTAGTTGATCTTGATATATCAATTGATCTTCATCTGTAGTAGATACAATATCCATTATCTGTTTAGGAGTTCTTAACGATGCGTTTCTTGGGCGACTACGGGCCCAATATGGCGAATCATTACACTTCACAATGCGTACTCTGTTTCATACCACCAAGGTGCTCCTCTAAGTTTCCACTTTGCCAAGTGTTGTTTATACTTTATATAGTAGTTACGATAAGCAGTGAGTGAACTCTCATTCTTTACATCATCAGGCATTGCCTGTGTAGGTTGTGTGAAATCAATATCCCTTGGAATTGTCCTCGGTGGTTGTTTTAACAGACACTCTAGTTTTGCAAAACTGGCATGAGGTGCATCCTTACTATAGCGATACATATACTCTGCATTCAACTCTTTCCACATTGCATACAACCACATGTAGTTCTTTAAACTTTGTCGTACCCATATAGCACTAGGGTGGTTCACATGACAAGCCTTGTAGAGATATGGTTCACGATTACGTCCCCATTCTCCATCCAAACGCCAGCGTTTAATCTTGCGTCCATTCTTAGTCAAGTCAGTGTATTGTTCACCATCCAGTACACGATGTGCAGTAGACATCAATTGAGCGTACTCAATAATCATCTTACTACAGTGAGAGTCACAGTGCATTTTTGCAGCGTCCTCGTAGTTATCAGATAGATAAAATATATTCATTATTTAATCTCCCAGCGATAGAAGATGTGATCTTGTATCTCTGTTGTTTTCGTTTTAGTTGATGCCCAATCAGGTGTTACATAATCGGCATGGTAGTGGGTCGCACCCTCAGTAATATCTACTACATTCATTGTACCATTAAATAACAGTTCTGACAAGACATAAATCTGATTATATGTAACTAAATCGTGAACTTGGTCAGATAGGCCGTCACAGTACCAAGAAAATTGGCATTTGTGTCGTACAGGTATCATTTCTCCCGTACCCTTCCAACTTGCCCTATGGATTCCCTGCCAGACAACACCACAGACTGAATCTGGGAATCGGTCATCATGTACACGATTCAAAGTTACTGAGGCGACTGCAAGCCACCCTGCAGCACCTTGATTACGCGCCTCATGGTAGACATTAGTTGCAAGACAAGTTATCTGACTCTTAGTGTCAACTGGTTCTAATGTATGCTCATCAATCGCATGTCCATGATAGGTGACTAAAAAGGGTAGAACTAGTAGTTCCTTTAGCATTACCAAAGTCCTCCTTCAATCTCGTCAATTTCTTGACTAGCAATCTCTACGGCCATGCCCTGTCCAAACTCATCTCGCACCATAGCAAGAATGTCTGATGTTGTTTTAAAACCAGTGGTTGGATTAATATCACCATTACGATCATAGCAATCTAAAACACACTGCTGAACTTCCATTACATAACTACCCATTTTACTCATACTTTCTCCTCAACTATATCTAATGGATGTCCTTCAAATGCGGTGAACATCCCCTTACTATTCCATATGTTCCATTCCAAAGTTGGACGGACTCGTTTAATACCTCGTTTGGTATGTGTCTGTTCTATAAATCCGTGATAGTTAAAGGTTGCCATTGCATTGTCTTTAACCTCGTTAATATAGACAGATAAACCATTTCGAGTTATGTAATGATTACCCTCTTTTAATTTAATCAAAATATCTCCACACCACTACAAGCAGCATTCACCATACCATCAAAAAATACATCTCCATTACGGAAATCAGCTGGTACTGTCGATACACCACCATTCTCAATGAATGATGCAATCAACCTACGATTAGCAACCATATTTGCAATTTCGTTTTCTATATATTCAGGCCCTGTGTTCATCTCTTGAAACATGATGATGTTTTTTGTATAATGTTCAATCATACTTTCAAGAACTGATATCTTATACTTTGGTGGTAACTTCATAATATACTCTCTCTCTCTGATTACATAGCTATTATAACAAACAACCAATAGGTTGTCAACAGTTTAATTATACTATTTTGTTATAAGGTTATAATATATTTGCATCCCAAACGATCTGGGACAACTTACTTTCTCGGCCATACGCTTCCTTCTCCAAGGGAAGTTCATTGCGAGCGAACTGTTTAACATGCACCATTTCGTGACACAGGACAGTCACAAAGTCCATCAGGGGAAGGTCACGACTAACATCTATCTCAAACTGTCTGTTGCTATCTGCCATCATACAGAACCCTTCTGCATCACCTTTGAACTTTTTAATCTTAACTGAAATGTCTAAGGTCTTCATTCGGGGCATTAGTTCATCAATCATCTTTGATATTACTTTGAAAGCAATCTCTTTCTGGACGCTATTACCACCACTAATTTGTACCATATTATTCATCTAATTCACTCACTTTCTGTTTGTGTTTAGGTTCAACCACCTTCTTTTTATTAGGCACAACTTGAGTCTTAAATCGAGGCGAGCGAAGTGCATGGGCAACTGGCGATCTCCTCTTTGGCGGTTTCATATATTGATTTCTTTGAATCTACGATAAGACTTGGAGAACTGTTTCATAGGTTTGCTGAAGATAATTTCTTCAGTAGTCCCTGATTTGATGTAACCAACACACCACTGGCGTTTGTCCAGTATGTAGGTATGATTAGGAACATTGTGGCCTATCATCTCGGTATCCCACTTGGTGACTTCTTGTAAATATTGCATATCTTTCCTTTCTTAACTCACTTTACATATACTATTATACATGTTTTCATAACATAAGTCAAGGGTTTTACTAAAAAAAGATTAAAAAAAAGTCCTTGTAAGACAAAGACTTGTAATTTATTTTTAAATAAAGAAGTTTATTTTACCACCAATCGGGTTTTCTGGCGCATGGGTCATTAACCCTTTCTCAGTGTAGGTGGTGTAATTCACCTCTGAGACTCTAACAGGCCCATCATTAACCATGCTATGGGTAATATGTGAGGTTATTTGATTCACACCTAAGTCATACGTTCTAGTATAGTCACTTAGTATATGAATAGGCTGTACTGGGGTTATTGAACTATCGGGCATGAATCTATTTATAAATTCACGCCCTTTCATGGGACTAACGTACACCTTAACCTAGAAGTTCACCTAGTGTGGCAGGGCCTGCAATTCCATCTGCAACAAGTCCATTATACCTTTGCCAAAGTTTTAATGCCTGTTCAGTGCCTGGCCCAAAGTTACCATCTGATGCGATACCTAGTGCTTCTTGCATCATTGCAACTCCAACCGACTTCATACCCTTTCGCAACACACCAATATCTTCTGGGGAAGGTGCAGGGTCATCACTTGGAGAGGCAAAGGAATCATGTTCTCCAGCCTCACTACCTAACATATGCAGTGCTTCTTTCCAGTGATGAATGCGATCTTCTAGTCCAATGTAACCACCATTGATACGTTTAGTCATGGTTTTGATATCACCACTATCTGCATAGCGATTCAATCCATTCTTGTTCCAGTACCAAATGGCTGACATGAGTGCAACCTCTTTGTCTTCTGAAACCATGTCTGGATTATCCACAACATCAACATCCATATCTTCGGCAAAGGAACTATAGTTCTTTTTGCCTGTCAGTTGAATTGGGCCTCTACCACGATACTTCCAACCATCACCACTATCAGTGTCACCATTATCCATACGATTCGCATAGACTACGTTAGCAATCTTCTCTGGTTGACGATGGTAGGGTTCTGAGTCCCTTGCAGCACGTTTAAAGTACTTACCAAAGATTGCATCAAGTGCCTTTGCACTATAATTTAAGTTCTCAGAGAATACTCTCCAACCACCACTTTCATGTCCACACTGAGCAATGAAAGATGCAATACGTTCTGGTGTATTGATTTCATACTTAGGGAACACTTCGTTCATTGCATCTACCCAACCTTCTGGGTCTTTGCAATTAGGGAATAGTTCTTTGAATTGATTTGATGTAATCATTGGGCATCTTTCCATGCCTGATGTTTATAATCTGATAACTTTTGATAAGCATCATCCCATCCAAAGGCTTCTTTCACTACGTTGTCAGAAAGTCCTTTGAATAACTTATGTAAAGATTTGTCTTTAGCAGAGACAAGCACTTCAGCCTCTGAATTATGCAATCCTTCTAACATCTGGATGAACATGTTTTCCTTTTTAAACAAGGGAACATTGTTACTAGCACCCTCAATAAAATGATAAAGTTTCCTTGCTTCCCTACGCAATACTGTATGTTCAGTACCATCAGGCGCTGCATTAGGTGTGTATGGAACATCTCCATCTGGAAACACCCATTTGATAGCAGGGTCGAAAGATGATTTTATAATCATTCGTAATTGTTCACAATCATGTTCTTTGAGAATTGCAATCTTCTCAGCTTTAGTTTTAGCGTTATGCACTTTCTTTAATACCTCAGAAAGTAAAGGTGTATAAGTTCTTGACATAATTAAAAGTCTCCAATGTCGTTCATAAGATTTTTCAATCTTTTCTGTATAAAGTAATTTAGCAGTTTACTCCTGTTACCTTTCGGTGGCATCTGGTAAGCATCCATAATGCGTCCTACAAGTTCTTCTGGAATACACTCTAAATCTATTAGTATTTTGTTTCGTTGATAATTACGCATCATCTCTTCAGTGAAGACATCCTCTGGCTTGGATTCAATCCAATCAGCAATTTTCTTCTTAGACATAGGTTTCTGACGCAATTCATCTACGAATGTATTATCAGGAGATAAGAAGTTTGGTACACCATCACTCCTATCGCCCTTTAATACATGTTCTCGTATATATATAGACGGATCAATACCATTGATAAATTTCTTTAGTACTGGACTATACTGTTTAACGAAATGATGTTTTTGTAACTGGATGAAGTCTTTGTCACCAGACAGAATAAGAACATGTTCAAACTCAGTTGGTGTTACAGCAATGTGTTGTACTATTGCAGCGATACAGTCATCTGCCTCTGCACCTTCAACTTCGACTACCTTGTATGGGAAAGTCTCACGGATTTCATCACGGATTGCGTTTAAGGCTTGGAAGATAGAATTCCAATCAAAGTCTGACTTGGCCCTATCCTTCTTACGATTTGCTTTGTAGTTGGGAAAGTAATCACGCCTCCAATACTTCTTACTATCATAGGTAAGAACAAGTTCACCAAAGGCCTCTCCAAACTTTGTGCGATACCCACGCAAAGAATTCAAAACCATATGGCGTACTAAGTTCTCATCAACTGATTTGGTCTTAGATTGACTTATTTGTACCATCAAGTTACTGATGGTAACTTGGTTCATATCCACTAGAATCATAATTTTCTCACTTTATTTTGTTACCACTATAATAACACATAACAAGTCTATTGTCAATAGATTTATATTTTATACTCAAAGTTCTGACAAGTGTCGTGCTTGGCTAATAGTTTAGCACCATTCCTTGTATGAAACAGTTCTGCCATAGTTGTTAATGGACTTAATGTTACATAACGCACTACGTCTTTGCGGTTATGTTTAATATGATTTGCTGATGCAAATACAATATCTCTACCAGCACCCTTATCGTAACTCCATACAGTATAAAATACTGCTGTTTTTTGTCCGATAATATTCATATCTGTTTCGTTTGCAGGAATTTCATCAGTATATGCTACACAAATAACACTTCGCAATGTTTCAAAACTTTCGTCTTTGTATAGTCCAAATACTTCGCGACCCTGTTCGGTTCGCCACGTTGCTTTAATATGCGGTCGGACAGGATCGTCTTCAATTATATCGTTAACAACATACTCATTTAACTTTAATAACATTATTCTTACCTAATTTCTTGAAAAAGAACATAAACTCGAAGCATCTATTCGTCTTCGAAGTCGTTCATCTCCTCAGTGATTTCTTGAATCATTTCAAGATCAATATCCATATACGACTCACCGCTTTCTTCTTCTACTATTCCTACGAACAACTGTGTAAAATTGTGCAATGGATGAGGCAACCCACCTCCTCTGTATATCATGCTCTTAACCAGTTCAACTAAGAATGCAGCATCTCTTAAAAAGTCTGGACTGTGTATATCAATACCATTCTCTTCCATATTCTGAATCATGTTACCAACAAGAGCTTCTACCAAGTTCTCAGTAAAAATCTCATGTTCATGGTCCATCTCAGAATCTCCATTATCATTTTTTTTAGATTTTGGAAATTGTAATATATTATCCTTCGCCATCATGGGGCCCCTTAGCTATTAACCACACATACGTCAGTGCAGTCCAAACAACAAATAATACTAACCATTCGTAAAAGTTCACAACCCCTCATCACCAGCTCTAAATTTACCTGTCCACTCGTAACCAAGGTCTTGGTAGTACACTCCCATAGTACGTTTAGGACTTCCTTCTGAGTCGTAAGCCATTGCAATACATGCATACTTAATTCTACTCTCTTGAAACTCTCCGTACATACAGTCCACATAGACACCATATTTCAAAAACCTTTGAAGGTTTCTAATGTATGCTTCATGGTTTGCAACCTTACCTTCTGCACCCTTAATCTTATCTCTAAGACTGCGTTTAGCAGAAGACAATAAATTCTTCTGGGATTTAATCCAGATTTGAATATTTTTCATATTCAGTGGATCGTCCTCACCACGCTCAACCACACTTGGGTGAATACTTTTATACTGGGGTGGGTTTTCCAGTAGACGTTTTTCTCTTGCTTTTGCAAGACGTTCCCCTGCTGCCTGTTTCTGTTCGGCAGTCATTGGTTTCCTCTTCTTGCGAGGTTTAATTACATCTTTCTGCATTGTCTTCGGCTGGCGTGCCATAAATCACCTTATTAATAATCACGTTTTTCTTTGGACTTTTCTATGTTCCGTTTAGACCTTCTCGTTGCAGCCTTCCTAGACTCTCTACGTTTAGTGCTTTTGGATTCAAAGTGAGTCCTGCTTCTAAGTTCTTCAAAGAAGTTATCATTTTGCAATTTCTTCTTCATAATGCGTATTGCACCTTCGATGTTTCCATCACGAACTTCTACAGTCAAACCGCCAGTAGGTGGTTTCTTTTCAGTTTTTTTGTTGTACTTGTTAAATCCCATATTTTCCTCAAATTGGCCTGCCCTGTAGGATTCGAACCTACGACCTACAGCTTAGAAGGCTGTTGTTCTATCCAACTGAACTAAGGGCAGAAGTTTTTCAATCGTTAATAACGATTAAACCTAACCCTATGCTTCTTACCATCTAGATAAAAAGTTACATAACTGTGAGAGTAAACTTCACTTGTCTGTACAGTATATGTAGTGTTCTGTTGACACTGTTGCTGTTTATTATAACCAACAATGCCTTGTTTACCTTTGCCTTTCTTGTTGGCAATGTCTGCACCAGCAATCGCTCCAAGTAAGGTCGTTGCATCTTTACCCTTGCCACCACCGACTGCGTTACCTAGTAATCCACCGAAGATTGCGCCAGCAAGAACGTCAGCAGTGGAGGATTCTTTCCCTCCCACAGTACCATATATAGGTACATCGACTGTCTGACAGACGTTTTGGGTGCGTGGCGTCTGTGTTTCAATGGTTTTATAGACATCTTCAGTATTCCCATTGACATTCTGAGCTGACGCTGATGATGCAAGTAGAACTGATGTGATGACAGTTCCTATCAAAATATTTTTCATAATTATCCTTTAATTTCCATTACCAATTCCCCTGTTCCAAAAAGTTCATAACCTTTGTTTTCTGGGGCAACTGTAATTTTAACATGGGTTTCAAGTGCTTCGCACATTTCTTCGGCAGCCTCAACTGCCTCTTCTATAGTTCCATACATAATATATTCAAATTCCTTGGTCATTAAAACCTATAATACCATAATTAGTTTAGTTTGTCAAGTGGTATTAACTCTTTTTCTTTAGTTTCTTTGTTGTATCTAAATTTAATGAAGTTACCTTTCTCCAATGTGTCTAAGGTAAATTCCACGGCATCTTCTAATCCCTTTGTCTTGCCAAAGTGAACTCCTATGTAATAGGACATTGCAAGCAAAGATGTGCAAATAAATGATAATTCAATCGGGGTCATAGGTACTACCTCTCTAAGATAACGTAATTGCCAAAGTATTTATCGAACACCAAAATCAGGTTTTCATAGTCACCAGACTTCATTTCAGTAATGATTGACAACTTATTGAGTCCATGATGCCGAGCTAAACGACTTGCCATACTTAAAAGAGAGTATGCATTACCATCAGGGCCTGTCAAGTCAATGATAGGAGTTCGTTGTTTTTTCTCAATTATCATCGTTACTCCTCGTAGGGTAGATGGGGTTCAAATTCAGACTCAAACTGAGCGGCAATTGTCTTCTTTTCTCTGATTAACGACTTTACGTTTTCTAGAGGAGTAAGGTTCAACTTGGGCATGTTGGCCACATCATATGGCATAAGAAACGTGACAGTCATCATCTCTACTATTTTTTCCAAGACTTCGATGTCCTTCAATAATTCATTCATTAAACACACTCCTCATATTTTACAATACTTTTGATTTTGGAGACTAGCTCCTTGCCGTAATTCGTGAATAGGATACCATGTTCCCAAACAAAAGATTCCACACACTGTCCACTATAGAACTTTGTACCATCCATTAACCAGCGTAATGCAGTTTTTTCATCACCAGCACCACTGGAGATATATTGGTCGAGAATAGACTTGAAGGTAACTACACACTTCTCTTCCCACTTGGCCTGTTCCTTTAAATCATACTCAACAATTGCAGAGTACTGGTCACACAAGTCTTCCAACTTGGCATTAGTCATCATTGCAAAATTCATAGAACGAGCAAAAGACTTAGAGTATGCATCAGCACACATCTCATATACAGTGGTTTCCAACATACCACGCTTATATGACTTGAGTGTTGTCCACCCATTACTTTCAAAGAAAGCAGGGTCAGTTGGAATGAATCCAGCGAAACGCCCCTCTTTGGCGTCAACCCATGCTTGGGTATCTGCGTTGCGTGATGTGATGTAATCAATAAGTTTTTGTTCCATAATATGTACTCTCTTGTTTCTTTATCTTATGTAACCATTATACCCTGTTATCACAACAAAGTCAAGTGTTTTGTTAGAACACTTTGTTATAAGTATATAACTAACCTTCGAACCTGTCGTGAATAGGGATAGCGCCGATAAACGCTTCTGGTTGTTCTAACATCTTACGAGCAGCCTCACCGAAGCGACTGTCTGAAGTTGAGGCGTAGTTTCCACCAAACATATGATGTCCCTTGAAGTTTTCTTCTGGAACAATCGACAGTACAGAACCGAACCCAAAATGACGAACTACCAATATAGCGGCAGGGTAATCATCAGAAGGATTGAAGGGGCCTGACACATTTGTCAAGCACAACCCTTTAATATCTTTAGAAGAAACTCCACCATTGGTGCAGTCTGTTCCACTTGAATCTTTGTAAACACTAACTAATAAACCCATAATATATTCTCCTAATTAATACAATTCAACGTCATATTTGTCAATCAAAATGGCTGCAACACGTTCACGATCTAACGAGTCTCCATCACCCCAAGTCATTTCATCATACGTTCCAGTGATACGCATGGTGGCAGCTGGTGTAGATTCACTACAGGCAACGCAATAGTCAAAAATAGCAGATTGAATTTGCGTTTCAGTAGCAAACTCTTTCTTTGCATAACATCCACCCTCACCATAAAAATCTTTCAGATAGTTCTTAAAATCGACTAGTTGTTTAATAATAACTTCATTCATAATTTCTCTCTCTTCTCAATTCTATAACTCATTATACCATTGTTTTCATAACAAGTCAACTGTTTAGTTAGAACATTTTGTTCTATGCATATAACTAAACCTTACCAAAACTGTAATAGTTCTTGTACTTCTCAACATTTGATGGAGCGTACAAACCAACCAATCCACGCACTTCATTATAAACACGAACCCGTTTGGCAGTGACTCCAACAACCTCACCCCAAGCCCAAACATCAGTCCCAGCACACTTAACTCCAACTCTCTCGCCAACTTTATAATCTTCCATAGCTTCTCTCTCTTTCTTTATCTTATGTAACCATTATACATGTTATTACAACAAAAGTCAAGTGTTTTATAAAAAAAAGACAAAAAAAAGTCCTTGTGAAAACAAAGACTTAGGATTTATTTTAAATATTTACAGAAAATTTACAAACCTTCAAGTGTTAAAAATCCTGCAAACGAGCGACATTTTGCTTGTTGCGATTTTCTCCACCGATTTAATCCTTCCATTAGAAATGCATCTTTCATTATAAGTCTACTCCTCTACTTGGGATACTTTTTCCTCTCGCAATATTTTCAATATCACCACGGGTGACACCAATGTCTTGCAAGTCTCTATCTGTTAATTTGCTTAATTCACCATACACTTTAGCGTTGTATGGATTTTTTGATGTGACGGCTTTGAACAAATCATATAAGGTTGTACAAATCGCACAATAAGTTGAGGTCAAACTATTCATAGCTCTTTCTCCGTCATTAGTTTCTTCGCTTCTTCGTGATAGCCCATATTGACTAATTCACTTGCAGCTCTGGCTCTTCCAGATGATTCTGTTATTGAGATACTTAATTCAAGCATCTTTGTCATTGCTTTTTTCAATGACTTACAAACCCCACACGCAAGTTGTGTGTTATGGCTCATAATTAGGCCTAGCGACATTATTGAGTTCTCCTTTTAGTTAACATCGTATTATAAAAAGCAAGTACATCTTCGTCATGTAAATGCTGTACTTCTTTACCATATTCCATTCTAATGAATCTAACGACATCCATCTTATGTTTTGGTATCGGATTTGGCTTAAACAAATCCAGTATGCTCCATCCTATCATCACTCTTCTTTCTCTTAAATGATTGGGATGCAATACATCCCCTAATTAATATTATGCGATACGCACAGTATCACCTTGGCCTGATTATAGGTCATTTTCGATTCTCCTTGGGGGGGTCTTCGCGTATATTTATAACAACTGTAATGACTTATTCTACGAAAGATTAAGTTATTTACACATACTTACTATTGCTTTGATGTATACTCTTCTCTCAATATCTTAGAACTACCAACCCTAACATTGATGATACCATTATAGTATGTGTCACTAATAAGTACCTCTCTGTCGAACTGTTCCTTTGCTTCTAGATAACTGAGCATTCCTCTACTCCTACAATAATGTAGGATTACTCTGGTGAATTTATCTTCACCGAGTTCCTTGACATCAGCGTTCAAGTAATCAGAAGAACCCCAATAGGTTTTCCAATCACTTTCTTTTGTTGAACGCCTCTTGTTCTTTTTTCCTTTTAATGGGGGTTTCGTAACCTTGAAACGTGCTAGTTTCTTACCAACATACATCTTACCATTAGTAAGATTAGTTATCAAGTATACGAACCCTTCACACTCTTCTGGCAGTTCTTCAACAGGCCTGCCATCAAAAGTCCAGTTTACCATTTAATAGTCTTCGTCTTCTGGTTCATCAAACAATTCATCCTGTTCTTCCTTGTTCAATTTATCAGAACAAAAGGGACAATAGGTTACACTATAATTCCATTCGTCCATGTTATGTGCTATACGAAAAACTGCATCACACCCATCACATAGAATTTCTTTTCTACTCATAGTTATACCTGTCCCTTGTTATCATTATGCAGCGTAGACATCATCCCACTTGCCTGTTAATCCAGCAACCTCATATTCAGTCACTTTATTCTCAAAGAAGTTGGTATGGTCTGCGCCATTCAGCACCCACTCCAACCACGGCAGAGGATTTTCTTTTACTTTGTAGTTTCCTTTGAGTCCAAGTTGAAGAAGCCTTCTGTCAGTAATGTATCTAACATACTGTTTGACTTCCTTTTCACCTAGTCCCTCAATGTCACCAAGCTTGTACGCCAAGTCAATAAACCTGTCTTCCAACTTAACAGCGTTCCTTGCCATCTCATATATATGTCCCTTGAATTCATCGTCTACGATACGGGGGTGTTCTGCACAATATGCCTTGAATAGTTTTGCATTACCTTCAACATGGATAGATTCATCACGAATACTCCACTCAACAACCTTACCCATACCTTTCATCTTACCATAACGCTGAAAGTTTAACAGCATTACGAATGATGCGAACAAGGCGACACCTTCATTCATTACTGACTTTGCAAGACACAATCCAAGTCCACGAACTGTATTCGGGTCACTGTCCATCATAAATTCAATCTTGTCAGCCATCTCTGTGTATTCCAAGAAAGCATGATACTCTGCGTCTGACAATCCAAGTGTTTCATTAAGTAGTGCATATGCACGTTGATGAATACCTTCCCTAGTTGCAAAAGAACCAAGCATGTTCCGTACTTCGTTGTTCTTAAACTTAGGAATAAATTGGTCGTAGTAGTTCTGTCCTACTGCAACATCTGACTGTGTGAATAGTCTAAGGATGTTTGTGACGTATTCCTTCTCGACTGCATTAACCTTACCAGATTTCCAATCAGCAACATCTTCAGACAAGTCAAGTTCATCTTCAATCCAATGGACTTTCTCATGTCTTGTTGTGATTTCAACTGCCCAAGGGTAGTGAAATGGTTTGTAAGCTTCTGAGAACTCCAACAACCCTCCACCTTGCTTTTTCACAAAAGTATCTGCAACTGCAATAAACTGGTCGTATGAACCAACCAACTTATCATCAATAAAGATTTGTGGTACTGATCGAGCAGTGGGGTTTATTTTTTGATAAAATGCAAGACGTTCTTCTTCGTTGTCCATCTTAATCTCT
>ENA-OSJC01000151-OSJC01000151.1-marine-metagenome-genome-assembly--contig:-NODE-151-length-69433-cov-15.697935_pt1 | contig 69433 bp, 62 predicted proteins | sample MGYA00237885_ERZ534234 | MGnify/ENA primary metagenome ERZ534234 (study PRJEB26413, sample SAMN06343907) | marine metagenome | isolation source: coastal waters | place: Atlantic Ocean: West Antarctic... | reverse complement strand
AAAACTCGTATCGAGATTGTAACCGAGGGTGTTCTTATTAGGAAGCTTCAATCAGACCCAGAGCTTATAGGGGTAGGGCTTTTGATCTTTGATGAATTTCACGAACGGTCGATTGATGCAGATCTCGGCCTAGCTCTAGGTCTTGATGTTCAAGAAGGCCTTAGGGCTGATTTAAAGATTTTGGTCATGTCGGCAACACTTGATGGTGGACGTATTTCTAGCCTAATGAATAATGCTCCTATAATCACCAGCGAAGGTCGAGTTTTTCCAGTTGAATATAGGTATCTTGATAAAAAAATAACTCGTTCTATTGAAGATGAAATGGCCGCTGCAATAATTAGGTCCTTACAAGCTGAACCAGGTAGTATTTTAGCCTTTTTACCGGGGGCTCGCGAAATTGAAAAAACTAAAAAAGAGGTCGAAAATAGCAAGTTTTTTAAGAATGTTGTAATATGCCCCTTATATGGATCCATGTCCTTTGAAGAGCAAGGTTTGGCGATTAAGCCTGCTCCCCAAGGGTGGCGAAAAGTGGTTCTTGCTACTGATATAGCCCAAACTAGTTTAACGATAGAAGGCATTCGTGTTGTTATAGATAGTGGCCAACAAAGAAGTGCTATTTTTGATGTAAAGTCTGGAATGACTGGACTTGAAACAAGAATGCTTTCTAAGGCATCTGCATTACAAAGAGCAGGCCGGGCGGGTCGGTTAGAGGAAGGAATATGTTTTCGGTTATGGAGCCAAGCGGCAAACCGCGCGTTAAAACCGTTTGACCTACCCGAGATAATGAAGATTGATTTAACACCTTTGGCTTTAAATTTAGCGCTTTGGGGAATAACAGACGCCTCGGCACTTAAATGGTTAGATCTTCCAGACCCTGTATCGATGGGTAGGGCAAGGGATTTGCTGCAATCACTGGGGGCGCTTAATGATCAAATGCTGATCACAGATCACGGTAGGGTTATGGCGCAATTTCCAATGTCACCGAGACTTTCTCATATGATACTAACGGCAAAAAAAAATGGTTATGGTTTTCTAGCCCTAACCATTGCGGCACTGCTTCAGGAACGAGACCTTCTTCGTCAATCAGTTAATATGAGAACAGTTGATTTTCGACTTCGTATTGAGGCACTTATCCATATAAAGAGCGGGCGTCTGAAGCAAGCAAAAATGCTAGGGGTTAATATTAAACTAGCTAAATCAATTCTTCGCCAGATAAGTATCTGGCAACGAAGCCACAAGATAACGGATGATAAAATTGACATTTCAAAGGCAGGCCTATGTTTAGCGGCTGCATTTCCTGACCGCATAGGAGGGAGGAGGGTTATTGCGTCACCGGTTTATCTATTGTCTGGTGGAAGAGGGGCAAGCTTATTGGCCGACGATCCGCTCGTAAAGGAAGAGTTTATTGCGGTGGCGCACTTGGATAAAGGGGGTCGAGATGCCCGAATATACATAGCAGCACCAATAGAGAAAAATGATTTAGAGGACGCTTTTCAGGATCGGATGACTGAGGAAAATGTTGTTGAGTGGAATACACAAGCTCAAGCCGTGCGGTCGGTGAATACTAAAATGCTAGGTAAAATGATATTTGAGACAAAAAAAATATTAACACCAGACCCTAATAAAACACTTGAGGCCTTGATAGAAGGAATAAGAAAAATGGGTCTTGGTGTATTACCTTGGGATAAAAATAGTGTGGCGATAAGAAAGCGAGTTGAACTCATTAGGGGTAATCTAGGATTAGAGTTTCCAGATTTTACCGATGATGGGCTGTTGAAAAATATTGAAACGTGGTTGGCAGGATATCTGACAAATATTAATAATAGGCAAGCCCTCAAGGACCTTGATCTCTATGCTATTTTAAAAAGCCAGCTTAATTGGAAGCAACAACAGTTATTGGAACGTTTGGCTCCTACACATATAATAGTACCGAGTGGATCAAATATAAAATTAGATTATGAGATGGATCCACCAGTCCTTGCAGTCAAACTGCAAGAAATGTTTGGGGCTGTTGAGACACCAACCATCTTAGACGGTTACAAAGGATTAATATTTCACCTTCTTTCACCTGCTGGAAGACCGCTTCAAATCACTTCGGACCTGGCAAGATTTTGGAAAAATTCTTATCCAGAGATACAAAAAGAGATGAAGGGCCGCTACCCTAAGCACCCTTGGCCAGATAATCCTGTTGGAGCTACGCCAACACAAAAATTGAAGCCACGAAAATAATAATTTTTTTTATGTCTTAAGTCGCAGAAATAATGGGTTTTATAAAATATTAAAAAAATGCACCATACTAGTTATTGACATTATGTCACTGCACAAATACCATATCTTGTGTTAATTGGGTTTTTTGCGGGTAGCAATCAAGAAAATGATTATACTACAATACTCTAGCTAAATTTATGATGATAATTAGCGTGTTCGTTTGTTAGAAAAAAATGTAGTTGCTTAAAAAAATACAATAAACAGACTGGGGAAAACGCCATCTGGTTCATGATTTAAGAATTTAAAGTTGGTAATTTCGGAGTCGTTTTACAAAAAATGATTTTGACCTGAAATAATGTTCAGGTTGAATTAAAGGAGTGGAAATATTGTCTGCGTCAATACTTAAAGAGACTATTCAAGTTAAAGATCGTTCACGCGTAGTTACCGATGACGGTAGGGACGGTATGCTTACTGACTTTGGAAAGGCAACTTTAACAGATCGTTATCTTATGCCTGGCGAAACATTTCAGGATATGTTTGCTCGTGTTGCTAGTTTTTATGGTGATAATGAAGCCCACTCTCAACGCCTTTATGATTATATAAGCCGCCTTTGGTTTATGCCGGCAACGCCGATTCTTAGTAATGGTGGCACAAAACGTGGCCTTCCAATTTCTTGTTTTTTAAATGAAGCTAGCGACAGCCTTGCAGGCATTGTAGGTCTTTGGAATGAAAATGTCTGGCTTGCTTCAAAAGGTGGCGGCATTGGAAGTTACTGGGGGAACCTCCGTTCAATTGGAGAGGATGTCAGCACTAATGGAAAGACATCTGGTATTATACCTTTTATTCGTGTGATGGATAGCCAAACCTTGGCGATCTCACAAGGATCGTTGCGTCGCGGGAGTGCTGCAGTTTATTTGCCAATAAGCCATCCTGAAATAGAAGAGTTTATTGAGATAAGGAGACCAACGGGCGGTGACCCAAACCGTAAAGCCCTTAATCTTCATCATGGTATTTCTGTTTCAAATGCCTTTATGCGTGCTGTTGAGGCTGATGAAAAATGGGCTTTGACCAGCCCCCATGATGGTGCCGTTCAAAAAACAGTTGGAGCTCGTGAGCTCTGGATTAGAATTCTTACAGCTCGCATTGAGACTGGAGAACCTTATATTCTGAATATCGACCATGTAAATGACGCTACGCCAGAGCACCATAAGCTTGCTGGTCTTACTGTAAAAACCTCAAACTTATGTTGTGAGATTACGTTGCCAACGGGCATTGACCACTTAGGGGAGCAGCGAACCGCGGTCTGCTGTCTTTCTTCTATTAATTTAGAAAAATATGACGAATGGAAAGATGATGATCTTTTCATCGAGGATATGATGCGCTTTCTAGATAATGTTCTTCAGGACTTTATTGATAGAGCTCCGGACACAATGTCCCGTGCTAAATACGCTGCAATGCGTGAGCGTAGTGTCGGTCTGGGGGCAATGGGCTTTCATTCCTTTCTTCAAGACCGCATGATCCCATTCGAAAGCGTGATGGCCCAAGTTTGGAATAAAAAGATATTTAATCATATTAAGGTAGGTGTTGATAAAGCTTCGGTAAAATTGGCCCACGAAAAGGGTGCTTGTCCTGATGCAGCTGATTACGGTGTGATGGAGCGTTTTTCTAATAAAACTGCGATTGCACCCACGGCCTCAATTTCTACAATTTGTGGTGGCGCAAGTCCCGGGATTGAGCCGATTGCAGCTAATAGCTTTACGCAAAAAACACTTTCTGGGTCTTTTAATGTTCGTAACCGTGCGTTGAAAATTCTCCTAGAAGAAAAAGGAAAAAATACTGAAGAGGTATGGTCGAATATTACAATTAATGGAGGATCAGTTCAGCACCTTGATTTTCTTGAAGATCTAGAAAAAGATGTGTTTAAGACTGCGTTTGAATTGGACCAACGCTGGGTTGTTGAGCATTCAGCAGACAGGGCGCCTATGGTTGATCAGGCTCAGTCGGTAAACGTCTTCCTCCCGGCTGATGTTAATAAACGAGACCTTCATCAGGTTCACTATCAAGCTTGGAAAAAAGGTCTTAAAAGTCTTTATTATTGTCGTTCTCTTTCAATCCAGCGGGCAGAAAGTTCAGAAGCTTCTGGTGAGGGTGCAAAAGAAGAAATGCTTAAGGCGATGGCAAAAGCACAAGAGGCATCATCAGATTATGAAGAATGCCTATCTTGCCAGTAATCCAAATGTTAATAACCCATAAAATTATTAGGTAATATATATGCCCTTACTACAGGAACGAATTCACTATAAACCGTTTGAATACCCTTGGGCATATGATGCCTGGCTAACGCAACAGCGCTTACATTGGCTTCCAGAAGAAGTTCCGATGGCAGATGATATTAAAGACTGGAATATGAAAATTTCAGAAGGGGAACGCAATTTATTGATGCAGATTTTCCGCTTTTTTACCCAAGCAGATGTGGAAGTGAACAACTGCTACATGCAGAAATATGGCCGTGTATTTAAACCAACTGAAGTGCAAATGATGCTTGCTGCCTTTTCTAATATGGAGACGGTTCATGTAGCGGCCTATAGTCACCTTCTTGATACGCTTGGTATCCCGGAAAGTGAATATGAAGCATTTCTTAAGTATGAAGAAATGAAGGATAAATACGACTATATGCAGAAGTGGGGGGTCGACACAAAAGAAGATATAGCTAAGACGCTTGCTGTTTTTGGGGCCTTTACCGAAGGACTTCAGTTATTTGCTTCCTTTGCGATTTTAATGAATTTTCCTCGCTTTAACAAAATGAAGGGTATGGGTCAAATTGTTACGTGGTCTGTCCGCGACGAAACATTGCACACAAGCTCAATCATAAAGCTCTTTCATTCATTTGTTCACGAAAATCCCGAAGTTTGGACTGACGAACTTCAAAATGATTTAGTTGATGCATGTAAAACTATTGTTAAGCATGAAGATGCCTTTATTGATTTGGCATTCGAGATGGGTGATATTGAAGGGCTAACAGCACAGGAAGTAAAAGATTATATCCGTTATATTGCTGATCGACGCCTCACTCAACTCGCACTTAATCCGATCTACTTTGTTGGAAATAATCCACTTCCATGGATGGATGAGATTTTAAATGGAATTGAGCACGCCAATTTCTTTGAGAGTAGGGCAACGGAATACTCACGGGCCTCTACCGAGGGCGTATGGGAAGACGCGTTTGATTAATATTTAGAGGGTTAACTCCCTTCTAATATAAAATCTAATGATAGGCTATTTATGCAATAACTTTCACCTGTTGGTTGTGGGCCATCTGAAAAGACGTGGCCAAGATGTGCGTCACAGTTACTACATTTTACTTCTTCGCGGATCATGCCATGGCTCGTGTCGCTGCTTGATAATCTATGGCAAATTCATAACCCCACAACCCTTAACCAACAAGGGCCGGATAAAGGAACCCAATACCGCTCGGCTATTTTTTATTTAAACCAGAAACAAAAGTTAGTAGCCAAAAAATCTAAGGCAGAAATCAATAGCTTTGAAAAATTCGATAAACCGATTGTAACGGAAGTTTGCTTGGCTGGAGAATGCTGCCCGGCAGAAGAGTATCACCAGCAATATTTAAAAAAGAGAAAAATTACCATTGCTTGTGGATAATATTCTACTGATGGAACTTATACTTTTGAAGTATGACCAGCAATAAATGTAATAAAAAAATTAATTAGTTTCCTTATTACGTTTGCCAATCAAGAATTATCTTTCCCGAGTTTCCAGATCTCATAATTTCAAATGCTTCGGCATAATCATCTACTGCAAAATGATGGGTAAGAACGGGACTTAGGTCAAGGCCACTCTCAAGCATAGCTATCATTTTATACCAAGTTTCAAACATTTTTCTACCATAAATACCTCGGATTTCAAGACCCTTAAATATGACGTGATCCCAATTAATTACCGTGCCTTCTGGTATAATTCCTAACATAGCTATCTTTCCACCATGGTTCATAATCGCAAGCATATCAGAAAAGGCTTCTGCGTTACCGCTCATTTCAAGGCCAACATCAAAACCTTCAGTCATTCGAAGGTCCTCCATAACATCCCGAAGATTTTGATTTGTGACGTTCACAGCGCGAGTCGCACCCATCTTCTTAGCGAGATCAAGCCGTGTATTATTTACATCTGTAATCACTACATGACGCGCACCTACATGTTTAGCGATGGCAACAGCCATGATACCGATGGGCCCTGCGCCAGTAATTAAAACATCCTCACCGACCAGATCAAATTCAAGTGCTGTATGTGCCGCGTTACCTAGAGGATCAAGCATTGCACCTAGGTCATCACTAATAGTGTCAGGTAGGAGGCAAATGTTACAAGCAGGAACACTGATAAATTCGGCAAAAGCACCTGGTCGGTCCACACCGACACCTAAGGTGTTTCGACATAGGTGTCGTTCACCAGCACGGCACTTGCGGCAAAATCCGCATGTTATATGTCCCTCAGCAGAAACCCTATCGCCAATATTAATTCCTCTTACTTCTGATCCTATTTCTACAATTTTACCTGCAAACTCATGACCGACAGTCATAGGGACGGGAATAGTTTTCTGGGCCCAGTCATCCCAGTTGAAAATATGAATATCTGTACCACAAATAGCAGTTTTGTTGATTTTTACTAGTACGTCATTATGGCCAATTACCGGTACTTCTATGTCTTCCAACCAAAGGCCGACTTCTGCTTTTGCTTTAACAAGGCTTTTCATGATGTTACCTATTTAATAATGTTAAGCTGGCGACCAATTTGCGCGAATGCACTTATTGCCGAATCTAATTGTTCTTTTGTATGTGCCGCAGACATCTGTGTTCTTATCCTTGCCTGGCCTTTTGGGACAACAGGAAAGGAAAAACCAATTACAAAAATACCTAGCGTTAGAAGTTTTTCAGACATTTTACTAGCTAATTTAGCATCACCAAGCATAACAGGAATGATGGCATGATCAGCCCCGGCCAAAGTAAAGCCAAGAGCCGTCATTTGATTGCGAAAATACTGGCTATTCCAGACTAGCTTTTCAAGAAGGTGACCACGTTCTTCAATAAGATCGATAACCTTGCAAGAGGTGGCAGTGATTACAGGTGCGAGTGTATTGGAAAATAGATAAGGCCTTGAACGCTGACGAAGCCATTCAACAATTTCTTTTGAAGCTGCAGTATATCCACCAGAAGCCCCCCCCAAAGCCTTTCCTAGGGTGCCGGTTAATATATCAATACGGTCTGACACATTAAAAAACTCTGGTGTTCCGGCACCTGTTTTACCAGTGAAGCCAACTGCATGACTGTCATCAACCATAACCATAGCATCATATTGCTCTGCAAGATCACAAATTGCAGGTAGATTGGCAAGAATACCATCCATTGAAAATACACCGTCAGTGGCGATTAATCTGAAGCGTGAAGACTGGGCTTCCTTAAGGCAGCTTTCAAGGGCTTCCATATCATTATTGGAATAACGAAAGCGTTGGGCTTTACAGAGCCGTACTCCATCAATAATGCTGGCATGATTAAGTGCGTCAGAGATAATAGCATCTTCTGGCCCTAGCAACGTTTCAAAAAGTCCTGCATTCGCATCAAAACAACTAGGATATAAAATAACGTCTTCCATTTTGAGAAATTTGGCGAGCCGGTTTTCTAATATCTTATGAATGTCTTGGGTTCCACAAATAAAGCGTACTGATGACATTCCATAACCATATTTGTCTAACGCCTGCTTAGCTGTGTCAACAAGTGTTGGATCGTTGGAAAGTCCAAGATAATTGTTGGCACAAAAATTTATAAACTCATTATCATGATTATTTTTTACTTTAATCGTAGAATTTTGCGGAGATGTAATGACCCTTTCCGTCTTATAGAGCCCTTCTGATTTAAGTTCTTCTATTTGTTTGGCTAGTAACTGCTTATAACGACCAGGCATAATCTACTCCACTTTATGCGTCTTAATTCTAATTTGTACAATATAAAGAATATCATATCTAATATATTAGACAAGTGGAGAATATATTTAACATATAGAACTTTTTTACTTTGGTGAAAGAACTACCAATACGGCATGAGCCTCTGCCTCACCCACATTTTTTATACTATGCTCAACATCTGCTTTATAACGAGCTGTATCACCAGAAGAGAGTTTTTGGAACTCACCGGCAGATGAAATTTCTATCTCACCCTTTATAATTGTTAGGTGTTCTTCTGTACCTTTAACATGGGGTTCAGAATTTAGAATACCGGCTTTGTTGAGCTTAGCGTCATACCATTCGATATTAGAGACGAGACCTAGAGGACTAAGTATTCTGAGGGTACAGTGCCCATCCGCACTTTGTATTTCTGGAATTTGATGAGACTTAATCAATGAAATTATAGGATTTTTATCCTGTAAACTTTTATCACTACCTAGTAGCTCACCGATCTCAATACCAAGTGCACGGGTTAGGCTCCATAGTGTGGCAACGGTTGGGTTTGTTTTGTTACGCTCTATTTGTGAAAGCATTGATTTGGATACGCCACTCAAGCCGGCAAGTTGATCAAGGGTCAAATTCTTGCTGGAGCGAAGAACCTTTATTTTTTGACCTATATCTGGTGGCGAGGTTTGTGGCATATAATAACTATCCTTTAGATCTGTTCAAGATAATGGATATAGGTATTTATAACAACATCAATTTCTCGCTATGATCCATGAGGCGTTTTTCAAGTTCGATCATAAAACTTACTTTATCCATTCCGTGGGGCATTGGTGGAAAATAATCCACATATAGTGTACCTGGCCATTTGATCCATGATGTTTTTGGCCATGAGACGCCTGAATTATGAGCAACTACGATGATATCTAGATTTCCTTCTTGTTGATAAAAGAAAGCTCCTGACTTTAGGACCCGCCTTTCGCCAATTATAGTTCGTGTACCTTCGGAAAATATGATCATTGGTATTTTATATTTCAACAGTCTTTGGGCGAATACTGAGGTTTTCTTTTTCGCTTCGCCCGCCCCTCGATTGATTGAAAGTACACCTATTTTATTCAATACCCTACCAACAAGGGGAACCCTGTATAATTCTTTTTTGGCCATAGCTGTTAAACTTGGGGCTCGTCTAAAAAGAAAATATGCATCAATATTGCTCATGTGTTTACTGCACAGTATATAACCCCTCTCTTTTGGAAGATTCTCTAATCCTCGCTCTACTATCTTAACATTTGTAATTTTATCAAACATAAAGATAGTAGATGTAATTAGAGCCAATATTCCGCGCCTCAGGGGCTTGGGTGACTTTAAAAATGAGAGTGGAGTTAGCACAAATATGATGGCCAAGGTAAAAGAGGTATAAAAATAACAGTTAAAAATAATAGACCTTAAGACGATAGAAAGTGTGAGTTTTTTGTTATCTTCAGTCATAGGTTGGTTGTTTTTTTAAAAGGGTTAGATATAAGAAACGTGATAATAATAGACTAATTGATAGGAAACTTACAACGATAATACATTCAATTAGGCCGATGGTACCATGATCTAAAGTAAAGGTAAAATAATAGGCTAGTGGGATCATAACTAGACTGTAACAAATTACATAAAATATTGCAGGCATCCATATATCCTGAGCCCCGCGCAGAGCATTACCAATCACAGTCTGTGCCGTATCTAGAAATAGCATCCAAGCTGAAAGTGCAATCAACGGAGCGGTTGCTGCGATCAGTAATACATCTGTACTAAAGAGGCTGGCTATTTGAGTAGGAAAAAATATTAGAATAACCATCAATGGGAGACATATCATTCCGTTAAATGCGAGGCCACATAGTCCCGCTAACGCCATATCCTGTCGATCTTTTCGACCAAGTGCGATACCCACACGGACGGCTGTCGCTCCAGCAATTCCATAGCAAATCATGAATGGAACACCAAATATTGTAAAGGCAATTGTCAGAGCGCCGAGACTAATGGTCCCCAGCAACCCTGCAAAGATATAAAGTGCAGCAAAGCCTAGATGTTCGACAGTATTAGTAAAGCCGGCAGCGTAACCAATATGGCGAAGCTTTTTCCATGATTTCCATGTTGTATCTGCCTTCTCGAAAAGACCAAATTTTTCGCGATCCAAGGCAAAAATTACATAACAAAGCATGGATATAGCAAGGAATATTCTTACAATATTGGTCGCCCATGCGGAGCCAATCACTCCCATTGGCTCAAACCCAAGATGTCCCCATACAAGGGTCCAATTTAAAAATATATTAAGAATGTTAGCAATTAACATTAACACCATACCTGGGAGAGGCCGGTTAATGCCTTCTAAAAAAAATTGGGAGCTGAGCATCAGTGCTACCATAGGAATGCCTATTGATAAAACGGCAATAACTTCTCCGCCACCACGAGCAACATCTTCGGTTTGCCCTAGGGATAGCAAAATTGGTTCACCAAATAGGCAAATTACAAAACCGACCAAGCCAATAACAATACTATAGGGTAACGAGCGGCGCCAAATACGACCACACTTCTTATAATCCCCAGCTCCATAAGCTGTGGAGGTCAGAACCATTGTTCCCATAAGTAGGCCGATAATAGCAACTATCAACATTGATGCGATAGCACTATTAGCTATACCTTGATAGCCAACTTCTATTGTGGAGTAACGTGCGACCATGGCTGTATCTACAATACCTAAGGTCATAATGCCAAGACGTTGAAAAATAATAGGAACTGATAAGGAAACCAGTTGTGAAAACTGCCTTCTAATTCTGTCCTTATCCCATTTACCGTATTGTGCTTCTAACGTTGCCATTTATTTCTCTTGAATTACTTTCCACAGAGGTACATTAAATAAGAAAATTAGCAATTTTTATTTTAATAATTGCCTTTATTCAGGCTCATTAACACCAAGTAGGCGGCAAGCGGCAGTTACAGTATTTTGTAACAAGACAGCAATAGTCATGGGGCCGACACCACCTGGTACGGGTGTAATTGCACCCGCACGTTGAACGGCAACCTTAAATTCTACATCTCCGACAAGTCTTGTTTTACCATCTTCCATTTCTATACGGTTGATCCCTACGTCAATGACAGTTGCACCTTTTTTGATCCAGTTACCTTTTACTAATTCAGGAACGCCTACTGCTGCAACAACAATATCAGAACGCCCGACAACTTCCGCAAGGTTTTTGGTTCGGCTATGGGCGATGGTCACGGTGCAGCTTTCGTTCAGGAGTAACTGTGCCATCGGTTTACCAACGATATTGGACCTTCCAACAACAACCGCATCAAGACCACTTAGACTACCAATGTGGTTTTTTAGCATCATTATGCATCCCTGTGGGGTACAGGGCACCATGCCCTTGCCACCCGTCGCGAGGAGACCAGAATTAATAACATGAAACCCGTCCACATCTTTTTCTGGAGTGATGGTTTCAATAACAGCGGCTTCGTTGATATGTTTGGGGAGGGGAAGCTGTACGAGAATGCCGTGAACAATGGGGTCTTTATTAAGTTCTTTAACCTTGGCAATTAGATCTTCTTCGTTGACATTATCATCCATTAGATATTCAAAACTATTCATGCCGGCCGCTTTAGTCGATTTATTCTTGTTTCTTACATATACTTGGCTGGCCGGATCTTTACCAACTAATACAACGGCAAGTCCAGGTGTAAGGTTATGATTAATCTTTAGAGTTTTGACCTTGCGAGCAATCTCTTCTTTCAGATTTGCGGCAAACATTTTGCCATCGATGATAGAGGCGGTCATAAAATTAAATCCTTAGGGTGTAATATATTAAGCGAGCCTTATAATAACCTCAGCAATGAATGGGGTGATGTATTTTAGAGCAAAAAAAACGATGATTGGCGACAGGTCAATGCCACCAAGGTTAGGTAGAGTATTTCTGATTGGCCTTAGTATGGGCTCAAATAATTTATAAAGCGCACCGTAGATGAGGCTAACAAATTTATTGTAGGTATTTATCACATTGAAAGAAACAAGCATGCTGATAACAATGTAGATAAAAAGCAGCATTGAAATAATACTTGATAAGCCCATGATCAAGTCTACTAATAAATAAGCAAAATTACCCATCTTTTAAATCCATTTTTAATTTTCTATATTTTGTTACTTTAGTAGATGTAGATGCAAGAGTATAATCTTTCAATAGTTACTTTTTAAAAAATGAGTATTTTTTTGTCTCATTGTGTATGTCACTAATATAGCTATTTCAAAAGGTTATATTAGTGGGCTTCGTTCCAATTATCACCAACACCGCAATCAACGGTTAGAGGGATTGATATTTCAAGTGATGGCAAAGCCGCATTTTCCATAGTTTTACAGATCAAGGGGATTGTTTTTTCTACTTCCTGTTCGGGAACTTCAAATACAAGTTCATCATGGACTTGAAGAAGCATTTTGGCGCCTAGACCCGCATTTTTTATTGTGTCTGGCATCTTAATCATGGCGCGGCGAATGATGTCAGCTGCGGACCCCTGAATGGGAGCATTAATGGCCGCTCGTTCACCGAATGAACGTTTCATACCATTTGTGTCATTAATGCTACCGATATGAATTTTTCTACCAAAAATAGTTTCCACGTATCCCTTGTTGCGGCAATATTCCATTGTGTCTTCCATATAATTTCGAATGCCGGGGAAGCGTTCAAAATATCGGTCTATAAACATTTTAGCGTCAGTACGGCTCATGCCCAGCTGGCGAGCTAACCCGAATGAGCTGATACCATATATAATACCAAAATTGATTGCTTTTGCTTGCCGTCTAATAGAAGGATCCATACCTTCTATTGGAACACCAAAAACTTCAGATGCTGTCATAGCATGAATATCGATACCATCATTAAAGGCCTGTTTAAGGCTATCAAGGTCTGCTATGTGGGCAAGGAGACGAAGTTCAATTTGACTATAGTCAGCAGCGACAAGTTTAAAACCCTCTTGTGGAATAAAAGCATTTCGTATCTTTCGACCTTCGTCGCTGCGAATGGGTATATTTTGTAAATTTGGATCGTTTGATGAAAGTCGGCCTGTTGTGGTCGATGCCATTGAGTAGGAAGTATGTATGCGCCCAGTGTCTGTATTAATTTCATTCTGGAGCGCATCGGTATAGGTACTCTTAAGTTTGGCCAAACCCCTCCATTTGAGAACTTTTTCTGGAAGCAAGTGACCGTCTGCTGCAAGCCCTTCAAGAATATCGGCGCCAGTTGTATATGCACCGGTTTTACTTTTTTTACCGCCAGGAATTTCCATTTCATCGAAAAGGACCTCGCCTAGTTGCTTGGGCGACGCTATATTAAATTGATGACCAGCAAGCTTATGAATTTCTCCCTCCAGTTCAGCTAAACGTAGGGCAAATTCATTAGAAAGGCTCGCAAGCATATCACGATCGACTTTGATGCCGTTATGCTCCATTTCGACAAGTACGTTAACTAATGGACGTTCTAAGGTTTCATAAACGGTGACCATCTTTTCCTGCGCAAGTCTTAATTTCAGGATACGATGTAGTCTACCGGTAATATCTGCGTCTTCTGCTGCATATTCTGTGGCTCTATCGATTTGCACTTTATCAAAGGTTATTTGGCTTTTACCCTTACCAGCAATTTCTTTAAATGGGATAGGCGTTATACCCAGATGCACTCGTGAAAGTTCATCCATTCCGTGTTTGTTAACTCCTGCGTCAAGCACGTATGATAATAGCATTGTGTCATCAAATGGTTTGATATTAACATCATATTTTTTTAAAACTAATGCATCATATTTTATATTTTGACCAATTTTTAGAACTGCAGGGTTAGATAGTAGAGGACGAAGAAGTTCCAGAGCTTGATCTAAAGGGATTTGATCTGGCATTGGGGTTTCGTTTGGTTCTGATAAGAGGTCAACCTGTTCTTCAGAGACCCTGACATGTTGCAGTGGGATATAGCAAGCTGCACCACTCGTTACTGATAATGAGACTCCAACAAGATTTGCTGCCATAGCGTTTAGAGATGTAGTTTCCGTATCTATGGTCACTTGGCGCGATTTCTCAGCTAGATTAATCCATTTTTTAAGTGCGTCGACTGTATTCACCGTTTCGTATGTCACTTCTTTCGGTGCTGCGTTTTCAGCCGGAGCAAATTCTGCTGATACATCAGGGCCCAGGTGATTGAGGATCCTAGTTTGTAGACTTCTAAAGTTTTGCTCTTCTAAAAATGGCAGGACTTTCTCCGGGTCGATATCACCAAGTTCAAAACCCCCAAGATCTGGAAGGTCAGGAACCTCCTGTGATAGGGTGACAAGTTCGCGACTGAGACGCGCCAAATCCGCGAATTCAATTAAGTTTTCCCGACGTTTATTTTGCTTGATCTCGGACGCCCTTTCAAGGAGTGTGTCTAGGTCGCCAAACTCCTTGAGCAGAAGTGCCGCAGTTTTTACCCCAATACCGGGAACACCCGGAACATTATCGGAACTGTCCCCAGCAAGAGCTTGAATTTCTATAACTTTTTCTGGCCCAAGACCAAATTTTTCAACTACCTCATCTGCTCTGATGATACGATTTTTCATACTATCAAACATACTGATATTGTCGGAGACTAGCTGCATCAAGTCCTTATCAGAAGAGACAATTGTTACCTTAAAGTCCTTTTTTTCGGCCTGCTTGGCATAGGTGGCGATGATATCGTCGGCTTCGTAGCCCTCAAGTTTAATTGACGGGAGGTTAAAGGCCTCAACCGCCTCGTGAATAATTTTAAATTGTGGAACCAGATCATCAGGTGCCGGTGGTCTGTGTGCTTTATAATCTGGATAAATATCATTTCGGAAGGTTTTACGGCCAGCATCAAAAATTACTGCTAAATGACTGGGGCGTTCACTATCATCTAAATCACGCAGTAACTTAAAAAGCATATTACAAAACCCTGAGACTGCGTTCACCGGCGTGCCGTCCGGTCGGTTCAGCGGCCGTATGGCATGGTACGCCCTGAAAATAAAGCCTGACCCGTCGATGAGATAGAGGTGTTTTTTGTTAGACATACTTTTTAGCATTCCATTATTTTTTATAATAACCCGAATAGTCATTGACCCATAGACTAGCGAATGATACCGAATAAACAAGCTTATATTGGATCATTAAAAATGACAGATCAAGAACTGGCAATAAAAATTCGCGGCCTAAAAAAAACCTACGAAGGTGAGGGTGCATCTGAGCCAAAGGTTGCCCTTAAGGGTGTTGACCTTTCTATTCCAAAGGGTTCTATATTTGGCCTTCTTGGCCCTAATGGCGCGGGAAAGTCTACCACTATAAATATCATTGCGGGCGTGGTAGATAAAACAGAAGGCTCAGTTGAAGTATGGGGATTTGATACCATAAAAGATACGAGGAATGCTAAGGCTAATATCGGTATTGTGCCACAGGAAGTGCATATTGATGCTTACTTTACACCTTTTGAAATATTGGAGCTTTATGCTGGATATTACGGCATTCCAAAGGCGGAGCGCCGTTCCGATGAAATTCTTAAAGCCATGCGTTTGGAAGATCAGCGCGATGCCTACACTCGACTTCTCTCTGGAGGGATGAAAAGGCGATTACTTCTTGGAAAAGCGATGGTTCATAATCCACCTATTTTGGTTCTTGACGAGCCAACTGCGGGTGTTGATGTCGAACTAAGGCAACATATATGGCAATATGTTAGAGAGCTCAATAAAAAGGGTGTAACTATTGTTTTAACCACTCATTATCTTGAAGAAGCAGAAGAGCTCTGTGATGAAATTGCAATTATCAATAATGGTGAATTAGTAATTTGTGAAAAAACGTCAACACTTCTCAAGCGGCTCGATGAAAAAATGGTTGTCATTCATCCAACATCTTCTGTTGAGATCCTACCACAATCAATTTCTGAAATTGGAGGAAAGCTCAATGAGGATGGTGAAATTGTTATTCATTTTAGCCCGAGTACCATTACAGTTGGTGAGATATTGGAAAAGATTGCTACCACAGAAATAAAAATTGCAGACCTAAGAACAGAAGAAAGTGATCTAGAGGATATTTTTCTTCAGCTGACAAAAAGCAGAAAGAAATAATCTGTGTCGTTAAACCATGATTTTGATGTGTTGGTGATTGGTAGCGGGGCTGCGGGGCTCACCTTGGCCCTTCAAATGGCGCAGCATGCAAAGGTAGCGGTGATTTCAAAAAGAAAAATTTCAAGTGGCAGTACATCTTGGGCTCAAGGAGGTATCGCAGCCGTTCTGGATGACAGAGACAGTACAGATGATCACATTGAAGATACTTTGGATGCCGGTGCAGGCTTATGTGATTATGATGTGGTTAAATTCGTTATTGATCAGGGCAAAAGAACCATAAATTGGTTAATTGAAAATGGTGTTGATTTCACCAGAGATAGTCAGCCCGGCACAGACGATTTAGTCGAGGGAGGTTATCACCTGACTAAGGAGGGAGGGCATTCATTTCGCCGTATCATCCACAGCGCTGATTCCACTGGTAAGGAAGTTCAAAAATCTCTTGAAAATCAAGTAAAACTGCACAGTAACATCTTCTTGTTTGAAAATCATATGGCAGTAGATTTATTGAATAATAAAAGTCGTTCAAAATGTGTTGGGGCTTATGTGCTGGATACCAAGCGTGGTAAAATTGATGTATTTCGTGCCAGGGCAACGGTACTTGCTACTGGAGGTGCGAGCCGGGCCTATCTTTATACTTCTAATCCTGATGGCTCCACGGGAGATGGAATTGCAATGGCCTGGCGAACCGGATGTCGTGTTGCTAATATGGAATTTAATCAATTTCATCCAACGTGTCTTTACCATCCTGAAGCAAGAACATTTCTTCTTTCTGAAGCCTTGCGTGGTGAGGGCGCTTATTTGCTTTTACCTGATGGCAAGCGCTTCATGGATAGGTTTGATAAACGAGCAGAGCTAGCCCCAAGAGATATAGTCGCTTATGCTATTGACCATGAGATGAAGCGACTTGGTGTTGATTGCCTTTATTTAGATATTTCTCACAAGAGTTCCGATTTTATTAAGGGGCATTTTCCGACTATTTACAAACGTTGTTTAGAGCTAGGTTATGATCTTATCAAAGGCCCAGTTCCAATTGTACCTGCGGCTCATTACACATGTGGTGGAGTGATGACGGATCTTAATGCTAGAACTGATATCCTTAATTTATATGCTATAGGTGAAGTTGCGCATACCGGTTTGCATGGAGCTAACCGAATGGCAAGTAATTCTTTGCTGGAATGTATTGTTTTTGCTAATTCTGCCGCTAAGGATATTTCGGAGGTTTTAAAAAAGGAAAAGTTTGATACCGATATTAAACCTTGGGACGAGAGCCGGATTACTGATTCGGATGAGGAGGTAGTAGTGTCTCATAACTGGAATGAATTGCGTCACTTTATGTGGGATTATGTGGGAATTGTTCGCTCAACGCGTCGCCTCCAACGTGCAGCTAGACGCATCGATATGTTGGCGGGTGAAATCCGTGAATATTATAGTTATTTTCGCATAAGTCCGAACCTTCTCGAACTTCGTAACCTGGTAACGGTTTCGGATTTAATAGTACGTTCAGCTCTAAGTCGTACTGAAAGTCGCGGGCTGCATCAGACACTTGATTTTCCAGAGACTGACCCTGATATGGATGGCCGTGCCACAGTTATTAAGCCACCGAGGCGACTTAAGGATCGCTAATTATCTCACAATTTTTATCAATTTTTTATCGAAATACCTAAGAGTTTGGCGGAGGTCCTGCCCGCGCTTAAGAATTTGACCTTGGCTTGAGAGGATGGAAAAAGACCCTTGTTTGTGCTTAAGGGCAGGAGTTTTTGTAATGCGAAAAACAGGACGCTCACTTGCCCTTTGAAATGCCGCAAATGTTGCAACGCCCTTACTGGCCGAAATGGCATAATCTTTCCAGTACCCTGAAGCAACCATTTTACCGTAGACGTATAAGATATCTTCAAACTCTGCCCGTTCAAAAAATATATATGGGGAGGTAGCGCTATTTTTATGAGCTACATGAAATGGAATTATAGTTGATTGATCCGTCATTATTTTTATATTGCGGTGGGGAGAAAGTGATTGCAACTAAAATTGCCATAAAATGACCTTATTTCATCCACAACTCTGCCTTAATTGATAACTATGTTAAATGATGTTATTCCCTAGCAGCCAGTGTTTAGATATTGTGGACCATTTTCCCTCTCCTTCACCCAGCAATATTTTATCTACTGGCTGCAACTTTATTTGGACCCTTCGTGAATCTCTTATAGGCTGCACTATAAGGGAGGAATTTTAGAATTTTGAAACCTTAATTTTAATATTTCATGAACCCTTTTTTCTTATCAACAATTTCTTAAGACCATTTTTTATAGGCGGCTGTGCGCTCACATACGAGCACTATCCTCTATACAGCACTTTTTTATAGGCCCGTGAACCAAGTCCAAAAATACGGTTGGAGTTAGGTGACCTCGGTGCATACTGGCTTATTTGTGTGTACTAACTTTCTAACAGATTGTGTAAATAGGTTAAAAAGATTGATTAAAATTGTTTTATTCAGGCTCAAACCCTTGAAATAATGAACAAACGCGCCATATTCCAAACTATATGATAACAATTTCAGGATAACCTTAGAATGAAAAGTGAAAAACACGGATTTGAGGCGGAGGTTTCGCGCCTATTACATATGATGGTCCACTCTGTTTATAGTGAACGCGAAATTTTTCTTAGAGAACTAATTTCAAATGCATCTGATGCATGCGATAAGCTGCGCTATGAAGGTTTGACCAATGAAAAACTTTTAGAGGGTACCAGCGACTTTGCTATCGATATTCAGCTTGATAAAGAAACTAAAACTCTGACTATTTCAGATAACGGTATTGGGATGAATAAGGAAGACCTTATTTCTCATTTAGGAACGATTGCTAGAAGCGGTACATCAGCGTTTGTTGACAATATGTCTGGAGATGAAAAATCGGATACTAATCTAATTGGTCAGTTTGGTGTTGGTTTTTATTCTGTCTTTATGGTTGCTGATAAGGTTGAGGTTATTAGCCGTAAAGCGGGTAATAAAAAAGCCTGGGCGTGGATTTCCGATGGTATTGGTGAGTATACAGTTTCCGATGCTAAAAAAGATTGTTCAGGAACTCAGGTCACTCTGCACATCAAAGATGATGCGACAGAGTTTCTCGAAGTTATGAGGCTTAAAAATATCATAAAAACTTACAGTGACCACATTACTTTACCCATTACATTGATAAGTAAAAATGAGGATGAAAAGGCTGAAGAAAAAGAAGTATCAGAAAAGGTTAATGACGGAACAGCTCTTTGGGCTAGGCCAAAGTCTGATATTACGGATGATCAGTATAAAGAATTTTACCACCATGTGGCCCATTCTTTTGATGAACCTGCAACAACGATTCATTACCGTGCGGAGGGTAAAATTGAGTATACAGTGCTCCTATTTATTCCGAGCCAGCAACCTGCGGATTTATTTGAGCCATCGCGCAAGCCGAAAGTGAAATTATATGTTAAACGTGTCTTTATAACCGAAGATTGCGAAGATCTACTGCCGGGTTACCTTAGGTTTATGAGGGGTGTGATTGATAGCGAAGACCTACCCCTTAATATCAGCCGCGAAATGCTGCAAAATAATCCTGTTATGACGAGCATATCAGGGGCAGTAACCAAACGGATACTTACTGACCTTGAGAAAAAAGCTAAAAAAGATGTGAAGGGTTATAATGATTTTTGGAATAACTTTGGTGCTGTTCTCAAGGAAGGTATTTACGAGGATTTTGCCCGAAGAGATCAGATTCTAAAAATCTCACGGTTTTACACAACTGCAGATGAAGAGCTGACAAGCCTCGAAGGTTATGTTTCTCGTATGGGAGAAGGCCAGGATACTATTTATTATATTACTGGTGACAGTCTTGTGGCGGCTAAGCGTTCTCCTCAATTAGAAGGCTTTAAAGCAAAAAATATTGAAGTTCTTTATCTCACGGATCCTGTTGATGAGTTTTGGATGCAAATGGTACCGGAGTTTGATGGTAAAAAGTTTGGTTCAGTAACTCGCGGGGCTGCTGACCTTGATGATAAGAAGGATGATGAGAAGAAAGAAAATACACCTGAAATGGATGCACTAATTGCTGTCATTAAAACAAACCTTGGCGAGGCAGTTAAAGATGTTCGTATATCAAATCGCTTAACGGACAGTGCGGTCTGTCTGGTTGCGGATGATAACGACATGGACATGCATATGGAACGTATACTTAAAATGCATAACAAGCTTGACGGGGGGGCAAGTACGCGGGTGATGGAAATTAATGCAGAAAATTCATTAATAAAAACTTTGGCAGCTGCGGCAACCAAGAAAAACTCAGTAGCAGCCCTCAAGGATGCATCACAAATTCTACTAGATCAGGCGCGTATCATGGAAGGAGATCTTCCCGATGATCCTGTTGCTTTCGCATCACGGCTCTCATTAATGATGACTAACAGTTTTAGTTAAATAATAGAGATAATAAATTAAAAGACGGATTGTCGTAAATTACAATCCGTCTTTTTTAGTTTTGGTTAGAATAATTAATGAGCTTATTGTGAGGCAAGGTTGCGTAGTACGTAATGAAGAATACCACCGCTTTTATAGTATTCTACTTCATTTGCGGTATCGATCCTACTGAGAACCGTGATTTTTTTGATTGAACCATCCGCATAAGTAATAGAAACATTTATATCTTGCTGTGGAATGATGCCATCCGCAATACCTACAATATCAAACGTTTCAGTACCTAAAAGCCCGAGGCTTTCCCGGCTATCACTACCTTTAAACTGGAGAGGAAGGACACCCATTCCTACGAGGTTTGAGCGGTGAATACGTTCAAAGCTTTCGACGATTACTGCTTTAACACCAAGAAGGTTCGTCCCTTTAGCAGCCCAGTCACGTGATGATCCAGTTCCGTATTCCTTACCGCCAACTACGACTAAGGCCGTACCAGCGTCCTGATATTTCATAGAGGCATCATATATGCTCATCTGCTCGCCTGTTGGGATATACGTTGTTATACCGCCTTCGGTGCCGGGAGCCATAAGGTTACGTAGTCTAACATTGGCAAATGTACCACGCATCATCACCTGGTGGTTACCACGCCGGGAGCCATATGAATTAAAGTCGATGCGTTCCACTCCATTTTCAGAAAGATACTTGCCAGCGGGGCTATCAGCTTTAATAGCACCTGCTGGTGAAATATGATCGGTTGTTATACTGTCGCCTAAAAGGGCCAGGAGGTTAGCGCCCTTAATATCCGATATATTTATGGTTTCCATAGTCATGCCCTGAAAATAGGGAGGATGCTGAATATATGTGCTGCTATTGTCCCAGGCATAGGTCTCTCCCTCGGGAAATTTGATAGCTTGCCATTGTTCTGTACCAGAAAAAACGTCTTTGTAACGTTCTACAAACATTTCACGGGTCAGCGATGCACGGATTGTTTCTTCGATTTCTGCGTTACTCGGCCATAGGTCTTTTAGATAAACATCATTCCCATTTTGATCTTGACCAAGAGGATCTTTGGTGATGTCAACCTGTAGAGAGCCAGCAATAGCATAAGCAACAACTAGTGGAGGCGACGCAAGGTAAGATGTCTTAAGATCCTGGCTTACGCGACCTTCAAAGTTACGGTTGCCTGAAAGAACCGACGCACAAATCATTTCATTATCATTAATTGTGTTACGTAGTTCATCCGCAAGGGGACCGGAGTTACCAATGCATGTTGTACATCCGTAACCGACAAGGTCGAACCCAAGGGCATCAAGGTGTGGGGTAAGACCCGCTTTATCAAGATAGTCTGTTACAACTTGTGACCCTGGAGCAAGAGAAGTTTTAACCCAAGGCTTTGACTTAAGACCAAGTTCATTTGCTTTCTTTGCTACTAAACCAGCAGCCATAAGAACGCTTGGGTTTGATGTGTTGGTACATGATGTAATCGCAGCAATTAGAACGTCACCGTGATGAATTTTAAATTCTTTACCTTTGACAGTGTAGGCTTTCTCTTTTTCTGCACTTTTTCCACGCACTTCAAGAACTTCATTAAAGGCATTAGTTGCATTACCTAATGATACACGGTCTTGCGGTCGGCTTGGACCAGCAAGACTAGGTTCTACAGTTGAAAGGTCCAACTCAAGACTGGAAGTGTATTCAGGGTCAGGCGTTGATGCATCACGCCACATACCCTGTTCTTTTGCATAGGCTTCAACAAGAGCAAGGCTGTCGTCATCACGGCCGGTAAATTCAAGGTATTCAAGTGTTGCAGCTGAAACAGGAAAGAAGCCACATGTTGCCCCGTATTCAGGGGCCATATTTGCGATTGTTGCCTGGTCGGCAAGGGTCATTTCATCAAGACCATTCCCATAAAACTCCACAAACTTACCAACTACGCCGTGTTTACGAAGCATTTCAACAACGGTAAGAACGATGTCGGTAGCAGTTATTCCCTCTTGAGTTTTACCAAGCAGCTTGAAGCCAACAACTTCTGGGATCAGCATTGATACTGGCTGACCAAGCATTGCAGCCTCCGCCTCTATACCACCAACACCCCAACCAAGAACTGCAAGCCCATTAACCATCGTTGTGTGACTGTCAGTACCAACACAAGTATCAGGAAAGGCAACCGTTTTACCGTCAACGTTTGCTGTCCAAACGGTTTTTGCAAGATATTCTAGGTTTACCTGATGACAGATACCAGTGCCAGGCGGTACAGCACTGAAATTATCAAAGCTATTCTGGCCCCAACGCAGGAATTGATAACGTTCGTTGTTGCGAGACATTTCGAGATCTACATTTTTTTGAAACGCTTTGTTATCACCAAAATTATCAACCATTACACTGTGGTCGATTACAAGATCAACGGGGCTAAGTGGATTTATTTGATCGGGGTTTCCACCAAGTTCTTGAACTGCGTTTCGCATGGCGGCAAGGTCAACTACGGCTGGAACGCCGGTGAAGTCTTGCATTAGAACGCGCGCTGGGCGGTACTGAATTTCCCGATTCATACGCTTTTCTTTTTGCCAGTCAATGATGGCCTTAATATCATCAGTTGAAACAGTAACCCCATCTTCATAGCGTAGAAGGTTTTCAAGTAATACTTTCATCGAGTATGGAAGACGAGATATATCGCCTAGTTTTTTTTCTACCTCGGATAAAGAATAATAATCATATTCTTTTTCGCCCACGTTAAGCGTGCGGCGCGTATTAAGGGTATCTTGACCTACAGTTGCCACTAGTAAACTCCTTGTATTCATTTGAATATTTTTATATGGCATGTTTTGACGGAAATTTGTCTAAAACTCAAGCAAAAACCGGCTTTTTTATAGTCATAAAAGTTAATTATTTGTTAAAATAAGGCATGTCTGCCTTTAGATGCCTGGAAAAGACCTTATTATTGACAAAAAAATGCCAAAAATTTACTTAATATCTATTTTCATAGCTTTGCTAAAAATATAAGGAGTAAATATTATGATTCTAAAACAAAAAACAAAAAGTGGATTAGTTGCTGTTTTTTTTAACGGTAAAAATCTTCTTATTAGCTTGATGGTTACAATATTTTATGTGTTTGCGTCTGGAGCAAAGGGGGGTGAGGATGGTAATGAATTGATATTAATTATAGTGGGCACTAGCCTTTTTACGATTGCATCTGGAATTCTTATATGGGCCCGCGATATTTCCAAAAAACTTTATAGCTAAACTGAGGGCTTCTCAGCACGCCTATATACTGCTATAGCTTTTAGAAATAAAAGCTATAGCAGTAGGGTCATGTGGAAAAAATAGATACCTTTTCAGTTTTAAACTTATCCGTAAAGCGTGGAGATAGACCAGTCCTTTGCGGTCTTAACTTTGATCTAGTATCGGGCTTGCTTTTAAAGTTAATTGGTCCCAATGGATCGGGAAAATCCACGCTTTTAAAAACACTGGCCGGCTTGATTGATACTGAAGAAGGTGACGTCTTATCAGATGGAAACTCCGTAATAGCCAATAGAGAGTGGATCGCTAGAAATATTTGCTACCTTAGTCACAAAAATGCTCTCAAATCCGAATTTACGGTGCTCGAAAATATCAAATTTTGGGCCAATTTATGGGGATGTCAAAATAAAATATTATACTCTCTCAAACAAATGGGTATCAACTACCTTAGAGATACGCCGGTTAGATACCTCTCATCTGGTCAAGCTCGACGCGTAGCTCTAGCGAGGTCACTTTGCCATCCTGCGGCTCTCTGGCTATACGACGAGCCTACTGTTGGCATTGATGATCAAGGGTTAGATTATTTATCAATAGCTATGGAAAATCACCTTACTGAGGGAGGTATGATTGTTTGCGCAACGCACGATACTCTCAGAATTAAAGATGAGATGGTTAAAAATTTCGATCTTACGAAGTTTTCCGTATCGCTTTCTTCATCGGGAGATGGGTGTTCATGAGTGCCCATTTTTGGTCAGTCGTAAAACGCGACATTAAAATAGGTTGGCAGGGTGGCAGCACCAGTAGCATGGTTGTGGCGTTCTTTACTATAGTGGTTACTCTTTTTCCACTTGGGATTGGGCCTGAGCAGAGTGTGCTTGCTCGTATTGCCGTTGGAGTAATCTGGGTAGCGGCACTCCTTGCTTGTCTGCTTTCACTAGACAGAATTTTTCAAGCCGACTATGAAGACGGCACCCTCGATCAATACGCATTAAGTCGCCTGCCGCTGGAGCTTATAGTGATTGGAAAATCGCTTGCTCATTGGTTAACAACCTCTCTTCCGCTAATACTAATAACTCCCCTTCTTGCTGTACTTTTAAATATGAATGATGCGGCTTTTTTACCCTTGATTTATGCTATGCTGATAGGGACGCCAGCGCTGTCACTAATTGGTACTATTGGAGCTTCGCTTACAGTATCTTTAAAGAGAGGTGGCGTACTTTTATCCCTTCTAATATTGCCGCTTTATGTTCCAGTATTAATTTTTGGTGTGATGGCAGTAGATGCCGGTATTAGGGGTGTTGGAAGTAATGCATCGCTTCTTTTCCTTGCGGCGGTCACCCTTTTTAGCCTTGCAATAACTCCTTGGGTTTCAGCTGCAGCAGTAAGGTTAGCTCTAGATTAATAAAGTATTTTTTCCTTTGACTACATAGGGTATTTTTGTTGAAATTACTCTGCTAGATTACCAGGGTCGGTATCATCAATCACTTTCTTAAGAAATTTAGGCAAATATGGATGCATGCGTTGAAGTTGCTGATCGATGAAGGGAAGACGGCGACGAATTTTTTGTATTCTGATCTTTATCCAAGAGCTTTCTGAAATAAGAAGGCTTAGCCCAACAAGGGCAAAAAACTGGCCGATAGGTAGGGGAGCTGGAGCGGTAATTATCCCAATAACAAACAACACACTGCCGGCAACAAGCTTTAGCGGTTTTCTAATTATTTTTAAGTACATAACATAATTGGTTCTTTCTATTGTCTGATTTCAAAGTAGAGATAACAAAGTTTAATAAAATAAGAAGGCTAAAAAGTGGCATCTATGTCGATTTTTTCCACTACTTCTTGATTATGAACCGCTAAAGAGATAAATCAGGGTTATGCATAAGTTAGCGAACCCAGCCCGTTTCTTACGGATCTCTAGAACGATCATGCCATGGTGCTTTTTTGTCACTGTGATATCAATGGTTGTTGGTCTTTATTGGGGCCTTTTTATCGCTCCGGAAGATTACCAGATGGGCAGCGCCTACCGAATTATTTTTGTACATGTGCCGTCATCTTATATGTCGATTTTTTGTTATGGTTTTATGGCCGTAGCTAGTGCAGTCGGGATCATCTGGAAACACCCACTGGCAGATCAGTCTGCTCGGGCAGCTGCGCCAATTGGAGCAGTTTTTACAGTTCTTGCGCTTTTTACTGGAAGTCTTTGGGGAAAACCTATGTGGGGCACATATTGGATTTGGGATGCGCGCCTGACATCTGAGCTGGTTTTATTATTTCTCTATTTTGGATACATGGCGGTGTGGGGAGCCATCGATGATCGTGCAAAAGCAGCCCGAGTGGCTGCAATAGTAGCCCTTATCGGCGCAGTTAACCTTCCAATTATTAAATTTTCTGTGGACTGGTGGAATACTCTTCATCAGCCGGCCAGTATTATGAAAAGTGGTGGTGCAAGCATTCACCCTGACATGCTATGGCCATTATTAATATGTATAGTCGCCTTTAACTTTTATTTTGTCACCGTGTTGCTCTTGCGTATTGAAAGCCAAATTATCAATCGCCAGATTAGGGGGCTCCAGATTAGAATGGCGGAGGAAAAGAAGAATGATGGGTGAATATGGAATTTATGTTTGGCCGTGCTATGGTGCAGTTATAATTTTACTTGGAATTTTCGGTTTTTCGAGTTGGAAAAATAAAAGAACCGATGTAAAAAAATATAAAGAGCTGAAAGAAAAGCTCGTAATAAATGAATAATAGGATTAGCGCGTCATGGCGAATACTCGTGCTGGAAAACGTAAGACAAAAAGATTTTATTTACTCCTTACCTCAATGACTATTTTGTTCTTGGCGGTCGGACTTGTGCTTACCGCCCTTCAAGACAGCATAAGTCTGTTTCTTGATCCATCTGACCTTGTAGAAAGCAGCCTTTCTGACGGACAACGTGTTCGCCTTGGTGGACTTGTTGTCGAAGAAAGTTTCTTAAAAGACGAGGACGGACTGACTTACCGGTTTGACATTACTGACGGTAATGAAACGGTAAAGGTTATTTATAAGGGTTCTCTTCCTGATTTGTTTCGTGAAGGGCAAGGTGTGGTTGTTGAAGGTGAGATTAATAATTCTGGGCCATTTTTTGCAACAGAAGTGCTCGCTAAACATGATGAAAATTATATGCCTAAGGAAGTTATTGAAAGCCTCAAGAAACGTGGTGTTTTTCAATATTCTGACGGGGAAGAAGAAAATACATGATAGTTGAATCTGGGCATTATGCACTTATTTTGGCGTGTATTTTATCGCTAGTGCAAGGAACCTTTCCGCTTTACGGTGCACTGACAGGACGTGGCCGCTTGATGAGATTATCGGCCCCTACCGCATATGGGCAATTTTTCTTTGTTAGTATAGCCTTTGGTGCACTAATGCAGGCATTTATTGTTTCTGATTTTTCGGTAGTTAATGTAGCTAAAAATTCCCACACGCTAAAACCGATGCTTTATAAGGTCTCAGCGACGTGGGGAAACCATGAAGGATCAATTTTATTGTGGGCGCTCATACTCGCTTTATATGGGGCAGCCGTTGCTTTCTTTGGTAGAAAACTACCAAAAACCTTATACGTTAAAGTTCTAAGCATCCAAGCACTGATTGGACTTGGCTTTTATTTGTTTTTGCTTCTGACATCCAACCCATTTGAGCGCCTCTATCCATTCCCTACGGAAGGTAGTGGCCTTAATCCGCTATTGCAGGATCCCGGGTTAGCTTTTCATCCTCCACTTCTTTATCTTGGTTATGTGGGGCTTTCGGTGACATTTTCCTTCGCGGTTGGTGCCCTGATTGAGGGTCGTGTTGATGCGGCTTGGGCGCGTTGGGTTCGACCTTGGACTTTGCTGGCATGGTGTTTTCTTACTGCTGGGATTACACTCGGATCATGGTGGGCTTATTATGAACTAGGTTGGGGCGGTTGGTGGTTTTGGGACCCAGTTGAAAACGCATCCTTTATGCCTTGGTTAGTGGCAACGGCACTTCTTCATTCGGCAATTGTTGTGGAAAAACGTGATACGCTTAAGGCTTGGACAATATTACTAGCGATCATTGCGTTTTCATTTAGCCTGCTTGGTACGTTCATTGTTCGTAGTGGTGTTTTGACATCCGTTCATGCATTTGCAACAGACCCTGAGCGCGGCGTTTTTATTCTGGCATTTCTTTTCGTAGTTATAGGCGGTAGCCTACTCCTCTTTGCGCTTAGGGCTGATAAGTTGCAAGCTGGGGGCCTGTTTGCTCCTATTAGCAGAGAAAGTATGCTAGTAATTAATAATTTACTACTTTCTGTAGCAGCAATGGTTGTGATGTTTGGTACTCTTTACCCACTCTTACGTGATGCCCTTACTGGTGATAAAATTACAGTGGGTCCTCCATTTTTTAACCTTGCATTTGGCTTTTTAATGATACCTCTTCTTTTGGTAATGGGCCTTGGCCCTTCTGCAAGTTGGAAACGGGCAGACCTAGCAGGTATAGTTTCAAGGCTTGGTTTTGTGTTTGCTGCATCACTGGTTGCAGCGCTTGCGTTCTTTTATATACTAGGTGGGGGTGAAATAATGGCGGCGGTCTGGCTGGGCCTTGGATTATGGCTTATGGCTGCAACATTTTATGAATGGGCTGATAGAGTAAAACTCTTTAAGATAAATGCTATTAAGCGGATAAAGCGTCAACCAAGAGCTTCTGTGGGGATGAGTTTTGGTCATCTGGGTCTTGCGATTGCGGTATTGGGCATAGCAGGCTCTTCTTATTGGGGGATCGAGCAGCAAAAAATTATGGCTTACGGGGATGAAACTAATATTGGCGGCTATGATGTAAACTTTAGGGATACAAGCGGTATTATTGGGCCCAATTATACGGCGGTAAGGGGGGCGTTTGATATAAGAAAAAATGGTAAAATTGTGACTACCTTGGAGCCAGAGGCTCGTCTTTTTTCTACCCCTCCTATGCCAACAACGGAAGCAGCAATATACAGCACCCTTATGGGTGATTTATTTGTAGTTATAGGGGAAGCTAATAACAAAACTTATGATCAATGGGCGGTGCGGCTATACTATAAGCCTTTACAAACTTGGCTTTGGGGCGGTGTCGTCATTATGGTTTTCGGTGGTTTTATTTCATTAAGTGATCGACGCTTTCGAATGGGTGCTGCAAAGAAGAAGATAAATTAGATGAAAAAATTTATTCCGTTTGCTACCTTTTGCGTTATTTCTCTGGCACTTTATACTGGACTTAGCTTAAGCCCGGGTAATATTCCGTCCGAACTTATTAATGATCCTATTCCTGAATTTTCGCTGCCAATAGTTGGTGGTGAAAGTCTTGGTTTTTCATCGACTGATTTAGAAGTTGAGGAAGAAGTCATCATCATTAATTTTTTCGCTTCATGGTGTGCCCCATGTTATGTGGAGCATCCATTTTTGATGGAACTTAAAAATCAGGGCTATAAAATTTATGGTATCAGTTATAAGGATAAAGCTCGTGATACAAATCGCTTCATTAAAGAGCAAGGTAATCCTTATTATAAAATAGCTGCTGATGAAGATGGTCGCGTCGCTATTAATTTTGGTGTTTACGGGGTGCCGGAAACTTATGTTATTCAAGAGGGAATTATTCGTTATAAGCATGCAGGACCCATTCACGAAATGGACTTTGAAGATAAGTTTTTGCCTATAATTAAAAGGATGGGTGAATGAAATTTTTTCTAAGTTTTACCTTATTTATAATTATAACATTTGCTGCGTATGCCGTTGGGGTTGATGAAAAGCAACTTGCTGACCCAGCTTCAGAGATAAGAGCCCAAGAAATTATGAAACAACTACGCTGTTTAGTTTGTCAAAACCAGTCGATTGTTGATAGTGATGCGCCACTTGCCAAAGACCTTCGTGAAATTGTTAGGGAAAGAATAACAGCTGGAGATACCGATGAAGAGGTCCTATTTTTTATGACAAAACGTTACGGTGATTGGGTACTCTTAAAACCCCCATTTGATAGAACGACAATAATTTTGTGGTTATCGCCGTTACTTTTACTTCTTATTGGCTTCTTTGTTATCTACCGTAATCAATCGCAGAGAAAATTTTTAGCAGTCTCGTCGCCACTTAATAAGGACGAAGAAAAAAGACTAAGAGCGCTACTTGATGAAAGGGCCGATGATTGACGTACCTCATTCCCCTCATAATTTTTTGTTTTGTTGCCGTTCTTATTCTTCTTATTCCTTATTACAAAAACGCTGCAGTGAGGGAGCAAAGAAAACCAGATATAGCTGTCTATACTGAACAACTAAAAGAGTTAGAAAATAATTTTAAACTTGATCTTTTGAGCGAAGGTGAAGCCAAAAGATCCCGTATAGAAATAGAAAGACGAATTTTATCAGCAGCATCAAATGAAGAAGAAGTAATTACAGAGGAGGCTCCAAATAATTTAATTACCATTTTAATGTTGGTGTTGCTTCTGATGTCAATTGCACTTTATTCAGTTCTTGGAACGCCATCAATGCCAGATTACCCAAGAAGCCTTGCTGAAAAAGCGCGCTTGGAAGGAGATCAGGCCGAAGATTATAAAAATAAAATACAGCTACGTGAACGCCTACTCACTCGGCTCTCTAGCAAAGCGCCCGATACTGAGGGTCTCGTTTACCTTTCTCGTTTAGAAATGAGTTTGGGGAACTTTCAGTCTGCAGCTAAGGCTCTTTATCAAGCTCAAGCCATTGATCCAAAAAACTTTGACCTTCAACTTATGTATGGGGAAAGTCTAATTGTTGCGGCCAAGGAAAAAGTAACTCCAGCAGCTCTTGTTGTTTTGAATAAGGCGGCAAAAAAACAACCGGCACATCCAGGCCCTAAGTATTATTTTGCGCTTGCAGATTACCAGGCGGGGGATATAGAAATTGCCTATCGTAATTGGCTTGAAATAAGCAGAGGACTTGCAGAACAAAGTCCGCTTAAGCCGCTTGTGGATTATTGGGCAGACAAAGCTGCGCGAGAATTGGGTTTGGTTCAGGGCCTTCCTGAGACAAGAGCGCCATCGATAACTAGCGAACAAGCAGAGACGATCCAGAATATGGATGAGGATGAACAGGCAGAACTTATTTATCAGATGGTATTGCAACTTGCGGATAAGCAGACGCAAAATCCTGATAATATTGAGGGTTGGTTGCGTCTTTCACGAGCCTATATGGTTCTTGGTCAAAAACAAAATGCTATTGCTGCCATGAAGAGCGCTTTGACAAATGCACCAAAAGAACAAAAAGAAATTATAAAGCAAGAACTCGAAAAATTAACTAAGTCACAGTAAAATTTTAAATAAATTAAGATTTATCAACAACACTTATATCTATTTAGTGTCATCTTTTTCTTCAATAACATGTTTCATAATTAGGGGCATTTGGGACATGGCAAAAATAAGGCTCAAGGGCATAAACACCCATATTTTTGCCCAGAGCCAGTCGGTATTTGAGTAATTTCTCCATATGTATTCATTTAACATAGCCGCAAAAATAAAATATATTCCCCAGTTTCGACTAATTTTTAACCAAGCGATTTCTTTAATCGGCGGAAGTCCAGCCTCAAACAAGGTTTTGATAAATGGTTTTCCATAAGCATAGCCTCCAAGCAATATAGTAGAAAAAAGGAGATAGACGATAGTTGGTTTTATTTTGATAAATATCTCACTATCAAAATAAATCGTAAGCCCACCTAGAACCCCAATAAACCCTGCTGAAATCCAGAGCATGGGAGCTATTTTCTTGAGAAATATTTTCGAGCAAATCATGGATATAGGCATTGCTATCATAAATATTTTTGTTGCCGGTATTAATCCGCCAACACCGGTTTCATCTGAAAAATGATTATTAGCATAGAAAAAAATAATCAGTGGCCCTAGCTCGATAAGAAGTTTTATAATTTGGTTCATCTTCTGTTTTCCTTCTAATTTATGTCTACGCCAACAAGCATCTTGGAAAAATCAGCTGCATCAAATGGCTGTAAATCGTCGATGGTTTCACCAACTCCAATGGCGTGTATGGGCAACCTAAACTTCTCAGCACATGCCACGAGTACCCCTCCGCGGGCAGTACCGTCAAGTTTTGTCATAATAATTCCAGTTATACCTGCCAACTCAAGAAAGACTTCTGTTTGCAACACGGCATTTTGGCCTGTAGTGGCATCTAAAATTAACACTGTATCGTGGGGTGCTGTTTGGTCAAATTTACCAATCACGCGGATAATTTTTTTAAGTTCATCCATTAGGTAGCCCTTATTTTGGAGCCGCCCTGCGGTATCAACCATTAAAATATCCGTATTGGTGATGCGGGCCTTTTCAATAGCATCATAGATTAGCCCCGCAGCATCGCAGCCTTCCTTGCCAACTACTACTGGTACATCGTTCCGTTGACCCCAAATTTGGAGCTGTTCTGTTGCTGCAGCCCGGAAAGTATCCCCCGCGGCGAGCATCACCGATTTACCTTGTTTTTTAAATTGTTTAGCCATTTTACCAATTGTTGTCGTTTTTCCGGCACCATTGACACCTACCATTAGGATTATATGTGGAATGTTATCGCGACTGATTTCGAGAGGCTTGGCTACATCCTCCATTATTTCACCTATTTCCTCCGCAAGGGCTTGCTGGACTTCCTCAGCTGTTATGGATTTATCGAAGCGGTTCTTTGCAAGCCGTTCACAGACCCTAGCGCTTACGGCTACGCCAAGATCAGACATAATAAGTAGATCTTCTAGTTCCTCTAGCGTTGATGCGTCCAACCTCTTTTTAGTAAAAATTCCTGTAATGCCCTCCGTTAGGGCACTTGAACTTTTTTTTAATCCTTGTTTTAGTCGACTAAACCAACCCAGTTTTTGTTTTTTCTCCGTCATTGAATAATTTCCGCAATGAGTACGCCGTCTTGGTAGTTCGTAACCTGTGCTTTTGCAATATCTCCTATGGTGTGAATACCAATTAATTTTACCGGTGCAAAATGCTCGGTATGGCCGATAGAGATTTGTTCATCTTTCATATTTTTCTCAATTAAGATGCTTACTGTCTTACCGACAGTCTTTTTAAGAACCTGATTTACTTTTTTTTCACCCAAAGCCCGTAACCTCGCTGCACGCTCTTTGCGGATACTGCGGTCAAGCTGGGGCATTTTTGCTGCTGGAGTTCCCTCGCGTTCTGAATAGGGAAAGACATGGAGGTAAGTGAGGTTACAATCCTCTACCAAACGCATCGAATTTTTGAACATTTCCTCTGTTTCTGTTGGAAAACCAGCAATAATGTCAGCACCAAAAACTACATCTGGGCGGGCTTTAAGCACAGTATTACAAAATTCAATCGAGTCTTCGCGAGTATGCCTTCGTTTCATACGCTTGAGAATCATATTATCGCCAGCCTGCAGTGACAGGTGAAGGTGCGGCATCATGCGTTGATCATTAGTAATAATTTCAAATAGAGCTTCATCGGTTTCAATACTATCTATTGAGCTGAGGCGCAGGCGTTGTAGATCGGGGACCCTCTTGAGGATCTGTTGACAAAGAGTTCCAAGTGTAGGATTTCCGGGTAGGTCGGGTCCGTAAGAAGTAATGTCGACACCGGTAATAATAACTTCTTTATAGCCATTATCCACTAGCTTCTGAATTTGAGTGACTACTTCACCTGCGGGTACAGAGCGACTATTGCCTCGGCCGTAGGGGATAATGCAAAAAGTACAACGGTGGTCACAACCGTTTTGCACCTGAACAAAGGCTCGTGAGCGTTCTTCAAAACCATCAATTAAATGTGGGGCAGTTTTTTTTATGGACATGATATCATTTACAGCAACGCGCTCTGACTTGGAAATTCCAAAATCTTGATAACTTTGCGAACTCAGTTTTTCTTCATTACCAAATACTTGGTCGACCTCAGTCATGTCTGAGAATTGCTGGGGATCAATTTGTGCGGCGCACCCCGTAACGATGATATTTGCATCAGGGTTATTGCGGCGAGTACGTCGGATCGACTGTTTTGCCTGTCGGGTTGCCTCTGCTGTAACGGCACAAGTATTAAAGATAAACGCATCAGTAAGCCGCGCATTTTCTGCGTGTTCTTTAATAATTTCAGATTCGTAAATATTTAGCCTGCAGCCGAACGTTACGACTTTCGCTTTATTGTTATTCATAGATTACTATATGGGCCGATTCTGTAAAAATTCCAACCATTATCCAAAAATAATTGGCACCAACGTATAACTTATTCCAGTTACAACGAAGATAGCAAAAAGATTAAGTTTAAAACCAGCGCTCGCCATTTGAGGAATGGTGGCTTCACCACTGGAAAATACAACTGCATTTGGTCCGGTTGCCACAGGAAGCATAAATGCACAACTGGCAGATATTGCAAGGGGAACAAATAAAATCATGGGGTCAAGTCCAGAAGCTACAGCAAGAGCTCCCATTATAGGAAGTAAAGTTGCTGTTGTAGCGGTGTTACTTGTAAGCTCGGTGAGAAAGACTACGATCGTGACAAGAATAAATATTGTAACTATTAGGTCAAAAACGGCAATTATAGCTAATTCATTTCCAATCCAAACTGCTAAGCCACTTGATTGAACAGCAGCTGCTAGGCTCAAGCCACCGCCAAAAAGAAGTAAAACTCCCCAAGGAAGTTTTTCAGCTGTTTTCCAGTCTAATAGGCGATTTTTATTAATTTTATTAATGCCTGAAGGTATTATGAAAATAATAATTGCACCGGCAATCGCAATAAGCGTATCACTGAGCCAAAGAAAAATTTCCAGATTTTTTTGTATGGGTGTTCTAAATACCCAGGCACAAGCCACAAAGAAAAACATTAAAGCCATTCTTTTTTCGGGTACTGACATTGGTCCCATTTCGTCTAGTTCGCTTTGCAACAGGTCATGTGCCAGAGAATTATCAGTTAAGTCAAACGGATGCGCCCATTTTGTCAGCACAAGGCAAGCGATTGGCAGCATTACAAGCACTGCAGGTATGCCTATGAACATCCAAGATAGAAAGCTCACTTCAATATCGTAGTTTGTCTTCATGAATGCTATCACAAGTAAGTTAGGCGGCGTGCCGATGGGTGTTCCAAAGCCACCAATATTGGCACCATAAGCAATACCAAGAACTAAACAAAGAATAAACCCAAGTGTTTTTTCATTCTTTTCTTTAACAATTTCACTTGCCATCGAAAGCGCAATTGGGATCATCATTAGGGAGCTTGCTGTATTGCTAATCCACATTGAAATCATCGCGGTGACAGCCATGAAGCCACCAATTAAAGCCGTTGGGTTGTTACCTACTCTAACCAGGACCGTAAGGGCTATCCGCCGATGAAGATTCCATTTTGTAAGGCCCGTGGCCATAATGAATCCACCTAAAAGTAAGAATATTGTAGGCGCTGCGTAAGGTGTTGTAGCTTCGGCAATTGATGATATTCCAAGCATCGGAAATAAAACAACCGGCAGGAGCGATGTAACGGGAACTGGTATTGCTTCTGTGGACCACCAATAAGCAAGTAAAATAGTAACCGCGGCAACATTCCAAGCGCTCTCGCTCATAGTCGAGGGAGCCGGCATTAAAATCATTATCAAAAAAATAACCACACCCAAAAGAATGTTGAAATTTCCAACATTAATTTTATTCATTTATTCCATGACCTTTTCTTAGTTTTTCAGAATTAATACATGTGCAGAACAACACTGAACATTATGCGGGAAGTTTTAGGGGATATTGTAAATTTATCTGACCCGTCAAGATAAAAGTCGTTACTTATTTTTGATCTCGTATACTCACCTCTGAGGGAAATGTTTTCATATACGGCAACCTCCACCCCTGCGCCATATCGAAGACTGGTCAGACGTTGTTTGTAGCTCAAACCGTCAGTGGGCTTGCTTCGTTCGTTGATGCCGTGTGATTTCATATTTGCGCCAGAGTAGCCGAACATACCAAATATGAGTGCATTGTCTGTTAGATGAAATCCTGCGCGAACATTAAGTTCAAAAGTGTTGCTTTGAGAAAATTTAATTGTGTTTGTGCCGTCGCTTAATATGGTATTGCCTTTATCCACTATAAAACCTAATTCGGCGCTGGTATAAACTGGACCATAATTTAGCCCATAGCCGCCGAATAGACCGCCACCATAACTATTTTTGGATTTGGCACTTGTGGATGAGCCGAAGGCACTCGGCGTATCAACAGTGCTAACAATAGTATTGGCAATTGTTGCTGAATAAGTAGATTTCGTTGTTATGACACCTAAATATGGTCCCTCAAAAGGGCTGCCATCAACGCCAGCATTAGCTTGAAGGAATCCGCCAAAAAGAAATAATATTACCTGTATACTAACTAAAATTTTAATCCGATTAAGTGTCATTTTTTATAGATCCAATAATGGTAATTATTCAAATTCAAGGGAACTTATTGCATTTTTTGAAGAATGCGTAAACAAGAACTTGACTCTTCTCTCAAATGCTCATATTTTCCAGCCATTATCAATGGATGTTACATAACATGTGTCCAAGGATGCCCACCAGTCAGCGAAGGTTCGCCCACTGGTGCGTTTGTGTTATTAAAATTCATTTGGTTAATATTGAGGCAACCGGATTAAGTGAACGATATGTTTGATAGTTTAAGTGATAAGCTAGGCGGTATATTTGATAACCTGAAAAGACGTGGCGCACTAAGCGACACTCACGTTGATGCAGCTATGCGTGAGGTTCGCCTTGCACTATTAGAGGCGGACGTTGCGCTGCCAGTTGTTAAAGATTTTATCGCTAAAGTAAAAAAAGCTGCTGTCGGACAAGAAGTGGTTAAATCTGTGACGCCTGGCCAAATGGTAGTCAAGATAGTTAATGATCAATTAGTTGAGATGCTCGGTGGGGATGCTAAAACAATTGATTTGAACGCACCCGCACCTGTTCCCATACTACTAGTTGGTCTTCAGGGCTCCGGTAAAACAACCTCCACTGCTAAAATTGCAAAACGACTAAAGGTTAAGGAGCGTAAAAAAGTACTTATGGCTTCCCTTGACGTTCAGCGTCCAGCGGCCATGGAACAATTGGAAATCCTTGGAAAGCAAATAGATGTTCAGACATTGCCAATTATTAAAGGTCAAACTCCAGTAGATATTGCTAAGCGCGCTATGACCGCGGCAAAGCTTCAGGGCTTTGATGTTGTGATGCTTGATACAGCAGGTAGGCTCCATGTTGACCAGGCGCTTATGGCAGAAGTTTCTGCAGTGAAAAATGCTATAAATCCTCACGAGATACTTTTGGTGGTTGATGCCCTTACTGGCCAAGACGCGGTTAATGTTGCTGAACAATTTGGTGGCCAAATTGGCGTGACTGGTGTGATTTTGACCCGAATGGACGGTGATGGACGCGGTGGCGCTGCTCTCAGTATGCGTGCGGTAACAGGTAAGCCGATCAAACTTGTTGGCGTTGGTGAGAAGGTCGACGACCTTGAAGAGTTTCATCCTGAGCGTGTAGCCAGCCGAATTCTTGGCATGGGAGACGTAGTCTCACTTGTTGAAAAAGCATCTGAAACCATTGAGGCTGAAGATGCGGAACGCATGATGAAAAAAATGAAGAAGGGTATGTTCGATTTTGATGATCTTCGTTCCCAACTTCAGCAAATGAAAAAAATTGGTGGGATGGGTAGTATCCTCGGTATGCTTCCAGGGCTTGGTAAAATACAAAAGAAAATGGCTTCGGCTAATTTAGATGATAAAATTTTACTGCGGCAAGAGGCTATCATTAACAGCATGACACCAACTGAGCGTACCCGGCCTAAATTGATGAATGCTTCTCGTAAAAAGAGGATTGCAGCAGGATCAGGTACGTCGGTTCAGGACGTTAATAAGCTGATGAAAATGCAAAAACAAATGTCAACTATGATGAAAAAACTAGGTAAGAAAGGCGGGCGTATGCCGCTTCCCGGAGCTATGCCCCCAGGAATGGAAGGGTTGCTTCCAAAATAATAAGCAAACATCTTAATATAAATTAACTAAATTAAATAAACTAAAGGAAAAATAAAATGGCTGTTAAAATTAGACTGGCACGTGGCGGTGCTAAAAAGCGTCCTTACTATCGTGTTGTAGTAGCGGATTCTCGCTCCCCGCGTGATGGTAAATATATTGAAAAAGTAGGAACGCATAACCCATTGCTTCCCAAAGATCATGCTGACCGTATCAAGCTTGATATTGAGCGTATTGAATATTGGCTTGGGCAGGGTGCAAAACCATCCGACCGAGTTGCAAGGTTTCTTGATGCCGCTGGCGTATTAAAACGCGACGCGCGCAACAACCCTAATAAAGGTAAGCCTGGTACAAAAGCAGTTGAGCGTATTGAAGAGCAAAAAGAAAAAGCAGAAAATGCTATTACTGCTGCTGCAGAGGCTGAAGAAGCTGCTAAAGCTGCGGCTAAAGCTGCGGCTGAAGCAGAAGAGGCTGCTAAAGTTGCTGCCAAAGAAGCTGCTGAAGCCCCAGCTGCAGAAGTTGTCGCTGAAGCCCCAGCTGCAGAAGTTGTCGCTGAAGCCCCAGCTGCAGAAGTTGTCGCTGAAGCCCCAGCTGAAGCAGAAAAGAAAGATGAAAAAGCTTAAAAACTATGAACGCATTAACCCCATTAAATAAAAACATTAATAATCGCGAGGACCTTATCTGTATAGGTGCGATTTTTGGTGCGGCTGGCCTTAGGGGTGCTGTTCGACTTAAGGTTTTTACCGAAGATATAAAGTCTATATCAAAATATGGTCCTGTTACAATAATAGGATCTGAATTTCCACAAGGTAAAAAATTCGACTTAAAAATTCTTCATAATGTAAAAGATGGTGTTGCTGTTCATCTCAAAGATGTTGTTGATCGCAATCAAGCAGATGCCTTAAAGGGTTCAAAGCTCTATATTGAAAGATCGGCATTGCCAGAAATTGAAGATGAGGGAGATTTTTATTTTGAGGATATGATCGGACTGTTGGTCAAGGACAAACAAGATGATTTATTTGGTAAAGTGGATGGAGTTTTTAACTTTGGTGCGGGGGATATTATTGAGGTTAGGCTCTTAAAAGAAAAGGGAAAACGCATGTATCCTTTTTCAGATGTTGTTGTTCCAGAAGTGAATATCGGAGAGGGGTATATCGTTATCGACCGTGATGCCTTCAATGATGTGCCAGAAGATTTTGAAACAGATCAAGAAGGATAGGAAGAATGTGGAAGGCCCAGGTTTTAACTCTTTTTCCTGAAATGTTTCCTGGGCCGCTTGGCCTCTCCTTGGCGGGAAAGGCATTAGAGAATAAAATTTGGGGTATGGATGTTATGCAGATCCGCGACCATGCCACGGATAAACATCGTAGCGTTGATGACACCCCAGCTGGTGGTGGACCTGGCATGGTGATGCGAGCGGATGTTATGGGTCATGCAATTGACATGGCTATAGCAAAAAGACCTGAAGGAACATCGAATGAAGATTGGCCGCTCATTTATTTGTCACCACGTGGCAAAACTATGGATCAAAAAATGGTTCATAGTTTTGTTGAAAAACAAGGAATAACGCTTATTTGCGGCCGATTTGAAGGTCTCGATGAGCGAGTGTTGAAAAAGCGAAATGTGCAGGAGATTTCTCTTGGTGATTTTGTTCTTTCGGGTGGAGAAATAGCAGCACTGATGCTTATGGATGCGGTGGTTCGGCTTATCCCTGGTGTCATTGGAGATCCAGATACGTTATTAGAAGAAAGTTTTACCAGTGGATTACTTGAGTATCCACAATATACCAGACCACAAGAGTGGGAGGGTAAAAAAATACCTAGTGTTTTGACGTCAGGGCATCATGGAAAAATTAAAGAATGGCGCAAGTTAAAGTCAGAAGAACTAACCAAAGAGAGGCGTCCAGACCTTTGGAATAAATTTAGTTATAAGAAAAGTGACGATTGATATTGAATTATGGCTCAAACTTGTTTAAAAGAGCCGCCGTACAAGGAAAAAAATATTATGAATATGATTGAAAAAATTGAACAAGAGCAAATGGCTCAACTCACAGAAGGTAAAACCATCCCTGAGTTTGCCCCTGGTGACACAATTAAAGTTAATGTGAAGGTTGTTGAAGGTGAACGCGAGCGTATCCAAGCCTACGAAGGCGTGTGTATTGCTCGTTCTAATCGTGCCCTTAATTCTTCGTTCACAGTACGAAAAATTTCTTACGGTGAAGGAGTTGAACGTGTCTTTCCGCTTTACTCACCAAATGTTGACAGTATAGAAGTGATTCGTCGTGGACGTGTTCGCAGAGCTAAACTATACTACCTTCGTGGCCTGCGTGGTAAGAAAGCCCGTATTGCTGAAAAAACAGACTGGCATAAGAAGTCTACGAATTAAGACCTGTTTGTCTAAATAATTTTGAGGCTTTATTATAAGTGCCTCTAGCAAAGTGAGGCTCGGGAAACGGGGTCTCACTTTTTGTTTTTTAGAATATTATAAGAAAAAATAGGGATAATGATGATAAGTCCGCGTACACTATATGATAAAATCTGGGATAGCCATGTTGTTGAAGAGCAACGGAGTGGCAACAGCTTGCTATATATTGATCGTCACATCATTCATGAAGTTACTAGCCCTCAAGCTTTTGAGGGCCTGCGAACTGCGGGCCGCAGTTTACGTCGTGTGGAAACTATTTTAGCTGTTCCTGATCATAATGTGCCGACTACAGCTGATCGAGAAACTCGAGTTGATAGCATTGAAAGTAAAACGCAGCTTGATGCGCTTGAGCATAATTGCAAAGAATTTAACGTTGATTACATTCCGATGATGGATGTCCGTCAGGGCATTGTTCATATTGTCGGTCCAGAACAGGGCTTTACACTTCCGGGAACGACATTAGTCTGTGGTGATAGTCATACATCAACCCATGGTGCCTTTGGTGCTCTAGCGTTTGGGATCGGAACGTCAGAAGTTGAACACGTGATGGCAACTCAAACGCTTATTCTCAAACGTTCAAAAAATTTACGTATCGATGTCAGCGGTCCTCTAGGTTTTGGTGTGACAGCAAAAGATGTGGCTCTTGCTGTAATAGGCAAGATTGGTACGGCTGGAGGTACGGGATCAGTGATCGAATTTACTGGATCAACCTTTAAAAACCTATCTATGGAAGGGCGAATGACCGTTTGTAATATGGCTATTGAAGGCGGTGCCCGCGCAGGGCTTATCGCACCAGATGAAAAAACCTATGATTATATTAAAGGTAAGCCAAAAGCTCCTAAAGTAGCTGAATTTGAAGGTGCTGTTAATTATTGGAATAGCTTGAAGTCTGACCCTGAAGCCAAATATGATAATGAAGTATTTATTAATGCGCTTGATATAGTCCCCCAAGTCACCTGGGGGACTAGTCCCGAGGATGTTTTACCAATTACTGGTATAATTCCTGATCCTATAAATTTTAAGGATCCTGATAAAAAAGCGTCTATTGAACGTGCACTTGACTATATGGGACTTAAGGCGGGCACCAAGCTTACTGATATTAAAGTAGATAAAGTTTTTATTGGATCCTGTACAAATGGCCGCATTGAAGATATGCGCGCCGTAGCGGCCGTTGTCGAAGGACGTAAAGTTACGGTTGTACAGGCACTTATTGTACCCGGAAGTGGTCTAGTTAAATTGCAGGCTGAACATGAGGGGCTTGATCAAATTTTTATTGATGCCGGGTTCGAATGGCGTGAACCTGGATGTTCAATGTGTCTCGCTATGAATGCAGATAAAATTTTACCGCAGGAGCGTTGTGCCTCGACGTCGAACCGTAATTTTGAAGGTCGTCAGGGCCCAAAAAGTCGTACTCACTTAGTTAGCCCCGCTATGGCAGCTGCCGCGGCCCTTAGTGGTTATCTTACTGATATTAGGGAGCTTTAATATGGATAAATTTACAAAAATTAGCTCAGTGGCGGCTCCACTTCCAATTACTAATATTGATACGGATATGATTATACCGCAAAATTTTCTTCGCACTATTGAAAGAACGGGACTTGGAAAACATGCCTTCTCTAATATTAGGTACAATGATGATGGGTCGGAACAGACAGACTTTATACTAAATCAGTCAGCCTACCGTAGCGCACAGATCTTAATTGCGGGTGAAAATTTTGGATGCGGATCAAGCCGCGAGCATGCCCCGTGGGCTTTAATTGATTTTGGTCTGAGATGTGTCATTGCGCCCAGCTTTGCCGATATATTTTATGGTAATAGTTTTAAAAATGGGTTATTGCCCATCAAGCTACCCCAGGACATTATTGATGGTTTGTTAAAGGACGCAGAACGTGGAGCAAATGCGATATTCACGGTGGATTTAGAAAACCTTGAAATTACCCGTCCGGATGGGGAAGTGATAAGTTTTGAAATTGATGCTTTTCGTCAGCACTGCCTTGTAAACGGCCTTGATGAAATTGGCTTGACTATGGAAAGGGTAGAAAAGATTTCTGCCTTTGAAAAAAAACAAAAAGTTCATCAACCTTGGTTGTATACATAAGAAGAGAAAAGCAATGAGCAAAAAACACAGTATGTTAATTTTGTCCGGAGATGGTATCGGGCCTGAAGTAATGGTTGAAGTAAAAAAAGTCATTGCATGGTTTAGCGCTAATAAGGGTCTTGAATTTGATATTTCAGAAGACTATGTGGGCGGTCGTGCCTATGACGAGTATGGTGTACCCCTAAGCGCCGATGCTCTAGCTAAAGCTAAGGAAGTAGACGCCGTAATGTTTGGTGCCGTTGGTGGTCCTAAATGGGACGGAGTGGATTATGATAAACGTCCCGAAGCCGGTCTTCTGACGCTACGTAAAGAACTTAATCTTTTTGCTAATCTTCGACCAGCAATGTGTTTTGAACCACTTGTGGATGCCTCAAGCCTCAAGCCGGAGCTAGTTAGTGGTCTTGATATTATGATTGTTCGCGAACTCACGGGGGGGGTTTATTTTGGTGAGCCACGTGGCGTCACAAACTTGGGTAATGGTCAACGTCGTGGCATCAATACCCAGGTTTATGAAACTTATGAAATTCATCGTATTGCACATGTGGCATTTGAGCTTGCAAGAAAAAGAAATGGTCTCGTCACATCATCTGAAAAATCCAATGTTATGGAAAGTGGTCTTCTTTGGCGAGAAGAGGTTGAGGTTATTGCAAAAGACTACCCTAATGTTCGCCTTGAACACATGCTTGCCGACAATTGCGGAATGCAACTAGTGCGTGCGCCAAAACAATTTGACGTTATTGTCACTGATAATTTATTTGGTGATATGCTTAGTGATGTTGCAGCAATGCTAACAGGTTCCCTCGGTATGTTGCCATCAGCATCACTTGGTGAAGTTGGTATAGGTGCACTTTACGAACCCGTTCATGGCAGTGCACCGGATATTGCTGGAAAGGGCATCGCAAATCCAATAGCAACTATTCTGAGTTTTGCTATGGCACTTCGCTATACATACGACGAACCGAATGCTGCTGATTTGGTTGAGGGTGCGATTAATGAAGTGTTGGCAAATAATTTCCGTACGGCAGATATTAATCAGTCAGGAATGACACTTGTATCTACAAGCGAAATGGGAAACCATATTGTAGATGCCTTGGCTAAGCTAAGTAACTAAACAAATAAGACTGGAGATAGTAATGTCCTATAAAGTGGCCGTTGTTGGTGCAACTGGTAATGTTGGCCGTGAAATACTTAATATATTGCATGAGCGCCAATTCCCTTTTTCAGAGGTTGTAGCACTTGCTTCACGTCGCTCAGTTGGTTCTGAAGTAACCTTTGGCGATACGACGATCAAATGTAAATGCCTTGATGACTATGATTTTAAGGACACTGATATTGCACTTATGTCTGCTGGGGGGACTATTTCTAAAGAATGGGGTGAAAAAATTGCTAAAACAGGCTGCGTAGTTATAGATAATAGCTCTTACTTTCGTATGGATCCTGACGTACCTTTAATCGTACCAGAAGTAAACCCAGATGCACTTGGAGGCTACATTAAAAAGAATATTATAGCCAATCCCAACTGCTCTACGGCACAAATGGTGGTCGCACTTAAACCACTTCACGATGCTGTAAAAATTAAACGCTGCGTAGTATCAACTTATCAGTCAGTATCTGGAAGTGGTAAAGCTGCTATGGAGGAGCTATGGACACAAACTCGAGCTATTTTCGTTAATGATCCTGTTGAGACTAATATTTATCCAAAACAGATAGCGTTTAACGTTATACCCCATATTGATGTTTTTATGAAAAACGGAGATACTAAAGAAGAATGGAAGATGGTTGCTGAAACCGGTAAAATTCTAGATCCGGATATCCGTGTTACAGCTACATGTGTTCGTGTCCCAGTCTTTGTGAGCCATAGTGAAAGTATCAACCTTGAGTTTGAAAGGGAGATAACTGTTGCCCGAGCCCGAGATATTCTTCGTGAAGCACCAGGTATTATGGTTATTGATAAACGCGAAGATGGTGGATATATCACGCCTGTTGATGCTACGGGTGAGTTCGCCACATACATCAGCCGTATCCGTAAAGACGAAACTGTCAAGCACGGCCTAAATCTTTGGTGTGTATCTGATAATCTTTTAAAAGGTGCGGCTCTCAACGCTGTTCAGATTGCAGAACTTCTTTGCAGAGATCATTTAAAGAAGGGTTAAAAACTAAAGAGGTCTGGTTATTTTTTAATGGGTAGCTCAGATTACTTTAATAAAGATTGAAACAAAAAAACCTGCTACTAAGCGGGCTCTTTTTTGTTAAAAAATATTTTTAGCCTTGTCTTTCAACCATCATTTTCTTGATTTCTGCAATCGCCTTGGCTGGGTTTAGTCCTTTGGGACAGGCGTTGGCACAGTTCATAATTGTGTGACAACGGTAAAGGCGAAAGCTATCTTCGAGATTATCAAGACGTTCTCCAGTATTTTCATCACGTGTGTCTACGAGCCACCTGTAGGCCTGCAGTAACACTGCAGGACCCAGGTATTTATCACTGTTCCACCAATAACTTGGGCATGATGCAGAACAACAAGCGCAAAGCACGCACTCGTATAGCCCGTCGATCTTAATTCTATCTTCTGGACTTTGCAATCGTTCGGTACCAGAAGGGGCAGGTGTTTGTGTTTGCATCCATGGTTTGATGGAAGCATACTGGGCATAAAAATTAGTTAGATCTGGAACAAGATCTTTGACTACGTCCATATGCGGAAGGGGGAAGATGTTTACATCACCCTTATAGGAGGCCATATCAATAGTACAAGCCAGTGTATTTTTACCACCAATATTCATGGCACAAGATCCACAAACGCCTTCGCGGCATGAGCGGCGGAAGGTCAGTGTTGGATCAATTTCATTCTTAATTTTAATAAGAGCATCAAGTACCATCGGGCCGCATTTATCTAAATCAATTTCATAGGTATCGATCCGTGGGTTTTCACCATCATCTTCGTTCCAACGATAAATGTTAAAGCGTTTAACTCTCTTAATGTCACCGTCAGAAGCCCAAACTTTCCCTTTTGTGTAAGTGGAATTCTTAGGAAGTTTAAATTCAGCCATTTTTTTCTACCTTCTCTTAGTAAACACGGGGCTTTGGTTTAATATAGTCTATTTCATCGGTTAAAGTATATTCATGAACCGGGCGATAGGTAATATCAACTTTACCGTCTTTAAGGTGGGCAATTGTATGCTTCATCCACTCTTTATCATTTCTATCTGGAAAATCTTCGTGCATGTGTGCACCTCGACTTTCCTTGCGATTTGCAGCAGAATGCATGGTAACCTGAGCTTGGCCCAGTAGATTCTCAAGCTCCATTGCTTCAATTAGGTCACTATTCCAAACTAAGGAGCGATCAAAGGTTTTAATATCAGGTAGCAGGTTTGCTATCTCATCGATTTTCACCTTACCTTCTTCAAGAATTTCTTCTGTTCTAAATACCGCACAATTTCCTTGCATAGTACGTTGCATTTTATCTCGTATTGTAGCAGTGGAAACCGCACCGTCTGCATAACGAAGGCGATCAAGACGGGTAAGTGCCATCTCGGCGTGATCATCTGCAAGCTTTGGATGGGATTCACCAGCTTTAACAACATCTGCCACTCGGTGCGCGGCAGCACGACCAAAAACTACAAGGTCTATGAGCGAGTTTGAACCAAGACGGTTCGCTCCATGAACAGATACACAGGCAGCCTCCCCAATGGACATAAGGCCAGGGACAATACGGTCCGGGTTATCAGAGGATGGATTGAGTACTTCACCATGATAATTAGTTGGGATACCACCCATGTTATAATGAACTGTTGGAAGAACAGGAATAGGTTCTTTGTTTACATCAACTCCTGCGAAAATTTTCGCAGATTCTGAAATTCCAGGCAAGCGTTCTGCAAGAATATCAGAATCGAGATGATCAAGGTGAAGATAAATATGATCCCCATCTTCGCCAACGCCCCGACCTTCGCGTATTTCGGATGACATTGAACGGGATACCACGTCGCGTGAGGCCAGGTCTTTCGCTGACGGTGCATAACGTTCCATAAAACGTTCACCTTCTGAATTAACAAGATAACCACCTTCACCGCGGGCCCCTTCGGTGATCAACACCCCGGCACCATAAACGCCAGTAGGATGAAATTGTACAAATTCAAGGTCCTGAAGCGGAAGGCCAGCACGTTGGACCATACCACCACCATCACCTGTGCAGGTGTGAGCCGAGGTTGCAGAAAAATATGCCCGACCATAACCTCCTGTTGCCAGTGTTGTGGAATGAGCGCGAAAACGATGAAGCTTCCCCGTGTTCATATCTAGAGCAATAACCCCGCGACATTCTCCATTTTCCATAATCAAGTCGATGGCAAAATACTCAACGTAAAAATCTGTATCATACTTAAGCGACTGCTGATAAAGCGAATGAAGCATAGCATGGCCCGTTCGGTCTGCTGCTGCGCACGTTCTTTGTGCGGCAGGCCCTTCACCGAACTCTGTAGTCATACCGCCGAAAGGACGCTGGTATATGCGGCCCTCTTCGGTGCGGCTGAACGGGACGCCAAAATGCTCAAGCTCGTATACTGCTTTAGGTGCCTCACGCACCATATATTCAATAGCATCCTGATCACCAAGCCAGTCAGATCCTTTGACGGTGTCATACATATGCCATTGCCACTTATCTGGACCCATATTGCCAAGAGACGCGGCAATCCCACCCTGCGCCGCAACCGTGTGAGACCTTGTTGGGAAAACTTTTGAGATGCAGGCAGTTTTTAGCCCACTTTCTGCGATGCCCATAGCGGCACGAAGTCCAGCGCCACCGGCACCAACCACTATTGCGTCATAGACATGATCTTCTATTTCGTATGAATTGCTCATTTGAATTAACCTTTAAAGCGCAATTTTTAATATGGAAAAGCTAGCCGTCGTGCCAATCACAACACAGCTAAATGTAACAAGCATCTGAAGAAGCACTTTTGATCCTTCTGAATGAATATAATCTTCAATTATAACCTGGAGCCCTAGCTTTAAATGATAAATACCCGTAATAATAAATAAAAGCATAAGTACAGCAACGATCGGAGAATTCATCCAATTAATAACCACCTCATAATCAGCTCGTGTCATTTGTACAATACTTGATACAAACCAAATTGTTAATGGGACTAAAGCTACTGCAGATACTTTCTGCATCCACCAATGATGTGTTCCGTTCTTTGCTGAACCAAGACCACGTACTTTACCCAAAGGAGAGCGTAAACTCATATCATACCTCCTATATAATACCGTAGCCGATGACCCATGAAATGGCCGTCAGAACAACAGAGAAAAATATTACCATTTTACTGGAACGGCGAGAGTCTTCAAGATCAAAACCTTTACCTATATCCCAAAATAAGTGACGGATGCCATTACACATATGGAGCATCAGGGAAAACGTAAAACCAAACAAAAATACTTTACCAACTATACTGCTCATTACATTACGAAACTGATCATACGCGTCTGGGCCTGTAGCTATGGCAATAATCCACCATGTTATAAGAAGGGCGCCGCCACCAAGGGCTACTCCGGTAGCCCTGTGAAAGATGGATAATGCCATTTCCAGACTCCATGAATATACCTGCAGATGTGGAGACAATGGCCTCTTGGTATCTGGCATATAACACTCCTATTGACGATTAAATAAAAAAGAGGAAAAAACCTCTTTCTCTATTTGTGTTTTTAGCACAATTTGTAGATAGAGCAAGCCAATATCAGCTTAATGCCTATTTTACGAACCGAGAGCTCTTTTGGATCAATTTTAATGATAACACTTACATTTTGTGATTTTTAACTTGTGTTCAAAAATTTATTTAAAGAATTATCTATTAAAAGATATTACTTACACCTATTTTTGCGTTAATTATACTCTATGGGTACAACAACAATTTAAATAATGAGATACAAAGAAAAATGACAAATAAAATTTTGGCTCCCATCGCCAAAAAAGTTCCCTTTGAAATGGAAATTCACGGCCATAAGCGAGTCGACGACTATTACTGGATGCGCGATGATAAGCGTAAGGATTTAGAAGTTATTGCTCACCTTGAGGCTGAGAATGATTATTTGAAGGCTCAAATGAACCATACGGAAGGTTTTCAAAAAATACTTTATGATGAAATAGTTGGGAGGATGCAAAAAGATGATACCACCGTTCCAATAAATATTAGGGGGTATTGGTATCAATCTAAATTTGACGGCGAGGTTGAATATCCGGTCTATATACGTTGGAAAGATGGTGAAGAGAAAAGTGAACTATTATTTAATGTTAACGAGATGGCAGAAGGTAATGGTTATTTTGATTTAAGTGGTTATTCCGTTTCCAATAATAACATGCTCATAGCCTTCGGAACGGACACTGTTAGCCGACGTCTGTATACCCTTGAATTTAAAAATTTAGAAACAGGAAATTTTTATCCCGATAAACTTATTAATACAGAAGGGGTGGCTATCTGGGCCAGCGATAATAAGCATGTTTTTTATATTAAAAAAGATGCTCAAACACTACTTGGTCAGGAAGTATATCGTCACAAGCTTGGTACAGATCAGAGTAAAGACATTCTCGTTTATCGCGAGAACGATGATACCTTTTATACTGCGCTTTCTAAATCTCGTGATGGTTCGGTAATTTTTATTCATCATAACAGCACGGTTAAATCTGGTGTGTCTATTTTAAATGCTAAAACTCCGCTTGATAACTTTGTACCATTCCTAAAAATTGAAGATAATCATGAATATACAATAGAAAAATTAGGTGATTATTATTACATTCATACTAACTGGAAAGCGAAAAACTTTCGCCTGATGAAGGTCAATAAAGATACCACGTCTGATAAAAGTAGTTGGCAGTCAGTCATTGACCATCAGGAAGATGTTTATCTTCAAGATTTTACTATTTTTAAAAATGCAGTGGTAATCAAGGAAAAAGAAAATGGTGAAAATCGCCTTAAAGTTTTATCATTAAATAATGGTGAAAGTTTTAATTTAAAATTTGATGATCCGATATTTAGTATTCGAATAGCAGATAATCCCGAAGTAAGTAGTGACCTTATACGTGTCTACTATAGTTCATTGACAACTCCACCCAGTGTCTACGAATATAATCTCATCAGCGGAGAACGGGAATTACTTAAGCAAGATAGGGTCATGGGAGATTTTTCTCCTGCGAATTACCGTAGTGAGCGTATTTTTATTAAAGCCCGTGACGGTAATAAAGTGCCCGTTTCAATTGTCTATCGTAAAAATTTGTTCAAGAAAGATGGAAGTAATCCACTTTTTCAATATGCTTACGGTTCCTATGGTGCGACTATTGATCCGTCCTTCAGCGGGCCTCGCCTTAGTCTTTTAGACCGCGGGGTCGTTTTTGTTATAGCACACGTGAGGGGTGGTCAAATGCTTGGCCGCCCTTGGTATGATGACGGAAAACTTTTCAATAAAAAGAACAGTTTTTTTGACTTTATTGACGTAACAAAAGGTCTTGATAAAAAAAAATATGCACACCCAAATAAAATTTATGCCATGGGTGGAAGCGCAGGAGGCCTTTTAATGGGTGGGGTACTCAACATGGCACCAGAACTATATATTGGTGTTGGTGCCCATGTTCCTTTTGTGGATGTGGTTACTACCATGCTTGATGTATCGATCCCTCTCACTACTGGTGAATGGAACGAATGGGGTGATCCAGCAAAGAAAGAATATTACGATTACATGCTCTCATATTCTCCTTATGATCAAATAGATCGAAAAGATTATCCAAATATTTTAGTCACTACTGGCCTTTGGGACAGTCAGGTACAATATTTTGAACCTATGAAGTGGGTGGCAAGGCTACGTGAATATAAAACTGATAATAATAAACTCATCTTTGAAATAGATATGGAGGCAGGACATGGTGGCGCTTCAGGTCGCTTTAAACGCTATAAACAAACTGCCCTTGAATATGCATTCTTTTTTGACTTAATTGGCATTAATAAATAATGGTTTTAATATTTTTATTATTATTGTAATTACTATCAATAACCGGGCCTTGCTCCAAAAATTGCCGTACCCACGCGGACGTGTGTTGCGCCGTTCCCGATGGCTTTTTCGAAATCACCACTCATGCCCATGGATAAATTTTTAATATTATTACGGTCCGCAATTTCTTTTAATAATTTAAAATGTGGGGTGCTATCCTGATCAAAGGGAGGAATGCACATTAGGCCTCTTACTTCTAGTTTTAAATTATCGCGGCAGAGGGCAATAAACTCGTCAGCACTGTCCGGTAAAATACCTGCCTTTTGATTTTCATGACCAGTGTTTATCTGAATATAAATATCACACCTTTTTGCTTCCTCTTCAAAAATTCGGGCGAGCATTCTGGCTAGCTTTGGACGGTCAACTGTTTCGATTACATCAAATAAGTGAACGGCTTGTCGGGCTTTATTGGTTTGAAGTGGACCAATAAGGTGAAGTTTAATCCCATCAAAGCTATTCTTTAGTGCAGGCCATTTTTGGGCAGCTTCTTGAACTCGGTTTTCACCGAAGACCCGCTGCCCACTCTCGAGTACGGGTAAAATGGTCTCTACGACATGAACCTTGGATACTGCAACAAGTGTTATATCTTTTGGAGGCCGCCCACAGTTTTCTGCTGCAGAGGCAATTTTTTCTTTAATATCCATTAGATTGCTGGTCATCAATAAAGCCTTCAGTTAAAGTCAATTTATGAAAAGAAACCTAGCAGAGATTTCACAGGAGCTCAACCGTCAAAGTGGCTGGAAAAACTTACCTGAAATGATTTTTTTAACAGATCAGGAGGCTCAACCTCTTCCCGAAGATGTTATTGAAAACCTCCCTCGCGGTGCGATGGTTATTTTTCGGGATTATGAGCACAATAACAGGGTAGAGCTATCTTTTGCTCTAAGAGCTATATGTAAGTTAAAAGGTATAAAATTTTTAGTGGCTGGTGATTTAACTCTTGCCATCAAGGTTAAGGCTGATGGGGTCCATTTGCCCGAGCATATGATTAATGAAGTAAAAACAATACGCGGATGCCACCCACAATTATTTATAACTGCAGCCTGTCATTCTAAAACTGCCATGGGGGAGTTGGCGGGCCAAGGTCTTGACGCTATTCTACTGGCACCAATTTTTGCGACTAGAAGTCACCCGGAGACAATGAAAAATGTGTGTCTAACGATTGGACCGCGTAGACTAAAAACAATTTGTAAAGATATTAAGCTGCCCATTTATGCCCTAGGGGGAATAAACAATAATAACGCTGAAAAACTAATGGGTACGGGGATTGCGGGCATTGCTGCAATAAGAGGATTCTAGGTTTTAGAAGCTTAATTTCGTACCGAAGATGAGTGACTGTACGTCATTAACTGCTGTAAATTCGTTACCCATTCCATATGAGTAATATGTAAAGCGGCCAGTTAGGCTTACATTAGAAAACAATTTATAGGCCGCCCCAAGTTCATACGCTGAAATGTGATCAAAGATATTATAATCTTGTGATAGCAGAAGTGATGGTGATTTGTTGTATTCTCCCATACGCAAATTGGCTGACCAACTATCACCTACGTAACCAAACCCTAAATCAAAACCAGACATATCGGATGAAAATAGGAAGTCGTTGCGACTGTATGAGGCGCCAAGTCTAAACCCCGAATACCCTAAGCCTAGCGATAGGTTGTAAGCTCGCTGTGTAAGAAGACCCTCATTAATAAATGCAGCATAACGATTTGTGGACGCATTAATAAAGCTCGAACCGACAACAAGCTCAAGAGACTTAGATGATTTTAATGGGGAGCGTTCTTTTCTTGATGTGTTTAATGAAACAACAAATTGTGATCCACCTTGTCCGCTACTGGAAAGCAGACCAGTTTTTAGATTGCCTGCAATAGCTGGGGATGTAGAAGGTAAATTAAATGAGATCGATGGATTGTATCGGTATTCATGATTAACTTGTAAAAGTGGGGCAGATTTCTTATTATTTTTTCCTAAGGCAGTAAGGGACGATCCTCTTTCCTCGGGATTAGTTAATAAAATATATTGTTCTGCCTCTTCTTGTGGATTGATAAATTGGAGAAAATCGTCTCGTAATTCTTCATTAGAACTCACTTTATAAGTGCCAACCTGATCTTGGGCATACGCGCCCACGGTCAAACCCAGGGTAATGGTTAAGCACCCAGTAATGATCGCACATCGAGTTTTTTCGGCGTATTTTCTCATCTAACTACTTCATCCGTATATACAAATTCAGTTATAAATAATTTTATAATTATGCCAACTAAAAAGTAATACTGTTTAACACGCGAACCATTTTGTTTAATTCGGTTGTAAGTATATAGAATTAAATTATAAATTCAATCTTTTGAGCAAAGAAAATTGTATTTTGTCATTAAATCAAATAAATTTCATCAATGAATATGGATAAACCGCTTTATCTAGACAGCTGCAATAGTTATGGTATACAAAATCATGAAATAAGCACCCTGTAATATTTACCTGACCAGGGTTAATGGAATGGAACATAAATGATAATAAAATATAAAAATTCAGTGAAAGTTATTTTAACGACTTTAGTAGCGCTGATTTTAATTTCTCTGACCGGATGTAGTAAGCGAAGTGAACTCGGTGAACCTCGCGACAATATTTTAGCAGCTGAGGAAGTGTATACAATAGGGGTGAACGCCTATCTTTGGCGTGCAACTCTCGATACGCTGTCGTTTATGCCATTGTTATCTGCGGATCATGAAGGTGGAACTATTATTACTGATTGGATAGTTAATCCTGCTAATACTGATGAACGCACTAAGGTTGATGTATTTATTGTTGGTAAAAAATTACGAGCAGATGCATTAAATATCAGTGTGCACAGAGAAATATTCAGAGACGGAAACTGGGTTTCTATTCAGCCCCGCCCTGATGCTTTAATTCAGATCAATACTGCGATCGTATTACAGGCAAGGTTATTGCGACGCGATAATGCGCCGCTAACATCTTAATAATATTAAGCAATAAATAAATAATTTTTTAAGTATCATGATTTGAGCTAACTTAGAAGGTTAGGAATGTTTTTTTTATATACTAGGAATAGAAAATATGACACGCTATAACGCCCGCGCGACAGAGGCAAAGTGGCAAAAAGTATGGGCGAATAACGATACCTTTAGGGTGGGTGAGGACCGTAGTAAGCCAAAATATTATGTGCTTGAAATGTTTCCATATCCGTCGGGCCGCATACATATGGGGCACGTTAGAAACTATACGCAGGGGGATGTTGTCGCCCGTTATAAGCGCTCAAAAGGTTTTAATGTTCTTCATCCTATGGGATGGGATGCTTTTGGGATGCCGGCAGAAAATGCTGCAATGGAACATAAGGTTCACCCTGCGAAATGGACCTACGAAAATATTGATCATATGAAGAAGCAAATGAAATCTATTGGCTTTTCGATCGATTGGTCACGAGAGATAGCCACATGTGACCCTGATTATTATGGTAAAGAACAGGCTATGTTCATTGATTTTTTAGATGCGGGTCTAGTTTACCGAAAAGCAAGTTGGGTTAATTGGGATCCAATAGATAATACAGTGCTCGCCAATGAGCAGGTTATAGATGGTAAGGGTTGGCGTAGCGGTGCGCCGGTAGAACGTAAAAAGCTAAGTCAATGGTTCTTGAAAATTACCGATGCTGCTGATGATCTCGATGCAAAATTAGATATGCTTGACCGGTGGCCGGAAAAAGTCCGGACTATGCAAAAAAATTGGATTGGAAAATCCAAGGGGATGCAACTTACGTTTAATGGAATTATTACACAGGATAAAATTAAAGTTTATACAACCCGCCCAGACACTATTTTTGGCGCATCTTTTATTGCTATTGCAGCGGATCACCCAATTGCCTTAAAGTTTTCTCAAAATAATAAAAAGCTAGAAGCATTTATTGGAGAATGTCGTAAATTAGGAACCAGTGAAGAGGCGCTTGAAAAAGCTGAAAAAAAAGGCTTTAAGCTTGACCTACGCATGGGTCACCCATTTATTGACGACACTGAATTGCCAGTTTATGTTGCCAATTTTGTGTTAATGGAATATGGAACGGGGGCAGTTTTTGGATGCCCAGCCCATGATCAGCGGGACCTTGATTTTGCTAGAAAATATGATCTTAATGTTCAGGCCGTCGTTATTCCAAAAGATAAAGCGGCGGCTTCATTCATCGTTGAGAATATTGCCTATACCGATACAGGTATTATAGGAAATTCTGGTTTTTTAGACGGAATGTCTATCGACGATGCTAAGTCAAAAATTATTTCTCTCGCAGAAAAGGGTGGTTTCGGAGAAGCTACAACGAATTATCGCTTACGGGACTGGGGTATAAGTCGCCAGCGTTATTGGGGTGCGCCTATCCCTATAGTTTACTGTGATGACTGTGGCGTGTTACCTTTACCTAAAAGCGAATTGCCTTTGGTTTTACCCGATGACGTTAGCTTTGATTTGCCAGGCAATCCCTTGAGCTACCATCCGACCTGGAAGCATGTGAACTGTCCTAGTTGCGGCAAAGCTGCCGAAAGGGAAACAGATACATTTGATACGTTTATTGACAGCTCTTGGTACTTTATCCGCTTCGCCTCACCCCATTCGAACGAGCCCTTCGATAAAGAGGCCGCTGATTACTGGATGCCGGTGGACCAATATGTAGGGGGGGTTGAACATGCTATTCTGCACCTTCTATATTCACGATTTTTCACTCGTGCTATGAAAGAAGTTGGGTTGTGTGATGTTGAAGAGCCGTTTGATGGTCTTTTTACTCAGGGTATGGTTTGCCACGAAACTTATCAAAATAAAAATGGTGATTGGATACTACCGGAAGAACTTGATAGACAGCAGGACGGTCAATTTATTCACCGTGTAACAGGAGAAATTGTAACTCCTGGCCGCTCCATTAAAATGTCAAAATCAAAAAAGAATGTTGTTGACCCGACGTCTATTATAGATACCTATGGTGCTGACACGGCGCGTTGGTTTATGCTATCTGACAGCCCTCCAGAGCGTGACCTTGAATGGACAGAAGAGGGCGTAGAAGGCGCATGGCGTTTTACTCAGCGTCTATGGCGGACTGTGACAGGAAATATTGATAAGGCATCTAAAAATATAGTGGAGCCACAAGAGTTTAGTAAGGCTGCCAAAGACCTTCGCTGTATGACCCACCTTTCAATCGCTCAAATTGGAAAAGATATTGAGGAATTTCATTTTAATAGTTCAGTGGCGCAAACTTATAAGTTTGCCAATGCAATCACTTCGTTTGATACCGATAATAGTGTGGGGGATAAATTTTCGCTTTTTGAAGCTTTGAGGACCATAATATTATTGACGTCTCCAATGATGCCGCATCTGGCCGAAGAAATGTGGGCAATGATTGGCGAAAAAGGACTTGTTTCTGATGCTGCATGGCCAATAGCAAAACCGGAACTTATGCAACAATCTTCGGTGACTGTAGTTGTGCAGGTTCAAGGAAAACTTCGCGATAAGCTTGAGGTTGAAAAAGATTTAGACAAGGAGTTGTTGGAGGCGTTGTCACTAGCATCTGAAAAAGTCCAAAATGCCATTGGAAAAAAAGAGATCAGAAAGATTATTGTTGTCCCCAACAAAATCGTTAATATTGTTTTATGATAGATTAACAACGGAGGCCCTCTATGCAGCGTAAATCTAAAATAATTGCTAAGACCCTAGGCATTTTTCTGGTGCTTATTGTGTCGTCTTGTGGTTTTAAACCAATGTATGGAATCAGCTCTGCAGGCGGGTCGGACCTATCCCAAGTGATGGCCAATATCGAGATAGATCAAATTAGAAATATGCAAGGTCGGCAAGAACGCTTATCACAGCTTTTGCAAAACAATTTAACTGAACGGATTTCCCCCCTTTCCTCTAATGGATTACCGGCACTATATCTGCTCCAGGCAAACTATGATGTTGAGGAAGCAGGTTACGGTATTCGTGGTGATGAATCTGTTACACTTCAAAACCTTAAGCTTACCGTAGCGTTTAAGTTAAGTGATATAAATTTAGAGAATGTTATCATGGATGGAACCGCGAGGGCCATAGTAACTTATGATTTGGTGCAGTCGGACTTTTCTAATATGACTGCCCGTAATACCTCTCTTGAACGTCTGTCAGAAGAAGTTGCTAACCAGATTATTACGCGCATAGGTACATTTTTGAGCGAAAACCCGCCAGGAGCGGAGTAATGAAGTTTTCTTACCGTGATGTTGATACACAAGTTAAAAAACTTTCACCTCAGTATCTCGCAGTTCTTGTTTTTGGCCCAGACGAAGGTTTGGTGCGGGAGCGCTCATCAAAAATAGCAAAACAAGTGGTGCAAGAACTACAAGACCCATTCCTTGTTGCTCACATAGATCCTGATAAATTGAAATCCGAGCCAGGGCTCCTCGCTGATGAAGCAGCCGCTATTTCAATGATGGGAGGCCGTCGGGTAATCAGGGTCGAAGGTGCATCAGAAAATGCCACTAAGGCTGCGCAAAGTTTTCTAGAAAATCCAATTGGAGACGGCCTTATTATAATAACGGCCGGAAACCTTCGTCCTACATCAGGGCTTAGAAAACTTTTTGAAAAAGCTAAAAATGCTGGAGCAATTGCTTGCTATGAAGATAATCATGCGTCACTTGACGCATTAATTCATGAAGTTATGCGAGAAAACAATCTTTCAATTGATACTGATGCCAACTCATTTTTACAAATGAACTTAGGCAGTGATCGTTTAGTCTCCAGAAGCGAACTTAACAAACTTGCAGTTTATATGGGACCTTCGGAAAAAAGACAAAGCGATATGGTAAGTCTGGAAGATGTTTCCGCATGTATTGGGGACAGCGGTACTTTAAGCATTGATACTATAATTAGTGCAACCACTGGTGGTGATTTACGTACTCTTGATGATAGTATTTTTAAAGCCTTTAATCGTGGAGAAAACCCAATAGCGATACTGAGGTCACTGTTGCGTAAAATTCAGCGTATGCATTTAGTAAGAGGGCACATGGACCAGGGTTTTTCAGCCGAACAGGCAATGGGTAAACTGGTTCCTAAAGTTTTTGCGATGGAAACCCGTACCTTTAAGGCGGACCTCTCAAAATGGACAACAGGTCGCCTAGCGAGCGCTATGTTGATTACCTCAGAGGCTGAACAGGACTGCAAGACAACTGGTATGCCTGTTGAAGCAATCTGCGCTCGGGCTTGTTTAAGAATTGCTAATGCGGCAAAACGCTGAGATTAGTTTAAATATTCTATTTTATTGTAAATTTAAAATGGTTTAATAAAGGTTTTAGGTTAAACAACCTTGATTAAAAATTGATCATTCTCGTTATGGTTATATACAATAAACTCGTTAATAAAATTTGTCTGGAATTATTTTATGGACGCGATGAATTGTTATGCTACTTTAGCCAATATAAAAAATGGAGAAATTTAAGTGACACATGTAGCTCAGGAAAAATGGTCTTCTGGAACGGCATTCCTACTAGCCGCGATTGGCTCTGCGGTTGGGCTTGGAAATATTTATAGGTTCCCTTATGTGGTTGGAGAAAATGGGGGTGGGGCCTTCGTACTTCTTTATTTAGGTATTGTTGCCTTTTTCGGAATTCCATTAGTAATGACAGAATTAACCATTGGACGTCGTAAGCAGCTTCCTCCAATCTCTGCTTTTACTGCACTCTCAGAAGGCAAAAAAAGTCAACCATTTTGGAAATGCATGGGGTGGATTAATGTTCTTACGCCTCTTGGTATCTTAGGGTTTTACTTTGTTATATCGGGATGGACACTTAATTATGTTTATTCGATGATATCGGGGCAGCTTAACAACCTTGTTGAAGGCCAGACTTTGAAGGTTTTTACGGATATGCAACAAAGTCCATTAACTCTTATTTTCTGGATGACGATAAGTCTTTCAATTACTGCTTTTGTTATTTCACGGGGCGTGAAGTTAGGCCTTGAAAAAGCTGTTAAAATACTCATGCCAATGCTATTTTTAATCCTTGTATCTTTGGTGATCTATTCTGCATTTAACGGCGGTATGAGGGAAACGTTTGAGTTTATGTTTACGCCTGATTTTTCAAAAATTACCGGCAAAACTGTTCTTGAGGCGGCTGGCCAAGCATTCTTTTCATTATCTTTAGGTAGCGCAACGATGTTAGTTTATGGTTCATATCTGCCAAAGAAAGAAAGTATTCCAAAGCTTGCGTGCGGCGTAGCATTCGCTGATACCTTTGTAGCACTGATTGCTGGTTTTGCGATATTTCCTATTGTATTTACAAATGGACTTGAGCTAGATTCTGGGCCAAATCTTGTTTTTGTAACCTTGCCAATTATATTTGATCAAATGCCATTCGGGCAATTATTCGGTATACTATTTTTCTTACTCCTTGCATTTGCCGCGGTTACTTCAACCATATCACTTTTTGAGCCTGCAGTTTCTAATCTAGAAGAACGCGGTATTCTTACTCGCGGCAAAGGTTCTTTATTGGTTGGAATAGGTTTATGGTGTCTTGCAGCTGTATCCGCACTTTCTATGAATATTCTCTCGGATGTCCGACTATTGACATTCAGTGATACGGTTGCCAGTAAAAATATTATGGATATACTTGAATATATGTCTGCTAATGCGATGATGCTCATTAACGCGCTATTTGCAGGTATTTTTGTTGGGTGGGTTATGAAGCGGAAGGATGTGCTTGAAGAACTTGGTCTTGACGATAGCCTACTCTTTAAATTCTGGCGTGTTATTATTAAGGTGGTTGTTCCGGTTGTAATTAGCGTTCTTATTTTGCAGCTCTTTGAGTTACTTGATCCGCTGATGGCTTTCATCCTGTAATAGTGAAAATTTTATAAGAGCGGTTCAACTAAAATTTGGACCGATTTTTTATTTATCACGTGCAAAAATAATATCTCCACCCTTAATGACCTTAAGGGTTTGGTTGCCGCCTATCTGATAGGATAGTTCAGCTGGGTGCTCAATATCCCACAACACCATATCTGCTTTTAATCCTTTCTTTAAAATCCCACGGTCATCTAGTCCTAAAGCCTTGGCCGCATTTCGAGTAACGCCGGCTAAAGCTTCTTCAGGGGTTAATTTAAACAATGTAGATGCCATATTAATCATCAACTTAAGTGACAAGACAGGGGAGGATCCCGGATTACAGTCAGAACCAATGGCGATAGGGACCTGAGCGCGGCGAAGTTCCTCTATTGGTGGAATGACGGTGTCACGGAGTGTGTAATAGGCACCAGGAAGTAAAACAGCTACAGTGCCTGACTTCTTCATTTCAAGAATACTATCTATTGAAAGGTGTTCTAGATGATCGGCAGATAATGCGTTATATTTTGCTGCTAACGTAGCTCCTTTTTGATCTGAAAGTTGTTCCGAGTGAAGCTTTAGTTTAAATCCAAGTTTTGTGGCGGCTTTAAAAATTTTCTCTATTTCTTGAGGGCTAAAACCAATGTTTTCACAAAAACCATCAACGACATCAGCGAGCCGCTCTTTTGCAATTATAGGTAACATTTCGTTAATTATGAGATTTATATAGCCCGCACGATTATCTGAATACTCTGGCGGTAGTGCGTGCGCACCAAGGAATGTAGGGATAACGTCTATTCCTGAAATGCGTCCAAGTTTCTTAGCGGCACGCAGCATTTTTATTTCATTCTCAACATCAAGTCCGTAGCCAGATTTTATTTCAATAGTAGTAACGCCCTCTTGCATATATGTCGCCAGTCTTTTTTTTGCTGTTTTAACAAGGTCATCTTCGCTGGCGGCACGCGTTGCTTCTACGGTGGATAAAATTCCACCTCCAGCTGCTGCTATTTCCTCATAGCTAACACCTGTTAAGCGTTTTTCAAATTCGTCGATGCGATTTCCTCCATAAACGAGGTGAGTATGGCAATCAATTAGACCGGGGGACATATAGGAGCCCTTGCAATAGATTGTTTCGCCAACAAAGTGATCCGGAAGGTCGTTGTTTTGCCCAACCCATACAATCTGTTCGCCATCACTTACAAGTGTGGCATTTTTTATTAGGCCATAAGGCCTATCGCCTTCAGCCATAGTTAGTAGATTTACATCTGTCCATAATTTAATGCTCATTGTGCAGCCATTCCGATATAATTTGACAAAGTATAAAATTTCAATAATGTTAAGTTGTATATACAACTATATCTAGAAACGATGTCTATGAAAAGAATAAACTTTAAATCAGCACTTTTATCTAGTGGATGGGCACAAAATGTTACTGTCGATATTGATGATCGGGGGATTATTTCTAGGATTACTCCCAATCAGATTGAAGAAAGTAATTGGATAAGTGGTTATGCACTTCCCGGAATTAATAATATTCATAGTCACGCATTCCAGAGGGCGATGGCAGGTCTCACTGAATATTCAACTTCGGTGCAAGATAGTTTCTGGACTTGGCGTGACATAATGTACCGCTTTTCAGGGAAGATATCTTCTAAAGATTTACATGTGATAGCGTGTCAACTTTATATGGAAATGTTAAAGGCTGGTTATATAAGCGTATCCGAATTTCATTACCTTCACCGTGAAGGAAGTGATAACCTTGCTATGTCAAACGCTATAATTTCCGCTGCCAAAAATGTAGGAATTTCCCTTTGTCATTTGCCAGTTCTTTACACAGCATCTGGTTTTGGGGGTCAACCCCTAAATATGGATCAGAAGAAATTTTCTCATAATGTTGATGAATATTTGGAACTTCATAGTAAACTAACAGATCAGATAAGTGGCACTCAGAACCAACATATGGGAGTAGCTTTTCATTCACTGCGCGCAGTTCCTGAAGATGCATTAAAATACGTTTTGTCTCTACATTTAACTGGTCCAACTCACATTCATATTTCCGAACAAATGCAAGAGGTAAATGATTGTATTGCTTGGTCTGGAAAGCGGCCAATTGAGTGGTTATTTGACCATGCATCTGTAGATGAAAGTTGGTGCCTTATTCACGCAACACATTTGAATGAAAGTGAGATATCTATGGTCGCGGGTTCTGGCGCTGTAGTAGGTCTTTGTCCAACAACAGAAGCTAATCTTGGAGACGGAATTTTTTCACTTACGGATTATTTAAATCGAGACGGTTTAATAGCCATTGGTTCAGATAGCCATATCTCTGTGAGTGTCACGGAGGAAATTCGGCTTCTTGAGTATGGGCAGCGCTTGAAATATCAACGTCGCAATATAAGCATAAGTGATTCAGAGCCACATACGGGAACTCACCTTTACAAAGAATCCCTCCGTGGTGGTGCAAAGGCGAGCGGTTTCGACAACGGTTCAATTGAAATTGGCAAGCGTGCGGACCTGATCGTTCTTGACGAAAAATCGCCACTTTTAGTTGGCACGCCAGATCGGAGTGTAATTGATCGCTTTATATTTAGTGGTAATCAAAATTCCATAAAACACGTAATTGTTGGCGGCAAGATGGTTATTAGTGATTATAAACATAAGCAAGAGCAACGTATAACTAGCGATTTTTCCAAAACTATGACGAAGTTAAAAAAACTTCTTGATTAAGTTGTATATACAACTTAATCATTAATTTAAATAACAAAGGAAATGTGCGATGAAAACTGAATTAAAAGCTGAACCATTGTACCTAAAGATTAAAAATCATATTCTCGGCCGCATTGATAGTGGTGAGTGGATGACGACGATGCGGGTGCCCTCTGAAAACCAATTAGTAAAAGAATTTTCTGTATCACGTATGACTACTAATCGCGCCCTTCGTGAACTTACTGATGAAGGCTATTTGGTCCGTGTTGCTGGTGTAGGGACCTTTGTTGCTGAACTTAAAGCACAAAGTAATCCTCTTGAAATTCATAATATCGCCGATGAAATTCGTTCACGCCACCATGTCTATAGCGCAGAAGTTCTTAAATGTGAGGCCATAAAAGTAAATGATAAAATTGCTGCATACATGAATATTGATACGGATGTAACTCTCGTGCACTCCCTTATTATACATAAAGAACAAGGTATTCCCATTCAGCTGGAGGACCGGCTCGTTAATGAAGATGTTGTGCCTGGTTACGGTGATCAAGATTTCACCAAGAAGACGCCCTACGAGTATCTAATTAAACAAGCACCGCTTCAAAAGGTAGAGCATGTAGTAAAGGCTATTATGCCGACCGGATCAACAAAATCTTTACTAGATATGTCTGATCAAGAAGCGTGTTTACTTATAGAGCGCCGCACCTGGACTAAAGGCCGGGTCGCGTCTACAGCAAAACTTTATCATCCCGGATCAAGATATGAACTTTCTGGACTATTTAAACCAGAATAAAAAAACTCTTAAAAAAAGATAGTAAAAAAAGAATAAATCAACTTGTATATACAGGAATTAAAAATGTCGGATATAAAAACTAATAATCGAGTTATTAAGGCTCCAACCGGATCAGAAATTACGGCTAAAAGTTGGGCTACGGAAGCGCCAATGCGGATGTTGATGAATAACCTTGATCCGGACGTTGCAGAACGACCAGAAGATCTCGTTGTTTATGGGGGCATTGGCCGTGCAGCTCGAAACTGGGAATGTTTTGATAAGATTGTTGAAAGTTTAAAAAACCTTGAAGATGATGAAACATTACTTGTTCAGTCGGGAAAACCTGTAGGCGTGTTTAAAACACATGAAAATGCCCCGCGTGTTCTCATTGCTAATTCAAACCTTGTGCCACACTGGGCTACTTGGGACCATTTTAATGAACTCGATAAAAAAGGACTGATGATGTATGGCCAGATGACAGCTGGCAGTTGGATTTATATTGGAAGCCAAGGAATTGTCCAGGGGACTTACGAGACATTTGTTGAAATGGGGCGCCAACATTTTGGTGGCGACCTAAGTGGCAAATGGGTTCTAACAGGAGGTCTTGGAGGTATGGGTGGTGCGCAACCCCTGGCGGCGACTATGGCGGGCGCGTCAATGCTTGCAATCGAATGCCGTTCTGATCGAATTGATTTCCGTATTCGCACTGGTTATGTAGATAAGCGTGCGGACAGCCTTGACGAAGCTATGGAAATAATAAACACGGCAATAGAGAAAGGGGAGGTTGTATCTGTCGGCCTGCTTGGTAATACTGCAGAAGTAATACCGGAAATGCTTAAACGAGGTATTAGGCCCGATGCAGTCACTGATCAAACATCGGCTCACGATCCTATTAATGGCTATTTGCCAATCGGTTGGACCGTTGATGAGTGGGAGCAGAAAATTGAAAGTGCACCGAAAGAAGTTGAGGCGGCAGCAATTAATTCTATGTCCTCACATGTGGAGGCGATGCTTCAGTACGAGAAAATGGGTATTCCCACTTTTGACTATGGTAACAATATTCGTCAGGTGGCTTTCGATAATGGTGTTAAGAATGCATTTGATTTTCCCGGGTTTGTTCCGTCCTACGTAAGACCCCTTTTTTGTAGAGGAATTGGCCCGTTTCGTTGGGTGGCATTAAGTGGAGACCCAGAGGATATTTATAAAACAGATCAGAAAGTTAAGGAACTTATTCCGGATAACCCACATCTCCATAATTGGCTTGATATGGCGCGAGAGCGTATTCAGTTTCAGGGACTTCCTGCTCGAATTTGTTGGGTTGGTCTTGGTGATCGTCACCGGCTTGGCCTCGCTTTTAATGAAATGGTAAAAAGTGGTGAACTTAGTGCGCCAGTTGTCATTGGTAGGGATCACCTCGATAGTGGTTCAGTAGCAAGTCCTAATCGTGAAACCGAAAGCATGATGGACGGATCAGATGCAGTCTCTGATTGGCCGCTTCTCAATGCTCTATTAAATACGGCAAGCGGGGCGACATGGGTTTCTCTCCATCATGGTGGCGGTGTGGGAATGGGCTTTTCACAGCATAGCGGAGTTGTTATAGTATGTGATGGGACAGATGAGGCTGCCGAACGCATTGGTCGGGTGCTTTGGAACGATCCAGCGACGGGTGTAATGCGTCATGCGGATGCTGGTTATGAAGTTGCAAAGCAGTGCGCACGTGAGCAAGGGCTCAATTTGCCCATGATTGAGGAAAGTTCATGAATTTTATAATCAATCCTGGAAAAATGTCTCTTGTGGAACTTCGAAAAATTTATAGACAAGAAACAAAAATATCACTTAATAGAGACGCTTGGGATTTAGTTCGTAAGTCACGAAAAGTAGTTGATGATATCATTGAAGAAGGTCAAACGGTGTACGGTATAAATACTGGTTTTGGACTTCTGGCTCACACCTCAATCCCTAACGATCAGCTCTCGCTTTTACAAACTAATCTTGTGCTTTCCCACAGTACAGGTGTAGGAAAACCGCTCACGGATGATGTAGTGAGATTAATTTATATACTTAAAGTTTCGAGCTTGGCTCAGGGGCACTCTGGTATCCGCGCAGTCACTATAGAAGCTTTTATTGACTTTATTAACGCTGGCCTTATTTCTGATATACCTGAAAAAGGTTCTGTTGGTGCGTCGGGCGACTTGGCACCACTTGCTCATATGACGGCGGCTTTAATGGGAGAAGGTTTTATTAGGCTCGATGGAGAGAGGCTCCCAGCAAAAGAAGCGTTAGAGAAAGTAGGTTTAAAACCAATAACTTTAAACTCTAAAGAAGGTCTTGCTTTTCTAAATGGTACTCAGGTATCAACGGCGTTAGCCTTAAAGGGACTTTTTCAAACGGAAGATATTTTTGCGTCTGCTGTTGTTGCAGGATCTATGAGTATTGATGCATTGTTGGGAAGCATTGCCCCCTTCGATGCTCGCATTCACATTGCGCGTGGCCAACCAGGCCAAATTGCTGTCGCTCCACTTTATTTGGAGTTGTTGGAGAACAGTGAGATTAACAAATCTCATTTAGATTGCGAGAAGGTTCAGGACCCTTATTCACTCAGATGTCAACCACAGGTTATGGGAGCAGCTTTGGATATTATTAATAACGTTGCTAAAACACTTTTGATTGAAGCCAATGCAGTTACCGATAATCCGTTGATTTTTATAGATAATGGCGATGTTATTTCCGGAGGAAACTTTCATGCCGAGCCTATAGCGTTTGCTGCCGACATTCTGGCGTTGGCTATCTGTGAAATAGCGTCCATTTCTGAGAGACGCCTATCGATAATGATAGATCCGAAAATGAGTGACCTTCCTGCATTTTTGGTAAAAAACAGTGGGGTTAACTCTGGTTTTATGATTGCACAAGTATCGGCGGCAGCTCTCGTTAGTGAGAATAAGTCACGAGCTCATCCTTCCAGTGTTGATAGTATTCCAACCTCTGCCAATCAGGAGGATCATGTTAGTATGGCAACATACGGTGCTCGACGGCTCACATCAATGTGCTTTAATAGTGCGACGGTTATAGCCATTGAATTGTTGGCTGCAGCTCAAGGCATTGATTTTCGGGGATCTCATAAAACATCCAGTAAACTTAGTGTATATCACAACCTAATTAGAGAAAATGTTCCACATTATGGGGCTGACAGATTTTTTGCACCTGATATTGATAGGGCTACACAAATGGTACTAGCTGGTGCATTTACTGAGCACATCATGAAAATATTACCTAGTGGAAAAATGTAATGACTACATTTCATTTTTATCAAGGATCAAAGCCACTCCTTGTTAGCATGCCTCACGTTGGTCTTGAAATACCAAAGGAAATTAAAGCAAATATGACTGATGAGGCCTTGTCCCTGATCGATACAGATTGGTTTATCGACCGGCTTTATAATTTTTTAGTAGAGTTAGATGTGTCCGTTATTTCGGCTAAATATAGCAGATATGTAGTTGACCTAAACCGCGGCAGGGATGGGTTAAGCCTTTATCCAGGCCGGCGTGTTACAGACCTTTGTCCTAAAATGACCTTTGATGATCGTGCGCTTTATAAAGATAAATATGAACCAGAAGTTGAAAGTAGGACTAAAAAGTATTGGCAGCCTTATCATGATAAAATTAATGAAGAGCTTTCCCGAATAAAAAGGAAATTCGGGCGTGCCATGTTATGGGATGCTCATTCTATTAAAAGCCGGGTGCCAGGACTTTTTGATGGTTGTCTTCCAGACCTTAATTTAGGTACCGGTAATGGGATTTCTGCGAGCCATACGCTTGTTGAAAAACTTGATGGAATTATTTCAGGATCCACGTATAGCTCCGCCCTAAACGGTCGTTTTAAAGGAGGTTATATCACTCGTCACTACGGTGAACCTAAAAATAATATCCATGCAGTTCAACTTGAAATTTCTCAAATTATTTATATGGATGAAAGCCCTAATATCAAATTTCAAGAACAACGTGCAAATAAACTTCGCCCGATTTTAAGGGCACTTATTGAAACAATGATTGAATAATACTGAAGACTTTTTTATAATGATTGTAATTTAAACTTTAATCGGATGTAACATCATGCAAAATATTTTCGTACAGATCAAATGTGAGCTTGGTGAAGTCTACAGTGTTGCTGAAGGTGTTGTTGACAATTTGGAAGAAGCCCAGGATGTGTATTCAATTTCTGGAGCATTTGATTTACTAATAAAATTTCATTTGAGCGATGATGTAGATATTGGGCGCTTTGTAAATAAAAAGGTACAAACTATTCCCGGTATTAAAGATACTTTCACAATCATGACTTTTAAGGCATTCAAGTAATCTAATAATTATTCATCAGAAACTAGCTAAGCTTAACTAAATTGAAAGAAGACTTTAGAATATGAAACTCGCATCTTTAAAACACGGTAGAGACGGCAAACTGGTTGTCGTCTCAAAAGACCTTTCTCGTTATACAACTGCAGAACCAATAGCTCGAACAATGCAGGAAGCCCTTGATAATTGGAGTAGCACTGAGAGTGAACTTATTGCGGTTTACGAGAAACTTCAGTCAGGATCAATACCTGGATTTGACTTTGATCCAACACTTTGTGATGCTCCCTTACCACGCTCATATCACTGGGTTGATGGAAGTGCGTATGTTACTCATGTTGAGTTAGTCCGAAAGGCTCGCGGCGCAGAACTACCACCGAGCTTTTGGGAGGACCCCCTAGTTTATATGGGTGCATCTGACGCCTTTATTGGTCCTCATGATGACATTCGTACAGGCTCTGAAGATTGGGGGATTGATTTGGAAGCAGAGGTTGCTGTAATCACAGATGATGTTCCTGCTGCTACAACAGCGGAAGAAGCTGGAAAACATATAAAACTTATTTCTATCCTTAATGATGTTTCGCTTCGTAACCTTATTCCGGCAGAACTTGCAAAACAGTTTGGTTTTTATCAATCAAAACCATGGACTGCGTTTGCGCCTGTTTTTGTTACTCCGGATGAACTTGGTGATGCTTGGGATGGGAAAAAACTACATTTACCACTTCATGCCATATTAAATGGTAAAAAAATTGGTTCTCCAAATGCTGGAATTGATATGACTTTTGATTTTTGTAAGCTAATTGAGCATGCTGCGAAAACTCGAGACCTTGACCCTGGTACTGTAGTGGGCTCAGGCACTGTCTCAAACAAAGGTTCCAAAGATGGTTCTTGCTGCCTCGCGGAGATAAGGTGTCTTGAGACAATAAGGGACGGTAAACCAGAAACAGAGTTTATGAAATTTGGTGACCGTGTTGAGATTGATATGTTCGACAAAGATGGCAAGACAATTTTTGGCAGGATTAACCAGAAAGTAGTTAGGTTTTAAGTCTTTTTTCTGTATAGAAAATAAATCTAAAACTTAAAATTTAAAAGACAAAATTTTGCACGATCAGAGCCTTTTAATTATAGCACGAAGCGCATCAAGTGAACTATATCCTAGTTTAATACTTCGTTCAGGGGACCAACCAGTTTTTGGATTAGGACTATCGACAGTATCTTTAAATGGCATTTCCAGTGTCATTGCAACAGCGTCGAAGCGATGTGCTATAAAATTTGTGCTCATGCCTAAATTACCTGTACCGGGTGCACTTTTATCATAACCTTTTTCGTTTTGAAAATCGGGATTTATTTTTTCGAGTTCGCGGCCAAAAATATAGGCTGTATCAAGATTATATTGATTAAGTTCTGGCACCCCTTCAAAACAAGCAATAAAATTATAGGGCAACGTTTCGTCGCCATGACAATCAAGTGAAAAATCAAGACCCTTTTCATCCATTTTATTGCGGAGGTGATAAATTTCTGGACTAACAGTTGGATTGGGATCGTGCCAATCTCGATTTAGGTTCTGACCTTTAGCGTTACAACGAAGGTGCCCGCGGATGCTGCCGTCGGGATTGACGTTAGGCATTACATAAAATACACATTTATTTAAAAGCTCTCGGCTTAGCGCATCTTCATCATCAAGTAAGCGAGAAATAATTCCCTCTACCATCCACTCGGCCATGCTCTCACCAGGATGTTGGCGAGCTATAATCCAGATCTTTTTCTTTTCCTCACCTTCCTCACCGATAGTTAAAAGATCAAGATCGTGCCCATCACAACTTTCACCTATAACTTCAAGGCTCACGCGATCATTCATTGCAGCAGTTGAGACCAATTCTTGGTGGCGGTCATAACTATAGGGAGCAAAATATGCATAGTAGACACTATCTGTTTCTGGCACGTGCTGAATGGTAAGAAGGCCTTCTTTATAAACAGTACTTACGCGGAACCATGTTTCATGATCATAAGATGCTACGGCTTGATAATTCTCCCAACCGTCTGGATAAGCGGCACCAGCAGCATTCTCGATGTTTAAGGCACATAATTGATCTTTGGCGCCAGTAAGCCGAAAGTGAAACCATTGATAAAATTCAGAGTTCTTATCTTTATTAATGGAAAGTCGGATATTGCCTGGAGCTGAACACTGAATAACATTTATATTACCACTGTCAAAATTACTGCTGATTTTCATTATGATCTCTCCTCATTTGTTATTTAATGATTTATAATCTGATTTTCAAAAAACGCAAACGTGACTTT
>ENA-OSJC01000150-OSJC01000150.1-marine-metagenome-genome-assembly--contig:-NODE-150-length-69508-cov-12.421238_pt1 | contig 69508 bp, 72 predicted proteins | sample MGYA00237885_ERZ534234 | MGnify/ENA primary metagenome ERZ534234 (study PRJEB26413, sample SAMN06343907) | marine metagenome | isolation source: coastal waters | place: Atlantic Ocean: West Antarctic... | reverse complement strand
AGACATTCTCTCAACTTTTCCATTTATATAGTGATCTAAAATTATGTCTCCAATACAAATAATTCTAGATTTTGAAAAATTTTTTTTATTTTTTTTTAAAAAACTAATTAATTTTTTATTAAGCATTTTTTTTATTCTTTTTTAGAAATTTATTATACTTAGGCCAGTCATCATTTGAAATAATATAGCCAATACATTTATTTGTATTACATTTACAAATATGATCACTGTAATCATCTTCATCAAATGGGTATCCATAATCATAATTTAATTCTTCACCCTTTTTAATTTTTTTTATTGAACTAATCCAAATTTCATTTTTTATAATATCTACTTCACAATTAGGACTGCAAGAATGATTTATATATCTAGCTTTATTATATGCGAAACAACCATCAATATCGTATCTCTTATTAAGCTCAAAAATATATACTGAGCCTTCATTTTTTTTATTTAAATATTTCTTAATTCTAGCTGTAGATCTTATATCTCCCTCTTTTTTTGTTACTTTTTCTCCAATATATTGAATTATTTTAACACCTTTTTTAATATCACAGTTGGCTATAATACCGGTACCATGAATTTTTGATTTTTTTTCATTCCACATATATTTTATATTTATACTATTTTAAGAAAATTAATCAGTTTTTTTTGAATAAACTGAGTGTAACAGAAAACCAATAGGTAGATAATAAATGATATTAATCCAATTATTGAAAAAATTTTGAGTTGGCATAATCGGCCATAAAGATAGGAATATACATATCAATAGACATATTTGATAGTCACTTACAGTACTTTTATCCTTACTGCTCATGTTGAGCATATGTCTAGCAAATAAATTTATTATTAATAAAAAAGGAATGGTTATAAATAATAATCCAATTATTCCAGTTTCCGCAGCTAATTGTAAATATGAATTATGTGGATGAGTAGAACAAAATGGGTAAGAACTCTTATCAACATAGTTATCACATAAAACTCTAAATTGTTTTGGGCCGGCACCAAAATATTTATTGTCTTTAAAGATATTAATCGATGCTATTGCTAAAGATTGGTGATCAAATGAAAAGTACGTTGGATTATTAGAGTACCCACTTAATTGATTAATAGTATAATCAATATTTCTTTCCTTTATTTCATTATTTGACAGTGAAATTAAAATTATAAATATTAATGAGATGGCTATAGTAGCTAATCTTAAAATTTTAAAGTTAGATGTTAAAAATAATATCATCACAGTAGACAAAAATAACAAGCCTAGGGCGGTTCTTTCACCTGTCAAAAAAATCAGGCAGTCAATTAGAATTAATAATAAAAAAACTAATATCATTACTTTTACATTTTTTGAATAATTATAAATGACTAAGCCAAATAAAAGTGGAAATAATCTTGCTAAATACCCTCCTAGAATCAATTTATCATTAAATAGTAATGTCAGTCTATTATCTGTAATAGCTTCAATCCCAAAAATACTATTACCAATAAAGTATTGATAATATCCATCTATAATTGCAATAATAAAAATAATTATAAGTGATATTGTAAATTTTTTAATAAGTTTAATATCATTTTCTAAAAGATACCAAGTTGCTAAGGCAAATATTCCAAACCTAAAATAAAATAAGGAGGACTCTAATGAAAAAAGAATATTTTTAGAAAGAATTGAAGACAAAATAAAATAAAGACAAAATAAAATAAAAAAAATAAAAAATTTGTTATTGTAATAATGCCAATATTTTTTACGAATAGTAATTATTATAAATAATAGAGATATTATAGATGCAAGTAAATCTGGAATAAAAGGCCCTGATAACAAAGCAATAGGAATTAGGCAGAATAAAGTGCCCATCAAATTAGTTAATAAATTTTTTGAAATCAATTTTCTTTTTATGTTGATATATTTTCTATAATACAAAAATTATACTATATGCTATACTAAGTCTATGAAAGATAACCTCAAAGTAAGCACGTATTCAAATGTAAACTTTATTGATATAAATAGGACCTCTATAAGAGGCAAAATTAAGTTCGGTAAGAATGTTAAAATAGATATTAATTCAATATTTGAAGGTCATAACATAATTGGAAACAATGTAGAAATAAAAGTAGGCTGCATTATCAAGAACTCTAAAATTGGTAATAATACTGTTGTTAAGCCATTTACCTCTATAGAAGATACAATAATTGGAACGAATTGCTCTATTGGACCCTATGCTAACCTAAGAAATAAAAATATAATTAAAAATAATGTAAGTATAGGCAATTATGTAGAAGTTAAAAAATCTAATATTGGAAATAGAACAAGAATAAATCATTTAAGCTTTATAGGTGATGCGAATATTAGTGATGATGTCACTATAGGTGCAGGAACAATAACGTGTAACCATGATGGAAAACATCATCATGTCACAACAATAAAGAAAGGTGTTTATGTTGGATCTGGATGTAAATTGATAGCACCCATAATATTAGAAGAAAATTCAACTATTGGATCTGGTTCTATAATCACCGAAAATGCTCCTAAGAATCAATTAACAATTAGTCGAAGTAGTCAAAAGACTGTAAAAAATTGGAAAAGAAAAAAATAAAATATAATTATTATGACTAAAAATATTACTGTTGTAGGACTTGGTTATGTAGGGTTATCATTATCAATATTAATCTCTCAGAAAAATAAAGTAGTTGGACTAGATATTGATAAAAAAAAAGTTAATAATATCAATGAAAGAATATCCCCAATTATTGATAAAGAAATGTCTATTTTTTTATCACAGAAAAATTTACTCTTAGAGGCTACAACAGATTCAAATTATGCATTCAGTAATGCAGATTTTATAATTATTGCCGTGCCAACTAACTACTCAGCAAAATCGAGAGAGTTTGATACAGAAATAGTTGAAACAATTATTATTAAGATACTCAAAGTTAATATTAAGGCGACAATCGTGATTAAATCAACTGTACCAATTGGATTTACTGAGAAGATTAGACGTGAAACTAATTATGAAAATATTTTTTTTTCACCAGAATTTTTAAGAGAAGGAAAGTCTTTATATGATAATTTATATCCTTCTAGAATTATAGTTGGAGGCCATACCTCTGAAGCAAAAGAATTTGCCACACTTTTAAAAGGTATTTCAATTAAAAAAAATGTTCCCTTAATATTTATGAAATCAAAAGAAGCTGAGGCTGTAAAACTATTTTCGAATACATACCTTGCAATGAGAGTCGCATTTTTTAATGAATTAGATACATTTTCTGAAATTAATGAGCTAGATTCTTTAAATATAATTAATGGTATATCTTTAGATGAAAGAATTGGGAATTTTTATAATAATCCTTCTTTTGGCTATGGCGGTTATTGTTTACCAAAAGATACTCGTCAATTGTTAAGCAACTATAAGGATATTCCAAACAAAATAATTAAATCAGTTATTGAATCTAACGATATACGCAAAGAATTCATAGTTAAGTCAATAATTAAAAAAAACCCAACTACTGTCGGAATTTATCGACTAACTATGAAAGAGAATTCAGATAATTTTAAAGAAAGTGCTATTTTAGATATAATAGATATTTTAATTAAGAAAAATATAAATATAATAATTTTTGAGCCATATCTTGATCAAAAGACTTATAATAATTTAAGATGTTATAGTAATCTTGAAAAATTTATAAATGATAGTGATATAATAGTTGCCAATAGGCTAAATGATGATTTAAAAAATGTTAATCACAAGGTTTATTCAAGAGATATATTTAGAAAAAACTAATTATTATACTTAAAGCCTGAAACGTATTGCTCAAGTATAGCTACTGTCTTGTCTAAATTAAAATCATCAATACTTTTCTTAATTATAGCTGACATATAATTTAATTCATCAAGTTCTATAAATTCTTCGTTAGCATAAAAAATATTTTTATTTTTACTTGGAACAGATTTATCGTTAATTAATAATTCTTCATACAGCTTTTCACCTGGTCTTAGGCCGGTAATCAAAATCTTTATTTCCCCATTTGGGTTATTTTTATCCATTAATGAAAGCCCACTAAGTCGTACCATTTTTGCCGCTATGTCAATTATTTTAATTGGTTTTCCCATATCTAATAAGAAAACTTCACCTCCTTTAGACATGCTATATGTTTGTAGTATTAATTGAACAGCCTCATATATTGTCATGAAATATCTAGTTACTTCAGGATGTGTAACAGTCAAGGACTCTCTATTTTTAATTTGATCATTGAATTTGTTTATTACTGAACCAGAAGAAGCCAAAACATTTCCAAATCTAACAATTGAAAATATAGTTGGGTTAGAATTATTTATTACACTATGTGCATATGCTTGAACTACCATTTCTGATAAGCGCTTAGTAGCACCCATAATATTAGTTGGTCTTACAGCCTTATCACTTGAAATAAGTATAAAGTTTTCAATATTAAATTTATTTGCTAATTTAACAATATTAAGAGTGCCAAAAAAATTATTTCTTATTGACTCAAACACGTTAGTTTCAACTAAATTAACATGCTTATAAGCGGCAGCGTGAAAAATAATATCAGGTAATTTTTTTTTAAAAAGGTAATTTAATCCTTCAAAATTATTAATTGAAATTAATTCAGGTGAAATCTTAATTGATGATAAGTTACTATATATTTTACAAATTTTTTCTAAATCATCCTTAATTCGATATAAATTATATTCACTATGGTCTAATAAAATAATTTCACTAGGGTTTTGTAAGATTATTTGTCTACACAATTCACTTCCAATTGAACCGCCTGCTCCACTAATTAAAACCTTTTTATTTCTAGTAAGGTCTTTTGTTAAATAATGATCTTTATTTATTTCCCGCTCTAGTAAATCATCAATATTTAAGCTTCTTATATCATTGATAGAAACGTTATTATCCATCAGATCCTTAATATCTGGCAAAATCTTTACTTCAATATTGTGTATTTTAAGTTTGTTCACCAACAAACGTCTCTTAGTTATATCTAAAGAGGGAATTGCCACAATAATACTTTTAACATTTTTCTCTTTTATTATTAATGGAAGTTCAGTTTCAGAAATTATTTTTATTCCAGAAATTAATTTTTTTTGTTTGTATAAATTATCATCGATAAAAGCAACAACTCTATATATATTATTTTTTTGAATTAATTCATGAAGTTGTGAGCCCGCTATTCCAGCGCCGTATATTATTAAATTAGGAGTTTCATTTTTTAAATTATCTATAGTCTGTGTTGAAAAAATAATTCTACTTAAACAAGTAAAAAAGCAAAAAATAATAGGTTGAATAATTGCAATTGATCTTGGTATTGTGCCAGCAAAGAATATAGAATTACTATCTTCACGAAATATTTTGTACACGGAAAACAATATTAACAATAAAATACTGCATATAATTGATGCTAAAACTATTCTTTTAATTGTATATAGGTTTGTATATTTAATAATAGATCCATAAATATCACAGTATAAATAAACAGGAATGAATATTAATAAGCATAAAAAGTATGTATTTATACTGTCTAAAGAAGGAATATGATAACTTTCGAGTCTTAGTGAGTACGCTAAATATGTAGAAAATAAAGATATAACAATATCAAATAAAATAATAGATGATAATATTTTTAAAATATAATTCCTTGCTATATTTATCATTAAAATAAATTTTTAAATTACTATTCTTACAACTTTAAATGCTTCGGCATATTTACAACCATTCTGACTTCCTCTAAATCTAGCTAATGCCTCTATAGCTTCAATGGACCTAGATGGAGTACTTTCATTTATTTGTGATTTATAGTACTTCAATGCCGATAACTTATTTTTTATTTGCTTATCTATCTTTATAAATAAATCGGGAACAAAACTTGCCTCAACACCCGGCACATTCCAATGGGTTTCTGATAATGTTTCATAAAGTAATACTGTTTTAGGTGATTTTTTATTAATAGGTCGTGAAGCAACAACGCTAGAATCAAAAATAATTCTATGGTCAATATGTCTATCGGGAAAAGGAATGAAAACAGTATCTGGATTCCTTTTGGAAATAAAATTATTAATTTTAGCATTGAGGTCAGAAGTAGAAACTTCATTTAATTTTGTGGCTGGAATATCTAAGAATTCATAATCACTTACCCCTAAATATTTAAATACTTTTTTACATTCATTCAAAGTTTTTTTATACGTCTCAAGAGAGTATAGTGGTGGCATATGACCAGAAACAATTAAAATAGAAACCTTAACATTACTTTCAACGAGTCTTTTTATTGTTCCTCCAACTCCAAGAGTTTCATCATCTGGGTGTGGGGCAATAATTACAGCATTTTTAATATTTAAGTTCATAGATCAAATATCCTAACTTTTGGTAGCGGAACAATAATAATTTTATTAGACACATTATCTTTTTTAAGTTTACTGATTATATCTGAAAAAAAATTCCATGCAAAAATAATAATGACATCAGCATTATTAATTAGATTTTTATTATACTTTATAATCTTTATATCCGTTTTTGGCATATATTTACTAACTTTCAAATCATTATCTTCAAATATATTTGAAATACTATTATGTTGAATATTGCTTAATTTAAGAATTAGAGTTGCTTTTGTTGGAGCGCCATAACCTACGACATTTTTTTTCTGTTGAATATACTTCTTAACTAACTTACTAAAATAATCTATATTGCTATTAACATTCTCAGGCCATTTTTTTAAAAATAAACTTTTATTTATTATTGATTTCTTTTCTTTAATTAAAAATTTTTTTGGCTGTGAATATATTTTAGATTTATTATTTTTTTTACATAAAATTCTTAATGAGCCGCCCTGTATATTGTTTGTATTTATACTAACAATACTAAACCCTAAATTGGAAAGATATCTAACTAAAGGTGATGCATGGTGATAATCAAGATGTTCATGATATATAGTGTCGAAATAATTATTTTCTAATACTTTTAAAAAATATCCTACCTCGAAACAAAAAAAACCTTTATTTTTTAATAAATCAAATATATTTTCAAATACTTCTGTAATATTTCCTATATGTGCTAATACATTGTGACTAGTTATAAAATCTATTTGACCATACTTTTTTTTAATGTCGATAGAAGTTTTTTTATCAAAAAACTTATTAATAGTAGTAATTCCATTTTTATTTGCAATTTTTGCAGGCAATTCAGCTGGGTCAATACCTAAGACATTAATATTCTTTTTTTTAAATGATTTTAAACAGGTTCCATCATTGGACCCAATATCTAAAACTATATTATCTTTCTTCAGGTTACATTTTTTTATCACCCATGTTGAATAATCATTAAAATGACTGACAAAACTTGGTGCAACACCACTAAGATAAGTATAATTAGTCGCATATAATTTACTTGGTGAAACCTCACAATCTAATTGAAAATGCTTACATGAATTACATCTTACTAAGCATAGATTAAAAGCTTCAGTTTTATATGCAGATTTTTTTGAATTTGTTAAATTATTACCTAATGGTACCTTGCCAAAGTTTATCAAACTAAAAAGTTTTTTAGAGTTGCATAAACGACAATTAGTTATTTTTTTTGATTTATTCATATTCTAAGAATATTATTTATATATTAGAATATGTTTTTAATAATTCACTAATATTTTGTTCATTTACAAATTCAACTCTTACAGTATCTTTCTCATATGTTTCCTGATCCCTAGGATTTAAGCTACTAACTATTAAAGTAGTTTTAATTGGAAAATAAGTAGCGTGAATTTCTTTGGCTGGTGTAAATATATTTTCACCTTTTCTAACTTTTAGATATTGAATATCATCTGAGTCTATTTGTTTAAAAAAATAATCTATCTCTCCATCTAAAACATGCATGTAATGAAAGTCACTTAGATGATAATGATTTGATCGAATAGACCCTGGATTACAAGAAATGATAGATACATTTTTTACATAGTCATCAACTATAGAAAGTATGCCTCCCCTTTTATCTTGATCTCTAGAAATATTTTTAATTATTATGGATTTATTTGAATTCATATTTTGAAAGTTATTCCATATCATTATACTGTTTAGCAAGTATTTCAAGAGAAGATAAAGTATTTAACATAATTCTATTTCTTTCTACTTGAGAACGCAGCCAATGCTCATCTGTTTTTTCAAACATCGTTTCGAAGCAATCATTTTCATAAAAGTTTTTATTTACAATCTCCACGCCTTTAATCTTTTGCAATAACCTATTCCCCTCTCTTCCATAAAAAAATGGTTCATATATATACGCGCAATCATCAATTTTTGTAACCTTCACAGAATTTTCATATGAACTATCTATGCCAAAAATAATTTTAATTTCTATATTGTGAATCTTACTTTTTACTACAAATTTCTCACAATCAATTTGTCCCTTATTATAGATTTTAGAAATAGAAAACTTTGCTTCATTAAATATATTATTTATTAGTGCAATAGAATAACACCCAATATCATATAAGTTGACTGGGTAATTATTCTTTTTATGTCTAAATGTATTTTCAGGAAGTTTTGGTAAAGTAAATCTAATATCAATTTTTACAATACTATTTATTTCTAACTTACAAAAATTTATAAAATTATTATAAAATTTTGAATACTCATACATGTAGTTTTCAACAACAAAAACATTTTTTTGTCTTGCAAGCTCAATAATTTCTTTTAATTCTATTGTTTTAATAGATATTGGTTTTTCAATATATAAATTGAACCCATGATTAATTATATCTATAGCTTGAATGTGATGTAAGTCAGGTGGGGTACATAGTACAAATATCGTTTCTGATTTAACATTCAAAAATGCGTCACTTAAAGTTGGGTAATATATATATTTATCATTTATATTATTATTGCTAACTATCCCTTCAATTTTACCATTGATCTTATTAATAGCAGGAATAATTTTTGACTGTGCGTGACTACCAAGGCCTACAACACAAAAGCTTTTTTGTTTCATAAGAAAATAACTAAGTCTTAGTTTCAATAATTTTTTTAGAAATAATATATGTAATTATTGTAAATAAAATTGATACAATTACAAATATTTTGATGCTGTGCATATTTATACCGTTTGGTTCAATTATAATTTTACTAATTACTAGTATTACTAGGGCATTAAAGATTTGCGGTATTAAATATACCTTATTTTTATATTTTAATTGTATTTGGTGATAAAGGTGATGATAGTTTCTACTTAATAGTTTTTCATTTTTATAAACTCTTAAAGCTAGTACGTATAAAACATCTACTATTGGAAGTAAAAATGGAATTAGTAATAAAATAATATTTAAATTAAGTGTGAGTATTGATTTAATCAATAAGAAATTAACAAAACAAGCTATTACAAAGCAACCTGAATCTCCAAAAAAAATATTATTTGGCTTAATATTAAAAACGGAAAATCCTAAAACAAACCCAATAATAATTATACCGTAATGCTTTTCTACAATATCTAAATCTAGTTTAAATATTATAGTAAGCCCAAGAATTATTGCTAATGTAGAAATATTTAGATCAAGTCCATCATAAAAATTTACGCTATTTGAAAAAAAAATATTTATTAATCCTGATAATATAACGATAAACACAAAATAAAAATTTAATTCATATTGATTAAAAATTAACAGTATTATAGCTAATATTACTCCACAACAAAATTGCAATAAAAATCTAAAAATTGAAGATAAATGAAGTGTGTCATCTAACCAATAAATAATTGAAAAAACAAGTATTACAAAAAAAATAATCTTATCTCCATTTAATTCATTAAAGTATAATGAATATATATACAAAAATGGTATTAATAATAATCCATATCCAGTAGCTGTTTTATCTTTGAAAGGACTAAGTTTCCACAAATATTTATAAATGTAGCTTAGTAGAAATGAAATTAATGAAGTTCCTATAAATATCGTTAAGCTCATAAAAGTTAAATAGATGATAAAAATTTATTAACAATTTTTTCTTTTGTAAAATTTTCTATATAATAATTATATCCATTATTAGCCATCAAGTCTCTCTCAGCTTGATCTAATTTCATAGCATTCTGAAACATATTAATTATATCTTTTTCTTGAAATGATGAGCATGTTAGGCCTGCATTAAGGTCTTCTATAAGTTCTTTCACTGCACCTGTTGAAATACATAGTAACGGTTTTTTATTCATAAAATATGTCTGCACTTTACTTGGTATTATTAATCCTTGTCTCCCGATTGAGTTTAAACTTAATATAAAATAATCCGACATCTTCAATACATCATCTAATTTGTCGCCTGTAATCCAGCCATTCCATATGATATTATTGTAATTATATTTACTCTTAAGTTCTTTTAATAAGCTTCCATCACCACACATATATAGCTTAGCATTAGTAATCTTTGAATTAAGAAAAGATCTTACAATTATCTCTATATTTTGAGCCTCGCCCATATTGCCTATATATGAGAATATAGTTTCTATATTTTCTTTTATCTCATAATTTTCTTTTAAATTTGATCCATTTCTAATTGGATTATATAGCGTTATAACTTTTTTATATGCTACTTCTTTTTTTAAATAATTAGTTAAAGCATCAGATTCAGAAAAAAGTATGTCACATAATTTCCACATATAATTTTGACATCTTAAAATTATATTTCTTAATATTTTATTTTTAATCCCAACGGTAGACTCAATTGCTTCAGGCCATATATCTTGTATCCACTGAGATGATTTAGTATTTAATATTTTCGCACTAAAAAAACCAATATAGCCAACATAAACAGGTGAGCCACAAAATGTAATTAGATGGTCATATTTATTTCTTTTAAATAAACTAAAAAAGGATAAAAATAAAAAAGATGAAATAAAAAAAGAACAATAGAAACTGAATATACCAAGCTTTGTATTAGAAAATCTTGGTACTACGGGCACTCTTATAATTTCTAATTTTTCTTTTTTATTAATATAGGGGCCAAGTAAACTATATCCTTCATAAAATTTATAATTTCGATAATTTGGTAGTCCCGTTATAACTGTTACCTTCTCAATCTCTTCCCTTGTGATTAATTCATCTACAAAAGAGTTAATTGGAAATGGCTCTGGATTAAAATATGGAGTGTAAATTAAAATTTTTTTTTTATCACTCAATTTTTTTTTTCCACACATCTCTATTTATTGTATCTATATAACTTATAATCGTACGAGTGACTTGTTTAGAAACATGCATGTTTTTATAGTCATCTATCTCTTGAAAAGACGAGTTATCAGCTTCATAGTGTTTAACGGTTATATCTATAGACTCCTGAATTCTAGTAGAATTAATACCTGCCATTATAACTGCTCCACAATCCATTCCCTCGGGCCTCTCATGTGCATTTCTTATATTAATAGCTGGAAATTTCAAGATTGAAGACTCTTCTGTTATAGTCCCACTATCTGAAATCACACAATATGAATTTTGTTGAAGTTTAATATAATCAAAAAAACCAAACGGTTTCATAAACATTAGATTTTTCGATTTATTAACTTTCATTTGATCTAATTTTTTCTGAGTGCGCGGATGAGTTGATATTATAATTGGAAAATTATATTTTTTATACAAATCGTCTAATATCTTTATCAAGGATAAAAAATTTTTCTCATCATCAACATTCTCTTCCCTATGAATACTTACTAAAAAATAATTATTTTTTTTTAAATTTAAATCATTTAAAATATTTGATTCTGAAATTTTATTTTTATACCCATAGAGAACTTCATACATATGTGAGCCAGTTTTAAATATTCTATCAGGCCTAATACCTTCCATTATTAAATATCTTCTTGCATGTTCCGTAAGAGTAAAATTTATATCACTTATATGATCAACAATTTTTCTATTAATTTCCTCAGGAACCCTTAAGTCAAAGCACCTATTACCTGCCTCAAAGTGAAAAATTGGAATTTTTCTCCTTTTTGCAGCTATTGCAGAAAGACATGAGTTTGTATCTCCATATAAAATTAATGCATCTGGCAAAACTTCTTCTAAAATCTTATCTGATTTTGCAATAATATTACCTATAGTTTCACCTGTACTTTCACTTGCAACATCTAAAAAGAAATCAGGTTTTCTTACTTCAAGATCATTAAAGAAAACTTCATTCAATTCAAAATCATAATTTTGTCCAGTGTGGACTAAAGTATGATCAAAGTGTTTATCTATTTCACTAATAACTTTACTTAATTTAATTATCTCAGGTCTAGTACCCAAAATTGTCATTATTTTTGTCATATGATTTCTTTTTTTACAAAATCTATCTTTAATAAAATCTTTTTAACCTCATTTACCGATAATCTTTTTGTATTATGTGAGTTGTAATCTTCTATACTTGATAATGCTTTTTTACCTTTGGTAAAATATGTTTCATAATTTATAGTTCTTGTATCAGCTTTAATACAGAAATAATCTTTTGTTTCTTTAGATCTAGCTAATTCCTCCCTAGAGACTAATGTTTCGTATAACTTCTCTCCATGGCGCGTACCAATTATATTAACCTTAGAATTAGATTTAAATATTTCTAACAAAGCGCTTACTAAAACTTTAATTGTTACAGCGGGGGCTTTTTTTACAAAAGTATCACCTGATTCACCCTCATTAAAAGCCTTAATAACTAAATCGATTGATTCATCTAAAGACATTATAAATCTTGTCATATTATAGTCAGTAACAGTTAAGGTTTTATTTTTTTTAATTTGTTCAATAAATAGTGGAATTACAGAACCTCTGGAACCCATGACATTTCCATATCTGGTTATACATAATTTTGTTAATTTTTTTTCATTATTTTTTGAATTAGCGAGCATAAGTTTTTCCGCTAACCCTTTAGTCATCCCCATAGCATTAACTGGATATACTGCCTTATCAGTGCTCAATAAAACCATAGTTTTAACTTGATTCATAATTGCACATTTTATAACATTTTCTGTACCCAAAACATTGGTTTTAATTGCTTCAAGAGGATAAAATTCACATGACGGTACTTGTTTCAAAGCTGCCGCATGAAATACATAGTCAATATTTTCAAAGTTTCTTTCTATACTATTGATATCTCTAACATCACCAATAATGAATTTAACCCTTTTATCATTGATCTCTAATCTTAAATTTTCTTGTTTTTTTTCATCTCTACTTAAAATGCGAATTTCTGAGGCATTATTTTTTAATAGATATTTTAGCATCGATTTGCCAAATGAACCAGTGCCACCTGTAATTAAAAACTTATTTTTATTAATCATTTATATTTATCCTAAATAAAATTTTTTGTTTTAAGTTTGGCATCAAACAAAGTACTAATAATTGTAATTATTATTAAAGCTTTGTACATCCAAACGAAATACAGAACTCTTTTTTTATCTGAAATTTTTAATAATGTCTTCAATATAAATGAAAAGGGCATCAAAAAAAAGGGAGTTATCCTAAGTAGATTTATTATTATAGGATAATTATATTTCATGTACGCATGTGATCTAGCTATACGAACTAATGAAATATGTGAAATAATGCTATGTTTATTAATACTAGAATTAATTCTGTTTATTAAATATGCATCATTTTTTTGATAAAATCGGAAGAAATAATTTTGTGCAAAATTTCTTATTTTTAGAATAAATAAATCGATAGAAGTGCTTTCTTGATGAATTACAGGTGCTAAACAGGTTTTTAGTAAAAAGTTTTTCTTCATAGCATCTAAGCCAAATTGCGTATCTTCTAATCCATAAGTTGTATAGTCATTGTCAAAAAAAAGGTTTTCATTAATTAAATCACTTTTTTTAAAAGACATATTCATAGTTATAATGTTATGAAAGTCCATTGTTTCATTTGTAAGATAAATATTATCATAAACTCTATGTCTAAAATTTCGGAATCTATAATAGTTTGATGTCTCACATAAATGATCAGGGAACATTACCATCCCTGAATATATAACCTTATTAACCTTACTATTAGTTAACTTATTAAAATGATTTTTTAAAAAATCTTTACCTGGAATACAATCATCATCTATACAAATTATATATTCAGAATTTGAAGATTTGATACCACAATTTCTTTTTACTCCAACATAATTATCTGTATGAATAACTCTATATTTTAGATCAGATTCTTTTATATAATTAGATAAAATATTCTCTAATAAATCTGAAGAGTAGCTATCTACATATATAACCTCAATTTTTAGAGATAATTCTTTATTTTCAATATCAATAGCTTTTAATATTTTTAATGCAAAATTGTCTCTTTTATAGAAAGGTACAACTACTGTTAAATCTAAGTTATTTTTATTTTCCATATATCATTAAGATCTAATCTTTTTAATTAACCATAAAGGCATCAATATAACCAAAAAAAGTTTTAATCTGAAATAAATACTTTTAATCTTTATTAGTTTTACTGATGCTTTAAGTCTTTTGTTATTTTGTACATCTATTAAACCACTATAAAAAATAGTATAATTAATTAAGTATCCAAAATTTTTATATTTTTTAAAGTTATTTGCATTTTCAATCCATTTTTCAAGTTCATATATATTTAATTCAAACTTCAAAAAACCAAGATTATTGCCATGCCACCTATAAAAAGAAAGTGGTTTTTTAGTACAAGCCAACTTATAATTTTGTGATAGTCTTAAAATTAAGTCGTAATCTCCTATGATTTCAAACTCTGGATTAAAACCATAATCAAGTGCAAAGTAAGAATCTCGCCTCACTATTAATGTCGACATGCCAACAAAGTTTCTTATTAGTAGTTGTTCCGTAATGTAGCCAGTCGGAATATTCTTAAAGGCAATTGTTTTTTTTATTCCTTTTCTTTCATTTATAATCCAGTAATTGCAACATGCAAAGCCAACTTCTGGATCATCAAATAATAATGATTGCTTCTCTAACTTGGATACATCCCACCAGTCATCAACATCTAAAAAAGCAATTAGCTCACCACTACAATTTTTTACAGCTCTTTTCCTAGCTTCATACTGAGATGTATGATTATCAGAAATAAAATACTTAATTCTATTATCGCTATAATTATCTAATATCTTCTTACTATTATCTTGAGATTTATTATCCCAAAATATTAATTCCCAGTTTTGATAAGTCTGATTAAAAATAGATTCTAGAGCCTGCTTTAGGAAAGATTCTCCGTTATAGCAGTTCATTACAATACTTATTTTTTTTTCAGTATTCATATAACTTTAAATATATTTATTGTTGAGCATATCATCCCAACTTTTTGAAGTATAACCTGTAATACTATTAAATTTTTTACAATTTAAAGATCTATCTATTTGAAAATCAATTTCAGGTATTATCTCTATATTACTGTTATAAGTTTTTGAAAACTTATTTAATAAATCAAATTTATTAATCTTTTCTCCTGATATATGGTGTAATCCATACAATTTATTGATATTGGGTAGAATATAATTTGATATAACATTAGATAATTCAAAAGTAGTAATTCCAGAAAAAAATGCATTTTTATATCCAAAACATTTTTTTTCCTGAGCTAGGAACCACTCTAAAAGACCATTTTTAGTGCCTATCTCCCTACCAACAGTTGATATTCTGATTGTTAAATTATAATTATCTACTACTTCTCCTTCAAACTTACTAATTCCATATAGATCTTTTGAGTCACACACAGATAATTCATTATAGTTTCCCTTAGTCCCTAAAAAAACACAATCGGTACTTATTTGCAAAAATTTAATATTTAAATTATTACTAATCCTTGCAATCTCATGAGGAAATTTTGAGTTTAAATCTTTAAAATGACTTTCGTCGTTCGTTTTAATATGTTTTGTGATACCTAGGCTATTTATTATCAAATCAGGCTGGCATTTAGAAATAATTGAATTTAAATTAAATATTCGATTTTTATCATTACAATCAAAATAATGTATATTTTCTTTATTATCAAAATTTAACTTTTCTCTAGATGTTCCTAGAACTTTCAATTCTTTATTTTTTGATAGGTATTTAAACAAGGAGTTACCAATTAAACCCGATATGCCAAAAATCATAATTTTCATTTTTATATAAAATTTAATTAATTTTCATTCTTATTATAAAACATTAAATAGGCAATAGATATCCAAAATGAAGCACTAATTGCTGGATGAAATATTGCTCCATTAAAAACGTTTAAGACTACAAATAATAGAAGGTTGTTAAAAAAGAATGCTAGAGTTAACTGATCTTTATTTTTTTTATAAATTTTATACAAATCTAATTGTGTGCATATAAATAAATATAAAAATATAAATAATGGTATAAAACCTCCCATTAAATACAGGTCAAAAAAAGTATTATGAGAAGTACCAGCGTTAAATCCTAGTAACCCCCCTGCACCAAACATCCCTATACCAAAAAATATTTCAATGAACGAGTAATTATTAATTGAATTTATAAAAAAAACTCCAAATATTCTATCTGTTACTCTTGGAATAAAAGCTTGCCATTGCGTTGTACTACTAATATTAACATTAGCAATTTCAATTCCAAAAGTATTTACAAACATCGTTATAAATGCACTAATAAAATAATCATTAAATGTAATTGCGCCAATTAACGCAATAATAAACAAATAAAACAGAAATTTAAATTTCATATATTTTATTGAAAGAATAAAAATTAATATTGCTGTGATTATTGCCATTAGTAGACCTGTTTTTGACATAGTTAATATTGCTGCCCCTATTATGAGCGCTATTGAAAGTGCTTTTAAAAATGGATAATTCAATTTATTAAAAAATATTAAAATAATAGCCGAGTAAAAACTAGCTCCATAAGTTGTTACATTCCCAGTTAAGGATGCATATCCATCTAACATGTTTTCATGGCCCATTCTCATTTTATTATAAGGAGGAGAGAGAAAATCAAATGGATAACCCAGTATGTTTTGTAAAAAAATACTTAATGCTGCTACAAAAATAAACAAAATATATATATTAACTATATATGTTATTTTTTCTTTGCTGGATATTAACCCATATAGAAAAAATGGTATTAGTGGAGTTACCCACATTTTACTATTAGCAATAATAAAATGTGTGATATTTAATTCAAATTTAAAAAAATTTATCAAAGTTAAAATGACAATATATAATAATGAAGCCAAAAATAATGAATAGGAAAAGGTCGTAGTTGTAAAATTTATATTATGATATTTTGAAAACAAGATACTCAGTGTAGATAATAAAATTAATAAACTTAGTAAAATAGTATATGCAGAAGTTAAATTTTTAAGAAAATGAAGTAAAATGATAGTTATCAATAAATAAGCAAATATATTTTTAAACTTGGACTTACTAATATTCATTTTTAAAATTCACTTTTACAATACTTTAAAATATTTTTAATGCTTTTATTTATAGGAAAATCTGAATAATAGCTATTTGTACTTTTAATTTTGCTAATATCATATCTTAAGTCAGTTTTTAATTCCTGTTTTTTTCCACTTATAATATCTATTTTAATATTAAATAAGGATTCATATTCTGCTTTTACTATTTCTGCTAGACTTATAATTGAAATTGAATTTCCACTGCCTAAGTTAAATACTTCATTTATTAATTTTTTTTCTTTTGAATTTATAATATTTTTAATTGTAATTAATAAATTTTCTAAAGAATAAAAATCTCTTTTTTGTAATCCTTGTGTCTGTAGAATGATTTTTTTATCTTTATGAGCCTGAAGACATAAATCATTTGCAACATACTTCCATGTTTTTAATTTACTACTATTTGGGCTTCCTATAATATTAGACACTCTTAAAATAATTACGTTTGTTTTAGATTTGTGTGCATTTTTATAAAGATATTCTTCTGCCATTAAGTGGGTTTTTGCATAATTGCTTAATGGCTTTAGATCAGTTGTTTCTGAAACACAATCTTTTAAATTTTCACCATAAACATGTGCAGTTGAAAAATAAATAAACTTTGAAACATTGTTTTTAACTGCTTCCTTATATAGCTTCTTAGTTGCATGAAAATTTATTTTCTTTGCTTCAGAAAAATTTTTTTCTGATTGAAGATAATCTAATGAAGCAAGATGAATCACTACATTAACCTCTTTACAAGAATTTTCTATCTCAGAAGAATTTTCGAGATTAAGCGTAAAATAATTTTGACTTATTTTATTTCGAGCTGATCTTCTAATTTTAAAGTTTGCTTTTTCAAGATAATCACTTAAAGCACCCCCTATAAATCCTGATGCTCCTGTAATAAGAATCATCTATTTTATCCATGGTCTATTTTTTTTATTCCACATATCTTCTAGCATGTCGCGGTCTCTCTTTGTGTCCATACATTGCCAAAAGCCTTCATGCTTATAGGCATTTAATTTTTTAATTTTAGTTAATGCTTCAAGTGGCTCTCTCTCCAACATAATAGTATCATTTTCAATTAGATCAAAAAAACTTTTTTCAAAAACGAAAAATCCACCATTTATCCATCCTCTCTGAAGCTGAGGCTTTTCTTTAAAGCTTATGACATTATTGCCTTCAATTTCTAATTCACCAAATTTTGCAGGTGGTCTTACTGCTGTGACTGTGCCTATTTTTCCCTGGTCCTTATGGAAGTTCAATAAATTGCTTATATTAATATCTGCTAGCCCATCACCATAAGTAACCATAAAACTCTCAGATTTTGAATATTTTTTTATTCTTTTAACCCTACCACCTGTCATAGTGTCATTGCCTGTATAAACAAGGTTAATGTCAATTCCTTCTTTATATAATTCATTGTTATATTCTTTTACTTGAATTAAATCTTGTCCTTTAGATTTTTCAAATCCATCTTCTCCAATGAAATATTTAATAATCTCCTCGGACTTATAGCCCATTGCGATATAAAATGATTTTTGTCCATATCTTGAATATAGATTTATAATATGTAATAAAATTGGCTTGTTACCAATCATAACCATTGGTTTTGGAATTGAGTGGGTGTATTCAGATAATCTTGTTCCAAGACCACCTGCTAAAATTATTATATCCATTTAATATCTACCATTCATAACTTATTGATTCTTTATCTAATCTTTCAACTTCATTAGGGTCATGCTCAATATTTGCACAATTCATTATAATACTATTTGGTTCATACAATCCCATAAATCCAAACCAAACATTAGATGGAATAGTAATTAAAGAATGATCATCTTGATTCAAAATTTCTTCCCTAAAAACAGATTTGTTCTCTGAGCAAAAGACAAATTTTACTGAACCTTTTATTACAATTAAATTCATTACCATTCTTTTGTGTTTTTTCCAGGCTTTAATATAATTATTTTCAACGTAAGAAAAATAAATCTCACCAAAACCATAAAAATTTGAATCAGAAGATTTAATTCCGTGTATAACGTTGCCACCATCTACATCTATTTGATTAAGTTTTTTTAATTTTATATCCGCTAAATCTAAAGAGACCATTTAATCTTTCTTTCATTAGCCAGCTTCATATAATTTTTTATTTGAAATTCTGTGGTTTTAATAGAATTTGTATTTTTTCCATAATAATTAATATACCAGTCAATTGTAAATTTAACTGTTTCATCAAAATTCATTACAGACTTCCACTCTAGTAAACTCAAAGATTTATCACAATTTAATTTCAACAACCCAGCCTCGTGATGTTTGTTATTATCTTTAACAATTTTCCACTTACTTTTTTTCCAATGATTACTCATAGATTCTACTAAATTTTGAACCGAGTAGTTTTGACTATCTGATGGTCCAAAGTTAAAGGCTTCGCCATGTAAATTGTTATTCTTATTTAATAACGCTGCTAAATTTAAATAACCACTAAGTGGCTCTAAAACGTGTTGCCATGGACGGGTTGATTCAGGGTATCTTAGTTTTACAACCTCATCGGATGACCATGCTTTAATAATGTCAGGCACTATACGATTTGCTGCCCAATCACCTCCTCCTATAACGTTACCCGCTCTTGCAGTTGCTATTTTAATTTTACCATCTGGCTTAAAAAAAGATCTAATATAACTACTAATACCTATTTCAGTTGCTGCTTTTGAGGCGCTATAGGGGTCTGCCCCTCCTAGAGTATCAATTTCTTTATATCCCCATAACCATTCAACATTTTCATAACATTTATCGCTTGTTATCATGACAACTGAACATTTTTTATTTAATTTTTTTAATGAGTCTAGTACATTTAGTGAGCCAATAACATTGGTTTCCCACGTATTTAACGGATCCTCATATGATTCTTTAACTATTGCTTGTGCCGCAAGATGAAAAATAAAGTCAGGCTTATGATCATTTATTGCTTCAGATAGTTTTTTTTTATTTTTAATATCAATTCTGATATCTTCCATTCCTTTAGAAATATTAGCTTCTACAAAATGTGATGGTTTAGTTATTGTGTTTAATGAAATTCCTATGACATTAGCACCTAATAATTTTAACCAAACTGAAAGCCAAGATCCCTTGAAACCTGTATGACCAGTAATGATTACTTTTTTATTAATAAAAGATTTATTAAATAGATTTTTCATTTTTTTTTTCGTTAATTGTGATTAAATAAGGATTTGAAAATTGCTTCATATGAGTATTTATCAGTAGAATTAATATCGTTTGAAATTATAAAATTTTGAATATAATTATCATACACCTTGTTACTTATTACTATTTCTTCACTTATTTTTTTTCTATAATTTTTCCCAATATCAATAGGAGTTTGGTTAAACTCTTTAGCCATTGCTTCAATTGATACTCTCATACCTAATGAATAATGCATAGATGAAATAAATATTATAGGTTTTTTATAAAGAGCTGCAAAGCTAACTGATGTACTATTGTGTATAAGTATTTTTTTGGCATATTTTACATTTTCTATGGTATTACCATAACTTATTTCTCTATTTTTAAACAGATTTCCTATTTTTTGATAATCAGCAGTTGGATATGCTGCAATTTTTACTTTGCATTTATTTAGACCTTCAAGATAATCAAAATAATTATTTATTTCGTTATAAAAAATATCTATATCGCAGTTTTTTTCACTATAATTTCCTAAAAGTGCATCTTGGTGATGGGGCAGATAATTATCAAGATACAAAATATAATCTTCATTTACTGAATTGCTTTTATTATTTTTTTCTTCTTTTAAAAATTTTAAATATTTATCATAGTTAAATGAGTTACAGCAAATCACTTTTGATGCATCGTTAAAATTATTTAAAGAATCATTTTTTGAAATTTTTCCAGCTGAAAAAATGTTATTAGGAATAAATTTTTCTTTGTTTGTTTTAAAACAAGATTTAAATCTAATTTTTATTTGATTCCAAAGTATATGAGGATTTAGTAAGGCTAATTGAATTTTTTGATAAAGTTTATATTTACTATGTGGATAATTTCCTAAATTTAAATAAGACCAATTAAGCTCTAGCCTACTTATAATTTCAAATACAAATTGATTATTAGAATCGGGATATAACATTAAGATAAATTTAGTATTTTTTTCTATTTTGTTGATCTCTATCCTAAAATGATTTTTTGAAATAATACTTTTAATTTCTACATTATTTAGCTCTAAAAAATTCATGTTTAATTTACTATGAATAATATTGTGAATAGACCATACTTCAATAGCTACATTATTATTCAAATAGTATTTACATCCCATTCTATCATAATCTTTTTGTAAAAAAGACTTATCAGTAATGAAAATTAATTTTTTTGGCATTAAAATTTTATTTATTTATTTTATATTCATAGATAGCCCTGGCGAAATCTAAGTCTTCTTCTTCATCAATATCTAAGTAATATTTGTGCTTCATTAAATAAGGCTTTGTAATTCCCTCTAAAACAAAAGTTTCATTTTTTTTTATAAAACTAGTTTTTGACAAGTAAAAACTACCATCTATATAATAATAATTATCTTCATATAATTGCCTGTTAGTCATTTTTTTATTATCAGATTTTAAAAATCTCCACTCATTTTTTTCTATTATTATAGATTTTCTGGGGTGGTTTATTATTTTTGAAACACCTACAGATGATACTTCATCGTCTTCATTATATTTATTAATATATTCATTCAATTGAGTAATATTTCTAAATGGTGAAGTTGGCTGTAATAGCAATACATCTGATGGTATAAAATTTTTTTTAATTTTTAGCCATTCTAAAGCATCCAACAAACCTTCAACAATACTGCTATTATCTTGGGATAGACTACTTGGTCTCATATAGTCAACATCAAAGCCTTTTGTTTTGCAATAATTTGCTATTTCAGCATTATCAGTTGAGACGAAATTAATAGAATTTGTTTTAATGTTTTTAGCTGCATCTAATGTAAAATCAATTAATTTTTTATCTCCTACTGTTGATAGATTCTTTTTTAAAATTCCTTTAGAGCCACCTCTAGCAGGTATATAAGTTAAAAGTTTCATGAAATTAATTAATCTTAAATCTATTTAATGCCTTTTTGTATTCATCCCAGTTTCCTATATCAATCCATGCATTCTCACTAATTGGAAATACACCTACATTTAGTTTTTTTAAAAGCATAGTTTCAATTAATTCATTAATATCATATTTTTTATTTTTAGGTATTAATTTAAGAAGTTTTTCATTTAGAATATAAAAACCCGTATTAGCTAATAAATTAATTGTGGGTTTTTCTTCAAATTTTTCTAGTGTACCATTTTGATTTAGCTTGCAATCTCCATATGGTATTGAATACGATTTTGATGAGGCAACTATTGTAAGTAAGTTTTTATTTTTCTTATGAAAATTTAACACATCATAATAATCACAATCAACAATTATATCGCAATTAGTTAAAAAAATATCAGAATTTTTTTTAGTTTTAAGTTTTGATAAGCAGCCAACAGTTCCCAGTGGTTTAATTTCATCAATATATTTTATATTATAATCATTTTTTTGTTCCTCAAAATATGCTTTTAGAATTTTACTTTTATAATTTACTGAGATTGTGTAATTACGTACCCCATGTTCTCTAAATCTATCTATTATATGCTTTATGATTGGCTTATCATTAATAGGCATCAGTGGTTTAGGTAGTATTTGAGTAAATGGCTCTAATCTCTTACCTAAGCCACCTGCCATTATAATAACTTCAGATTTGAGTTGATTTTTTTGTAGCTTACTTTTCTTTTTAAAAATATCAGTAGGAAGAATTACTTTTACGATGTTTCTATTATTATCAATAACAGGAATTATATCAATGAGATGTTTAAGAAACAACTTTTCTGCTAGTTTATTACTAAAATTTTTTTCTAAGATTGTAATTGGTGTTTTATTATAAATAGACAATATCTTAAAATTAAGTTTCTTTCTTTTAAGAATTGACCTTCTTACATCTCCATCACTCAGGGAACCCAATAATTTTTTATGGTTATCTACTACTATTAAACATTTTGAACCTACATCCACCAGAGCCTTTAAAGCCTCTGAAAGAGTAATATTTGTTTGAATAAAATATTTTTCCATAAAGCCAAACTATATGCTTATGAAAATATCAATTTTATTCTGTAACATTTAAAGTGATTCCTTTGGATAAAACAGCTATAAGTGTACCCAATAAAGCAGTCACTACAATTGATGTTAAAATTAATTGCCATATATTTAGATCAAAGCTACCAAATTTTTTAGTTTCTTTAATTCTTATATCTATCTGATCCTTAGAAAAAGGCGCACTATAAAATTGTTCACTATTTATTTTGTCTTCAAAATATTTGAGATTATTAATAGCTAATTTTACTTTATTGCTACGGTCTATAAATTGAACATATACTGAATTAAGTTCTTTTATCTGATCAATATTTATAGCTTTGGTAAGTTCTAATCTTTTTAAGACTACTTCATCACCCTCTTCATAATATAATTTAAATGAGTCTAATGTGAAATCTGGGAAAGCCATAGATGGAGTATAAATTTGCTGAAATTGTTTTGCATTATCATCTGTTATTTTTTCACCTGAAAATTTAAAGTGTTTTAATATTACTATTGCTTCATCAAGTATATTAATCATTTTAACTTTGCTCGAACGAAGATCTAAATCAATTTTTTTTAGTTCATCATTATATCTATTAGATTTCTCATAAAGAGAAGCTTTATGAGCTAGAATAAGTCGATCTATTTTTTTTTTACTACTTTCTATTATACTGTTATTCACTCTTTCAACAAATTTTGATGAAGTATTAGAGACCATTTCTTTAGACCCCATATCTGATAATTTAATAGAAATAGTTTCAATTGAAATATCTCCAATATCTTTTTTAACAAATTGTGATGAAGGTATATCCAAAAATGTAGGGGGGTCTAAGTATCCTATACTCTTAAATGTTTCTGGCTCATTTAAAGCCAAAATAAGCTCGTTTTTTAAAATTATTATATCTCTGCTTTTATTAGGGTCAGTGATATTAAGCGCAATATCTATTTTTTCATTGATACTAATATCAAATTCATTATGGATTCTAAAAGAAATTTCGCCATCAAATTTTATTTTCGTTGTGTAAAGTAATGCAAATGAGATGATTAACGTCACTAACCCAGTATAAAAATAATAGCGCTGATTTTTTACTATAAGATTGTATATATAGTTGAAATTTAAAAATACTGTTTTTGTCATTGACTGTAGTCCAAAAGTTAAATGTTTTTTACATTAAATTGATTGATAAAGATAGCTTTTATTCATTATTAATTAGGGTATTTGTAGGAATATTAAAGACAACGTTGCAATATTTTGTTGTGTTGGGATTATGGGATATAATGATTATCGTTTTATCGCCTTTCAATAAATTAATCTGATTAACAATTTCTTCTTCCGTATTTCTATCCAATGCGCTGGTTGCTTCGTCAAAAACTATTATTTCTCTATCGTAATAAAATGCCCTTGCTAAAGCTATTCTTTGTTTTTGACCCCCAGAAAGATTTATGCCTTTTTGGCCAACTAAAGTTTCAATTCCATTTTTCTGCTTTTCTATAAAAGAATTTAATTGCGCTTGATTTAAAGAATCTATTACTTTCTGATGATTAATGTCTTTATCGTTTAAACCTAGTGCAACATTATTTCTTATAGTATCATTAACTAGAAAAATTTCTTGCGGTAAATATGCAACCTTATTTGCTAAACTATAATTTTTGATTAAATTACCATTAAAGTATATCTCTCCACTTTCTGGTTTAAGCAAACCCAATATAACATCAACTAAGGTAGTTTTTCCTGACCCAGATGGCCCTGTTATTGCAATTGCATCACCAGCATTAATTTTCAAAGAAACATTATCTAGTATTCTAATTTCTGATTTTGGATATTTATAAGTAACTTTTTTGATTTCTAGCTCTTTAAATTTAGCATCTATATTGGAGATTTTTTTATCTGATATTAATTTCTGCTCTATAAATATTTCATCATAAAGTTTTAATATAGAATTTTGACCATAGCTAAAGGATGAAAAAAACCTTGAAATTTGATTAAACATAGGAGCTAGTCTAATTGATGCTGCTGCAAATAAGGTAAGAAGAGGTATTATATCTGAAATAATTCCACCTGTAATTATTGTATAACTTACTATACCTACCATCAAAATTACAATTGTGAGTTCTATCATTAGCTTTGGTATCGCCGCTATAATTGACTGCTTTATATCACTATTAGCTACCTTATCAGTACCTGAGATTATTTTATCCTCAAAATAGGAATACCTATTTAGAACATACAATTCTTTAAACCCATCAAAATATTCTTGAACGCCCTGGTAAATACTCTTATATCCCTTATTAAGATTTTCACCAAGTTTAGCAAAGTTATTGAGTAATAAAATTTTATATAAATAGACAACTAAAGTGAGTAGAAAAACTATACTTAGAAAAAAAGGTCCATTAAATGACAATAGAAGTAATACTATGAAAAAAGCAATAATCATATCGCCTATAAATAACAATAGACCATTTATTACTGCACCATAATTTTTTACGTACACACCTATTGAAGCTATGGAATCGGAACTATCTCTGTAAATATACTTTTCGTAGGATAATTTTTTATATGAATTTAAAAGTTTTTGCCTTAATAACTTTTGACGTGAATGAGTAAACTTAAAAACAATATTATAAATTAATACTGAAATTAATAATTTTAACACAAATAAAATTACTAATATAATACCCACTATATTTGCCAGTTGATTGAATGAAGTAATCTCGCTCAAAAAATGATATTTTGTAAAAATATATGAGTTAACTATTAAATCAGGATTTATTAATAGTGTTACATATATCGACAATAATCCTATTCCTATTAAGTCGAGTAATGAAGATGCTACAAAAGAAGTTATAATTACAATAAGCTCTTTTATTGATGCATCGGTGAGCTTATTCAGCTTATATAAGTAATTTTTGAGGTTTTTCATCAATAATAGTTAAATTTTTTAAAAATAAAAAGATATAAATATATCCTTATATATATATATTGTGACCTTAATTAATACAACGTTATTCGATTTTAAAATAATATTTAAAATCACTTAATATGAATAACTATAAGCTTTAAACATAATAAATAACAAAATTAATATGGTTCCTAAAATATTTATTCTCGATGTAGACGGGGTGATGACTGACGGTAAGTTTTATTATTCTGAAGAAGGAAAAATTCTCAAGGCATTTGGCGCCGATGATTCTGACGCTCTAAGCTTATTAAATAAATATATTAAAATTACTTTTATAACTGGTGACAAAAAAGGTTTTGCGATTTCAAAAAAAAGAATTGTAGATGATATGAATTATAAACTTAATTTAGTGAGCACTATTTCTAGAAAAGATTGGATTGAAAAAAACTTTAACCCAAAGGAAGTAATCTTTATGGGCGATGGTATATTTGATCATTATGCAATGCAAAATGTGGCTTATGCTATAGCTCCAAATAATGCAGATAAAAATACAAAATTAGCTGCTGATTATGTAACTAGTAATAGCGGTGGAAGTAGGGCTGTTGCTGAGGCATGCCTTCATATTCTTGAAAAATTTTTTGAACCCTATAATACTAAAAAAACGATCGATATTAAGAGCACATCCGGAGAGTGGACCCAATGAAAATTTTAAAAGATATCTTAGATAAAAAAAAATCAACTTTACTTGGTGTTGGTCCAATGAGCTTGAATTGTGTAAATGCAACAATAGAAATTGCAAACGAAAAAGATATTCCATTGATGATGATTGCCAGCAGAAGGCAAATTGACTGTGCATATTTTGGTGGGGGTTATGTAAACAATTGGTCAACAGAAGATTATTCTTCATATGTAAAAAAAAATGATATTAAATCTAATATCATCTTATCTAGGGATCATGGTGGACCATATCAAAATAATTCAGAATTAGAGAACAAGCTCCCTTTAGATCAAGCAATGGATTGTGCAAAAAAATCTTTTGAGATTGATATTATTAATGATTTTAAGATTATTCATATAGATCCGAGTATTGATCCTTCTGGTGAGTTAAATACTGAAGAAATTATTTCAAGACTTAAGGAATTATATATCTTTTGTATTGAGACTGCTAAAAAAAATAATAAAGAAATTATAATAGAAATTGGAACTGAAGAACAAAGTGGAGGCACTAATACCCTAGAGGAACTTGAATATTCTCTAGATAGCATAACTGAATTTTGTAATCAGAATAAATTGCAAAAGCCTTTTTTTGTAGTTGTTCAGACTGGCACTAAAGTAATGGAAACAAAAAATATTGGTATTTTTGAAGAAGTTTCTAAAAACTTTGAAGCAAGCCGAATTCCAAAATTAATCAAATTGTGTGATAAATATGGAATCTACATGAAGCAGCATAATACTGATTATTTGAATGACAACTTCTTGAGTAAACATCCATCGTTTGGCATACATGCAGCTAATGTTGCTCCTGAGTATGGTGTCGCAGAGACAAAAAAAATATTAGAAATTCTAGATCATAATAATTTAAAGGAAATAAGAGATAAATTTATAAATCTATGTTTACAATCAAAAAAATGGGTTAAGTGGGCAATAGATGCAGATAAGCTAGATGATTATCAAAAGACAATTATTTGTGGGCATTACTCCTTCTCTAACCCTGTCTTCACTCAATTGAAAAAAGATATGGCTAAAGAAATTCACTTAGATAGATCAGAGCTAGATTTAATACTTAAAGATTCAGTTAAGAAATCTATACTTAGATATGTAAAAGATTTTAATCTTGCTTAAAGGCAGGGTAATTTAAAAGTTTTTTTTAAAAAAATATTCTTTTTTTCTTAATTCTTTATTGTTAAATAGCGAATCCTTATTGGTCATAAATTTGAATAGAATCACTATCCATCTATATGCATGACTAAATAATTTTACATTTGAAACTTGGTCGTCCTCACTCCATGTAATGGGAAAATATAAAAAGTTTGCCTTACTACTGGTTATATAAAAAATTAGACTATAGTTAAAAGTAAGATCATCAGGAAAATTCAAATAGAATTGATTTTTTAAATATTCAACTTTAAACATATTTATCCCTGAGCCTAAATCATTTAACCATCTAAAAGTAACAATTGAAGCGACTAAATTTATGGCATAGTTAGCATAAATTCTAAATCTTGGATAATTTATTAATTTAGAGTTTTTTTTAAACCTAGAGCCTAATAAGCAATCATAATTTTCATAAATTCCATTTATAAATACTTGGTTTAAATCATTTATATCGCCTTGGTCATCACCATGAAGAATCGAAACATAATCATAGCCATTATCGATTGCATAATTAAATGCAGTTTTATGAGTACCACCTAAATTATAATTTTTGTTATTCTGAACTAATTTCACATGTGATAAGTTCAAATTCTCTATTTTATTTTTAGCTACTTTAACAGTGTTATCATTACTGCAGTTATCAATAATTAATACTTTTTCAAAGTTATTTAATAAATTTGATTTACTTAACTTTTCAATAACCCTAACAATTTGTTTTTCACAATTGTATGCTGGTATAAATAATAAATGTTTAAATGACATTAGAATATGTAAGTTAGCCTTTGTACGCAGTTATCTTTTTTATTTTATATTCATTGCTGAATTCTAATTTATCAAGTACTTTAATTTTTTCATTATTAGCAGTTATAATTATTTCTGCAAATATAATGTTATCAATTAAATACATATTACTAACTAATAAATCAAAGTTTCCTAAGGCACTAAAAATTTCAATATTTTTTTCAACTACATTTTTAAAGCCATCCACTTCCACTTCCCAGTCAGACAGTTTTATCTTTTGATCAAATAAACCTTTTAACCTTTCAATATCCTTGCACTTGAAATATTCAAAGTATTCTTTTGCTAAATTTCGTATTTTCATTTAAATAATAGACATGCTTATTAATCTCATAAAAAATTTACATTTTTTTATAAATATAGCAATTAGATTATATAATCTAGTTCCCGCTCCGCTATTTCACAATATTGAAAGAATCAAAGCTTTTAGAAGAGTTTTCTTTTACGTAAATTTTGAGCAAGTAGAAGGGGACTATCTCGAGTTTGGTGTTTATGAAGGTTCTTCAATGATATCAGCTTTCTATGCAAATAAAGCAACCACTAAAAAAGATAGCCTGATAATGTTAAAGAACGATTTACTAGAGAGAAAATTTATAGGATTTGATAGTTTTGAAGATGGTTTTAAATATTTTGATGCTAAAGATGAACATAGTAATTGGCAAGAAGGACACTTGAAGAGCAGTTATATTAAAACTAGAAAAAGGCTTAATAAGATATCTAAGACAAGATTTAAATTAGTTAAGGGCTTTGTCGAACAAACACTGCCAAAAATTATAGAAAATAATAATTTAGTTGATGATTACAAGCTAGAAAAAGCTGCTGTAATTCAAATAGATATGGATCTTTATAGTCCTGGACTAGCAGCTCTAAATTTTTGTAAGCACTTATTACAAGAAGGTACGGTAATAATTATAGACAATTACTATAATTTTAAAGCCAATTCGAAAAAAGGTGAAATAGGCGCAGTTAATGAATTTGTTATTTTAAACGGCGTTGATTTAGTTGACTTTGGGAATTACGGTCTAACTGGAAAAATATTTATAGTAAGTAAGATTTAACATCAATTTCTACCATAATCATCTTCAATTCTAACAACATCTTCTAGCTCTGGAGTTGATGATTCTAAGTATAAAGCGTCATTATCTCTTGCGGACATTCTATGAATGTCACCTGGTTTGAGAGTTATTGTTTCACCAGGTTTTAAAATAATAGTGTCTTTATCAGTTTCTATAAATAAGTCACCTTCAAGTACATAAATAGTTTCTATTTTTTTTTCATGGTATTGAAGACTACATCTCTTACCAGCTTTCATAAGAAGTTTTTTTAAACAATATTTATCATTTAGTTCTATTAACTCTTCATGGCCCCATGGTTTTTCAATTATATTATTTTTCATTTAGCACCTGACTTAACATATTTTTACCTAGATAGTATAAAAAAATAGAATAAGGCTGATGGTGCAAAGTTGCAATGTTTAAGTATATCAGTGCTGTTAATAGTTTCACTTTTTTTACAGATATATTATTTTTACTAAGAAAGTTAAGAAAAATATTCTCACATTCATATGATGTTTGTTTTCTATAAAGTTCATAGTCTACTATTTTCCCAGTATCTGATAAATTAATTTTAAACATATTATTTCTTATTGCCCCATGATCAACAATAATGCCATGGTATAATTTTGCTAAATCATAATACATATCGCCATATTCTAGAATTCCTCCAAAATCTTGTCTCCAATCTATAAATTGGTACTTATCTTTTTTTGTGTAAAGAATATTTTCAAAATGAAAATCTCCATGTATTCTTGTGGGAATCCCAGAGCTTAAGTCATCCCAGTCAATATTCGATATTAAGTTACTTAATGTATCTGTTTTACGATTATTAATTATTTCCTTGTCATCATTTATATAATGATTTTGATAAAAGCTACTTATTCTTTCTAAGGTTTTATCATAGTAAAACTTAAAACAAACATTCTTAAAATTTTCTTTATCTTTAGCTCCTAATTTTTTCTTAACCCAAAAATCTTTTTTACAGGATCTTAAAAAGTTATCAAAGTTTTTGTATAAATCTATTTTTTTAGAAAATAATTCTCCTTCAACATACTCATAAGCATAAAAATTTTTTTTGGTTGCAACAATTTTTGGAACAAAGCCTTTAAGTATCTTGGCTCTGTTTATTCTTTTTAAAGCTAAATCTGATTGAATAAAAAATTTAATAACCCTTTCATTATTAAAATAAATAAATTCATCTTCTTTTGGTAAATTATCAAAATCTGAAATTTCTTTTTGTGCTCTCTTTAGATCATCAATATCTCCTACATCGTACCAACTTTGAATTAGATGAAATAATACACTCTGTCTCTTTTTTATTTTATTAATAAAATAGTCTGACTCTCCTAATTCAATAGATATTTTTGACAGATAGTTTTTAAAATTTTTAAAGTTTTTAATATAGGCAATACCAACATAATTATATGTATTAGGAATTTTCCTTGTAGTTTTATCATATAATTTAACTACATTACTTTTAGATACTTTAACGGTTCTATATTTTAAAGCATCGATATTACGACCACTTAAAAAAATTGTATCTGATTTTATTGATTTAAAGTCAATTTTATCAAGAATAATACCATCATTACTGTGGAAAAAAAAATCTTCTGTAATATATTTCTTACATTGTTTTAGAGTATGGCCTAGTCCTGAGCCCTTGCCATCATAAGGTTCAACATTAACATAAATAAATTTTCTGTTTGGATATGCAATGCCTAGGTAATCTTTTATGTAGCTCCCTTTATAACCTAGAGCAATTATAAATTTGTAAGTTAATGGATACCCATCAATAATATATGATATAGCGGGTCTTGTTCCAACCGGAATAAGCGCTTTATTAATGTTACTAGTCAAGGTACCTAATCTACTACCTATACCAGCTGTTGGTATTACTACTTGTGTCATAACTTTTAACTATAATTTAACTATGTTTATATAATACTTGAGATTAATTAATATAATTATATTGTAATTTTTTATGTCTAAAACAAAATATATTGTAAGTAGTATTTTACTAATTATATTATTACTGACATTATATTTTATAAATATTAACTATAACTTATTTATACAAAATATTTTTCAATATGATGGGAGTATTAGACTTTTCATTGATAATAACTTATTTTTTTCTACTTTATTTACTCTAAGTGTAACACTTATCTGTATAATATTATTTTTACCTATTACTCCAGTAGTTATTATTGCTAGTTTCTATTTGGGCTCTATTTATGGATTTAGTGTTATGTATTTAGGAGAAGTTGTAGGTTCCAGCATTTTATACTTTTTCAGTGGGTCTATAATTAAAAAAAAAGAATTAATTGCTAAAATTAAAAGTGATAAATTTAAAAAAGTTATAAATAACATAGAAAATAATAGTTTTTATTATCTAATAATCATCAGAATTATTGGTGGCATACCATTTTCATTACAAAGTGTTCTAGCTTCTATATCAGGAATGAAATATTTCTCATTTCTAGTGGCTACATTAATAGGAGTAATTCCATGGTTATATATTTATATAAATGTTGGAGCATCAATTAAAAATATTGTTAGTATAAATGATTTTAATCTAAAAGATGTAATCGATACTAATATAGTAATAGCAATTACGCTAATAATAATGATTTTTTTATTGTCAGTTATTATAAAGCAGATTAAGGAGTATCTAAGATAATAACTATTAGATTTGAATTGTTAATTAATTTTAAAATTAATTACTTGTAACTGAACTTGGAATATTAACTATCCTATCAAATAAAAATTCTGTATTTTCTAAATTTTCAAAATAATAATTTTTATTTATTGGAAGTAAGTCTTTTTGTGTTCATGCTGATCTGGCAAGGATATTATTTTCATGTGCAACATCCAATATAAAATCTCTTTTTTAATTACTAGTTGCAATAGGAAAATATTACTATATTTGGAAGAGTATATATAAATGACCGTATCAAGAGTTCGAACCCCACCCCCTTTTTTTTATTTTTTCCATTTCAATATTTTAACACTAATTTTTATTGACATAATTTAATAAAAAATATTTAGTAATTATATGATCCGGAATAATATTTATTTTAATAAAATATTAAACAATGAATGAAAATATAAATACATTTGAAAGAAATATTATTTTAACACTTTTATTTTTTTTTATTTGTTTTTATTTGTTTTTCTTAGATGTAAGTTATAATTTATGAGCTCAATATAGTTAAATGAATTATTTTTTTAATTTAAGTAGTGAACTTTTCTCTTCTGAAATTCAAATACCAACTTTTCAAAATAATGGTACTACTTCAAAATCAATAAATTTATATAAATGTTGGCCGAAAAATGATTTCTGGATAGTAGAAAAAATAGAAAAAATAGAAGAAGAAAGTGAATTTTATCACATAAGTTGTAACAAAAATACCAATAGTGAAATTTATTTTTTAGCACATCCGGAGGAATTATCTAATTATGATAACTTAAAACTTAAAAATTTTAATAATTTTACTGATACATCCCCTAGTTATCGAGGAAATTTAAAAATATTTATGAATGTAAATACTGGTTTCTCATCTTATCAATCTGAATACCCATATTCTATGGCTTCTAAAAAAGGCACTATCTTAAGTTCTGTATGCTCTTTAGGAAATAAGAATGCAGAAAAGAATTTTATATTCATAAAAAATATATATGAGAAACCAATAATAGAATATTTTGATGCTTATTTAGTAAATATAAAAACACAACATGTAGAAGAAAAATTTCAAATTAAAACGAATTATACAAACTGTATAGAGCTTGATCAGAAACTGATTAAACCAGAAATATTTTTAGTCACCAAAGACTATCTTGGAATACCAATATATGCTTCATTAAAAGATCAACATCTTTCATTTGAACATACTCATCCACCACATGAGTCTATATTAAGTGAAAATAAATTTACAAAAGTAGCTGAATTAAAGAAAGAGATTAATGAAATCATTAATTAAAAATATTGCCTTATTTAGCAGTATAATTACACTCAGAAATCTACTTAAAATTAGGCCCGTTCCTATATCTATAAGAACACTTGAAACATCTTCTATAAGTGATGCTTTTGCATGGAGAACTGATAATAATTTTACGACAAAATTTAAATATTCGGATATTTTGAATATTTTCTATAAAATTAAAGATTCATGGGTAGAAATTCATTTTTTTTCAAAAGAAAATAAATTAATTAAAAAAAAGAGATACTATAATTTAGATCTTTCAAATGAAATTGAAATAAATTCAGATTATTTAGATGGGATAGAAAACTATGGTGTGTTTTATATTCATCATTACTCTGAAGAAAATATTGAAGAAGATGTTTTAATTTCAAATCGTTGTTATATTGGGTATTCACATAATAATAATCTATTTTCTTTTGTTCACGGTAATACATTGGCAAAATCAACAAAAATTTCTTATGATGGAAAAATAAAGAGTAATCTTGTAAAAACATCCTTATTTAAAAATAATCATTACAGAATTCAAAAATATTTTGGAGGTTTTGATAAAAATGAATTGTTTTTTTCTAATCCAACAACAAAAATTATTAAATTTTCAATAGATAATAATCACTATATGTTAAATGCGGGTTGCTCTAAGTTGATAGATATATCGAATAAAAAGATTATAACAATAATATCTAATTGTTTATTTTTGAGACCAACAGTTTTTAGTTACAAAAATAATTACTTGGACGTTCATCATAGTTAAAATATGGTAAAAAAACTCAGTCTATTTTTTTATAAAACACTTTATTATTTTGATAAGATATTTTTTCTTATAACAAAAAGAAAAATATTAATCTATTTTAATGAATTTTTAGAAATTAATTCTTATAGAGAGTTAATAATTTTAAATAAAAAAATTAATTTTTTTGTTCCTAATCAACTTGTAGATTTTAGAGTAGATACCTATTTTTCAAAAGAACCAGAAACAATTGAATGGATTAATGAGTTTAATACCTCTGAAGAAATAATTTTTTGGGATATTGGAGCTAACATTGGGCTATATTCAATTTATAATGCAATAAAGCATAAGAATTCTAAGACAATTTCATTTGAACCTTCAACTTCAAATTTAAGAGTTTTAAGTAGAAATATTTCAATCAATAAATTTGAAAAAAATATTAAAATTTTTCCAATTCCACTAACAAATAAAGAAAATAAATTTCTTACTATGCAAGAAGGTCAATTTATAGAAGGAGGCGCCCTGAATTCATTTGGCGAAAACTTAAATTTTGAAGGCGAAAGTTTTCAAGCTGAAATGAATTATACTTTATTTGGTACAAGTATCAATTATTTGCTCGATAATAAAATATTAGAGATACCTGATTATATCAAGATTGATGTAGATGGAATAGAGCACTTAATATTAGACGGTGCTGCCAAATATCTAAGCAACAAAAAGATAAAAAGTTTATCTATTGAAATAAATGAAAATTTTACTGAACAATATAATAAAGTGTTGCAAATAATGAATAAACATAATTTTAAAATTTTACATAAAAAACATAATGAAGAAATGTTTAAAGCCACTAAATTTAATAAATCATTTAATTATGTTTTTATTAGATAATGAAATAAATCAAAATAATATTTAAATAAACTTTACTTATAAAAGCTAAGAGTACTCAAATATATTAGCTATAGAATCATTTTCCTGGATTAGAAAGCTTGTATGTGTGAGAATGTATCCAAGGTTTAAAACTATTTCTTTTCTGCAAATACTAAAGAATAAATTTTCTTTTGATTTTTGAAATATTAACTATTCTATCAAATAAAAATTTGAGTATTTTCTAGTTTTTTTAAAATAAAGATTCTTATTAAATTTTGTCGTTAAAGCTACTTGGTAAATTAATAATTCGATCATACGCCCAATCAGTATTTATTAGTTGAGTTTTGTGTGAATCTCTAAACATATCTAGTTTATGCATAGGCTTCCATGCTGGCCTTGTCATTATTCCCAGATTATTTGTTTGCTTTAAAATTTCGTCTCTTTCGTTTAAGTCTTTAGCAATCATTGTATTTAGCCAAAAATTAGCTGAAGATGCTTTTGACTCATCTATAAATTTAATATTGTTGTCTTTGCCCCAATTTTTGTACTCAATTGCTATCTTTCTTTTATTTTTCAGAATTTTTGGCAATTTTTTTATCTGAGAGATACCCAATGCGGCATTAATATTAGGCATTCTATAGTTATAACCAACTTCATCATGAATGAATTCCCATGGGTGATCAATTTTTGCAGTTGTTGTTAAGTGCTTTGCTCTTTTAGCTAGGTTTTTATCATTTGTGATTATCATACCTCCCGCACCAGAAGTTATAATTTTATTTCCATTAAAGCTTAGCGTGCCAATCTTACCTAATGTTCCTGTACTTTTATTTCTATATAAACTTCCAAATGACTCAGCCGCATCTTCAATTATAGGTAAATTATAATTAGCACAGACTTCATTTAATTTATCCATCTCTACTGGAAATCCATATGTATGCATTGGCACACAAGCTACTATTTCTTTATTTGAAATCTTATTCCAACATTTTTGATCATCTCTAACTTCACAACTTGATTCAAGAAATTTAAGTAATGAATTTGGTGATAAACCCAGTGTGTCTTTATCAATATCAATAAATACAGGGTCAGCGTTACAATATCTTATCGCATTACAAGTAGCTACAAAGGTTAATGATTGAGTTATTATTTCTGTATTTCTAGATGCACCTAATAATAATAAAGAAATATGTAGCGCAGACGTACCACTATTAGTTGAAATAGCGTAATTACAAGACAAATAATTTTTTATTTGATCTTCAAATTCACTCACATATTCTCCAGCAGTTGAAACAAAACCTGATTCTATAGTTTTTATTAAATACTCTTTATCTGTTTCGTCTAGTATAGGTGCATGAAGAGGAATAAAAGAACTTGTTCCATAAATTTGTCGTATGAAGTTAATTAATTTTTCAATCATAATAATTTTTATTTGTACAAAATCACATAAATAATATCATTTAGAATCGATATTATAAGTTAGCTACTATGTGGTATATTATAATAAATCTGATCTTCTGGATTAATAAATTTATTATTTAAAATTGCCTCCTTTATTTCTAATATCCCATCTTTGACTGTATATTTAGATATAAATCCTAAATCATCTTTAATTTTACTAAAATCAACACGGTAATCTCTAGGATCCTCAAATTTAGAAACATACTTTATGGATATATTGGGCAAAACTTTTTCTATTTCTGTAATAATCATTTTTTTTGTATAATTTTCACTAGTGTTTCCAACATTGAATACTTCATATGCTATTTTATCTTTATCTGAATTTAATACACAACTATAGGCATTTGCAAAATCATTGACATGACAATAAGGTCTCCAAAATTGCTCTCCATAAATTTCTAAAGGTTTACTGAGACTAAGTTCTTTAACAAACTCATTGACTGTAAGATCAAATCGCATTCTAGGCGAAAGACCATATACTGTAGAAAACCTAAGACATGTGGGTGAAAATTGCTCTGATTTATCTATTTCATTTAAAATGTAATCTTCTACTTTTACCTTAAGTTCAGCATAGAGTGAAACTGGAGATAATGAAGAATCTTCATTAACATAGTCTTCAGAGTTATTCATTTTACCGTAGTTACTACAGGTTGAAGCAAAAATAAATCTGGGAATTTTTATTGCTCTACACTCATCAATTAACCATTTAGAACTATCCCAATTAGTTTTTATTGCTAGCTCATCGTAAAGTTTGCAGGCAGGATCACCTACAATAGACGCTAGATGAAGCACTGCATCAAATTTTTTTGATTTAAGTAAAAGGCGCATTTGCACCCAATCATTTATATCTAAATTTACAAAATGAAAATTCTTATATTTCAATAATTCTATTATGCTATCTTTATTAAACATTAGGTTATCTAAGCAAGTAATCCTATAACCTAATTCTACTAAGTTCTTACACAGCACTGAGCCTATATAGCCAGCACCTCCTGTTATCAAAATTTCTTTCATAAAGCATGTTTATTTTATTACATACTCTTATTTCATATTTTTAAATTAAATTGAATTAAAAAAATAAAAATAAATAATTGATTAATTTGAGTAAAAATTTTGGTATACATTGAACCTCTATATGAGACATTTATTGTGAAAAAAATAATTATTAAGACAGGTAAGTTAAATAGATTTAATGAAATAGAGTTTAGTTATCTTAGAAAAAAACATTTATTAAAGGTTTTTCAATTTCAATATATCCTCCATTTAAAGCATTAATATTCACATTTTCATTGATACTTATCTTACTACCAATTTTAATTGAACTATTTTTAAATGCAATTAAACTACTAAAATCTCATTATAGAAAAATTATTTCCAAGGGATATGTGCTTAGGGAAAGTCACTTTAATTCCAATTTCTGAAGAAAAATCACTGCCTAGCTTTTGAAACAACCTTTTGAAGATAAATCTTCTTATAAATAATCCAACATAGCCTAGCATATAAGTTAACAGAAAAAGGAAATGAGTTCCAGCTTCAGTTTTAATTAACTTAATTAATTTCAGCATTTATGTAGCCTTCATATTTTTAACTATTATTATTAATAATATCTTTAAACACTTACATTATGGAAAATCTATAGATTAATAATCTATCTACTTGGTTGCGGGGGTAGGATTTGAACCTACGACCTTCAGGTTATGAGCCTGACGAGCTACCAGACTGCTCCACCCCGCGACACTGTTATAGTCTTAAATATTGACTATTAGTTAATTCCTTCAAATTGCCCTGACACTACCCTGACACTAATCAACCTCTGGTAAGGCATATATAGTGTTTCATAGCAAACGCTCATAATGTTTGCTTCAGCTAAGTTTGGCGCTTATATGAAGTTATTTGGAGCATAAACCTAATGAGAGAAGAGGTCAAGTATAGGATCATCCGTACCCAATTTATATGTTGAGCTAGCTTGGTTATTCTACAAATACTGCACAGGCACTATGGCTTTGGTGAGAATATCGTTTAAGTGTTAGATTGTTTACTCCTAATACCACAATAAATTCTTATATTTTTTTTCTAATTGGACTAAGCGAATATCTATCAGCTTTATTGTTAAAAATTTTAAAAAAATATAAACTATGACTATATAAAGTTTTAATTTAAGAAATATGTTATTACTAAAGTAAGTATCTTAAAAGATAAGTCCTTTAATTTTATTTAAACCATTAAAGATAAAAGATTAAATGAAAATAATTAATATAACAACATATACATCATCTTCTAAAAAAAATAATAATAAGACATACTATTGGAATGGGTTTAATAAATTAGGATACTCAATAAATGAATATATTGGGTCTCATAAATATGAAATTAGAGATGCTTACTTATCATTTATAGAAAATATTGAAACTAAAAGATCTGAAAAGCTTAGTATTAAAAATATATTTTATAATAATGAATTTCATAATTTTTGGCACATGTCATCTATCTATGAAAAGTCTGACAATAAATCAAAATCTATCAGTGATTGTATTAAATTAATTGCATTTGAGAGAATTATTAATTTTGAAAAACCAGATTTTATAAGAATTTATTCGGACAATATAAGTGTTGCAAAATCAATTAAAGAATTATGCATTAAAAAAAATATAAGATTTAAAATAAATTATAAATTAACAAATTTTTTTAATATTAAGATTTCTTCATTAATACCTAATTTATTTAAAATTGTATTATTTATTTTAAAATATTTTATTTCTTGCTTTAACCTTAATAAGAAGTCAAATTTTATTCCCTTTAAAAATGGTGTATCAATCTTTTCATATTTTTTAAATTTTAAAGTTATTAAAAATGATAATTATAAATTATTTATTTCAGATTTTTGGAGCAATATGCCAAATTTACTTCTCAAAAATAATAAAAAAGTAAGTTGGCTACACTTAGGCGTCGATAATAAGGCTAAAAATAATTTTAATTCGTTAATTAATAACAATAAAGAAATTAATAATGACAAGTCACAGCATTTATTAATTGATAATTATATATCATTTAATATTTTTTTTAGATCGCTTTATACTTTTATAGTTATATCCACAAAGACTATATTAATGTTAAATATTAAAGATTTATTTAACATGGATAAATCAGATATAAATTTTTTTTTCTTACTTAAAAAAGACTGGATAAGATCAACTAGAGGATCCAATCTATTTTTTTCTATTATAATTTCAAAAATATTTGATGAAATTTTATCAAAATTGCCTCATCAAAAAATTGGCTTATATCTAAAAGAAAATCAGGCATGGGAAATGGCACTTTTAGGATCCTGGAGAAAATATAATCATGGTAAAATAATTGGGATTGATAATACATCTGGATACTTACGTTATTGGGATATGAGATTTTATAAATCTAAGAAATTTTTTAATAACCGTAAAAATAATTTAATTGACTGTGATTTAACTGGAGTTAATGGAATCAAATCAAGAGACCTATTAATCGCTAGCGGTTACCCAAAGGAAAGAATTGTCGAAATAGAAGCCCTCAGATACAATCATTTAACAGAATATATTGATGATAAAAGTAACGTATCTAAAAATAATAAATTTTTGTTAGTGGGTGATTATGAATACGATACTACAAATAAACTAATTTTTGACTTTAGTAAAATAATTAGTTCTATTCCAGATATTTCAAAAATAAGCTTTAGGCCACATCCAGGAAATCTTAAAACAAATAAAATATTATCTTCATTATCAAACTGTAATATTAATATTTCAAAACAAACACTAATTTTAGATATTATTGAGCATGATAATATTATCATTGCCGGTTCAAGTTCTGTTAGCCTTGAGACATATCTCATGCATAAAAAAACTATAGTTTATCTTGATATCAAAAACTTAAATACAAGTCCTGCTAATGCTATAGAAGGAATTAATTTTTGTTCTAATCAAAAAGATTTATTAAATGCCATCATTAAAGGTACCTCAATTTCAATTAACAAAAATGATATATTTTGGATTGATAATAATTTAACCAAGTGGAAAATATTACTAAAAAGACTTTTATCTAATAAAAACTTAGATGAAATATAGGCAAGAGATTAATGATTATATTATTATAGTGCAGACTGAAGGTTTTTTTAAATTTGATCTAATTTAATAATTAAACTATAAGTAAAATCTCTTAATTAAATCATACTTCAGCAGCATATGTATAAAATTTTTTTTAATACGTTAATTCAGTTAATAGCAATTTTTTTGACTATTAAATATTTTATATTTGATAATATCAGTGAAGAGAAACTTTCTCTAATTTTATCTCCCTATGTAGTATTACTATTTCTATTTCTTGTATTGCTAAAATTTTTAATATCTTACCTATTCTATCAAATATTAAATACTATTTCAGGTAAAGATATTCCATTTTTCAACACATCAGAAATTTTTTTATTTGGAGGAGTTATCAATCAACTTATTCCCGGTTTAGGTTATGTTTTTAAATATTACAAGCTTAGGAGTAATGCTGGAATAACTATATCTAGTTTTACTGTAAGCCAGGGCATCTGGTCACTCAAATCATTTTCTGCATATATTTTTTTGGCATTACTCTGTGGCTTTATATATATACATAGCTTTGATTTTTTATATTCATTTTTACTATTATTTTTATTCATTACATTGGCGTTAACCTTTTTTTATTCAAGAAAATATTTATTAAAATTTATTAAGGAAAAAAGTTTAATGATTAATAGATTAAATAATTTATTAAATGAACTTAAAAAAATAAAAGAAATCATTAAATACAACTTTAAAAAATTTATATTTATTTTTCTAGGATTCATAATACTATCCTTACTAGAGTGTATTGCTTTTTATATAGGTTTAATAATATTTGGAGCAGATATGTCATTCATGACATCTAATTACATATATATTTTATCTTCTTTATCTTCAGTAATAATATTAATAAATTATTTGGGATTCTTTGAGTTGATACTGCTTGCAGCAGCCTCAATTATAGCCCCTAATTTTAATGATATGTTAATATTTGGTATAAGCTATAGAATAATCAATACTTCAGCTTTAATTTTTACAGCAGTATCTAGTTCAATTCTAGTTTTTATCTTAAAAAAAAGAGCTAATTTAAAAAATTAAAAATAATATATTTACTATGAATAATTCAGATTATATCGTTTGCAATAGTTGTATCATGGATACAACTTCGCCTGATATAAAATTTAATGCAGATGGTATCTGCAATTACTGTATTAAGTATAAAAAAGATATTGGAGACAATATTGATTATAATATAAAAAATATTGAGCTAAAAAAAATTATTAACAAAATCAAGTGCAATACTTTAAAGAATAATAATAAGTACGACTGCATGATTGGAGTTAGTGGAGGATTAGACAGTAGTTATCTTGTTTATTATGTTGTTAGAATTTTAAAAATTAAACCTCTTTTATTTCATGTTGATGCTGGTTGGAACTCAAGTATCTCAGCTAATAATATTGAAAAACTTATTGACGGTTTAGATTTAGACCTTGTAACAAAAGTAATAAATTGGAATGAAATGAGAGACCTTCATCTTGCATATTTTAAATCTGGGGTTCCAAGTTTAGACACTATACAGGATCATGCTTATTTTGGAGCTATATATAAATATGCCGAAGAGAATAATATAAAATATATATTTACAGGTGCAAATTATGCAACAGAGTTTATTCGTGCACCTTTAGACTGGGCTTATCATGCATCTGATACTAGGCAAATCAAAGATATTCATAAGAGATTTGGAACAATAAAAATTACCTCATTTCCACTTTATGACATTTTTAGATCTAAGTTTTATTTAAAAATAATAAAGGGCTTGAAAGTTTATTACCCTCTAAATTTCATAAAGTATGACAAAAAGCAGTCAATTGATATTTTAAAAAATAATTTTAATTGGCAGGAGTATCCTAATAAACATCATGAATCAAAATTTACAGCTTTTTTTGAAAATTACTGGTCATTTAGAAGATTTGGTCACGATAGAAGAAAGCTTATTTTTTCAGGCATGATATTATCAGGGCAAATGAGTCGCAAAGAAGCCATTAAAAAATTAAAAACAGAACCAATTAATGAAATTGAGTTAAAAAAGGAAATAAACTATATTTGTGATAAATTAAATATTTCTAACTCAGAACTTTCAACGTACTTTAAATTAGATAAAAAAAGCTTTCGTGACTATAAATCTAATTATGTCTTAATAAAGTTTTTTACTAAGATATTAAATATATTAAACATTGAAAAACGAATATTTTAAATGATAGGTATTATCTCATATGGTCTTGGCAATACAATGGCTATTAGAAATGTATTGAATGATATTGGTGATAATGCTGAGTTAATTATTGATCCTAATCAAATAGATACAAAGATAGATAAATTAATTTTGCCTGGTGTAGGATCATTCGACTCCGCAATGCAACTTCTTAAGGAAAAAAATTTTATAGAACCGATTAAAATGTTTGTAAAAAATAAAAATAATTTCCTACTAGGTATATGTGTAGGAATGCAAATATTAGCAAATAGTAGCGAAGAAGGTAAAAAAAAAGGATTAAGCCTAATACCTGGTAAAATTAAAAAATTTAAAAATGCTAAGATACTTCCCCATGTTGGTTGGAATAAAGTTACTAAGTTAAGAGAAGTTGAATTATTGAAAGATATAAAAGAAAATTCTAAATTTTATTTTCTTCATTCTTATTATTATGAAGTAGAAGCAAAAAACCATATTGCTGCCAGCTCTTCATATTTTACTGATTTTACCAGCATTGTAATAAATAAAAATATTTTTGGAGTCCAGTTTCATCCAGAAAAAAGCCATCAATCTGGTAGAACACTATTGAAAAATTTTGCTAGAATAAATGGAAATTAAAAGAATAATTCCTATTTTAACGATCTTAAATGATGATCTAGTTAAAACAAAATTCTTTAATCAAACAAATTTGACCTATATTGGTGATATTTTAAATGCAGTTAGGATATTCAATGATAAAAATGCTGAAGAAATAATAATTAACGATATTGGTGCGACTGTAAATAATAAAAAACCAAATTTCAGTTTAATAAAAAAAATATCTAGCATATCAAGAATGCCAATTTCATACGGTGGTGGCATTAAATCTTTAGAAGATGCAAAAAAAATTCTTTCATATGGTATAGAGAAAATTTCAATTAGTTCAGCTCTTTTTGAAAATGATAATATTTTAGAAGAATTTGTGTCTGAAATAGGCTCACAGAGTGTTTCTGTAACAATTGATTTAAAAATGATTAATGATGATTATTTTATTTTTACAAATAATGGAAAAACACACAAAAAGATAATACTTAATGAATTTATAAAAAAAATATCTAAATTTGCAGGTGAGCTAGTGATAAATAGCATAGATAACGATGGTACTATGAATGGGCCTGATGAGAGGATGATTTCAAATATTTATAAAGAATTAAAAATCCCATTGGTTGTAACAGGTGGTTTTGGAAAAATTGATGACATCATAAATATATGTAATAAATATGATATAATTGGAGTAGCTTGCGGAAGTTTATTTGTGTATAAGGGAAATAATAATGCTGTACTAATAAATTATCCAATTGATGAAATAAGAAGAAAATTAGATATATAAATAATTTGATATAGTTTTATGAGTAAGTGGAACATTTTTAATGGTACGGATGATGAATGGGATCATAATATGATTCTGCAAAATGCTCATTATAGGCAATCTACTATATGGAGTAATCTTAAAAATAAAAAAAACTGGGAAATTATAAGGCTTGTTAATGACAGAAAAAATAAAACATCTGTTCAAGTTATTTATAAAAGATATTATTTTATAACTTTTTTCTTTATTGCGGGAGGCGCAATTGGATCAATAGAGAACTTAAATAAATCGTTTATTAAATTTTTAACAAGTTATACAGAATCTAAAATACATTACATACGACTAGATGATGGGAGTTATGAGGAAAAAAATTTAGAATACTTAGAGAATTCAACTTTATGGAATCGTCCAATATTTAGAATGAATGAGTCTAAATGTGCTTTTTATAATTTATCTCACATTGTAAATAAAAAAACTATTTTTGCAGAAGCGTCAGGGGATTTTAAATCTAGTTTAAAAAATTGTGATAAAAAAAATCTTAAATATGTATACACCCATACTCCTAGTTCAGAGGATTTATCAGAAATAAGTATAAGTATGTATAGGAAAAAAAAATTAAAAATGATGGAATTTGATGATTTTGAAAATTTTAAACAAACTTTAGGCAATAATATGCATTATGTAGTTGCCTATGATCAGGATAATAATCCTTTGGCTTATAGAGCTGTGCTGATTTTTAATGATAAGGCATGGGATATTGCAGCGGCAACTAGCCTTAAAGGGAGAAAAACTTTTGCAGGATTTGGTGTATTTAGAGAGATAATGTATATATTAATTAATAGGTCAATTAAGGAATTCAATTTAGGTGCCCTAACTTCAAAGTCTGGTGGTGTCAATTCTTTTAAAATAGGAACTGGGGCAAAAGAAAGATTCTACGTTGGAGAGTTTGAAAATTCTAATTTACTTTTTTTAAAAAGTATTGTAAACTTATTAATATCAATTTCATTGTCAAAAAGTTTTATTACTTTTAATTTTCTTAGAAGATTATATTTTTGATTTATAATAAATGTTAAAAAATATTCCACAACCAGAAGAAATATTAGTTGCAGTCAAAAAAAATGATTTTGTGATTTACAATGATGCGTTTGATATGAAGGTATTAGATGAAATGAAATCTTTTTGGATAAAGTTTTTCAATGAAAAAAATAGAAATAATTTTAAAAGTACTGATCTTTATGGCTCAACGAGAAGCATTGGAGACGATAATTATAACTCTTTTCGCAAAGATAAAGATGTTAGTATGTATCGTAGAAGTGAGTTTCCTTGGAATAAATCAGAGAACAAACTTACTCAAAAACTGATATCTGAATTAAATCAAACCAGAAATCTTGCATTAGGTTTAAATAAAAATCATGGAATGGTATTTGATGCAGACCTTGAAGTTTCTTTTTCGCAAGTAAATTGCTACCCAAGTAATGAAGGAGAAATGTTTCCTCACAAAGATACAAAAAAGCACGGCATATTGCTAAGTTGTATGTTCAATATAACGTCAAAAAAAGTTGATTTTGATGAGGGTGGTTTATATTTAATTATAGATAACAAGAAAATCGATATAGACGCATTAATGAGCCCATGTTCAGTAATATTCTATAATGGAAACTTAGTTCATGGTGTTGATAAAATATATTCAAAATCTAATGTAGGAAGAATTGCTGGCTACCCAATGAAGCAATTTTTCTTAGCCAAGAGTCGCACACCAAACTATATTAAAAAAATTATAAGAATCGATAATGCGATTAGAAGAAGATTAAATCTTGGCTCTGCAGTTAAACAAGGTAATTCAGCTATTAAAAAATAATCAAAATTTATATTCTATTTAAAACTTTTAGCCACAAAGTTGATAAATGTTCTCTTAGCCCAATTTGAAAGAGGTTTATATTTCTATGTATTTGCAAGCTAAAATATTTTGGGTTACTTTTTGAAGTTTTAAAATCAACTGGAAATGGAATGAAATTAATGCCTTGTTTTTCAGATATTTTTATTACCCTTTGCATATGAAAAGCAGAAGTAATAAGAATCCAATTACTAGACTCTCTTAACTTATATTTTTTATCAAGATTAATTATGCTTTCATAAGTATTTCGAGATGAATTTTCATATTCAACGATGCTTTTATCTTTTATAATTTTTCTAAAAAATTTAGAAACTGTCTCGTTATGAGCTTTTTTCTGAAAATGGCTTCCTGTACTTCCTGAAAATATTATTCTTATACTTGGAAATCTATTATGTAATATTATTGTTTCAATTAATCTATTATTTGACCCAGATAGATAAAATTGCTGGTACTCATTTGACATATTCTCATCTATGCCTCCCGAAAGAACAATAATTCCACTTATGTTATTGTCAGTTAAATCAGGAATAGATGAACTTTTTTCCAAATTTGAAATTAAAATTGTTCCTAATGGTGAGAAAGCTATAATTGAAATAATAATAATAATGATAATAATAATAAACTTTATTAGATTGCTGTGATAAAAAATATATAATAATACAAAAATAATTAAAAAAAGTAGTAGAATATTAAAAATATTAAATACTAATAAACTAAATAATGTTGAGATAAAATAAGTCATAATTTATAATAAAATTATTCAAATTTAAATAAAAAATCTATAGTCAATCATTATCATATTGATTTACTGAGATGAACACCTTAATATTTATAAATATTGATATCAATTACCGCTAGACATAAATAATAGATTTAATATTAAAATTGAATATACGTGTAGTCAATTAGGTTTTATTTGTTTTATTATAATATTAATTTAAAAGAAAAATAATAATGTCATTATATAAAATTAAATCTTATATTTCATCATCTTCTGTTAAGGATAATATTCTATATATATTAACAATAACAATTTTATTTCAGTTCTTAAAAGATACTTATATTCTTTATTATTTTGCACTAATCTTAATATTTAGCTTGGTTGCTATAACTTTTATCTTTGAAAAAAATTATAGTAAATATTTGAACTTTGATCATGTATCAATAAGTTTTTATATTTACCTATTTGCAATGTTTCTTACCACAATAATATCTATAGTTTATATGGATAGATGGGGAATGGACAGTTCTGAATTACTTATAGCTTTAGGTAAATTTTATATCTGTCCAATAATGTGTGCTTCCTTCATTCTCCTTGCAGATAAAGAAAAATACTTTAAAAATATTTTATATATTTATGCTCTGTTTATTATTCTTGCATCACTTTCAATTTATATACAAGAAATTTTTGGGCATATTTCATTTTTTGGTGAAACTTTTTATCATATACCAAGATATGGAAAGTTAGGCTACTCATCAATTACTGGATCTGTAAACAGTTATGGTATTTGTTTTTTTGTAGCTATATTTATTATTTATTTTTTAACAGAACTAAATGTTTTTTTAAAGGCTATAATAATTTCAATTATTATTTTTGCGGCTTTGTTAGTAACATCAAAATCTGGATTTGTTAACATTGGACTTACACTTTTAATTTTATTTATATATTCATTTATAAAAAAAGAATGGTCTATATTTCTTTTATGCTTAATAATTTTATTTTTAGGAATTATTTTTGTTGACTCTCTATACATTGCATTTACATATTTATTTGCAAATACTTTTGGTATTGAGATTGTGCCTAATACAAAGGGTATTGATTTATCGACAGATGATATTGATGGTAGAATTTATTGGTCATTATGGGAACTAGCCTACGAAAGATTAAGCCTACGTTTTTTTCCAACTAATTTAGTGTCAATTGATTATTTTATAGGATTAGGTGTCTATGGTGGTGGTGGTGCTTTTGGGACAAATGCAATTAGTTCACACAATTCATATGTTGATACCTATATAATAGGAGGAATTGCACTAGTACTTTCACAGTTATTTTTAATGTTATGTGTTCAAATTAATTTATTAAAAGAAATTTTATATAAAAATAACAATATATCATTAATATTATTTCTTTCTAACGCTTTAATTTTATTTAATTTACTTTTTTTTAATGGTGGAATTTATCAGCCAGTCATTTCATTTGCATTTTGGTTGTCTGTAGCATACCTAATCTTAAAAAAGATTAATTATTCTCAAAACTAAATAATAATAAGAATGATATTATTTTTTTTCTCTAATTACTATGAACTATTAAGTACTATTAATAGAGGTAAAAGTTACGATGTAAAAAAGTTCACTTGGCTTAACTTAAAACAGCTTGAAAGCTTTCTTTTATGATATTTATATCTTCAACATATTCTGCATGAGCTTTGCCAAGTTTTTTACAGATTATAAATCTATTACCTTTAAATGTTTTTTTCTTATCCTTATCTAACCTCAAAATTAAATCATTTATTTTAGGCATAACCAAGTTATTGCATTCACTCAATTTTATAGGCAAATTGAACTCTTTTAAAATATCTTTGTGCTGCCTAAAAATATAATTATTATCATATTTTTTTTCTGACAGTTGTGCTGCACACATCATACCAAGTGATACTGCTTCGCCATGTCTTAACTTTTTTTCATTTATTCCATAAGTTGACTCAAATGCCTGTCCAAAGGTATGCCCATAATTAAGTAATAACCTTGTTGATTTCTCTTTTTCATCTGAAATTGTATGAAATAATTTAATACTTATTGATTTATAGATCACTTCATAAATAGATTCTAAATTCTTAGCTAAAATTTTTTTTGAATTGTTAAGCATAAACTCATAAAAAAATTTATCATATATAAAAGACTTCTTAATACTCTCAGCTATACCTGCTGAAAAATCTCGATCTGGAAGGCTGATTAGAAATCTCAAATCAATAAAAGTACTAACGGGATGGTAATATGTGCCTAACATATTAACTCCTTCATGCATATTAACTCCAGTTTTTCCTCCAATTGCACTGTCTACTGCTGCTGTCATTGTCGTTGGAACATGAATAAGTGGAATGCCTCTTTTATATAGGGATGCTGCTAATCCACAAATATCTCCAATGACCCCACCACCAATTGCTACTATACAGCCATCACGTGCAATATTATCATTACTTAATTTTTCACAAATATTTATTGCTACACTAATTTTTTTAGAGGCAACCCCACCTTTTATAAATAATGTATTATAATTATTAAAAATTTTACTTAGATCAATTCCAGAAATGTTTAAATTTTTTTTAAAAAAACTATCAGCAATTATTACTACAGATTTTTTATCGTAATTTTTTAAATAATCACTTAGATTATTGATTAAATTATCTGATATAAATATTTGATAATTATTTTTTGGATACTCAGCTTTTAAAGATGCAAACATAGTAGCTTAATACAATTTTCTTATAGGGTCGTTAAGCATCGCAACTTTTGCTTTAAGGTAATCATCGTTTACATCAACAGAAAATGAATTACCTTCTAATTCATGTGTATAAACTCTCATATCATTTTCAATAGCTCTTAGCATCTCAATATCTTCTATACTCTCTAAATAAGAAGTCTCATAGCTTGAATACTTTTTCAAGGCATCGAGTGTAAAACTTATTACGGATACATGTTTTTTTACCAAAGATACTTCGCCCTTATACCTATGTGGAGCATTACCCCTAGTTAGATTCATTACTCTACCTGAATTAGAGGCAATTACTCTTACGATAGTATCACTTGAACTATATGAAACATCTATTGTGGGTATTATTGCCTCTGGCTTTAAAGGGTGATTATTATGTATTTCAATTAGTTCATCTATATAAGTTGGATTTATTAAAGGTTCATCTCCTTGTACATCTATGACTAACGAATCAGATAATTTTGAGCTAATTGACGCTATTCTTTCTGTACCATTCGAGAAATTTTTTTCAGTTAAAATGGTTTTTACATCATGTTTATTGCACGCTTCAATAATTTTCTCACTATCTGTACAAACAAAAACTTGATCAACTTTTACAGCTAACCCTGCTCTTTTTGCAGTGTGTACTATAATTGGAAGGCCATCAACATCAAGTAGGGCCTTTCCTGGCAATCTTTTAGATTCAAGTCTTGCTGGAATTAAAACAATATTTTTCATGATCCTGCTGTCCAACCTCCATCAACATATATTACACTTCCAGTTATATATGAACTTTTATCAGACACAAGAAATTCTACTACATTTGCAACTTCTTTTGAGTTACCCCATCGATTCATAGGTGTTTTATCTAGAGTCCATTTATATAATTCTGGCTTATCTTTTTTAAAATTTGAAAAATAACTACTTTTTATAAAACCAGGTGCTACACAATTAATTCTAACATTTTTTTCTGCATATTCTATTGCAAGACTTTTCATTCCAGCTTCTAAGGCTCCCTTTGAAGCAGCATATACAGAAAGTTCTGAAAATCCTCTTGGACCAACTATTGATGTAATTGAAATAATACTGTGTGTATAACTATCTTTTTTCTTTATATTTTTTAAATACTTTTTTGTTATAATAAATGGTGATAAATAATTTAAATTATTAACTCTTATTAATTCTTCATTAGTAGTTAAGTCCAATCTATTTCTTGATCTAGTTCCAGCATTATTTATTAAAAATGAAGGCTTATTATTTTTAAAAATTAAGGTAAACATTTTTTCTAAACCATTAATGTTTGATAGGTCATAATAAATAATTTCTAAATTTTTTTTATAAGTTTTTTTTAAATTTTCAAGCTTAACACTTTTACTTCTTGTAATTGCTGTTATGGAGTATTTATTTATTAATAACAATTCAACTGTAGCAAGACCTATACCTTTGCCAGCTCCTGTAATTATTCCATGTTTTTTATTATTCATATTTTAATAAATTTTTAATCTTATTTTGTATTTCTATTTGTGGAAAATTATTTTGAAAAGACATATAATAATTTCTTGAAAAATTAGTTAATTCTAGATATTCATTTTGATTTAAATCTAACAAGTATGTTAGTTTATTAATAAAGTCATTTTCATTTTTATAATCCTGAATTTTAACACAATCTACTAATTTATCACAAAGTAAATCCCAACCAATTTTTTTCATTATTTTAGGCTGAGAGCCTAGAAATATGGCTTTCTTACCAGCTCCATACATTTCAAATAATAAAGTTGAATCGTAACTAACTATTAATTCTGCATTTTCACAACATTGATATGCATCAACAAAAGTTTTTTTGTTTATGAAAATCATATCATTATCAATATTCATTATTTTTTTAAAAAAAAATTTTTCTTCTGAATTACTAGAATCACTATCTGAAGTGGATAATAAAATTTTAAAATTTTTATTTAATCTCTTTGAATATGACAGTAATAATGGGAGTAATATTTTTTTATTTTCAAGTATTTCTACATTTCCTTCTTTATAATTAATATAATCATTTCTCCACTGTGAAATAAAAATAATATCATTATTGAAGGTCAAATTTGAGTAATTTTTTTTGAATATTCCATATCTCAAAGAACCTGCAGCAATTGCTAAATCTATTTTTCCTCCCATATTACTAATTAATAATTTTTCATATTCTCCGAAACAAAATAATATAGGAAAATATCTTATTTTATTCCATGCATGATAATCCTGATTTGTTCTTGAGCCATTTTGTATAACTATTTTGTGAATATTAGGAAGTAAATTATCTATGATTGAAAAAATATCAATTGTATCTGTAAATGTAATCAATAATCTTACTTTTTTAATCATTATTGCTGCCATAACAGAACTAAGCATAATCTTTTTTGTCTTTAAAAAAAAAGTAATGAAGTAAAATATAAATTTAAAGTTAAATATGATGATTATAGAATTTCTAATTTCTAATATCGTATATGTCAAATTTTTTGGAATACAATAAGTAACTTCATTGCTCGTTGGCTTGTCTAATATAAAAATATCAACAGGTGTCTTATTTATTACTATTGTTTTTTTCATTTATATCAGGTTTATATTTAATTAGAGTAGCTAAGCACTTAAATATTATTTGAATTAAAACTTAAGTATTTTTTTTTAAATTCATTTTCATTTATAAAAACAAAAAAAACTAGAGAGAAAGCAAATATTAAAACAATATAATACTGTGAAAAATTATTTTTTAAGAAGTGTGATAATATTGTTATTGTAAAAAAATATAATATCAGATCTTGAAATTTATGTGAAAATTTTAATGAACTTAAATATTTCATAATAATTTTTACTACATAATCTTACACCCTTAAAAAAATCTCTATTTCATATAAAAGACTAAAGTAGATATTACTGAATGTATACTCTATATTTAACCTAATACTATAACTACTATTATTAATGATTAGTCCTTTTATATATTATCAAACTAAAGTAAATTAATTTTTAATATTTGAATTTGATGACTCATATAAAAATTAATAAATTAATAATAATGCTAATTATGCTGTTTATTTGTTTAAATTTAACAAGAGAACACTGGCATAATTTTAGCAATGAAGTGGGTGCAGGTATGAATAATCCTACTCAATCAGTTAAAAAGGTAAGTACCTACTATGATCATTTTTATACATACTTAAGTCATGAGATAAATGTTTATAAAAATAACAAAGGTAAATGGAGTAGAGAGGTAGACTTAAATGAAATTCAACTTGAACAAAGAGAGAAAACTCGATGGGTATTTAACACTTTTATCATTAAAGCATTTATTTCAGTTAAAAATATTTCAGATAGTCAAAATTTCTATCCAAAGGAAAAGGTTGCGCTATACTTATATTCAATTTTTATAGGACTCTTTCTATACTTGACATATATTTTTTTATATTTGAAAATTAATTTACTAACTTCTTTAAACACAAATCAGAAAAAAGAAAATTACCATAGTTTAACATCTTATATTTTTTTTTCATATTTTCTTGCAGTAGCTTATTTAAATTTTGTGCACTATCGAGGTGGGGAAGATAATTTTAGTATTTTTGAAACATTTTTTATATCGGCAGCAATTTATTTTGTTGCGGTTGATAAGAAGTGGTCATTTATTGCTTTTATTATTGTATGTATGATTGCTCCTTTAGTAAGAGAAAGTGGAATATTTATATCAATATATTATTTTATGTATCACTTTTTTTTCTTTAAAAAATTTAAAGTTCATGGCTTATTAATTCCCTTTATATCACTAGTCCCCTATTTCATATCAAATTATGATCTTTTTAATTTTTATTTTCAAGACGGCTTTATTTATACTGTTAAAGAAATAGAATCTCAAACAACTGTATTTAGTTTTAGAAATAATTTGGTTGGAACTTTTAATGCTTTGTTTTATAATGTAGTAATTTTCTTTGTACCAGTTTTGCTTTTCTTTAAGAAAAATAATAAGTTAATATTATTTTTACTATATATAATAGTTTTTTACTTTATTTTACTCATTTTTGGAGCTGTACTAGATCATATGTCGACAAGGTTCATGCCAACTATCTTTATAATAATTTATGCATATGTTGGTATGAATAACATTGATTTGAGGTTTAATTATAAAAATTAAATTCATAATATATATTTATCCCTATAAAAATTTTCATGCCTCATAGATCTAATTAGGTGTAAATTAAATGTTTACATCGCTGTAATTTCACTGAAAATTCTATATTAATCAACTCACTTTGAGGTAATTTTAATAAAAAATTATCTACGACTTATTTAAAATATAGTTTATATTTCGAACTATAATTTTAGATAACAAAATATGACAATAGCTAATATTAAAAATCTCGATTACTTAAAAATTGAATTTGAGGCCGAGGGAGCATCTAAAACAGACCTAACTTTTTTGGCTAAAAAAGCTGCAATGATAAATGTTGGTTTGGCAGTTAAAATAGGTGGGTGTGAGGCGAAGACAGACTATAAATATTGTCAATTACTTGAAATAGATAGTGTTATAGCTCCCATGGTAGAAAGTAGTTTTGCTGCACAAAAATTATTAGATATGTCTAAACATTGGAAACCTAAAAGACTTGGAATAAATATTGAAACAGATATGAGTGTAAAAAACTTTGAGAGTATAGTATCAGTAATTAAGAATAGAGACATAGAAATTGTTTTTGGTCGATCTGACTACGCAAGTTCAATTGGCTTAAAAAATGATGTAAATAATAATCAAGTAATTGAATCTATAGAGTATGTAGCAAAAATTTGTAAAACAAATGATTTAAGACTTACAGTAGGTGGTGGAATGAATTATTTAGGCTTTGAAAAATTATATAACAACAAGATAATTAAAGAGGTTATGACACATGTCGAAACTAGGAAATTGGTTTTTAAGGCAAATGAAAATCTTAAAAATGAAGATTTTTTAAATGCTATATTATTTGAAATAGACTTACTTAAAAAAGATGCATCTTCTTCAAAAGAAGAATTGGAAGAAACAAATACAAGAATAAAAAATCTTGAAGATAGAATTTAATGCATCCAATAGTATTTGACTTTGATGGTGTATTATTTGATTCAGCATTTGAAGCTTACAAGGTATGCCAACTCATTGTTACTTCTAAAAAAATTAATGAAATAAAAACAAATATTACATATGAAGATTTCCAAAGACACAGGCCATCTGTTGCTGACGTTAAAGATTTTATTCCTCTTTATTTTTTTAACTCAAATGATATTAAGGACAAAAATATCTTTGTGAAAGAATTTTATCTTCAAAGAAAGAATCTCTCTAAAGATTTAAATTATGTTAAAAATTATTTTCCACCTTTTGATTTTTTTACAAAAAATATAGATACAATTAAAAAGTTTAGCAAAGATATTTATATACTCTCAAATAGAGATGAGGAATCAATCAATAATGTACTGATGTATTATGGTTTAAATATATCACACCAAGTATTTGGACAAAAACATATTCAAAAATATGGAAATAAACTTAATATTTTTAGAAAAATGATTAAAAATAGGGCTTCATTATACTTAGATGATTTATATAAGTATAAAGTAATGATGAATGAAGTTGCAAATATATCTTTAATGGTTAATTGGGGATATGGCGAAAAAAATCTAGAATCAAAAAGTGAAGAAGAAATAACTAAAATTTTTTTAGAAATCATAGAAAAGTACAATTAAATATGAAAAATATTCTTATAACGGGTGCATCTGGTTTTATTGGTTCTGCTCTTATAAAAAGAATTCAGCTAGATAAAGATCTTCAAAAATATAAATTGTTTGCCGTAGATAAACATAATGGAGAGTTCGAAGATTCAGTTGAGTTTATAAAGATGAGAGTTGAAAGTAATAATTTTATAGATTTAGTAAAAGATATTGCTCCAGCTAAATGTTTTCACTTAGCAGCACAAACATCAGGATACTTGAGTGAAAAAAATCCAAGCATTGATATTGAAACTAATGTATCTGGAGTTTCAAATCTTTGCTTAGCATTGAAAGATCTTCCTATTACAGAAATTAATTTTACATCTTCTATGGCCATTTATGGAAATATGTATAATGAATATTCAGGTCCAGAAACGAGCCCGATATCTGTATATGGTATAACTAAACTTTCAGGAGAATTTTTATTCAAAAGATTAAAAAATTATGGTCATAAACTAAGAATTTTTAGATTATTTAATGTATATGGTCTTGGACAAGATTTGAATAATCTTGATCAGGGAATGTTATCTATTTATATAGCACAAGCTTTAAAAAATGCAGAGATTATAGTTAAAGGAAAAAAAAATAGAACAAGAGATTTTATCCATGTTGATGATGTGACTAGTAATTTACTTAAGGGCTTTGATGAATTAGATGAGGGTACATACGACATTGGAACTGGGAAAGAAATAAGTGTTGAAAATTTAATTTCTTTAATTATTAAGTATATGGAATTACTTAAATTAAACATACCTACGGTAAAATATATAGATGGCTTTAAAGAAGATGTAGATTTTTCAAGGGCAAATCCAATAAGTAAAATTGAAAACAAAATTAGACTTGAAGATAAAATTATAGAAATATTAAAACTGAGTTATGAACAAATCAAAAATAATTAATCTAGCATTGCTCACTGGCAGAAGTGGCAGTAGTTTTAAAGATAAGAATATTCGCAAAGTCGGTGGCAAACCATTATTATATTACCCATGTGAAGCTGCTAATAAGTCAAAAATATTTTCATACAAATACTGTTCTTCCGATAGCAAAAAAATATTAACTGAAGCTGAAAAAAATGGTTTTATTCCTATAAAAAGACCTAAAAAACTTGCCTCAAGTACTGCAAAACATGAAGATGTTATAATACATGCATTAGAATACTTAAGTTTGAAGGGGATAGTCCCAGATATAATTACAGTATTAATGTCAAACTGTGCAACGATTACTTCTAATCAAATAAAAATAGCTAATAAAAAAATTATAGAAGACAATAAAATAACTGCTGTAACTCCAATAATTAAAAATCAAGACCATCATCCGTTTAGAGCTAGAAAACTTATTGGTGGCAAAGTAACTAGCTATTTTCCAGACAATAATAATATTAGTTCAAATAGAGATGAGTTAACTGAAAATTTTTATTTTACACATAGCTTTTGGATGCTAAGACTTAAAAATGGAAAAGTACAAAAATCATCTAAAGCCACACCTTGGGAATTTATGGGAAAAAATATTTCTCCACTTATTGTAGATTACTCAATTGATATTCATGATATTCATGACTTAGAAATAACAGAGCGATATATAGAAAATAAAAAATAATTATATTCTAAAGATAAGAACATTCTACTTTAAAGTATCTAATTAAAATAAATTAAAAATTAATTTGTTCTAAAAATTTAGATACTCTTTTTTTAATAATCTGATGAACATGTAAATTACTATTATTCATATAAAAATTTCTTGAATTCTGTGTAGCTAACAAATACTTTTCATAACTAATATTATTTAATATATTAAACTTATTAAATAATGTTTCTTTATCATAATTTACAATTTTGACTAAATCAGGTAATTCAGCAAAAATATCACCCCAGTTTTGTTTTTCAGTAATATTATTTATCGATCCAAGGAATAAGACTTTTTTACCAGCACCGTACATTTCGAATGCTAGTGTGGAATCATGAGAAATAATTATTTCAGAATTTTCACAAAAAGTATAAGATTCACTTTTTGAAGACCTAGATAAAAAGTTATTGTTTTTATTTTTTTTATTAAAAAATTCTATTTCCAATTTGAGATTTTTACTATTTGATTGTGAAGCAGTTATAATTGAGAATTTCTTATTATAATTTACGCAAAAATTATTTACATCTGGAAGAAAAGAATTAAGATTTTTATTGATCTCATCTATTTCTTTTCTTTCGGTACTAAAATTCATTCGCCAGGTTGAGATATATACAATTCTATTTTTAAAATACTTATTTTCAGTTTGATTATTTTCTTTAAAAATTCCATACCTCAAAGATCCTACTGCATTATATTCATTAATTTTTAAATTTAGTTTTTTTATTAACCCTTGTTCATAATTTCCAAAACCATATAAAATATCAAAACTAATATTATGCCAATTGTGAAACTTATTAATTGATCTTAATCCATTCTGAATAGAGATAACCATTATGCTAGGAAGAAATTTTTTAATTTGACCCGGTAAACTATTGTTATCTGTAAAAGTTAAAACAACCTTAGTTTTTTTTAATCTACAAATAGTAAGTGTATTTGATAATAAAAAATTTCTAGAATAATAATAATAATAAAAAAAATAAGGTAGAAAAAGCAATTGTATCAATAAATTAAAGCAGTTTCTTGTACTTATCACATCGTATTTTATACTTTTGGGTATGCAGTACTCAACTTCGTCGCTAGTTATTTTATCAAGTATTAATACTGGCTTTACAGTATTGTTAAGTAAATTTAATTTCTTCATTTTAAAATGATAAAATAATTATGATATTTCAACCCAGTAGCCGTGGTAAATTATTCCTAAACCATTAGTCCATTGTCTTTTTCCTTCAAATTTAACTGTCCAGGTTCTAATCAGGTCATTTTTTCTTTTTTTAATATCAAAAGGCATCTTAAATTCTATAGCTTTCATTTTTTTGTTATTTTTTTTCGCAATTAATTTCATTGTATCTAGGCTAAAAATATTCCAACCAGACTGATATACATTCTTATCTTTATTTACATCTTCATATTTTACTAAAACATTGTATGGATTAGGATTAAAGGCACCAAATATATATAGTTTCCCATTTTTATTTAAGTTTCCAAGTAAATTTTTAATTATCATTTCTGGGTTATCAAAAATACTAAGGACACCAGATAAAATAATTCTATCGAACTTTCCTACCTTTAGATTTTTTTTAGAAATATCTTTTTTTAAAAAATTTATATCACTACTACAATTTTTTTTAGCTTTATCTAATAAATTTTGTAACACATCAATTCCTGTAAAATTCACATTTTTTAATTTTTGATTTAAGAAATATAAAAGTTCGCCATTTGCACAACCAACATCCATTAAAGATTTAAATTTTTTTTTATTAAGTTCTTTTAACAAAACTTTATAAGCTTCTTTTGGTTCTTCATAACGATTTTCTTTCATGTAAAATTCGTCATGTAATCTCTTAACTAATTTTTTTTTCATTCTCTCTCTTTTCTATTTTGCTTATCTTTAGTTTAATATCATTAGTTTATTTAATATATGTATTTTTAATTACAAATTATATAGACTTAATTAATAATATCTTACTATTTAATTTTATTATAAAAATTTTTATAAACTTTCATTCCTTCTATACCACTTTTTTCTGGATGAAATTGAGTAGCAAAAATATTATTAAATTCAATACTAGAACAGTATAAAAATTGGTTATAATTTACAGTACTATGAATTATATTACTATCGTAAACATCGGCGTAATATGAGTGTGTAAAATAAAAATTTATTTTATCATTTATGTTTAAAAAAATTTCAGAAACCTTCTTTATATTAAGATTGTTCCACCCAATCATTGGCACACTTCTCTCGTATTTTTTATAATTACTAGGTATTTTTTTTATATATCCACTTAGAATTCCTAAGCCTTTTGTTTCACCAAATTCTTCACTTTTATCAAATAATATTTGCATACCAATACATATAAATAATGATGGTTTATTTGTATTAATAAATTCTTTTATAAACCTATCAAGTTGAGTTTTTTTTAAATTATACATAACCGCTTTATAGCTACCTACTCCTGGTACAATTATACCTGATATTTCACTATGGTCTTCGTATCCTTTAATAATTTTATAATTAATTGAAAAGTAATTACATGCATGTATCACACTCATGATATTGCTAGTACCTGTATCAACTATGCCAATTAAAGATTTATTTTCTAATTTTGATATCATTTGCCTCTAACTCAGATTTTATTTGATTTATTGTCAGTGCAATAGAATCTTTAGCTTTAGTAATTTTATTAATGAAAGAATAATTACCAGAATTTTTATTATTTGTATTATCTAAATTTAAATAATTGTAGTGAAGTATTGTGGCAATAGAAACTGCATCAACATCAGTCTTTTTAAATACTTCAATAATATCATCAATTTTACCAGCACCTCCATGGGCTATAACAGGTACGTTTGAATTTTTTTTAACAATTGAACATAGTTCAATATCATAGCCTTTTTTTGTGCCTTCGTTATCTATTGATGTTAAAATAATTTCGCCAACTCCAAATTTTTGAATCTTCTCTAGCCATTCTAATATATCTAAATCTGTATTTTGCCTTCCACTTTCTGTTAGTATTTTATAATCCTTACTGTTATTGATTCTAATTGCTTCAATTGCAACTGCAATAGTTGAGCTTCCATATTTAATAGTTGCTTCTTTTATAAACTCAGGATCTTTTACTGCTGCAGAATTAATAACAACTTTATCAGCTCCTAATTTTAATAATTTATCAATATCTTCTAATGTTCTAATTCCACCTCCAACACATATTGGAATAAATATATTCTTTACGGTATTTTCAATAACATCATCTAATTGATTTCTATCATACAGCGAGGCTACTACATCTTGATAATGTATTTCATCTATGCCCTCCTCAAAATATTTAAAAGCAAATTCCTTAGGATCGCCCAATACTCTCAAACCCTCTAAGTGAATTCCTTTCACAAGAGTGTTATTTTTAATATCAAGTCGACTAATTATTCTTTTTGGTAATGTCATTATTTTACAAGTTCGATTGTATGAACTTACAATATTTTATTTATTTTTGATTTTTAAAATATTCTTTTGGACTGACTTTAAGACTCCACTTATCGTTTTCTTTTTTCCAAATATGTTCTTCTCTAAATTTATCACATATGTCATTAAATTCATCTCTTTCCATACTTATATAGTCTAAGAATTCTTTTGCATACCGCTCAGGAAACTCTCCATCAAACTTATCAATAAGAGCTAGTCCTTCTTCTTTAGTTATATGCGAATTACGTATTTCTTGAGCTGAGTCTAGCATTGCTCTGCCAATTCCAAATTTAATAAATCTTGTGTAATAAAAAAAACCATCAGTTTTATCATCTAGACTATTATATTTTGAATAAGTACCCTCAGTTCTTTCAGGATTGGCCTCAAAATTAGTATGCTCAACTGCGTAGTAATAACATTCTTGTGGAACCCATCTTAAGTAATATCCTAAATAATGAAATTCTATTGGTTTTTTTTCAAGATATTTGGCTTCTAATGGAGCATAACTTTTTAATTCAACTAGGGGTATTCCTTCTTCTAAATATTGTTTTACAGGAACTCCTCCAAGATAGGTATCTGTAAAATCCTTGCCTTCTAAAACATCTGTGGAAAATCCTACTTGACTATGTAACTTTTTATTTTGTACTGAATTATACTGATTTACTGTATGTGAAACTTTTCTACCATACTCACCAGGCATTTCTCCGTCAAAAATAATAGGTATATTAAATCTATTAGCCATCTTTATTGCCAGAGTTTTTTGACCCATTATAAATGGTTGAAAAGGATGACAGAGATTTTTAAATGCATTTCTAGTGAGCAACTTGTGAATTTTTCCATTTGGCGTATATAAAAAATTGTCAAAACCACCAACATGCAACCAATTTTCAAAGTTTTTAAAGCCTATTTCAGTATATAAGTGTGGTGCCCATGTTACAGTTAGAGGATTCATTCCATACTTATATTTGAGAGTATGACTTTGATAAACAGAATCTTTTCCTCCACTTCCACCAACTAAGCAATCATAAGAACCATCATTTTTTCTATATTGATTACATATCTCTATTAATTCTTTTTCTCTCTCTTCCCAATTAATAACATTATTCCATTTTAATTTATTAAAATTACAAGCTGCACAAATGTTATTCTCATCAAAATCGACAGTATCTTGAATAATATCATTAGTATGAAAGTATTCATTTGTTGAAGTAGGGTTTTGATTACTCAGATTGCACTCTGAACAATAGGTTACTTTTTCTGGAAGACCTGAACTTGTTCTTTTAATCATATGAATTTAAGGTATTATTATTTTGCTAAAGTGGTTTAATATGATCAAAAAGTCAACTTTATTTTAAAATAAAAGATACATTAACTTTTAATAACAAATGAAAAATATACTTATATACTTTGGTTCAAATTTATCTATTGAAATAATTTCGTATCTAAAAGATATGGGCTATTGTAATGATAACTATCAAATATTTATTTACGAAAATAATAAAAAATATTTAAAGAAAAATGAGCTGCTTCAAATATATAAAGAAATTAAATTTTTAAAAAAAGAATCAGAAATTTACTCATTAAAAAATATGCAGTGTATTATTGCTTCTGGTGACCCATCTTTAAGATATACAGCCTTTAAAAAGTTAGAATTAAAAAAAATTAAATTTATGACTTTAATCCATCCACTAGCATACATAGGGGCAAAATCTAAAATTTCTCAGGGATGCATTGTTTCACCATTTGCTACTGTTGCGCCATTTGCCAAGCTTTCTGCTAATTGCTACTTAAATCATTATTCTTCAGTTGGTCACCACGTAACACTTGGGCACTCATCTGTTCTATCTCCTTTTTCCAAAATAAATGGTTATGCAAAAATTGGGAGTAGAGTTTTTTTGGGAACAACGTCATCGGTTTTATCAGATGTAATTATGGGCAGTGACTCTAAGGTATCTTCAAATTCAGTTTTAAATAGTAATTTAAAGACAAAATCTTTAGCACATGGTAATCCAGCAAAGAAAGTAAGAATTTACTAAATATCAATAAATTTCTTAAAGTCTTTTTTTAGACTAATATCCAACTTAGAAAGAATGGATACAATTTTTTTAGACCCACCTGCTTTTCCTAAATGATATGATTGTTTTTTTATTTTATAAAAAAATTTTAAATCTGAAGTTTTATTAATAGCATTTTTAATATTTTTTTTATTTAAATTACAATCTATTACGCTGAAAGGTTTGATTCTTCCTTCCTGTCTTTCACCTAAGTTAATGGTAGGCTTTTTAAAAAAGGGCATTTCAGATAATCCAGCGGATGAATTGCCAATTATGAAACTTGAAATTTTTAAAAATGATAAAAATTTTTGATGACCAAGGTTATCAAGATATATTGATCTTGAATTATTTGTTTTACAAAATGCTATGAATCTCTGGCTTATTTCATTCGAGTAGCTATCTGCATTAGGTTGCGTGAAAATAAGTGAATAATTCTTGAGATCTTTAAGGGCAACCAATAAGCTTTCTGTAAGTTGTACCGTTTTTAGTCTGCTAGAAGCATCAGGATGTAAAACAATAAGAGCAATTTTATCTTTAAAGTTAAAATCGAGTAGTTTCTCTAAATATTTTTTTGTTAGATATTTTATGTTTTTCATGGAATCTAAACCTGGATTACCAATCAAAAAAATATTTTTCTTATTTTCTCCAAGTTGTTGAACTCTATTTTTAGAATCTTGTGAAGTTACAAAATGATAATCTGAAAGCTTTGTTATACAGTGCCTTATTGACTCGTCTAAAGATCCTGTAGTTGTATCTCCACCAAAAATGTGTGCAATGCGTATATTTAAAAAATGTCCACATAATGCCGCTGATATTAGTTCGTACCTATCGCCTGGTAAAAAAATAATATCAGGCTTTAGTTTATTAAAAATATTTGTAAATTTTTCAACCCCTTTTGAAATTGACTTTAAAACATGATTTGGTGTTGAACTTTTTATCTCTATATTAACCTTAACAATGTTTTTAAATTTATAGGTTTTTATATATTTATATGAATTCCCATATTCTTGGGATAAATGAGAACCAGTTAACACAACATAGAGAATAAAGTCTTTTGATTTATCTAAGATCTTTAAAGTAGTTACGATTAAATCAAATTCTGCTCTTGATCCCGTAACAAATAAAATTTTTTTCATATCAAATGGAAATTAAATCATCAAATTCAAAATTTTTTTTGGCCTTCTTATTTAACAGAGATTCAAATTTTATTGGACTTATTCCTGTTCCAGGTCTCTTACATGTAAGATTATCTGAGGAAAAAAGCTCTCCTTTTTTAATATTTTTTTTTGCAACTATTGATTGTCTTGCAACATTTTTATTTTGCATTTCACTTTTAGTCGTTTTCTTAATGTGACTACCAAGTGAATTTTCAACATTTCTTATTGCTTCAACCATTTCTTTTAATTTATTTGGATCCAAACTTGCCTTATGATCAGGGCCATTCATTTTTGGATCAATAGTATAGTGCTTTTCAATAATTGAAGCACCCAATGCTGCTGCCGCTATTGCAACTTCAATACCAAGCGTATGATCTGAATAGCCAACTTTAGTACCAAATTTATTTTTCATTGTTTCCATAACTCTTAAGTTTACATCATCGAACGGAGTTGGATAGGCAGTATTACATTGCATTAATGTTATATTTCTAAGTTTTGTTCCGTTATTGGTTAAAATTGATATTGCGTCATCAATTTCATTCATAGTAGCCATACCAGTAGACATTATCACATTAGAATTAAAACCTGCCAAATGTTTCAGATAGGGGTGATTAACAATCTCACCCGACGGGACTTTGTAGGTTTGAAATTTAAGTTTTTTTAAATGATTTAGGCCGTTAATATCAAATGCAGTTGTCAAAAAATTAATTTTACTTTTTTTAGCGTAATTCATTAATAATGGATTGATTTTTACCCAATCCATTTCCAGCTTTTTGACCATTTCATGTTGTGTTTCACTTTTATTTTGATTAATTTGATATTTTGCTTTTTTAGCTTTTTTTGTAATTAAGTCAGCATTTGTAATTTGAAATTTTACGTAATCAGCTTTACTTCTAGCGGCTATATCAATTAACTTATAAGCAAGATTAATTTTGCCGTTATGATTAACGCCTGCTTCAGCAATAATTTTTATTTTTTCATTCATTTTTAGATTCTAATCGTTATTAAACATTTTTTAAAATAATTTCTACAAAATCATTTATTGTCTCAATATCAAAATTTTCATTAATAGCAAATTGAAAGCCAAAATCACTCTCTAATCTCATAATCAAATCAAGTTGCTTTAAAGAGTCCCATTTGTTTAGGTCATATAATTTAATATTTACACCTAGATCATTTTCTTTTATCTTATACTCTTTAATTAGTATATTATAAATTCTACTTATAATTTCATTTTTTTTCATAACTCAATATCTTATGTATTTTTGTTTGTTTAAGATTTATTATACCAGAAGCGAATGAGAATCCAGCACCAAAGCCCGAAATTAAGACACTCTCATCTAAATTACCTGTCTTCTTATAATGTTTACATAACGTTACTGGTATTGAAGCTGAGCTTGTATTTCCATACTGTTTAATAGAAAATAATCTTTTATTTTTTTCAACTTTTAAAAAATCAAAGATTTTATTCAACATAAATTGATTTGCTTGGTGAAATATATAATATTTAATTTGACTTGATTTGATTTTTGCAAAAGTCACTAATTCCCTAGTAATTTTTGGAACATTTGTTACTGCAAACAAAAATACTTCCTTGCCATTCATATAGAACTCTGGACTAATTATACCATTATTTTTAAAAGCACTATTTTTTAGAATTAATTTATCTGAACCTTTCCCATCACTACCTAAATTAAAGTACATAACCTCTTTTCTTTTATGACCTAATAATGATGCTGTTCCAGCGTCTCCAAACAATATTTGATGAGCTTTATCATCTTTTCTGATAGATTTAGAAATTGTGTCTCCAACTAAAAGTAATCCATTCTTAAAATTATTTGATTCCATTAGAGTAGAAATAGTCCATAGTCCATAGACATAACCAGAACAGCCCATATTTATATCAAAGCAGATACAACTTTTTTTAAGGCCAAGTAGGTCATGTACAATATTACTACAAGAAGGCATTAAATAATCTGGTGTTTGTGTAACAAAAATAACAATTTCAATATCTGCTGATTCAATCTTATTCTTCTTTAGCAAATGTCTAGCTGAGTTCAGACAAAGATCAAGCGTCGTCGTATCTTTATTGGTCTTATATGATTGTTCGACACCTATTAAGTCTATAGTTCTTTTAAGTTCTGAATTAATTTTTACATTATTAAAATTACTTATCTTCGGAATGCTTGATACAATATCTTTGATATAAATATTTGAGATTTTAGAAAGCATTTATCTAAACTGAGTATCCACCATCTAATACAAAATCCGTTCCTGTAATCCATCTACTTTTCTTATCATCGATTAAAAAAGAAAGAGCATGGTAAAGATCATCTTTATTGCCAAAACCAAGGGGGTGTTGTTTTTTAAGGTGATCTAATTGTTCGCTATTTAAATATTTTGACGTAGAGGCACCCATTCCTGCATTAATATGGCCAAGAATAATACTATTGATCCTTATTTTCTTAGGAGCAAGCTCAAGAGCAAATGATTTGATAAAATTATTTAATGAAGCTTTTGATGCCGCATAAACAGAAATACCCTTGCTAATTTTTTTTGATGCAACAGATGATATTGCTATTATTGATGTTAAATTTTTAGAAAATTCTAATTTTGTTACCGATTGAACTAGCTTTATGAAATTAAAAACATTCACATTGAATGAATCATTTAAATTTGAATTTGAAATTGTTTTTATTGGTTGAAAACTATGTATACCATTAAAATATATACATGAAGTTATTAATAGTTTATTTTTTCTCAAAAATTTTTCAAAAGTATTTTGAAAATTTTCATCTGCAAAATCAGCTTTATAACTATAAAAGTTTTTAAGGTTACCAATCAATTCTTTAAGTTTATTTTTATCTCTATAAATTAATACAAATGTAGTGCTAGATTTATTTAGTTTTTTTATTGTATTCATAGCCAGTTCGGAAGTTGCACCCGATATAAGTATTGTATTTTTCATTGCATTTATTTTCTTATTATCTGTGTTTTCATATTAAATGAAGATCTTACATTATATACATATTTTTTTTGCTTTTTGTTATTTGAGTGCTTTTTAAACTGCATCTCTGCATATATATCGGCAACTAAATTATTTTTATCAGACTTAATATAGTGACCAATTATTTGAGAAATCCCATTGTCTATACAGTATATAATTAATTGTCTTATAATGAATACTTCTAATGTCCTTCCTAGAACTCTGCAACTCATTACCCAATTATTAATAATTAGTCCTTCCTTTGATATACTACAGACTAATAATGAAATAATTCCATAATCTGAAAATTTGTCTTTTAATGAAAATTGAAATGTTTTTATATTATTGTTCTTAAGCATTTTACTTAAACTAACCATATCATATCTTATTGTAGTTAAATTAAATTGATTTGATCTTTGAAATAATTGAGCAACTCTGTCTAACTTACTTGCTTTAAAATTAGAAACTTCACAAACCATAGATAAAGAAGAAAGATACTTTTCATACGAATTAAAGTTTTTTTTAAGATTCTCTCTTTTCTCATTATTTATATATGTTTTAGTTCTTTTTTTATCTTCACTTGAATAAGTAGTAGTATCAAAAATATAATAGTTAAGCAAAATATTAGAAAATTCTGAAATATTTTTAGGCATTTCAGGAACAAATACTTCTGGTAAAAAAGTTCTTACTACATCTCTTTCAACTGGATTATCGTCAATAAAAATAAATGACTCTAAGGAAACATTTAATTCTTTAGAAATGGATTTTATATTTTCCGCTTTATCATTCCAGTTTACTCTGAAACATGAAATATCACTTTCTTTTAAAATCATATTATGATTTTTGTTAAAAACTTCTATTACATTTTCTAAATTATTTTTTGAGCAAATGGCAAGTATTAAACCTCTTTCTTTAAAATTCCTGAGAACTTTCTGAAAATTTTGAAAAACAATACCTGTAGGACTATTAGGTCCAAGTTGAATATTTTGGTAGCCGTCATCTCCAACAACACCACCCCATATAGTATTATCTAAATCAAGGACTAAAACCTTCTTTGCCTCACCTAATGAAATTGAAATAATGTTTGATAATATATAAAAAAAATAATTACTAAAATTAATTGAAAAAGGAATTTTTCCTAGAACATATTTTTGATGGTCATAGAAGTTAATAATACCAATCTGATTAGATATGCTATAGGTATCAAATAGTAAGTAGTTAAATTCTTTTGCTTTTTTTATTATATGAATATTAAATTTATTTACTAAATTTTTTTTTGAATTATTAACTTTGAGTGAATAGTTTCCAAATTCATTCATTTGATAGTCTGGAGATGTTGAAATAATAACATTTGCTAAAGTATATTTATTTATTTTATCAAGCACCATATCATAAAAATTAGTTATTTCGTGTAAATGTACATTTCTATATAAAAGCCCATCATCAAAAGATGATATATTTACGAAGTCTCTGTTATCAATATACAAAAAAACATAATCATATTTTTTTTCAAAACTTTTTAAGGATAAGTTTAATAATTCATTGATACTTAAAAAAAATAATTCGAAAACGACGCCGGAATCTAGTCCGCAATCAATAATTTTCTTTGAAAAAACTTTAAAAGTAGAATCGGAAATTATTAATAGTTTTTTTTTATGAAATATCTTATTTTTTTTATTTTTTAAAAAAAAATCTTTGATGCGGTCTTTATTATTGTCAGAAATAGAATAATTCTTAAGTATAGTTAATAAAAATAAAAAATTCTGATTTTTAATATTTTTTTTTACTATTTTATCTTCGTTGTCTAATATTGGTTTTATATTTTGGATGTTAATCATTCTATTTGAAATAATTTTAATAAATCTTCAACATTTTCACATTGAAGATAACTGTCTGGTAAAATATCAACATTACTGAAATATTGTTCATTAATAGCAATCAGCTCTAATACAGTAAGTGAATCAAAATCATATTTTTCAAGTTTGGACTTTGCAGATAAAGTATCTTTAGTTTGAAGTATCTCTGCAAGTAATTTAATAAAAGATTTTTTGTCCATATTTGAAATAAAATAACAATTATGATTAATATATATAGAGAATTTTTTTGAAAATAAAGTTTTTTTAAACTTAATAACCGCTAAGTGACAATAATTTCACGTTTTGTAGACTTGGCAATGTCCTACTCTCCCATGCCTTAAGACATAGTACCATCGGCGCTGGAGCCCTTAACGTTCGAGTT
>ENA-OSJC01000147-OSJC01000147.1-marine-metagenome-genome-assembly--contig:-NODE-147-length-72115-cov-5.623851_pt1 | contig 72115 bp, 75 predicted proteins | sample MGYA00237885_ERZ534234 | MGnify/ENA primary metagenome ERZ534234 (study PRJEB26413, sample SAMN06343907) | marine metagenome | isolation source: coastal waters | place: Atlantic Ocean: West Antarctic... | reverse complement strand
GGCAATTAGATTTATGGAAGATGCTAATACTAGAGCTTATATGGGTTCTGGTGATTGGGCGGTAAATGGTGGCGCTGTTGATGACTTTGGTATTTCTGCAAGTAGTACCGGAGATTTACTTCTAGGTACTGCTGCCGGTTCGGAAAGAATGCGTATTTCCAATGGTGGTAACGTTGGTGTCGGAACAACTACAAACTCTTATCCTAAAGGAAAACTCACGGTACACAGTACTCCAGGTGTTCCAGCTACTTCAGGTACATCTACTGCTAATGTTGGATTTAGGATTGGCACTACAACAGGCAATAGCCAAGTTATGGATATGGGCATTTATAATACAAGCCCCTATGGTAGTTGGATTCAAGTTAGTGGCGCAGGTGAGATGTCTGCTACCACACCTCTCGTATTAAACCCAAATGGTGGCAACGTTGGTATTGGCACGAGTTCGCCTAGTTCGCCTTTGCATGTTTCATCAAGCAATGTTGATGTTGTTAGAATTAGCGGTTCAACAAGAAGTCTATACTTTAAGCCAGACAGCGCTGGAGTAATGCTTGGTACAGGCGCTAATCAAGCTGGAAATGGCATTTACTTTAGCGAAGCCTCTAATCTTCTTTATTTACAAACAAACAGCACAGAACGTATGCGCATCGACACGTCGGGCAACGTGTTGGTGGGTACTGCTACATCAAGAGCAGGTTCAAAGATTGTCGTTGATGGTGGAGCCGCAGATACCTTTATTCACTTAGACTCAGATTCATTTAACGGAACTTACGAATCAGGAATTAGGTTTTCTTCCAATACCATTTCAGGTACAAATTATTACCAAGGAGAGATTTCGTTCAAGGGTAATAACAACTACTCAGGAGACTTAACTTTTTCCACAGCAGGGGGTGGGACAACCAACGCCCCCACAGAACGTATGCGCATCAACTCGGATGGCAAAGTGCTTATAAATACTACTTCAACAATCGCCGCCGCTCCATCAGCTATGTTTCAGGTTTATAACCCAACAAGTGTTGCAGGTGTTTTTCAAACCGACAATGCTGGTACTCAAGTAATAGGGGCTTGGAATAAAGGTAATGCTGGAACTAGATATTTGATGTGGTTTGAATCAAATAGCGCTAGAAACAGCGTTGGAAATATATCAACCAATGGTACATCAACATCCTACAACACCTCATCAGATTACAGACTTAAAGAAAACGTAGTAGACCTAACAGGTGCATCTGCAAGGCTTAACCAACTAGATGTGAAACGATTTAACTGGATAACTGATGATACTAATACACTCGTAGATGGCTTCTTAGCTCACGAAGTTGCAACAGTAGTACCAGAAGCAGTTACAGGCACTAAAGATGCTATGAAGGAAGAAGAGTACGAAGTTACAGCGGCAATAGAAGAAGTCAGAGATGCTGATGGTAACGTCACAACTGAAGCGGCTGATGCAGTCATGGGTACTCGAAATGTCCCTAACTACCAAAGTATCGACCAAAGCAAGCTAGTGCCATTACTTACAGCGGCACTGCAAGAAGCATTAGCTAAGATTGATTCAATGGAAACACGACTAACAGCATTAGAAGGCTAACATTATGTCTGATGATACAAACTGGCACTTATCAAAAGGGGTGCCTATTACATTTATACTTGCGATAGGAATGCAGACGTTATCGTTCGTGTGGTTCTTATCAAACTTAAACTCAGACATCCAACAAAACGCTAGAGAGATTGTTAGGCACGAAAGTCGCATTATAGCACTAGAGAATGTTGTGCAGTCACAAGCTGTTACTATGGGCCGTGTCGATGAAAACATCAAAGCAATTAGGCTGGCTGTGGAAAAGATGAGCAATCGCCGTGGCGACTAAAAGAACAGTCGTGCATATGCTTCTCTGCTTGTTGTTAAGTAGCTGCACAACGACAGTCCTACAGTATCCATCTGTGTGCTTATACAACGAGCAGGGCTGTCAAAGGAGATTAAATGCTACAACCCTTAAACTTATTGGACAAGACGAAGCGGCTCTTAAACTCATGTGCCAAGACGATAACCTTGTTGATCTGCTTGCAGACAAATGCTCCACTAGCAAATGACGTAAATGGAGACTTCAGCAACAACTATCAAGATTCAGAAGTAGATAGTAATAACGCCACAACTAATAATACAACTAATAACAATGCAACAGGAGCAGGCCAGTCCGCGCCAGTTATGTCTTCCATTGCCCCAACAGTCATGGGTGCAGGGGGTAACGATAGTTGTCTCCTGCCCACAACATCGGGAATCCAGATGTCTTTTTTTGGTTTCTCACAAGGCACGATGCAACAGGATGAGCACTGTAACCGCCGCAAGAACGCGCGCCTACTAGGAACACCACAGCAAATCGGAGGACTAGGACTTCAAGTCTCAGCTATATCAGTTCTCTGTAGTTCTCCCGATGGCAACGTATTTCGAAGTATGATGTTAGCCAGCACACCCTGTCCAATAATGGATGTGGTCACTGGTAAAATCCTGATGGGTAAAGCGGCAATAGATAAATATAGAGAACACCCAGATGTCTACATTATTGGCTACGAGCCAAACAAAGTATTCTGGGACACTCTACTCAGACTTGGAGAAGATTTAAGTGATGAAGAAACAAAAGCAAAAGCTACTGTTGTTAGCGACAGCCGCACTGTTAGCCAGCGGTTCCGTAGCTCACGCTCAAACAAGAGAGTACCAATACACACAAACAGGCGCCCAGAAGATAACAGCTCTAAAGGGGACGATTGACATTATCAACAATAGACTACTTGCGAGTGGTCAGTTGCGCAATGGTGCTGTCGGATATGCTACAGTCGGACGTGTGGTTGTCGATGGCGCTTTGGATGGCGGCAAGATAACTGATGCACAGTTTGTAGCGTACAAAGCGGCTTTAGATAAAGTGGTTGCACACGACTACGCTACAGCTACGAACGCAAAGCAATTGTTCACTCAAGAACACACGGCAGCAATGAACCAACTGACACTTGCTGTTGATCTCCTAACATCAGCCACATCTATATTGGCTACAGCCACAGCAGTATCCTCTGTTGCGGCAGAAGCTGACACCAAGCCAGAGCAAGTTGCACTACAGGATATGCTACAAACAGACGAGTACAGCATACAGGCATCTGAAGTTGCTACATACAACGATGCAGTTGGCAACGTGGAGAAGTACGCACAGCAAGCTGGTGCATTCATGGCGGCGGCTAACAACACTGACCTAACGGCGTCTATAGACACATACACAGCCACAAACAGCTTAGTTGCTGGTAACTACACAGCCATAACGTACACGCAGAACGTGGATGAGTTTGTCATCACATGGTCTGGCAACGGCACTGGTTGGTCTGGTTATCTAACTGATGACATGAAGAATGCTTCAGCCATCTATGGTGCGAACACCTACATGCAACAAAACGGAACACCAATTAAGGACATGTAAACACAATGGAAGACACAGAACTAAAGGTTGGCGGGTTCACCTTTAAAGGCTGGTACTTAGCCGCCGCCCTGCCCCTGCTAGGTTCACTTAGTGGTGGTATTTACTATGGATACGACACGTTACAAAGGTTCTACGCTGTCGAACGTGGCATAAAGACAGTGGTCTCCAAGTCTGGGTCTTTCGACACTAAGGCACTTAACCTTGGTTCGCGTATACAAACACTAGAACAGGCGGTTACTGATAATGACGTTAGAGGTCTTAACACGCGGCTATCGACGATTAGTACGCAGATGCAAACAATCTTGGAACAACAGAAAGACCTGTTGGACTTACGCAGTCAGGTTGAGAGATCGACTGGCATCACTGATACTTTGGGCAATAAACTTGACGAATACCAAGTTGAAATAGACGACATCTGGAAGGCATATGACAGCCTAGCCAGTAACCCATTAAATTAAGGAGCATAGATATGCTACAAGCATTAATCGGGCCAGTCGCTGGTCTGCTGGACAAGTTTGTGCCTGACAAGGATCAAGCGGCGGCACTAGCACATGAGATAGCCACGATGTCTGAGCGACACGCACAGGACATTATGGTGGCGCAGTTAGCTGTCAACAAAGAGGAAGCTAAAGGTAACTGGTTTCAATCCAGTTGGCGCCCAGCGACAGCGTGGGTCTGCGTTGTAGGTATGGCAGTCAACTTCCTAATCTCACCCCTACTCGCTCCACTTGGGGTCGTTGTGCCACAGGCAGACACATCTGTAATGATGCCAGTGCTTATGGGTTTATTAGGGCTGGGTGGAATGAGAACGCTAGAAAAAACAAAAGGTGTTTCTAAATGATACAGAACTTTGATAAATGCTTAGAGATGCTGTTGCACCACGAAGGCGGCTATGTGAATAACAAGAATGACAAAGGTGGCATGACTAACCTCGGTGTGACTAAACGTGTTTATGACGAGTGGATAGGTCGTGAGTCTACAGAACAAGAAATGCGTGATTTAACGCCTGCTGATGTCGGGCCAATTTACAAGAAAAACTACTGGGATCGAATTAAAGGAGATTTACTTCCATCTGGTATTGATTGGTGCCTTCTGGACTGGACTGTAAATTCTGGAAAGAGTAGACCATCTAAAGCTGTGCAACGCGCAGTTGGGGCTACTCAAGATGGCTCAATAGGATCGCAGACAATAGGTCTTATTATGGAGAAAGACCCTAAATTTATCATCAACTACGTCTACGATGTACGTCAGGCTTTCTATGAGGGCCTAGATGATTTTAAGCACTTTGGACGCGGCTGGACTACACGAAACAAAAAAACACTGATCGACGCAACAGAAATGGTGTCAAAGTGATTCCCCTATAAAGCTAATAAAAACACTGGTCAAGGAAATCCAAAGTCCCGATCAGTGTTTTTTTAAAGGTGTTGACTATTTGCTCCATTATCGTCAATATAATATACGATACTTCGGTATCAACGGATCGGAGGAGCAAGCTACGTTAATCGCGGCTACCCTTCGGTCCACCCAGCTCACCTCAACATGAACTCAATGCCCAAAACCAGACCTTTAGTCACATCGCTATCTATAACCTCGACGGCGGGTGCTATGAATACTGTTGAAGCATTATTTAGATACCTTCCAGCTCTTCCGTACAGCACTGGCCTACCAACAGCAGTATAGCCACTGACAATACCCACTTCGATGAAGGTGTCGTTGTGGTCAAACTTCATGCCAACGTAAGTTGACAGGCGGTCTTCACTGTTGAGGTAGACACCGCTAATTGCACCATTGTGATGCAGAACTCTGATGTGCGGGTGTAAACTGTTGTAGTCAGCGGAAAGACCTAAGTGAGCTGTGAGTGCCAGACCATATAAGAAGTTCATTTGACAGGCTCTACTCTAGTTCTGTAGATACCATCCTTCTCACCTATTGAATTTGCAATATCTAGCAACTGCTTGTAGCTAATGTCACAAACTTGGAACTCATTAAGCTCAGGGCAGAACTGACGTATAAACACTGTGCCGTTGTCTTCAATATAGAGTTCGAGGTCTTCATGTTCTCCAAAATCATCTAATGCGACTACTTTTGTGTAGTTCGTCTCAATTTCTATTGTAAACATCTATGTCGCCCTCAGCTTTAATCTCATCGTAGATACGAAGCCCGAGTTCAAAAGGTATCTCTAATGTAGTGGTTCTATAGTCACACTTGTCACAAGCCTTTCGTCTCTTGTTTGTAGGAAATCCGAAAGCAGTGTGAGGGCTGGTGCATATGGTTTTCATTTTACGCAAACAATTTGGACACTCGCTGACTACTTGGTCTATCTGCTGTTTTCGGTCTAGTTTTTCAACAGCACCATCTCTAGCAGATGCTTGTCGCTTCAAGTGGTCTGCCCAAACGTCTAAGGTTGCGTTTTTATTTCGATATGCGAAAGCCTCACGCATTCTTCTGTTTTCAACTTCAGCCACGGACCTGTGCTGCGCTAAGAGTAAGTCTTCTCGATTTACTGTATTCACTATGTTGACCATTGGTTTTTTATCTCCTCTATAAACGAAAAAGAGGCCCATGAGGGCCCCTTCATTGTGCAATATGCGGAACTCGTAAGTAGAACCGACGCATCTATTAGATGTCAACAATCTCGCAGACACCACCAGTACACGCGAGTGTCTGTGAGGCTTTCGTTGTGTCAAATAGTTCGTACTCAGAAAGTCTGGTCCAATCTATTGCCTCTGGCATGGCAAACAATGCCACCTCATATTCTTCCTCAGTGCAATCTTGATAAGGCGCTTGTGCGTAGGTGTGGTCAAAGCGTGGTAAGAAGCTAACACCAGACATCTCGTGAAAGTGCTTGTAGACATACGCTCCGACTTCAGCCCATTCGTCATCGCCAACTGAAACAGTGACTGATGGCTTGTGGCATGTGTAGTGACGCTGGTACATCAGCCACATCTCCAACTGTTCTATCGCTGTCATATCGTGACGTGTGATTGAACCTCTTGGTGACTTTTGCGCGAAGCTGAAGACAGTCGTAGTGTCTCCCTTCATTGCACAAGGTTCCGATGGTATACCCTGATCTTTCAAGAAGGCAGTCAGCGGGTCTTTGTTATCTCCACGTACTGTACGGATGTAGTAGTCAGAGTGCCTTGCATGTATTCCACTTGCACTCTGACACAACTGTGAAACCGTTCCGCTTGGCTTGACAGCAGTCACTGCCGCCGCTGGGTTGATACCCAACTTTCTAGCGTAGTTGCGGTTAGTTTGCACAGCCACTTCGCGCCACATCCTCAACCGACCTTCAAGGTTTTCTTGCCTGCCGTTTGTAAGGCCACAGTCCATGATGCCTGTCATACTCACACCCAAGAGTGCTTCTTCCTCAGTGTTTGTCTTCCAACAGTCACGTAAGTATGGAAAGTGGGTTAAAGTAGCTTGGATTGTACCAAGTATCGTTGCTAGTTGTACCTTCCTTGATATATCGCTGGTGGTATCTGTAGCTCTAATGATTACTTCTGTGAGATTGCAAAATTGACCACCAGTCCCAACGATGCCTCTAGTCTTTGTTTCGCCAGTCTGAGGGTCTGTGTACTCCTCAAGTTTTCTCGATCTCAACACGATTTCCGAACATGGATTCGTGCCAAATTCCCACATGTGATCTCTTATGCCTTCACTTTTAGCTTTGTCTCTGGCTGCCTGTCTATTGAAGATACCACGTTCACCAGAACCCGAAGCCGCCAGTGACGCCCACTCGTTCATAAAGTCTACGCCGCTGGGCTTACTTTCGTATGCCACTGAGTTGTTCGCAAGTGCATGATGTGGATTGTCTATGTACCATTCACCTGATTTCGCTGTACGCATTTCGTCATCTGATAGATCACTTAGGCTTATCATTGCTGATCTTCTTACGCCACCTACGACCACCACCTCCCCTATTTTGCACATGATACTGTGTACATCTAATGGTGACAGCTTGCTACGTTGCCTTGAAGTAAAGGTGTTGATGGTATGCTGGAACAGGTCAACCAATGGTCCAGCACCAGATGCTCTACCACCAAAGGTTTTTAAGCGAGCCCCTGCTGGTCTTACTCCAGACACATCCCACTTTGGTATTCTTCCTGCAAACAATTCAGATATTAATTCTCTATAGCCAGTCGCCCACCCTTCCTTGCTGTCTTCTACAGTTATGATTTGCTCACAATCTTTAAGCTCAGGTATTTTTGGAAGGCTTTCCACGTACTTTTGTTCAACTGAGAATCCAACTCCAGTCCCACACATTAAAATAAAGAGAACTTCATCAAAGCAACGGACATGGTCTATAGGTGTATAGGAGCAGTTGTACCCCGCTGTATTGTCTCGCGCTAAAGCTTTACCAGCACACATCATCGCGCGCATTGAAGGCATGATTTCTAGGTTAAGAATTGCCTGCTCAATCTCGTTTGCTAATGATTTAGTGACTCTTGGAGATACAACATTCTCAATGTAACGCCCGACAGTTTCTGTCCAGCTTTCACGTCTTCCTTCATCTTCAATCCATCTGGCATAGCGGCTAGTGTGTATGAAGGCTTGGTAATCAGTAGGCAATAAGTTGTTTTTCATAGTGTTTCTTCTTTTTCTTCAATGAGTGAAATGAGTCGATCCAAGTACCAGCGGCACTTTTTTAAATCTTCAATAGGTTTCTTTTTGTAGGGCCAGCGCCACAGGTATTTGAACGCGTTCTGCCATAGATACGCATTGTGGCCCCAGACCATTGAGCCATCAGCCATTGCTTGCATGGCGTCGATGCACTCGATTGAACCTGAGTTGTAGTGAGGCGGTTTGTTTACTTGATCTGTCATGGTCGTTTAGGCTCCCAAAGTTTAACAGCCATCTTGTCATCATCCCACTCAGTATGGCGTAGGATGCGGGCTAGACGTGCCTGTGTCAGCGCGTAGTCAGAGCTGAGGTCTGCTTTTTGATATTGGTTGACGACTGCATCCCAAGTTGGGTTTGACTTCAGTATCTTTTCTGCTGTCTTCGGCCCTATCTTTGGACAGCCATTGTAGCCGTCTGTCGTATCGCCCATCAATGTTTGCGTTAGAAAAAACTTGTCAGCCTCAGCCTCACTGATGTCCAACCGCTCGTTTGACTGCGGGCGATATAGCTTACATGGGATGGTCTTCATATCTTTGTCGTCGGAGACAATAATCGCTTGCGTGTCCGGCATTGAACCCATAATCCCCATCACGTCATCTGCCTCGAGACAGTCAACAAGAATTGTTTCATAGGTCTGCTTGGCCCACTCAACTAAAGCCTTATAGCCAACGGGCTTTCTGGATTTCTTTCGACCACTTTTATAACTTGCTTCAACGTCTTTTCTGAAGTTGTTGCTACCAGTCAAAGTGATTACTACATCCTCAATGAGAAGTGCTTCTTTAAAGTCACACACCATCTTGTTGAACAACTTCTTTGCACCATTTAGGTCAGTGCTGAGTGACCAAATATCGTCACCCCAGTCAATTTCCCTCTCTAAAGCTATAGCAGCTCTAAATAGGTAGAGGTCGCCGTCAATGAGTAGTGTGGGATGGCTGAAGGATTTCTTTAAGTAAAATTGTGACGTCATCTATAACTTCCTGTCCGATAGGAGTGGCTAACCATCGTTTGCCCCAGCTATCTTCTTCTATTTGTGTTGAAATAAGTCCTTCACTTGCCGCTATTGCGACGTGAAGAGCACCCTCACGTGCAAAGTCAGACTTTACTGTGAAGGGCTTGCGCTGGGCTCGATCTACTATAATAAAAAGTAGAACTAAGTTCTCGAGGTACTCATCAATCTCAGTGGGTATCAAGCCAAGTTTTGCCCACGGAATACTGTGAGGCAATGGCGATCTTACACCCGAGAGCAACGCCAGCTTCTTCTGCCATTGTACCTGCAATTCTTCCGCAATCATTTGCTATGTCCTTTGTGCGGCATGCGATCTGAACCTCGTCGTGGATAAATCCTACGATGTACGCGTCGCTGCCATGTTTAAGTTTGATTGTGTCATACGTCATCATCACCCACTTTTTCGCTATTATTGCTCCTGCCGATTGGAGTAATTGCGAAAGTATCCTGTGCTCTGAACGGACACTTAGTTTTCTACCATCCAAGCCTTTGATAAAGCCGCGTCCGTAGGCCGTCTTTAGATTCTTTTTTAAGGTAGCAAACGCTGGGACGTTTTTGTCGAAGTTGTCTTTGAGTCTCTTTCCCAGCTTTGCACCACCCCCAGCTATGGAGCCAATAAGTCTATCACCTCCGCCATAAATTAAGCTGTACAAAAAGCGTTTTGCTAAATCTCGAGAAGCAAGTCCTGTTGCTTTCTGGTTGTAGGTGTGGATGTCACCTTCTAAAATGATTTTTGCATATTCACCGCCATCATACGGATGTAGGTAGGAAGCCATGAGGCGAATCTCGATGCCTGATAAGTCAGCTCCACATAGCCACCATCCTTCGGGAACTCCAAACAGCTCACGGCACTCCTTGCCATAAAGTGAGCCCGCACTTGGAACTTGACCTAAATTGGGGTTCTGGTGAGCACAGCGTCCCGAAACGCAACCATTGGAGACGATGCGATGTCTTATTTTACCATCATTATCCACCTTTTTAAGCCACGCACCTTTGCCCTCCGCAAGCATTCCTACGCGCTTCTGTAATAGAAAGAACTCTGCAAGACGCTTGGCTTCTGGATAAGGTAGGCTCTCCAGTATCTTTTCGTCGATTTTAGCTTGTCCAGAAGGTGTGTAAGACTTTGGCTTCCACTTGTATTTGTCCACGAGACACTTTTCGATATGCTGGCGAGACGCTGGGTTGAAGTAGACAGTCTTCTGCTTCACAAACAGCTCACCTTTGACATACCCGAGCGTCTTGTTATTTACTTTTGGAAAGAAGTCAGTCTCAATGATCCAAGGCTCAAACAGCTCCTTTAAGTCTTCCTCAATCACATGTCGTTTCTGTGCAAGTTCAGCGTAAAGTTTCCCCGCTTTCTTCTCATCGAATGTCCAGCCGTTGTTACCGATCTCGCGGCAGATAGAAGCCATACGATGCTCAAGGTCGATAGACTTCTGAGAAGGCTCAGTCTTCATCAGCTTCTTGTAAAGCGTATCAGTCACCTGAGTGTCTTGGACACAGTATGACATCATAGTTTCACTGTATGCTTCCCACCCACCATCGTAGTCATCCTTGAAGTCACCAAGGCGGAGACCCCAAGCCTTTAAGCTGTGGCTTCCCCAGAGTTTCTTTGGGAACTTAGAGACACTAAAGTCGCGTTCAGCATCCTCATTAAACATGTCGCCATGTATCAGCCTTGAGAGGACTAGAGTGTCAGTAACCTTGGCCTTAGTTGTCCACTCAGGAAAGACAATCTGTATCGCTGGTATGTCATAGTCGATGATGTTGTGACCTATGATCTCGTCAGCATTCGATAGTAGCTCAAGTGCGTCTTCAATCTGATCTGGTTTAAATGTGCGTACCTCGCCAGTGTCCACCTCACGGCAGACAATGCACCAGATAGTGTGGATGGTATCTAAGAGACCATTGCTTTCTAAGTCCCATATCCAACGGCTCATCTCCTGTCTCCAGAGCCGCCAAGTGTCCCACGTTTTGCTCGAGACGTGAGCTTTTCAATGTTGATTGCCGATATGTCATTCATTGACAGATTTAGGTCTTTAGCCAGCGCCGCCACGTACCATAATACGTCACCTAGTTCTTCTGCTATCTCAACCTTTTTGGCGGCTGGGATCGTCGAGTCACCTTTGAAATCTACATCGTTGTCTCTAATGAGTTTCTTGATCTTTCCAAGGACTTCGCCAGCCTCATTTGCCAGACCTAAAGCTGGATAGATGACCTTCCACTTGTAGATCATAGTCTTTGCCGCGTCAGCTTGGTATTGGTTCATAGTGTATTCGTGGACTGCTGTAGTTTTTGCTTTAGACATAATTGTACCTATGCTTTCTTACGTTGGAGTTTTTGTGGGTACTGTTGCTTTTAAAAAGCGTAACCATCGTCTACTGAAATCAGCCGCGAAGTTTCATGGTTGTACTGAAGCGTGTCTGCAAGACCGAGAAAACCAGTGTGGCGGTTTTTTAATACAGTAAGTTGACGTCTTCCTGACGTGGGGTCTTCCTCATCCACATTCAAAGCAATGCAAAACCACGCCAGTTGTGCTAAACTATGGCTTCCACGAAGCTGTGAGAGCTGGGCTTTGTCGCCGCCTTCATGCCCTCGCTCTGACTTTGGCCGCTTGAGGTGAGACACAAGAACGAGAGCTAAATCTATCTCGATACACAAAGCAGTTAGCGTGTGCATTATGTGATCTATTAGCAATCTCTCGTTGTCTGTTTTTCCAGAATAGGAACTCACCAGCACAGATATATGATCTAAAAATACAACGTCACAGCCAAGGCCATGCTTCATGTACCTAATGCGGCTACAGATTATATCTAAGTCAAACGTGCCTAAGTGGTCGAATAGGTAGATTTCGCCATTGGACACCAAGTCATCAAAGCCAGCTTCTATCTCATCTTTTGTTGCGGCCTCTGGATCAACAACAATGTTTCTATTGATGTGGAGACCTACTAGACCCTGCGAGGTTCGCTTGGTGTTTTCTTCTAGCATCAACATGCCAACAGTAGTACCATTCATGTGTAGGTTGTATGCTATCTCACGTATAAATGTTGACTTACCGCAGCCGCTTCCAGCAACAATAGTCGTGATGCCTTGGCGCATGCCCTTTGTCATAAAATTTAACCTTGGGTAAGGATACTTAAAAGGACTTTCAGCATCTGGTGTTGCAACTGCTTCTCGCATGTCAGACATGGAAACAATACCATCTGGCCTATAATCAGCCGCTTGATGGATGGCGTTGATGATTGCTCCAGCCTCACCTTTCACAAGACATTCGTTCGCGTCGTTGTGTGGTAAAACAGCAATCTTAACTTTGCCTATGGGTAAGACTTCAGCACATTCAAGGGCCGCTTTCTGACCCGCTTCATCCATGTCAAACATCAAGATTATCTCTTGAAATCCATTGAGGTAATCTATGTTTTCCAACAGGTTCTTCTTAGCGCCCTGTGCTCCATTCCTCACAGAAATTGTCGCAAATCTATGCTGTTGTATTTGTGACACACTCATGCAATCGAGCTCGCCTTCTGTTATCACTAGCTTCTTACCATTTGACCACAGGTGCATTCCAAAGAGACCAGTAATCTTCCCAATTGTTGGAAACTGCTTGTCTTTGGTGCGTATCTTTTGGCCTTCAGTTTTACCTTTGGCATCCTTAAAGGTTGCCACCTGTATTGGTTCACCTTTGCTGCCTTTGGTCACAAAGTATCCAAACTTTCGGCATGTAGCTTCTGTCAACTTACGTGACCTCAACTCCATGTACTCACCTGACAGAAAGTTGCTGTCTGTTTTGGCTGGCTGTGCGCTGGGCTTTAGCTCGCCGTCTGCTGGAGTACGTTTCTGACAGCTAAAGCAGAACATATGTCCATCGCTGTAGAGGCTGTTGGCGTCTGATGATCCACAGTCGTCACATGGTTCGTGAGACACAAAGGTGCTCTCTTCTTGCTGTTCATTCATTTGAACACCCAGCAACTAAAAAACCTCTACTGTTCATTGGATTATACTTATCGCTGTCCGTAGAGCTGTCTCCAGCATCCATCATATTCCAGTAGTGCTCAAAATCAGCATCACACATCTCTTGGATTTCCCTGTGCTTTTCATAAGCACCACAGAACTCGATCAGTGCGTTGAGTTGCTCTTGTTTCTCTTGTGGCAGAGTGCCTTGCTTGTATTCACCGCTTGTTAATATTTCTAACAACTGTGTCTGCGCATACCGTATGCCTCTAAAGTTTCTCATGTTTGTACTTCCCTTGTAATAGAAAAAGGGCGATCCTAAGACCGCCCCCTGCTCTACTTGTTTAAAGATTTCTGGTATTTCAGCCCCATGAGCATTTCTTCAACCCACTCATCTGGGATGTGCTTATGTGCCCAAGCGAAACCATGCTTGGTTGCATAATCCGCATAAGTTGTCTTTGAACCTTTATACAATTTAGTACTAGCGTTCTGGAACAACAGTCGGATGTCCAACAAAGGGTGCTGCCTCTTTAGCAACAGATGCTTCTGTCGATCCGCTGTGCACCATAAGCCTTTGGTTTCTATAAAGAAATGACCATTTGGTTTAATGACTTTGAAGTCGGGGGTATACTTGGAGTAACGCGCTGGGACTATGTAGTCTATTTTCACCTTTTCGAAATCAAAAGGCAGACCACGGCGCTCAAGATCAGACGCAATGTCTTCTTCAAAGCCTGATCTGTACCCCGCCGCAATCCCACGCTGTCTTGCGCTTTGAACGCGTCTTCTAAAAGTCAAAGTTGTCAGCGTCTATGTCTTCCTGTCCGCCATCATCAACATCATCATCATCTAGTGCATCTACAGTAAAGCCACCTTCTACAGCTTCAAATGACGGCGTGCCATTCATCCCCTTGACGGGTTCAATGATCTGGATCGCTTGTAGAGTAATTGATACACCTTTGGACCCACTCACAGTGTATACATTTAAATACGCTTGCATCTTTAACTTTGACCCACCGCCAATCTTAGGTAGATCAGTGACGCGCACAGGGTTTCCAGTTGTATCTACGAAATCTGGTCGGTACTTCGATGACGCTTTGAAAGCTACATCAGCAGTCTCTTCATCAACTGTGAACGGCACACGGAACTGTGCGCTTCCAAATTCAGCCTTTGCCGCTTTGTTGATCACGTCCATCATCGGCTTTGCTTCCGAAGCCGTAAACACAAGCTCAAGTTTATATTTACCTTCAGTATCAAATGCTGTGTCTGGTTTGTTGAGGTGCGGATACTTTGCAGTTCCAATCGGTGTGCTGAAGTTAATCTTGTTTCTAAGTGACATACTTTTGCTCTTTCTAATGAAAAAAGGCCCCACCGAAGTGAGGCCCTAGAGTTGGGAGAAGCGAGAACCCGCGCCAACAGGGAGGAAAGAATTGACGTGGGGTCTCTAAGGATGGTTCAGAAGGTTCAGTCGTTTAGCTGAAGCAGAACTCGCTGTTCATTATCTCCTTTAGACAAAGATTTCCCTTTGGAGGGATGGGAGGAACGCTGTTTTCTGGAAGGTCAAAGTCTGTTGGGTTATCTAAAAGTTTACTCAAATCATCTTTGAAATCTTGGAACACACAGCGGCCTGAGTACATGTCTATAAAAGACTCACGAACTGCTGTGTAAAGCTGTCCGACATCTCCAGAAACAGCAAAACTATCGTGTATCATAAAGAAATCTTGGATGCCGTGGTTGTCTTTTAAATTCACAATAGTTAGCGCCATAGCTGCCGCGTCGTTGCCGTGTGTAAAATTGGCTGGAGTGGCGGCTAGTGACTTACGCACATCCACCTTTCCACTGTCAAGTCTGAAAGTGACTTTTGAACGTGTGCGACTTCCTACCTTTCTGTCGTACAGGAATATCTGTGTCTTGAGCTGGTCGGTCTTTTGGTAATCCGAGCATATCGGAAAGCCGCTGGGCGTGTTCCATTGCAACGCTTTGCCTTGCCTACAGACAACGGATGCCACGGCTTGGAGGTAGTCCATAGCTAAAGATGCGGAGGGGAGTGTTTTGACAATTGCGGCGTAGCTGACATCTGCTAAGTATCTTGCCGCGAAGAAACGTTCTTTTTCGGTTTTCGCTATTGGATGCTCTTTAAGATTTCCATATGCGACTTCTTTCTGAAATGGTTTCATTAAGTCTTCGACATATTGTTTAGTCATTCCAGTAGCTTTTGAAGAATAAGGAAACACCATAACTGCTTTTTTTAAGTTTTTTCGATCTAACCCAAACTTAAGCCAAGTCTTAGCTTTCTGCACGTCGTCGGGCCCCTTTGGAACTGTTGCAAGCCACCTGTGTGCTCTCTCTCTGCTGTGTCCAGATTTTACAGGTTTGAAATGGTGATCATTGTCTACGACTGCGTTCAGAGCAACAACAACCTTGTCTGCCACATTTTGGTAAATGTCTTGCGGACTATCGGAGGGCACTAAGTTGCACAAGTAGCCTTCGTCATACGATAGTGAAGCGGCGCTGTAGTGCTGAACGCCACTGTTTGTACCATCCATTGCATATGGAAGGTATCCAACAAAGTCATCACCCTCCTCAATAAAACGTTTGTATTCCATACAAGCCGCAACGAATTGCAAAGGCGTAGACGCTTTAGACCACGTTAAAACAGTGCTTTTATAATCGTTTGCAATTCCAAGGAGCAAGTCTCTGTTGTCGTCTACCCACTGGCAACGTGCATCAAGTGTTTTTTTGGAAATCTTCTCAAAGTCACAGCAGTTTGCAAGATGTACTTTAAGCCAGTAACTGTTGTTGCTCTGAACCTTGTAACCTCGGTAAAACTGAAACAGGCTCTTGATGTGGTCGGCGCGATGATAGTTGAACGCTGGTACACAATTGAATCTTCCTCGAGTGTCCAAGTTCCAAGGAATTGTAAACCAGTCGTGCACAGCAAGCTCTGTCGCTGTCTGTAAGTCCTGCCGCATGACGGCTGTCGTACCTTTGATTTCAGAGACTGTCTTAATTTGGTCGCGTTGGTCTGATTTGATAGCGGCTATCGTTTCCTCGTCTAAAACCTCTTTGTAATTCTCTGGCAGTCTTGGGAAAAGTGGGGCTTTATGTTTCGGGAATTTACCGAAAGACTGCTCAGTTTCCCAGCACCACTTGACCACCTCTAGCATGTCCTCATTTATGCATAAGGGAGTCGCTTGGAGGGCGTTGAGCGCCGTCACATACATGGGTTCACCTTTTGTAAACTGGTGCTCTATAGCGTTCATTTGCTTTCTAGTAGCGTTGCGGACCAGCTTGACAGTAGACGCTAGGAATTTGTCTGCATAGCAACCTGTGTCAAAAGATGTCCAAGGCGCTGGGATTGCCATTGGAATGGGCTTGAGCATCGGTTCCTGCCAACTCATGTGGTCTGATGATCGCTCTAGCTCAAGCTCCGCTTCCTCAGTAAACACTAAGCACGACTTTCTGCTGGTCTTTGAAATGGTATCTGTTTTCTTCTCAAAGATGTTACAGTGTTCTAGGACTGCGGACAGGACTGGGGACGCATTAGATGACTTACGGCGTAAGTTTAAACGCTTGCCGCCATGGTCTTTGTCGATCCCAAACCAAAGAGAGCTAAATCCATTCTTTGTAGTGATATTCCTGATTGATTTTAGTCGTACCTCGGGACTGCTTTGTGTTTTTGAGACCATTTTAATGATCCTCTTGTTGTCCTTATTTGTCTCAGCATCTTCCCCTTCAACAAGATCAAATTTCAGACACTCTCGGTCAATTAGTCTTCCGATTTCTTGGGTCAGACTAGAGACACCTTTGCCACTTAAGACTGCATTATAGCAAGCATGTAAACCTAGGTATGCTAAGGTTTCGGGGTTGATGTGGAGGATAGTCTTAAGCCACTCTGGCCGCCTCCCTGTGGAGGCTCTAGCCGTCTCTATGTCTCTCTTTAGACCATTGGTAACCTTATCCAGCACCTGTTGGAGCTGTCTAAACTCTGGCAGTTGTTCAGTGACATCTGTGGCTGTAGAATGCCTATCGTGCCACTTGTCATTTCCATCTGCCTTCATAGTGTTTTCGTATGCTTTACTTATGTTTTCATTGTTTTCCATTAGTTTGCTTCCCTGTTCTCTCTATGTTGGTTCAGAAGTTCATTCCCAACGTCGTTGCCTCTTTCCTGTGGTATATCAAACACCAAATATTTGATACGCGCAACCCGCAGTCAGTGGTTAGCCATTCCCGCCGCGAGTGCTATTAGTGTCGCTGGTACTGGCTTAATATACTTACGAGTTGTCTCGACGCTTCTATGTCCCATACTAAGCCCAATTATTTCGCTGTTGATGTTCAAATCATTAGCTGCAACTGTTGCGAAGGTGTGGCGAGTAGTGTGGAAGCAATAGCGTGGATCGCCGCCAAGAACCGCATTTCGCATCCTGTTTAGTGACCTATAAAACCTAGTGTGCTCAAAGCCTTTGGCGGGCTTGCAGTCTAGTGCTTGTATGCTTGCTAGAGACCGCTCGTTCAGTGGTACAAACCGCTCTTTGCCGTTCTTGGTGGTGGGCAAATGTATCCAGTGTGTCTGCTTGCCGTTCACTTGCAATGTCTCGAGTGAGCTGGCGTTTATAGACAGCACCTCTCCCAATCTCATCCCAGTCTGAGAGCCGATAATAAACATGTGACGCATGTAGACTTCAGAGGGGAAATCGTCGCTGAAATAAGCCTCGATAGAAGCCAGTTGTTCTGGTGTGTAGTACAACGGCCTAGAGTTGTCTGTGTGCTCTCTCCAAGTGAATTTGGGGGCGTGTGTGATCAACTCAGCTTTGGCTGCGTGGGTGAAAACAGATGAGAGCATGGCGCCATAGTGGTTGATGGTATTATCAGACAGACCCTCAGCCTCAAGGTGGTCAAAGAACTGGTGAATGTGGCTTGGCAAGTAGTCGCTGATAGACCTTGTGGCGTGGTCATCAAACGGCACGAACTTATTGTTTACCTTCTGCAACGACTTCTTGTAGTGGGTGTTGCCTTTGGGCCAGATGCGTCGTCCCTCAGCGTTGGCAAAGGCTCCAAATGTAACAGTTGCGGGCTCAGGTTTGCCCATGAAATCAAACGTTAAGGTTTCCATCAACTGGCCGCCTCTTCGAATATGGCTTTGACTTGCGCTACTTCTTCTGGTGTCAGCATCATTGCTATTTCTTCAGCTAGGCGTGTCGCCTGTTCTGCTTTGTCTTCTGTTGGTGCTGTTATGGCTAGGTCTAAAGCCATTCCAAATGCTTGTGTTGATGTCATTCTGTAGTCCCTTCAGTTGTTAGCGGCTAAGTCCACTGGATGACCCACGCCGTAGCATGGGTGCACCAATAGGCTCACAAGAAGTCTTTACACTTGGCGAGGTTGTGGGGTGATTGCTCAGTGTCTGCCCATCGTTGGCCTACTTTACGAGTGCGCCAAGGGTAGCCATTAGCACACTCAAGGGTGTGCCAAGACATAAGCAATTTGACTAAATCCTTAACTATAACGCACTCATCTACACCCTTGTTAAGTGCTGACTTATATTTCCTGTAGACAGACGCTGTGTCCCATTCCTGTGCACCGATCTGATTGATACGCTTTAGCTCTACAGGTAGTAAGTCATATGCTTCTAACTGTGTTAAGCGTGGCTCATAGTTGATTGATCGTGTCCTAGAGTTACTCATGCTGAATACCCCCAGATGACAACAAGAACTGTGAGGATGATGCCAGACAGCAGAGCGAAATCAAGCAGGGCATCTAAAGTTAAAAGTCGGTTTAAGAGGTGTCTCATACTAACACCCCATCCCATTTAGATGACACTGTGGCGTAACCTGATTTTAAAAGACCTCTTAGATAACCACGTTGAAACGGGTTTTCAGGAGGGTCATAGTCAAAAGATGCAATTGCCTGATCAACATCGAAGTTAGGCTCATCAACTTCATTTGTCGCCGCCACACGTCCCATGTGATATTCTTGTAAGCTGCTCATCAGTAAGCCTCCACAAATACGAGTGTAGAAGGCTTGAGGAAAAGGATGCGGTTCATGTCTTCAGTGTCACTGCAACAGAAGTTAGCCGCGCCTTCCCATTTGCACTTACGGTTGTAGTGCTCACGGATATACTCAGTCTTCGATGCTATCTTGCGGCGAAAGTAGTCGCCCTGCTTCAATGATCTAATCTCAACGACATTGAATGTCTCGCCGTTGCTTGGGTGGGTTTCGGTTCTCAATATGTGGGTGCTGTTGCTCATGCTACTTCTCCCACTTGTTCAGCGTGGAACTCAGTTACATAGTCAATCAGCTCTGAGTTAAGGTTGTGAAGTAGTTCAGTTCCTAAGTAATCAACGATAACTTCCTGAGCATATCCGTAAGAACACTTCGCATCGTGTGCAATGTACTTAGTAAACTGCTCGATAACGAATGAACGTAGCTTCTTGCGGTTGCCCTCGCAGGCTCCTATTCGCTTAAGGTTCTGTCTGTAGTGGTCTTCACCTAAGTACGACCCATCAATCCAGCAAGAAAACATTCTGATTGTGTGGTTGTCTCCAGCCATTGCAAGCACATGGCTGTTTACGGCTTCTTCTATGCCTTGTAGGTCTCTGATGATGTTGCTTCTGATTTCATTTGTCATGCTGTTAGTCTCCTTTTTGGTTAAGGAGGACATGTCATGTCTGCTATCGTTGCAATTTGCCACCTGAGCGAGTGGTGGGCGACTCTGGAATCGAACCAGACGTGGGTCTCCCCGAGAGAGTTACAGTCTCCTGCCACACCTTGCGGCCTGTCGCCCATGAATGCGTTAACGCGTTCAACGAGCGTCTGAATAGGCGGACAATCGACGCACGTCAACATCAAAAACTCATAAAGTGAACTTGCAGTGTATGTATAAGCCGTGCAAAGAGGATGAAACTGCTAAGGACACCCTAAATGGCTCCAAGATCAAAGAAGAAACCAGTTTGGATTGTTGAAAAAGAGCGTCAGCGTAGTGCAGGTGCTGCAGAAACAGTATGGTTATTTGGCCTGCACGCTGTGCGTGATGCATTAGAAAATCCAATGCGTGATCGAATTAGATTGATGGTAACTAAAAATGCCAACGATAAATTGGTAGATTCAATAATTAAATCAGGAATGGAAGCTGAAGTATTTGACTCTCGGAAATTTCATCCCCCAATTGATGCCCAATCTGTTCATCAAGGAGCAGCATTAGAAGTAAAGCCTTTAGACTGGGGCAACATGTCAAGTGTTTGCGCCCCCCGCAACGACAAACAAGCTCGTGTGGTAGTCCTAGACCGAGTTACCGATCCTCACAACGTCGGAGCGATTTTGCGCTCAGCAGAAGTCTTTGGGGCACGTGCAGTTATTGCTACAGCACGAAACTCAGCGCCTGAAACTGGCGCTCTGGCTAAAACTGCTTCTGGTGCACTAGAACGCCAGCCATATTTAAGAGTGCGCAACTTGGCAACTTCATTACAAACTTTACGTGATATGGGATATTATGTAGTTGGAATGGATGGTACTGCCACCAGTAGCATTGATGATGCAGTGGCAATAAATGGTAATGGCCCCATGGCGATTGTTCTTGGCGCTGAAGGCCCTGGATTACGCGAATTAACTAAAGAAACTTGCGATGAATTAGTTAAAATTGAATATGCTGCAGATTTCGGTTCTTTAAATGTTTCAAATGCTACAGCAATTGCACTTTATGCTGCAAAACCTCGCTAGAAAACTAGCATTTATAGTAAAGATTAAATAATTTTATTTTATGCGATAAAAATCTGGATTAAAGATTTTAATATAGTTGAAAGCACATTAATTCATGATATCCTTAGGAAAACCACATATTTGTATATTTTGGTGCATCATTAAATTAAGATAGACCATCCTATTATGTTTTAAGTTATTTACTTTCATAAGGTTTATTGAGTTATTTCAACAAACCCTGTTCATGCGGGTAAAAATGTCTGGAAGAAATTATCTATCCAAGCTTTACAGACATTCCACCTAAAATTAAGATTGATGAATTAGGCACATTTTATAAATTTGATGTTTTTTTTAGCAACATACAAAACACTATTAAGCACTTTTCATTTGATTCAAGGCATACTGGGATACAATTAGAAATTAAAAACGTAAATGAATTGGAGTTAGGAAAATATAATAACCTAAAAATTATACAAAATCGATGACCTGAAATTGAATCACCCTGTTTAATAAAATAAGATCAGTTTAAAATAAAATGGCAGCAGCAAAACCTAAAAAGGCAAGAAATCCAACTACGTCAGTGACTGTCGTAACTAAAGCGCTCGAACCTAATGCAGGATCTAGATTAAATTGGTCCAGGACAAGCGGCACTAAAATTCCAGCCAATCCAGCCATCATCAAATTTATGACCATCGCTAATGCCAAAACGACACCTAGCATTGGAAGTCCATACCAATAATACCCAATGCAACCAATAATTGCAGCAAAAATTAAACCATTCAGAAAGCCTACCAACGCTTCACGTCGAATAACACACCATGCATTTGCTGACGTCAAATCTTTAGTAGCAAGAGCCCGCACAGCTACAGTAAGGGTCTGAGTACCAGCATTCCCACCCATGGAAGCTACGATTGGCATCAACACAGCTAAAGCAACAATAGCTTCAATAGTTGCAGAAAACTGGGCTATGACTATGGATGCTAAAACTGAAGTTATTAAGTTGAAACCTAACCATGGAAACCGCTGTCTCGTAGTTGCAAGAATTGTGTCAGTCAAACTTTCATCACCAACACCTCCCAAAAGCTTTATATCTTTATCCGCCTCATCACCTAGAACTTCCATCGCATCATCCATTGTAATGATACCAACTAAACGATTTTCTTCATCAACTACAGGAGCTGAAACCATATTATATTGGTTAAATGCATAAGCTACGTCTTCTTGAGATTGCCCCACTGGAATTGTACGAAACTCTTCATCAACAACGTCCATTAAAGCTGTTGAACGTTGCGCCCTTAGTAAAGTTGATAAAGGTACCTTACCTATTGGCTTAGACATTGGATCGATAACAACCACATCGTAAAATTGCATAGGTAAGTTTGTACTCTTGCGCAAATGATCAATGGTTTGACCTACATTCCAATGTGTAGGAGCCATCACAAGCTCACGTGCCATTAATCGACCAGCTGTATTTTCTGGGTATTTTAAAGAGTTGCGAACAGCAATACGTTCGCCGACTTCTAATGCCTCTAAGACACGATTCTGCTCACCTTTTTCTAAATCTTCAACTAAATCAACTACGTCATCAGTCTCAAGATCTCGCAATACCTCAGACACTACGTCATCAGGCATTTTTTCAAGTAAATCACCTGATAGTCCCTCATCCATTTCGGCAAAAACTTCGCCATCCATTTCTTTCCCCCACAATTCCACTAATGCAGAACGTTGTGTTGGTTTAATTTGCTCAAAGAGGTCTGCTATATCTGCAGGATGATAATCTTTAAGAAATTTGATCATGCCTTCTTTGTTTTGAACTTCTATGAACATAAGTACATTATGTACGAGACTAGCTTGCATTTCATATGCACGATCTGGAAATTCTTTATTAATATCAGCTAATTGATCCATGGAATGCCTCTAAATAACAAGATTTTAAGGAATAAATCCAAAATAGATTTGATACCTTACAATGACATCAAAGTAGGCATTAAAAATGCATTTCACAATATAACAAAGGTATTGGGCGTAAATTTGTTATTTATTGTAAGTATTTTAAAGTAAATTGATCTTAAACTTTTGGATATCCAATTTTTTTAAGTGCTAACGCAATATCATCCAAAACTGTCAGATCATCGATTGTAGCTGGCGCTTTAAAGTCTTCGCCATCAGCAATCTTAGCAATAGTTCCACGTAAAATTTTTCCTGATCGTGTTTTGGGCAAACTATTTACGACAAGAGCAGTTTTAAATGCAGCCACTGGACCAATTTGTGTTCGTACTAATTTTATACACTCATCAATTATGTCTAATTCTGACTTTTTAGTTCCGGAATTCAAACAAAGTAAACCAACAGGCAACTGCCCCTTAAGTGCATCCGCAGCACCTATGACTGCACATTCAGCGACATCAGGATGACTGGCAAGTACTTCTTCCATTTGACCAGATGATAGACGATGACCAGCAACATTCATTACATCATCGGTACGAGACATTATATATAGATATCCATCTTCATCTTTATATCCAGCATCACCTGTTTCATAATAGCCATCAAAAGCTTCTAAGTATGACGATTTATATCGATCATCTGCCTTCCATATTGTTGTCAAAGTTCCCGGTGGAAGTGGCAATTTTATTGCAATTGCACCCATTATACCATTAGGCACCATGCTCCCAGCTTCATCTAAGATTTGAACATCGTATCCTGGCATTTGTACTGTTGGAGAACCCAACTTAATAGGTAATTTCTCTATACCCCATGGGTTTGATGCAATTGCGAAACCTGTTTCAGTTTGCCACCAATGATCAATAACAGGAATATTTAAGTGATCTTGCGCCCATTTTATTGTATCGGGATCAGCCCGTTCTCCGGCAAGGAATAGTGTGTTCAAGCAACTCAAGTCATATTTTTTTATAAATTCACCTGTCGGATCAACCCGTTTTATTGCGCGAAAAGCAGTCGGTGCAGTAAATAAAACTTTTACATTATACTCTTCAATAACGCGCCAAAATGTACCAGGATCAGGAGTGCCAATTGGCTTACCTTCAAATACCACAGTCGTATTTCCATTAAACAAAGGCCCATAGCAAATATATGAGTGTCCAACTATCCAACCAACGTCAGACGCAGCCCAGAATACATCTTCAGGCTCAACGTCATACACATTCTTCATAGTCCAAGCTAATGCCACTATATGACCTGCTGTTGGTCGCAAAACTCCCTTAGGTTTCCCAGTGGTTCCAGATGTGTAAAGAATATATACTGGGTCAGAGCCATTCATCGCAACACAATCTGCCGGTATAATACCCTGTTGTGAAGAAACCCAATCTAAATCTTGCTCCGCAATTAACTCAGCATGTAATTGTTCACGTTGAAAAATAATACATTTTTCTGGTTTATGAGTTGCCATTTCAATCGCTAAATCCAACAAAGGTTTATAGGCAATAATTCCAGATGGTTCTATACCACATGAACCAGCTATAATCGCTTTTGGGGTACAATCATTAATACGAGTTGCCAATTCATTTGCAGCAAACCCACCAAACACAACAGAATGGATTGCACCTATCCGTGCGCATGCAAGCATAGCCACAAGCGACTCTGGGATCATTGGCATATATATAATTACGCGGTCACCTTTTTCAACGCCCTGCGCCTGTAATAGTCCACCTAAAAGTGCCGTCTGTTCTTGAAGTTCAAAAAAAGAAGTTTTACTCTTCTTTCCAGTTATAGGACTATCATAAATTATTGCCGTTTTATCACCCTTACCGGCTTCAACGTGGCGGTCCACAGCATTATAGCAAGTATTTACCTCAGCGTCCTTAAACCATTCGTAAAACGGGGCTTTATCAGAGGAAAGTGCCTTGCTTGGTGGCTTTACCCAATCGACATGATTAGCTGCCTCCATCCAAAATGCTTCGGGGTCTGACATAGAGCTTTCAAACACAGACTTATACGACATAATATTTCACCCATTTATATCGTAGTTTTTCTACGAATTTATAATTTCTATCCTTAAGCTAATACCTCCCCTACTGTGACACAATAGGTGCAACTAGATATCGTGTGATATTGTTAATTGATGCAAATCAAAAATCAGTAAATTGCAAATTTGCATACTAAATCGTAGCTTTGCCAATGATTTAGAGCAAATTTCATATCATAAAAAATAAGTAGAATACCTACATTTTATAGAAGATAAAAATAACACATCACTAATTAGCAAACTAGAGTTATTTTTGCTCATATTCTTCTGTAAATATTTTAGAAAAGTTAACCATAGTTTTGCTAAGGTTTATTTGCATTCTGGCTTCATAATTACATGGGTCGAAAGGGTCGTCTATTGGCATAACTTCACGCCCAAAAAGCCAGCTTAAACGGCCTGCATCTAAATTACCGCGTATAAATGGCTCTTCACCAAAGCTTTCTATTAAAGACAACATAAATACCTCATCAGCTTTACGATCTACATTTCTTCGATCGGCAAAACGCTCACGGCGAATAATTGGCGTCGCACCTTTTTTATTAGGGCGCCTGATTGTAAATTGGAAATCAGTTCCTGGCAAACGGGACGGGAAACCTCTGTGTTTGTGCATATTGGCCTCAATTTTTTATTCTACTTAGCGCAGTTCACTAAATAATAACAATGGCTCAGATGCTAAGCTAATATTTTTTTTATAATTATCATTAAAACTATATTTAATTAATTTTAAAATAGACTCTACAAATTCATAAAAAATAAAAAAGGCTCCCAAATAGGAGCCTTTTTTTAATTAATTAATTGTAAAATTTGATCTAGACTTGCTTTTGCATCGCCATAGAGCATCCTAGTATTTTCCTTGAAAAAGAGTGGATTCTCAATTCCTGAGTATCCTGTACCTTGGCCACGCTTAGACACAATCACAGACTTTGCCTTCCAACATTCCAAAACTGGCATGCCAGCAATTGGACTATTCGGATCTTCTTGTGCAGCAGGATTAACAATATCGTTTGAGCCAATCACGATTGCAATATCAGTTTGAGGGAAATCATCATTGATTTCATCCATTTCTAGTACAATGTCGTAAGGAACTTTTGCCTCAGCAAGTAAAACATTCATGTGACCAGGTAATCTACCTGCAACTGGGTGTATCGCAAAACGCACAATTTTTCCTTTATCACGTAAGCGCCGAGTAAGTTCAGACACAGATTGCTGTGCTTGTGCTACAGCCATTCCATATCCAGGTATAATTACAACACTATCAGCTTCCAATAATTGTGATGCTACGGAATTAAAATCAGTAGCAATCATTTCGCCATCTATTTCCATTGCTGGCCCCTTGGCACCACCAAAGCCACCCAATATAACTGAAATAAAAGATCGGTTCATCGCTTTACACATAATATAAGATAAAATAGCGCCTGAAGAACCTACTAAGGCACCAGTTACAATTAACAAATCATTGCCCAGCAAGAAGCCCGTTGCAGCAGCAGCCCAACCCGAATAACTGTTCAACATAGACACAACCACAGGCATGTCAGCACCACCTATTGCTGCCACTAAATGTGCACCAAGAGCAAATGCAATTAACAACATCAGATATAAAGTCCATGAACCCGCATGATTCATATACATAAGTAATAAAATTATACTTAATACAATTGCACCTGCATTTAGGATATGTCGAAAAGGTAAAATTAAGGCCTTACCATCAAGTTTACCTGCTAATTTACCATATGCAATAATAGATCCAGTAAATGTAATAGCGCCTATAAATACGCCCAAAAAGACTTCAACTTCATGAATAGCTATTTCAGCGCCCATCAAACCTGATGTACCAATAATGTCAGAATTTAGGCCAATAAATACAGCTGCTAGACCTACAAATGAATGTAAAGCTGCAACTAATTGGGGCATTTCTGTCATTTCCACACGTTTTGCTACAACCATGCCAATAAAAGCACCGACTCCCAGTAAGGGAACTAACAAAAATAAAGACCACCCCCCTATCCCAGGGCCAAATACTGTTGCCAAAACTGCCAGACCCATACCCACTATCCCATACCATACAGCACGTTTAGCCTTTTCCTGGTTACTCAATCCGCCAAGAGCTAGAATGAACAAAACCGACGCCACAATATATGCGGCTGTTACGATGCCTATGCTCATAACTTCCTCCTAAGATTTCTGGAACATTTGCAACATTCTGCGCGTAACCATAAAGCCACCGACAATGTTGATCATAGCAATCAGCACTGAAATGCTGGCTAAAACAGTAATTATAAATCCATTATTACCTATTTGCAGTAAGGCACCCAGAATAATAATTCCCGATATTGCATTAGTAATGGCCATCAAAGGTGTATGCAATGAATGGCTTACATTCCAAATTACTTGGAAGCCAATAAAGCAAGACAATACAAACACAATAAAATGTTGCATAAAAGAAGCTGGAGCATAGGCACCAATCAACAACATCAACAACCCACCAAAAACTAATAATCCAGTTTGTTGAGCACCTGACTTTTTCATTATTTCAGCTTCTTTAGCTAAAATTTCTTCAGCCGTTGGGAGTGGCGCAGATGGTGCTTTTGCAGCAATGGCAGCAATTTTTGGTGGTGGTGGTGGAAAGGTAATTTTTCCTTTGTGAGTAGCCGTTGCCCCACGAATTACATCATCTTTCATGTCATGCTTTAATTTTCCGTCTTTATTAGGCGTCAAATCTGTTAGCATATGCCGAATGTTTGTTGAATATAATGTTGATGACTGCGCAGCCATACGACTAGGAAAATCTGTATAACCAATTACGGTTACCCCATTTTCAGAAACAATCTTTTGGTCCATAATTGTTAAATCACAATTACCACCACGTTCCGCAGCTAAATCAACAACAACTGAACCTGGCTTTTGCAAAATCACCATATCTTCTAACCATAGTTTCGGGGCGTCTCTACCCGGAATTAATGCTGTGGTTATCACTATGTCCATCTCTGGTGCGAGCTCACGAAATTTAGCTAGTTGCTTTTCACGGAACTCTGGGCTCGATGGAGATGCATAACCACCCGTATCTGCACCGTCAGTTTGCACTTCGTCAAAGTCAAGATACACAAATTTGGCACCCATACTTTCAATCTGTTCAGCAACTTCAGGCCGAACATCAAACGCATAAACCATGGCACCTAGTGAAGTCGCAGCACCAATAGCCGCCAGGCCAGCGACACCAGCTCCAACAATCAAAACTTTTGCAGGAGGCACTTTCCCTGCAGCAGTTATTTGACCAGTAAAAAATCTTCCAAAGTTGTTACCAGCTTCCATAACAGAACGATACCCTGCAATGTTTGCCATTGACGAGAGGGCATCCATCTTCTGTGCACGGCTAATACGTGGCACCATGTCCATTGCTATAACGTGAGCACCTTTCTTATTAGCCGCCTCCATTAATTCTGTATTTTGTGCAGGATAAAAAAATGATATTAGTGTTTGACCTTCCCTTAAACGCTTTACTTCCGCGTCTTCAGGTGGGCGCACCTTTGCAATAATATCAGATTCTTTGAATAACGAAGTTGCATTTGCCACAACTTTGACGCCCACAGCTTTATAATCTTTATCCGAAAACCTTGCGTGTTCGCCGGCACCTTTTTCAATCAAGCATTCATAACCCAGTTTTTGCAACTGTATTGCCGAGTCAGGCGTCATCGCCACTCGGCTCTCTCCTGGGAAAATCTCTTTAGGTGTCCCTATGCGCATGACCAGCCTCCTTTGTTCAAGCATTCCCGAAATCAGATTTCAAGGATTTATACGTTTCGATACTTACTTGTAACAATCTAAACTGGTTTCACCAGCAATCAATCAAAACAATAGAGTTTCAAATTATAAAATAATTTTTATTGAGTACATGTTTGAAATTATATTATAGGTTTCTATTTATCTTAAATTTTCTTTTTTACAAATTAGGCATATCGCCACATATAAACAATTTAATATCTGTATAATAAATTGTTGATTATTTAAACTGTATAAATAGCCAATTAAAATATAAATGGATGATTTGATAAAAATTATCTTTTTGGCTTATGGCATGAACAATAATATAAGTACTTTTCACTGTCTAAAATTTTAAAAATTTACATAATACTAAAAGTGTATTTTATATGAAAACCCCCCAATAATCTTATATTTTTTTTTGGTGGGGGGTAATTAGTTAAATGCCTTAAAGTTGAGACATAATCTCATCAGAAACATCCATATTTGTGGTAACGTTCTGAACATCATCATCATCTTCAAGATTTTCAATTAATCGCATTAATTTTTCTGCTCCTTCCAGATCCAATTCAGTCATAGTTATTGGCTTCCAGATTAACTTAGTTGTTTCACTTTCTCCCAATGCTATTTCTAATGCTTTTGAAACATCGTTTAAATCAGTATCACAGCAATAAATATCATGCCCATCATCCGATGATTCAACATCTTCAGCACCAGCTTCAATTGCATGTTCAAACATTGTATCAGTATCTGCAGCTTCAGTTTTGTAAACAACAAGACCTTTTCTCTCAAACATAAATGAAACGGCTCCTGTTTCAGCTAAATTACCACCTGACTTAGTAAACAGAGACCTCACCGAAGAAGCAGTACGATTTCGATTATCTGTCATGGCCTCTACAATCACAGCCACACCATTTGGGCCATAACCCTCATAACGAATTTCATCGTAAACTTCATCTTCACCACCGCTTGCTTTGCCAATAGCTCGATCGATCACATCTTTTGGAACAGAATTTGACTTAGCTTCTTTAACAGCTAAACGTAGTCGTGGATTTTTTTCCGGGTCAGGATCACCCATTTTAGCAGCAACTGTTATTTCTTTAGATAGTTTGGAGAATAATTTTGAACGCAATTTATCTTGGCGACCTTTGCGATGTTGAATATTTGCCCATTTGGAATGGCCAGCCATGATGCGAACCCCTTGATTAAAATTTCGTTGTTCGCTTCCTACAAAATAGGTACGTAATTTTCAATACCACTCCTGTTTACTTTGTCCAATTATCTTCTGCCAAAACGAATAAAGTTTACAATGGCCAGAAAAATGGGATCAGCGCAGATGATATAATACCAATAAGAATATTTAAAGGTATACCAATTTTCATAAAATCTTGAAAGGAATAACCACCAGGCCCATATACTAAAGTATTAGTTTGGTACCCAATTGGAGTAGCAAAACTTGCACTCGCTGCAATCATAATGGCCACAACTAGCGGCCGTGGGTCAATTCCCAAAGAGCTTGCCAATGTGATCCCAATCGGTGTTACCACTACTGCTACTGCATTATTTGAGACAAGTTCAGTCAAAATAGAAGTTAAAATATATATAAACCAAATTATGAAAAAGGGATGTAATCCTATTAACTGAGGAGATATTGCATTAACTATTATTATAATAGCTCCAGATTTTTGCAATGCAGCACCAATAGCTAACATTGAAAAAATAAGTATTAGAAGGCGGCCATCAACAGCATCAAATGCTTCGTCACCGTCAATGGAGCGCGATAATAACACTGCGGCTACACCAACAGCAGCAACACTAAAAATTGGTGCAACTCCAAATGCCGCTAAAATTACAATTGCCGCGAGTGAACCAATAACGATTGGGGCTTTAGAACGGCGATATGGACGTTCACTTGGCATCGCCAAATCTACTAATTTCATTTCCTGTGCTAATCGTTCAATATCTTCTGCAGCACCTTCAAGTAATACTGTATCACCAATTTTAATAGTTATATCATCTAATTGCACCCCAATATTTTGATTTTTACGATGAACAGCAAGTACATAAACACCAAAATTTCGGCGTAGGTGCATTTTACCAATTCTTCGTTCAATCATTTTACAACCAGGAGTAATTAAGGCTTCAACTGTTGATGATTCTTTAGAAATAATGCGATCACCCACTTGAACACCAGAACCCTCGTTAAAACCCAACAATTCTCCTACGTAAGTTTTCAACACTACCCGATCACCTACTTCTAAAGTCAGGCTAGATATTGTGCGTCGAAGGCTTTTATTTTTTCGCACAATATCAATTACTCGGCTTCCTTCACGCTTAAAAATACTTACTTCACCTGGTACCATACCTATTAAATCACTATCATTTGGAATTGAAAGTTCAGTAATAAATCGCTTTGTAGCTATTCCACCTAACAAATCAGCCATACTTTTACGAGACGGTAGCAATTTATTTGCAAATATTCGCAAATAAATTGCTCCAAATACCACCAATACGATTGCAAGCGGAGTGACTTCAAACATCGCAAATGGCTCAAGACCTTCTGCTCGGGCAATTCCATCAATTAATAAACTAGTAGAAGTACCAATTAATGTGAGTAATCCACCAAGGATTGCCATATATGAGAGTGGTATCAACAGCTTTGAGCCTGAAACTCCAAGGACCTTAGCCATTTGTAATGCAACTGGTATCATAATCACTACCACAGGAGTATTGTTCATAAATGCAGACGCAAAAACTACAAAGACCCCTAAAGCTCCTAGTACAAACTTTGGGTTATCTCCCCCTTTGGAGGTAACATATTTAGTTAGACTTGATAGCGCACCCGTACGCACAAGAGCGCCTGAGATAATAAACATGGCTGCAATAGTCCAAGGTGCTGGGTTAGAAAAAACCATTAACGCATCACTGTATGGTAATATTCCAGTAAAAATAAAAAATGCTGCACCACTCAAAGATATCACTTCAGTAGGGTAAGTTTCTTTAATAAATCCAACAAACATAAGGAAAATAACCATCAGCGAAATATAAGGATAAAACTCAATTGAAATTAAACTACTAAGCATCAAGGCTACCTCTCTACATTATTATAAACACTAATGTATAAAATCCGAAACTAGCTTCAAGTTTAATCTTCGCGAGGTCGTACTAAAAACATTCCAAGGCACATAATCGCAAATGCCGCCCAAATATATCCTGAATATGTTTCCCCTAAAGCTAAAATTGACCAAAGCACACCAAATAAAGTTACTAAATACGCAACAAGACCAGCAAAAACAGGCCCTCCCTGGCCAATTATCCAAATAAAGCCTGAGTAAGCTACACCCGTAGTCAAACCTATCAACAGTATTGCGAGATCAGCATCTGACCAGCCATTTTGCCAAAGAGGAATAAATGAACCTTGGCATACAACCAAAACAGCTAAAACAATTGAGCCCATTGTTGCTGAACCCAGTAAAGTCTCCACAGGGGTCAATCCATCCAAACCAAAATAGGCAACAAAATTATCTTCAAAAGCATAACAAAGCGGCGATAAAATAGCTAATAAAACAAACCCTGCTTTAGCAGGGTTTGGTAGACTTGCATCTGGCCCAATTAATAAAAGTATAGAAATAGCACCCATAAAGACACCCAGCGCTCGAGTTTTTTTAAATATCTCATGCCCTGTAAGAATAGCAATTGGCATAATAAAAATTGGCACCATTGCTATAGTTATAGCCATTACACCTGCTGGCAGATGGAAAGCAGCAGTATAAGAGATTGCTCCAGGTAGTAATGATCCAAAAACCATAATCCATGCAAACAATATTAAGCGCCGTTTAGATAACCTAATTGAACGATACTTTGGTAAAAAAAGTAATAATGCTGTAAATCCTGCTAGAAAAACTTGCCAAAATAAAACTCCAGAAATTGGATATCCATCAGTAACTGCAATTTTCATTGCCGGTATAGTCATTCCCCAAGTTGCACCAATAAGTATTAGAGGAAAAAATAACCAAGACTTTGATTTCATGTGGGTGCCGATTGTTGCAATCGGCCACCATTACGAATTTGTACAACTTCTTTGGCTAGTCCAGTTGAATCATCAGTTTCCACAAAAAGGCCACAAAGCGTGGCTTCATCTACTGCAGGTATAAAGCGCTCTTTATTCATACCAGTTATAAAGCGCCGTAAAGGTTCATCTTTTTGCATACCTATTACACTATTATAATCTCCACACATACCTGCGTCTGATTGATGAGCAGTTCCGCGAGGCAAAATCTGCGCATCCGCGGTAGGAATGTGCGTGTGAGTGCCAATCACCATTGATGCACGGCCATCTAGCCAGTGTCCCATAGCTACTTTTTCAGACGTAGCTTCAGCATGAAAGTCAACGATAACTGCATCAGCAGCCCCACCCATTGGCGCGGTTCGCAGTGTGGCATCTAGAGCAGAAAACGGATCATCAAACGGTTTTTTCATAAAAACTTGGCCTAGAGCTTGAGCAACTAATACTTTTTTTCCATTTTGTGCTTTAATTAATCGCACCCCTTTTCCGGGCGCAGCTTTTGCAAAATTAAGAGGGCGTACAATTCTAGGTTCTTGTTCACAAAAAGCTAACATGTCACGCTGATCAAAAGCATGGTCTCCAAGAGTAATACAGTCAGCACCAGCTTCTAGTAGAGCTTTTGCATGCCCAGCTGACAAACCCATACCACCAGTTGCGTTCTCACCGTTTAATACTACAAAATCTAAGCGCCATTCATCACGTAAACGCATTAAGCGTTCACTGATTGCTTTACGGCCAGACCGGCCCATAATATCACCAAGAAATAAAAGTCTCATAAAACTCCGATAACCACCTTACTCTAAAAGGACAAGATACCTTGCTCCGTTATTATTGAATTAAGCTGATAATCAGTATTTTCTCTAGGAACTAGCATCACTTCTTGAGCACTATACGCAAACCCAATAGCTTGCACATTTTTAGTTTTTTTTATCTTAGCAAATGACCGATCATAATATCCACCACCATAACCTAATCGATAACCATTCATATCAAACGCAGCTAGTGGTGTTATGACCAAATCAGGAATTAATACTTCTGCATTTTTTGGAATCATTGCGCCAAATGCACCTTGAATCATTTCACATTCTGGTGTCCAGCGATGAAACTCTAATGGGCTCTCATCAGCAATTACAACTGGCACGCAGACTATACGCCCCCTGCGCACCATAGCATCCATTGCCATTAGCGGAGAGATTTCAGTACGAATTGGCATGTAAGCAGAAATTATTAAATTATCTTTTTGCGCTTTTAAATAGTTAACTAATTGCGCATTAGCCTTTAAATCTAAAGACATCTTGTGGGCTTTAGAGCGTGCTAAGAGCGCAGCCTTACGGCACATTAATTTTAAATTTTTGATATCATCCATATATATATATTATCAAAGAAAATTATCAAATACAGTCAAAAAGCGGCGGGCCCACATTAGAACACGATATCATTGCAATCGCCTTCAACGCGACGGTGGAAGGGGTTAATTTCCCGGAGCCTGTGTAGTACAGGTGGGTACCGGATATGATATACCAGGGTAAGTCACAGAGCCAGTTCCCTCAAGAAAGCTTATCGGCCACTGAAATTGGGCTTCTCACAAGAAGGGCAGAACCCGCCAAATAAAAACATAGTTTATTTGCATAAATTCTACAAGCCCAGACCAAGATGCAGGTTCAATTAATAAACAAAAAAAGTAAGATTAAAATATTTAACTAGAAGTCGCCCGAGCAGCGGCAGCGGCAGATCTAATTTCTTCTGCAATTTCATCAGCTTCGTCTGGATCAAAGTCCAATGGAACTTCGATTCCTTTTGCTTCGATAAATAATCGAACCATACCATCACTCGTTGGACCTATCTGTAAGTTAGCTTCAACTTCAACTTCTGAATTAATACTCATGATATTTTGCCATATCTGTTTGATTTTTACTTCGCTACCAAGAGAAAGTCATGAATTCAAGTATGAACGGTCTTGCAAGCCGAGAATGCTTACGATAAATGATTTTTAATGCCGGCGTAGCTCAGTAGGTTAGAGCGCTTGATTGTGGATCAAGAGGCCCCCCGTTCGAGCCGGGGCGCTGGTACCATTTAAACAAAAAGAATTCATATTTTAGTGTTTAAAAATCTGTTGGAGCACCTCCTTCAGATTTACGTTTAGCTACAAATTCTTTAAGTTCTTCTTTAATTCCATCATCAATGGGTGGGGCTTCAAATTCATTAATTATATCTTTATACATTTTGTGGGCACGTTTTGCTGTCCACGTGCCGCCGTTTAAATCCCATGCCTCATAATTTGTCCAATCCGATATAAATGGAGCGTAAAATGCATCTACATATCGTTCTTGTGTGTGCTCAATTGAAAAGTAATTAGCTCCCGGTAAATGTCCAACTTCACGTATAGCACTTATTGCAATATCATTTATGTCTGTAGCACAAATTGATGGTTCCATATATCGTTGAATATGTTGAATAATTTCACAATCCATAATGAACTTTTCAGGACTAGCAATAAGTCCACCCTCCAACCAACCAGCTGCGTGATAAACTAAATTAGTACCCGACTGGACTGCAGCCCAAAGAGAATTAGAAGTCTCCCACATGGCCTGGCCATCTGGAACGTTGGCCGTACAAACTCCAGATGATCGCATGGGAAGCCCATAGAATCTGGCCATTTGGCCTGTCATTTGGGTTGCTCGCATATACTCAGGAGTACCAAAAGCAGGAGCACCAGACTTCATATCAACATTTGAAGTAAATGTGCCAATCATTGTTGGACATCCTTTGCGAATCATTTGTATCATAACAATTGCGGCCAATCCTTCTGCTAATGACAATGTAACAGCCCCCGACATGGTCACAGGTGCCATAGCACCAGCTAGGGTGAAGGGCGTAACAACGATTGGCTGTCCACGTCGAGCTAAACGGATCGTACCATCTAACATTGGAAAATCATGCTTAAGTGGAGATACCGAGTTAATGTTTGTATACATCCGAGGATGTTCTTCGAATTCTTCATGCGTCAAGCCACCAGCAATCCGAACCATTTCCATAACATCTTCAACGCGTTCTTTGCCAAGAGAGTAGGCATGAACAACTTTATCTGTAAGAATCAATTTTTCATATAAGCAATCCAAATGTCTTACAGATGCATGAATATCTACAGGCTCTACTGGGTAACCACCTGCAACGTGTATACAGTTAAAATACTGTGTTAATTTTAAAAAATCTTTAAAACCTTCAAAGTCACCTGGACGTTTGCCACGCTCTAAATCCCACATATTAGGTGGTGATGAAACATTAACAAATGCCATATTTTTGCCACCAAGCCTAATTTTTCTTTCAGGATTGCGAGGTGTTATCGAAAACTCACGCGGAGTATGTGAAAGCATTTCTGCTAAAAGATCACGCCCAATTTTAACATTTTCACCATTTACGTTTGCGCCACCCTTTTTGAGAATTTTCAAAGCTTCAGGATTCATGAATTCAATCCCAATATCTTCTAAAATTTTAATAACACCTTCATGAATATTTTGAATGCCTTCTTCATCAAGAGGCTCAGTTGGTCTATCAGTGTTAATGACTTGGCGCCAAGACATCTGGTCAATTGTAGTTTTTATTGACCTACGTTGATTGCCTGCCCGTCCACCTGCTCTCGTACGCTTAATTACCATATTAATCACCTCAATTAAGAATAGAATGGCAGTAAACGCGTATTGGAGTTGCCAGAAAACGACTAATTACGCCGTTTTCAAATCGTGTTCACTTTAATACTTTATGCAACGATAAAATATTATCCAAAACAATATCGGCTATATCTGATATTTGTTCGTAGCTAGCAGGCCCAGACAAAACGCCAACATTTAGACCAACACCTGCATTCTGACCTGCATTTAGATCGTGAGTACTGTCGCCTACCATTGCTACCTCACTAGGGGTTATGCCAACTGCATCGCAAAATCCTAAAATAGAACTACCAGAGGGTTTGGGATCATAACCACTATCACACCCGATGACCTTATCAAATAAATCTAAACATCCAAGCTTTTCCAATTGTATTAATGTTGGAGCTTCTGCTGCATTAGTAATGACACCTAAAAAATATCCATGAGTACGTAGTTTTGATAAAAAATTATATAAATTACAAAGAGGTACAGGCTCTAGTTGATTAAACGCAACCTCACTTTTCTCTAAAACCATCTCAGAATTTAATTCAGGAAAAAAATTTAACCAGACATCTAAAAGATCTTGAGTAGTACCATTAACAAAAATAGATCCGCCTAAAAATTTATTAGTTGCTGTGTTAAACCCAGCAGCATTTGCCAAAATATTTTGATGTTTAATATTATTTGGAAAAATACTATTTATTAAAGCACTAAATCCAGCTGCCCAACTTGCATCAAAGTCGATCAAAGTTCCATCTTTGTCAAAAGCAATTCCTTTAATTTTACTCATCTTATGTCCAATTCGGGAGATCGCCTCCAGGCAAGTGTTGGCGTGCCATGTAAGGTGCATTAAATTTAAAAGATTCTGCTTCGCAAAATTCTTTAATCCATGCGTCATCCATTAGTATAAAATCTAAAATAGAGCCTAAAAAATCTGGATCCTTTGCACCTAAGGTGACGTCTTGAATGCTAGCCCCTGAACTGCCCAGAAAAATTACGAATAATTCATCGTTTCCGACCAACCATTCCAACGCTTTAAGCGCAAATATTTCTGCAGATTTAGGCGTAAACGTCATTGTTCATAAAACTTTCATTAAAATTGAAAAATATGGTTTAATATATTTAAATTAGATATGTTATCTAAGCCTTATTTAAATATTAAAACCACACATTAACTTTATAATAAAGAATTATGCGACATCACGCCACAAGGTCAACTTGTCACTTTTAATTATTTTAAATTTTACACTACTGAGACTTTATGAAATTTATCGCCCCTTTAAGTATTCGACTTGTCAAGCCTGCTTTAATTAGTGGATGGAATCGCAAATGCCCCAATTGCGGTTCTGGCCCATTAATGGATGGATACTTAAGTATACGGGAAGAATGTGCAGTATGCTCGCAAGAGTTACACCATCATCGTGCTGATGATGGTCCTGCTTATATAACTATTCTTATTTCAGGACACATCTTAGCACCTCTTATGCTAATAATATTTGAAATGTACCGTCCAGACCCAATGGTTCTTGCAGTTGGCTTTATACTAATATTCATAGCGATGGCCTTATTTTTATTACCGCGAATAAAAGGAGCATTCATAGGCTTACAATGGGCAAAGCGAATGCACGGATTTACTTGATTTTATTAGCAAGTCCAAACATATATATTTTTTAGCTTGTTTATATCAATATGGCATTGGGTGTAGTTTATGAACAGCTTCAATTTCTCTGATACATTCATCAGATAGAGTTACATAAATTGAAGCTAAAGCATTATGTAATTGTTCATTTGTTCGTGCTCCAAATATTGCAGATGCCATAAATGGCCTTGTTCGGCACCAAGCTAGTGCCATCTGGCAAGTGTCTAAATCATAATTATTAGCCACCTTCATATAAGCTCGCGTTGTAGCCTCTACACGTGAATTCAATCGCCCAGATAATCCATTTACAATTGAGCCCCGCGAACCTTCTGGGATTGCTCCATCTAAATATTTACCTGATAGAATGCCCGTAGCAAGTGGTGAGAATGATAGCAAACCAACCTCTTCGTTGTGGCAAAGCTCCGCTAAATCAGTATCGAACATTCGACACATCAAACTGTATTCATTTTGAATACTATCCATGCGAGGTAAACTCAGATCTTCAGATAAACGCAACCAATTAGCTGTACCCCAAGCACTTTCATTAGATAAGCCAAATGCACGAACTTTTCCTGATTTTTTTAGTAAAGCACATGCTTCTAACACTTCTGCCATATGATCAAGAGTCTCAGCTTTATTTTGCTTTGTTGGATCAAAGCGCCAATTTTGACGGAAATGATATGATCCTCGGTTAGGCCAATGCAATTGATATAAGTCAATATAATCAGTCTTTAGAGATTTTAAGGATGCATCCACAGCTGACATAATCGATTCATGAGAAATGCCTACCCCATCTCTTATGTGTTTTGGACCACTACCAGAAATTTTAGTCGCAACTATTACCTTATCTCGCCGTCCTGATTGAGCCAACCAATTGCCTAAAATACGCTCACTCTCACCTTGAGTTAATCCACTAATTGGATTTACAGGATATAATTCAGCCGTATCAATAAAATTTATACCTGCATCAAGTGAAGTTTCAATCTGATAAAATGCATCTGCAGTAGTATTTTGAGTTCCCCAAGTCATTGTTCCAAGACAAAGCTCACTTACGGTCAAATCTGTTTGACCTAATTTATTATATTTCATATTTTTTCCCTGCAGTTATATTAATAATTACACTATTGATAACCGTTTCAATCTAATCACGTAAGCCGCTACAAAAAATTTGATATAAAGTAACAAAAAACCCATATTTAAAATTGATTGATAAAAAATACATAAATGGCTTTCAATTTCTAAGATGCTTACTTAATCCTGTTGTAAAAATAAGGAAACATTTATGTTTAATCCAATTCAATCTTCACAAATTACTTTTGACGCACATGATACTTCAGGAGGAGATTTTGGTGATCTCCCAAATTGGAACCTATCAGATCTATATCCAACAACAGATGGTAAAGAAATTCGTACAGATTTGGAAAATTTGGAAAAGAATTGTGGAAGTTTTGCTGCCGATTACCAGGGCCAACTGGATGGACTTACATCAGATGGTCTCTTGAATTGCATTGAACGCTATGAAGACATTCAAAATATAGCAGGCCGCATTATGTCTTTTGCAGGTTTGAGATATTATCAAAATACTACAGACTCTGAGCGTAGTAAATTTATGGCAGATATGCAGGCAAAAATTACTGACTTCACAACTCCTTTAGTCTTTTTTAGTCTAGAAATTAACTCAATAGACGATAAAATTATTAAAAATCTTTTAGATTCAAATGAAAAACTTGCACGTTATAAACCGATCTTAGATAATTTACGTAAAATGAAACCACATCAATTATCTGATGAAATGGAACAGTTTTTACACGATCAGTCAGTAATTGGGGCCGCCGCCTGGAATCGTTTGTTTGATGAAACTATGGCAGCGTTAACATTTAATATTGAAGGTGAAGTTCTTAACCTTGAAGCAACATTAAACTTATTATCGGATACTAATCGTGCAATTCGAGAAAAAGGGACACGTGCTCTAATTAAAGTTTTTGGCGAAAATATATCATTATTTTCTCGGATTACTAACACTTTAGCCAAAGAAAAAGAAATTGAAGATCGCTGGCGTAAAATGCCTACGCCACAATATGGTCGCCACTTGGCAAACCAAGTAGAACCTGAAGTGGTGGAAGCCTTAAGAAATGCAGTAGTGGCGGCATATCCAAGACTTTCACATCGATATTACGCACTTAAAGCAAAATGGATGGGCTTAGAGACTTTAGAAGTATGGGATCGCAATGCTCCATTAGATGGCGAAGACAGTGCAAACATTCAATGGGAAGATGCACAAAAAATGGTCATGGAGGCATATGCAGACTTTTCACCCAAGATGGCTTTGCTAGCTGAACCTTTTTTCACCAAAGGCTGGATTGATGCAGGTTTGAAGCCTGGTAAAGCACCTGGTGCATTTGCTCATCCAACTGTCACAAACGTACATCCTTATGTTATGCTAAATTATATGGGAAAACAACGCGATGTAATGACTTTAGCACATGAATTAGGCCATGGTGTACATCAAGTTTTAGCTGCTTCACAGGGTGAACTGTTGTCATCTACACCTTTGACGCTTGCTGAAACTGCATCAGTATTTGGAGAGATGTTAACATTTAGAAAGTTATTAGATAACGCAACAGATCCAGCTAGACGTAAACATTTACTTGCTAATAAAGTAGAAGACATGATTAATACAGTTGTCCGTCAGATTGCTTTTTATGACTTTGAATGCAAACTACATGAAGCACGGGCAAATGGCGAGTTAACACCTGATCAAATTAATGAAGTATGGATGTCTATTCAGGCAGAAAGTTTAGGCCCAGTTTTTAACTTTGTTGAAGGTTATGAAACATTTTGGACATATATACCCCACTTTATCCACTCCCCATTTTACGTTTATGCTTACGCATTTGGTGACGGCTTGGTTAACGCTTTGTATGCTGTTTACGAAGAAGGTGATCCAGACTTTCAAGACAAATACTTTGATATGCTTTCTGCAGGCGGCTCCAAACACCATAGCGAATTGTTGGCTCCATTTGGATTAGACGCTAGTGACCCAAAGTTTTGGGATAAAGGATTAAGTTTAATCAGCTCAATGATTGATGAACTAGAAGAAATGGAAGTTTAGACCTCCCTATTCATATACATTATTTTTCTGCCATGGCTTAATTTTATAAGAAAATAGCCATGGCATTTAATTAAATATAATATTTTTAGCCTATGTTATTTAATAGTGTATTTTTACTATTTTGATAGTACGATCAAAATATTATTTATTTTTTCCTTAAAATTTCTAATAATTTTGATAAGTCTTCTGGGATCTCACTGTTAAACTCTACCGGTTCCTCTGTCACAGGATGAATAAAGCCAAGCGATTTAGCATGTAAAGCTTGGCGCACAAAGCCTTTTACTACAGCCATATCTTCAGGTTCAAATGCTGTTCCTGGCATTGCTTTACGCAATCCATAAATAGGATCTCCTATTAATCCATGTCCGATATGAGCAAAGTGTACACGAATTTGATGGGTCCGGCCAGTTTCCAGCCAACATTCCATAAGTGCAGAGTGTCCAAAATCTTCTAATATAGCAGCACGTGTAATCGCATGACGACCAGCGTCTATAACAACAGCCATTCGCTTGCGATCTGTTTTATGTCTTGCAATATTAGTGGCAACTCTAATTACGCCACCATCCTCAAAATTCACGCCACGCAGCCCTCCCAAGCGAGGGTCGCCTTTCTGTGGGACCCCTTTACTAACAGCCCAATAGCGTCGTGAAATTGAGTGATCAGCAAATTGCTTAGCTAATCCAGCATGTGCAGCATCAGATTTTGCCACTACCAAAAGTCCCGACGTATCTTTATCAATTCGGTGAACTATTCCAGGACGCTTTTCACCACCAACTCCTGATAAATTTCCATCAAAATGATGCAGTAACGCGTTAACTAGCGTACCTGTTTCTGAACCTGGAGCGGGATGAACGACCATTCCTGCTGGTTTATTAATAATAATCAAATGTTCATCTTCAAACACAATGTCCAAGGGGATATCTTCAGGTTGAGCATTTTCATAATCCTCAGCAGGTGGCATAGCCACTTTAAATACTGTGCCTTCAAGCGCTTTAAATTTTAATTTAGTTATTGGAACACCGTCCATTGTGACCGCACCTGCTGCAATTAATTTAGTTATTCTTGATCGGCTCAATGTAACTTCAGCTGGCACAACCGAAGCCAATGCCTTATCCAGACGGGGTGCTGGGTTTTCACCCAAAGTCAATTCAACTACGTGAGGTATAGACATGGATAATCCTTCAGAGTTTTCGACAGAACCAACAAATTTAAAGTTGTTACGCCGTTTAGTAACGACCCTACTGATCGTAATGATTATAGGCTTCATAACGTTGATTTTAATGTTTGTCATGCGCTTCCCTACTAGTAATCAAACTAATCAACTAGAAAATATAACTTTACCAATTGGAATTTCAGCAACTGCTTATACAAAAGGTGATGATTGGTACGCAATCATAGACGAACAAAATAAAATTCATATTTTTAACCAAAGTGATAATTCATTGCGCCAAACCATTCAAATTAAATCAAAGTAGGCAAGAATTATCATATCTCAAAATTTTATAAAAATTCATTCTATAAGTATCAAGTCTTGCGTAAATTCACTTCCAACCCCATATTAAAAAAATGAGTCTGCCTCCTGGTTTTTTAGAAGAATTACGTGATCGTGCCTCCCTATCACAAATTGTTGGGAGAAAAGTGACGTGGGAGCAAAAGAAAACAAACATATCTAAAGGTGATTTTTGGGCGCCATGTCCATTTCATTCAGAGAAAACGGCTTCATTCCACGTTGATGATCGTAAGGGATTTTATTACTGCTTTGGTTGTCATGAAAAAGGTGATTCAATTTCTTTTATAAGAAATACAGAGAATGTTAGTTTTATAGAAGCCATTGAAATTTTAGCTCGCGAAGCAGGCATGACAATGCCTGCACGTGACCCCAAAGCTCAGGAGAAAATCGATGCCAATAAAGAGCTGGGCGATATTATGGAGCAAGCAGTACAATTCTACAAAATGCAATACAGCAGTACTAATGCACAAGTTGCGCGTGAATATATTAAAGTACGTGGCTTATCTCAAGAAACTATTAGTATCTTTGAAATTGGCTTTGCATCTAACGACAGGGTTTCTTTGTCCAAAAACTTAATGAGCAAAGGTATCACAGAAGAAAAAATAATTAGTGCCGGGTTGGCTATTAAACCTGATGATGGCGGAGCAATATTTGATCGTTTTCGTGGACGCATCATGTTTCCTATTCGTAATGCTCAAGGTCGCTGTATAGCATTTGGTGGCCGAGCTATGGACCCTAATGCTCGCGCTAAATACCTGAATTCAAATGAAACTGCTTTATTTGACAAAGGACGGAGTCTTTATAACCACGGCCCTGCTCGTGAGGCAGCGGGCAAAGCCGATGCTCTCATAGTAGCGGAAGGCTATATGGATGTAATAGCATTAGCACAATTTGGATTTAAGCACGCAGTGGCGCCACTGGGAACAGCAATAACCGAAGGTCAGCTTGCTCTTATTTGGCGCATGCATCCAGAGCCTATTATAGCCTTGGATGGAGATAATGCAGGCCTTCGCGCAGCTATGCGTTTAATAGATTTAGCACTACCTCTTCTAGAAGCAGGCAAATCCCTGCGGTTTTGTATATTACCTCTTGGCCAAGATCCAGATGACATCTTAAAAGAAAACGGTGCGGCTTCTATGCAAAAATTACTTAACAATGCTGTACCAATGGTAAATCTTCTTTGGCAGCGTGAGACTGAGAGTAAAAACTTTGACAGCCCTGAACGGCGAGCCGCATTAGACAAATCTTTGCGCACTTCAATCTTAAAAATTCAAGATAAATCAATTCGTCATCACTACGGGCATGCGATAAAAGAATTACGCTTTCAATTATTTGCACCAGCTAATAGCAAATTACCATCTAGTAATTTCTTGAAATTTGGAAGATTTGGAAAATCTTGGGGCAAAGAGCCAAAAAAAATGGCTTCCACTGGCACAAAATCATCAATGCTAGCTATACAATCAGACAGTACTACCTGGCGTTTACGTGAAAGCCTTATATTGGCAGCAGCTATACTAAACCAACCTGCTGCACTCAAGAATGAAAGTGCCATAGAAAAGTGCCCTATAACTACTCCTGATTTAGCAGAAATTATGAATGCCATATTAATGAATTTACACCACCCAGACCTAGTGTCAGATGAAAAAAATACTTTTAATGAAATATTAAAGGAAACATTGGGTTATTCTCCTATTGACCGACTACTCAAATTAAAACCACTTCGTAATCATCCTTATCTTAAGGTAAACACGGAGCCCACATTAGTTCAGCGTACTTTGGAAGAGGAACTTTCCAAACATTCTGCGTTGATTGGCGCCTCAAACGAAATCAAAGAAGCTGAGCAAGATTTAACAGGATTAGTTGATGAAGGCCTTACATGGAGACTGAGACAAGCAGCTTTAGCAAAGACAAAAGCAACACGTGCAGTGGAAGAAGACGCAACTGCATCTGATGAAAATGCTTCTGAGATGTCAAAACAGCTACAAAATATGCTAGATGATCAAATTTGGGTAAAAAAAACGCGTTAAGCCATTGCGAATCACCCCATCAATGTGTTGATTCGTGTCAGCATCAACTGATTCGCCGAATCATTATGATGACCTATCTAAGGATCTTCAAATGGCAGCTAAAGACGACAGTTCAAAAAAAGGTGAAGTAAGCGAAGGCATGGGTGATATGAGCCAAGCTGCCGTTAAGAAAATGATCGCTGTGGCTCGCGAACGTGGTTACATCACATACGACGAACTGAACGATGTTATGCCGCCAGATCAGGTAGCTTCTGAACAAATTGAAGATGTAATGTCGATGCTTTCTGAGATGGGCATAAATATTATCGAAGCCGATGAAGTAGAAGATGACGGCCCAACAGATATCACTATTGTTGCCAATGATGCCAAAGAAGTTACGCTAGCAGCTACAGGCAAAGAAACATTAGACCGTACGGATGATCCTGTTCGTATGTATTTGCGTGAAATGGGTTCTGTAGAACTATTATCGCGCGAAGGCGAAATCGCGATTGCAAAGCGTATCGAAGCTGGTCGCAAGACAATGATAGAGGGGCTTTGTGAAAGTCCTTTAACATTCCAAGCCATTACAATCTGGCGTGATGAACTGTTAGATGAAGAAATTCTCTTGCGGGATGTGATCGACCTAGAAACTACTTTTAGTGACACACTAGAGGATGAAGAAGATCTGGTAGCGGGGCCTATTCCTGGAACTCCAAAATCAAATGTAGCTTCAAGCCATGAATTAGATGCAGACGGAAATCGTTTATCAGATGATGATGATGATGATGATGATGATGATGATGATGATGAAGCCGCAAATATATCTCTTGCAGCAATGGAAGAAGCATTAAAGCCAGATGTGTTAGCAACTTTGGCTAAAATTGCTAAAGATTACAATAAGTTGGCTAATATGCAGAATGATCGGATTTCTGCTACAATAAATGAAGACGATACTTTTTCTACTAAATCAGAAAAATCTTACCAAAAATTACGTACTAGTCTTGTTGAGCAAGTGAATGCATTACATTTTCACAATAACCGTATTGATGCACTTATCGACCAATTATATGGTATTAATCGCAAAATTATGTCAATTGATTCAGGAATGGTGAAGCTTGCAGATCAGTCTCGCATCAACCGTCGTGAATTTGTAGATAAATACCGTGGCCAAGAACTAGATCCAAATTGGTTAGACAAAATAGCCAAGGAAGATGGTCGCGGTTGGAAAACATTTATTGAAAAACATCGCGAAAAGGCAGAAGAGTTACGCGCCGATATGGGACAAATCGGACATTATATTGGTGTAGATGTCCCTGAATTTCGCCGCATTGTAAACCAAGTTCAAAAAGGTGAAAAAGAAGCTCGTAGCGCTAAAAAAGAGATGGTCGAAGCAAATTTGCGCTTGGTAATTTCAATCGCAAAAAAATATACTAACCGTGGACTTCAATTTTTAGATTTAATCCAAGAAGGTAACATTGGCTTGATGAAAGCTGTTGATAAATTTGAATATCGGCGTGGTTATAAATTTAGTACTTATGCTACGTGGTGGATACGACAAGCTATTACTCGGTCTATTGCAGATCAGGCTCGCACTATTCGTATTCCAGTTCATATGATTGAGACAATTAATAAATTAGTGCGCACAGGCCGTCAAATGTTGCACGAAATTGGGCGTGAACCTACACCTGAAGAATTAGCCGCCAAATTACAGATGCCTTTGGATAAAGTCCGCAAGGTAATGAAAATAGCTAAAGAACCAATTTCACTGGAAACTCCAATTGGAGATGAAGAAGATTCACAATTAGGCGATTTTATTGAAGACAAAAATGCTATTTTACCATTGGAGTCGGCTATTCAGGGCAACCTAAAGGAAACCACTACACGTGTCTTAGCATCACTTACGCCACGTGAAGAACGTGTTTTACGTATGCGTTTTGGGATAGGCATGAATACAGATCATACATTGGAAGAAGTTGGTCAACAATTCAGCGTAACACGTGAACGTATTCGTCAAATTGAAGCCAAAGCCTTGCGCAAATTAAAGCATCCTAGCAGAAGTCGTAAATTACGCAGTTTCTTAGATACATAACCATAGTAGCTTAAATTCGCCTCTGGCATTTTAATTAAAATTCTAAAGCGTCATTCACAAGACTGATCAATAGCCCTTGAACAATTTGCATTGGACCTTCTGGATAGGTCCGATGCCCAATGTATACGCCACTCTGATCCTCAATTACGAAAATAGTATACGGGCAATGCACTATATTCATTGGGTCAGCTTCCATAACTGTTCGTGATATAACTGCAGAGCAAAATAAGAAAATATCTGCAGCTTTAAAAATTTCTTTATCTGAGCCAACATCAATAGCTGTTCGAGATAGCATTTCACCAGTATGACTGACATGGTCAATGATTAGCCCCTTACCTACAATAGCACCCTCGACGCTAAATGTAGCATCATCAAAATTGCCATCGTATTCATAAAGAACCGCACTTTGCGCTATAGCTACATTTACGTTAAAAAGCGATAATATGCAGACGATCAATACACGCATTATTTACTCCTTATTTGTAACAAATATCATATTTAACCATTTGGACCAAGAGAAACTATTGTGAGTAAAATTTTAAAAACTCAATTATGGCATCAAGATCTTTATCTTTTTTGAGGCCAGAAAATGACATTTTCGTTCCTTTTAGAAACTTTTTTGGTTTAGTCAAAAATGCACGTAAAGTTACATCATCCCAAACTAAACCATTTTCAGAAGCACTCCTTAACGCTCTGGAATATTTAAATTTTTCAACTTGAGCACCATCAGCTAAATAGATCTCATTTAGTAAAGGCCCAGTTCCATTTTTAGCCTTCTCACCAACCTTGTGACAAGCTTTACACTTCTTGAAAACTTTAGCACCTGCAGTTACCAATTCTTGATTTAATATCTCTATGTTAGGTTCTACAATTAATTCATTATCTAGATTTATTTCAATTTCAGATTTAGTTTTAGCTTCGATAGCTTTAGCTGCTGTCTCCTCTGGGGTGACATCAATAACAGCAGCTCGTAGGATAACTTCAGCTGTTTGTTTACAATTACTCATGCAAACTTCACGGGTAAATATAGGATATTCAACCATAGCGCGATCATCCATAAAAAACCCTTCTGAATTTTCCTGGGGCATATCTAAAAAGTTAGTATTAGATAATATAAATTCTTCGTCATCTACAGTATCATTTACATATAGAATATAGGCAACCAATGCATATACTTCGTCTGGGCTTAATGATTGGGCATCTCCAAACGGCATTGCACGATAAACATAATCATAAACAGTAGATAAATAAGGCCAATATGAGCCAACAGTCTTAACTGGGCGGTCATCAGTAAGTGTACCTTGGCCTCCAGCTAAAACAGGCCATCTGTCCACAGCCTCGCCAAAATCACCATGGCAAGCAGCACACTTTTCAACAAATATCTCTTCTCCCTCAGCTACCGAACCAGAACCTACTGGCAAACCAAGTCCATCTGGACGCACATCTATGTTCCAAGCATTTACCTCAGCATTTGTGGCTAAGCGGCCCAAGTTTGCTGTATCAGCATAAATAGGCACAGACATTGCACAAATAGTTGCTGTTAATTTAAGAAATTTCAACATTCTCAACTACTCCCTTTGCGTTGATGTGCCAAGTTTGTATACCATTATTATGGTAAATTGAATTTTTACCACGAATTGAACGTAATTCATCTTTAGTAGGCTGGACATAACCAGTACTATCGTGAGCTCTACTTTGAACTAATAAATCAGAGCCATTCCAGTCAAATTCATAATAAAAACGGTGCATAGACTTATCGAATGATGGGCCGGACATTCGAGCCATATTCCAGTTTTTGCCACCATCGATAGTTACATCCACACGGGGAATAGTTCCACGACCTGACCACGCCACACCAGATAGTATTGTAGGCCCTTTGCTATGTAAAATAGGCGCCTGAGGGCTTGGGTTAGTAATTACAGACTTTGCGTCCATGACCCAGGTAAAGCGCCTAGCTCTTCCATCTTCAAGTAAATCTGTATATTTAGATGTTTCTTCACGGTGATGCCAAGGCTGATCTCCTACTTCAATACGACGCAACCATTTAATCCACATGTTGCCTTCCCAACCAGGCACGACCAGCCTAAGGGGATAGCCCTGCTCTGGCCGCAATGACTCACCATTCATTTTAAAAGCTACTAGACAATCATCTAGTGCTTTTTCCATGGGTATAGACCGTGTCATGCCAGAGGCATCAGCACCCTCAGCCAATAACCATTTTCCATTAGATTTAATGCCCGCCTCTTCTAGCAGCGACCTAAGAGGAACCCCTGTGTACATGACATTATGAATCATACCATGAGTAAATTGACAGCCATTCAGTTGTGAGCCGCGCCATTCCATTCCTGAATTTGCTGCACATTCAAGAAAATAAGTACGGTTCTCTCGTGGAAATCGCATTATGTCTTCCATCGTAAATACAAGTTCTTTGTCTACCAAACCATTAATCATTAAGCGATGATATGAAGGATCATACTCTGCAACACCACCGTGATGCCGCTCAAAGCAGAGACCGTTAGGTGTAATAATTCCGTCTAATTCATGTAAAGGAGTAAAGTTGATTGATGATACTGGATCAGCAGTAAGCCACGGCACAGAGCGTCGCTTCACATCTACTTCAAAGGGTGATGGCATACCGTAGGGTCTTTCATCAACCCCACTTCCCAACTCTTGATTCCAAGTTTGTTTTTGTGTAATTAATGGATCATCATCAGCAATTACATTACTTGCAGCCAGTCCAGTACTTACAGCAATTCCTGCCTTTAAAAACTGTCTTCTAGAATTTTTTTTGCTCATTAAAGCCCCCCTTTGCTGAAATGAATTTAATTCAGATATACATATATTATATATTGAATTTATTTATTTAATTCTATTTTTATTTAATATTATCTAATAATTTTCATAAGATTATCATAAAAGTAAACTATATCTTTAAAATAAACATATTAAGAGGGCTGAAGCCTAAACTCCAGTAACTTTTACAGAAGTATTAGGGTTAATATTCACAGAACTTTGTTTTTTGATCCAGCTTTCTGCTACATCCCAAATCGCAGGTCCTTCAGTTTCTTCATTTACTGAAGCCCAGCCAGCAACTTGGTAAGTTTTGTCTGCTTCTAACTTTTTACCAGTTTTTAATAAAGTCATATCAGTAATACGCGAACCTTGAGGCTTTGATACATCAATTGAATATCCCATACCTCCAACTCGAACCATATCCCCACCCTGTTGATAATAAGGATCAGGGTTAAATAAGTTATCAGCAACGTCTTCAAGAATTATATGTAAGAACTCGCCTGTCATTTCAGAACGATAGGCTTCAGGATATGACATCGCAGTTACATTAAAAAGATCTTCACGAGTAATATCTTGTCCTGGTAATAAGCTTGGACCCCAGCGAAAGCCGGGTGACAACGCAATATCAGCTTCACGCTCTTCAATTAATGCATTACATAACAAATCGTCCCATGTTCCATTAAAATTACCCCGCCGATATAATTCTTGATCGGTGGTACCTAAAACTTCTGAAAGCTGGTCAGTAAATGGAGCACGCTGTTCATCAATCAAAGCTCGAACAGTAGGATCTGGGGCAATTACATCACTAAAAATAGGAATAAGTTTGTGTGCAAAGCCTTTAACTTCACCATCTCGAACATCCAAATCAAGGCGGGTCACAAACTTCCCATTTGAACCAGATGCAATTAACATTGTTGAACCTACTAAAACTGGTTCAGGTAAAGCATCGTGAGTATGACCAGTTAATATAACATCAATTCCATTTACGCGACTTGCTAATTTTCGATCTACATCAAAACCATTATGAGATAACAGCACTACCAATTCAGCACCCAATTCTCGAACTTCGGCTACGACTTCAATCATACGTTCTTCACGAACACCAAAAGATAAGTCTGGAAACATCCAACCAGGGTTCGCAATAGGCATGTAAGGAAATGCTTGGCCAATCACCGCAATTTTTACACCCCCACGTTCAAACATTTTATACGGTTCGTATGCAGGTTCATCCCATTCTTTATCAAAAATATTTGCACCCAGAAATGGAAAATCTAAGGTATCAACAATTTCAGTAACTCGATCAATACCTAGCGTAAACTCCCAATGTGATGTCATTGCATCAGGCTTTAGTGCATTCATCACATTAACCATATCTTGCCCTTGAGTATGGTGTGTAGTGTATGATCCCTGCCATGTATCACCACCATCAAGCAATAAAGCATCAGGACGTTCAGATCTTATAGAATTCAGCACGGTTGCTACTCGATCCAAGCCCCCCATACGCCCATATGTTTTTGCAAGTGCGCTAAAATCGTTATAGGTCAGAGCGTAAGCTTCTGAAGTACCAGGCGTCATATCAAATAATTTTAAAAAATCTTTACCAGTAACATGTGGAGGTAATCCATTTACAATACCAATACCCAAATTTACCTCTGGCTCACGGAAATATACAGGTTTTAACTGACCATGAATGTCAGTAATATGTATCAAAGTCACATTTCCAGTAGTTTTAAATTCGAACAACTTATCCTGTGATAAAGACTGTTGCGCAGCTGCACGAGTAAAGTCACCAGCGCCATAAATTGCAGAAGTAGCAACAGTCGCTTGTAAAAAATCACGCCTAGAAATCATAGTAAAGAGCCTTATATTCATAATATTGAATGTTATATAATAAATAAACCCCGCATCGAATTACCTTTGCAGGGCCTAATTTAATATTAATTGCGGACTGATGGACTCTCAACGGACAAACCATTTCCACGTGATGCCACATATAACTCTAAAGCACGGAATTCATCAGAGCCTTCCTTATATGGCGTTGCACGAATATTTTTCATACAACCCTTAAATCTGGCATGAATGGAATTCATTTTTGCATTTTTTAAACGATATGTAGGAAAACCATTAATTTGACCCTGAGATAGATGATCAGCACGGATCATATTACCATAATTATCTTCATGACAATTTGCGCAAGACATATCTAGCTGACCAACACGAGTATAATAAAGCTCTTCGCCCATCTTGTAAGCATCAGCTACATTACCATCCACTTTTACATTCATAGGCATCCCACGAGACTGAAATGAAATCAATGAAGTCATGGCAGTCATCTTACCTTTAGACCACTTCCAAGGCTCAGCACCCATTCGCTCTGTCCGACAATTATTCACTATTGTTTCCATTGTGTCTAATTTTCCAGACGAAGAGTTGTGGCGAGGTAAAGCCGCACGCAATCCCTTAAATGATCCAACATCTTCATGGCATGAGGCGCATGACTTTCCCTCAGTACCATCTACTTTAGCAAACAACTCTTCACCTTGTTCGATAAATATAAAGGATGGATTATCAAAATCATCCATTTGCAAAGCTTGTGTTTCTTTAATTCTAAACCGCCAGCCCGAAACAAGCTCATCCAATGCACTATCTGCAGGGGCAGAAGCTTTAGTTGATATTTTTAACTCTTCATTTATTATTAGTTCTGCGTCTTCATTAGCGATTGCAAGAGTTGTGATTGCAGATAAAGCTAAAACGCAAGTCAGAGTCTTTGTGAATTTCTTCATAATATGATCCTCCCTTTTCTGCGCCTTAAGCGACTGTGATCGTTTTCGTCTTCTCAACTGTTGAACCATCATCGTCTGTCCATTTCATAACCAAGTCACCTGTAGAAGGCACAGTGAAACTAAACTGAAAATATGGGTTTGTTGAAATTGCTGGCTCAAATTTAGCCGAGACAACATTTTCACCCCCAAAAGTTGCTGAAAATGCATTAATAATTTTGCGCGGAATAACTTTACCATCTTTACCTTTGCGCCTACCAGATTCCATCTTATGGTTTACTAATGTTTTTATTGTCACCAATTCACCTGCTGCTGCAGTTTTTGGTACCTTTACACGTGCTTTTGCCATGTACTTTCTCCTTTATCTGCTAGCCGCCGCAGCCGCCAATTGTTACTTTTACTGTTTTTGCTATTTGAACATATGTGCCATCTGCCATTTCAGCAATTGCAACTACATCCTGAGTTCCAGCTAAACGAATCCGTATTGAGCCAGATGCATCACCCAATGCACCAAAATTAAAGGTTCCAACACCTGGGGACGGATTACCATCAGCCAAGATCATGACACGCTTTGCTCCTGGTGCTGAAAATTGAACAGGAACAGTATTTCCATTCTCAGCAATTTCTGGCGTAGTTAAATCAATACCACCATTACTGACAGCTGCACCGCCAGAAAATGCTTTAATATCTGCCATTGTTTTTTCACTTGCCGCAAATGCGTGCAAAGGCACTAAAGTTACGACAAAAGCCGCTGAACCAAGCACCAAGGCATTTCTACGAGTTAATGACATACCTTACTCCTCTTTTAATGTTAATAAATAAGCTACAACATCTTCAACCTGTTGCGCCGACAGAATTGTTTTGCCTTCAAATTTCTTTAATGTTCTCGCACCATTTTTAGCACGATAAAATGATGGCATAATTGTACCTTCAAATGTATTTTTTGAATTAACAATAATTCCACGTAATTGGGCAGTATCCCACCGAGATCCAACGCCATTCAACTCAGGTCCAACTTCGCCATGAAATGATTCTGAAGATGCGTCATCATTTACGTGACAAGCCAAGCAGTTTCCTTGTTTGCGACTGATCGATAATTTTCTTCCAGCAACAGGGTCGCCCGCGACACCTGTTAATGATGCCAAAACCTCTCCGTCCTCACCAAAGGAAACTGCATCTGGAGCAGTATCTTCAGCAAAGGCAGATGTGGAAATAAGTGTTGCCGAAATAACAATAAAACTACGTAATCGCATATGGTTCCCCCCCTGATGCCTTACTATAATCATATGCTAGTTTTAAAATGTGAGTCTTGCAAGACAAATTCTATTTTTTGAATTTACTTTGTTTTCTGTTTTTGTTCAGCTAACTTTCGAGCATGATATTTTTGGAAATGTTCGTTTTTATTATATCCACTCTCCAAAACAAAATTTAACAAATTAAATGTTGTATATTTACCAAATGCACCGGGCATTGTGATGACTGCATTCTGTGCTGCAGTTTTATTATTGTCTATTACTTTAGGCATAAACATAAGAGTTGGCGTAAAGACAATCCCCCAATGAATAGCCATTTCCTTTTCAGAAAGTGTAAATCCATCGAAATCTGTAACTTCTTCATCTCCAAACAAATTCATTTGAACAACGTAGTATTTATCAGATATTAATTTAGCTATTTGAGGCGTTGAGAAAACATCTTCGTGCATTTTAGAACAGTAGATACACCCACGCTGTTCAAAAATAATTAATAATCGCTTATTTTCTATATTTGCCTCTTCAAGATCCTCTTTCAAATCCTTAAAAGTTAAGCGCAACCACATTGGCTTATGGAGGCCATCATCTCCTAATGGCACCGCGTTAGCAGAACATGTAATTAGAATAGTAAAAATTATTATTAAACGCTTCATATTTGCCTCCTATCCAATTGTAGCAAACCAAGGCATATATTTAATCATAAAGCTCGCAATATAATTCATTGAGCCTGTAGCAATTAAAAAAGAAAAAATAATTAGCATTACACCCATTATTTTTTCAACGTAAATCAGACTATGCCGGTTTCGCTGCATCCACCGCAAAAATGGTTTAGCAAAAATAGCCGCAATGACAAATGGCATAGTCATGGAAAGCCCATAAACTAAGAGCAACAAACCACCTTGGAAAATGTCACCCATGCCACCTGCAACCATCAAAATAGCCGCTAAGGCAGGCCCAACACAGGGCGTCCATCCGAATCCAAATGCCAAACCCATCAAGTAAGCACCAATTAATGTTGATGGATCAGCCTTAGATTCTATTTTAGTTTCTCTATAAAATAGCCCAACACGAACAATCCCCAAAAAATGTAAACCAAACGCAAATAAGAAAGCTGCAGCAACATATGCTAACTCTTGTTTCCAAATCCTAATTACCTGCCCCAATGCAGAGGCACCTAATCCCAAAAGTACAAAAATTGTAGTAGTGCCCAGCGCAAATAAAATACTAGTTAAAATTAGCTTTCGGTGAGTACAAGTTGGTATAGCACTTTTACCTTTAAGATCACCCATACTTATCCCTGCTAAATAACATAAATAAAAGGGCACCATAGGTAATACGCATGGGGACAAAAAACTTAACAAACCAGCTATTAAAGCCCCACTGAATGTAATATCCAACATCTAATCGCTTGTCCTTAAAACTAAAACACATTACATTTTTCATATATGTTATGAAAGTTAACCAAATGAAGTCAATACTATTTGCAGTTTTGCTATGCTTTTATGGTAACTTTTCTTTGGCGCAGGACACACAATTATTTATGTTTGAACAAGACGGTTGCCACTGGTGTGAAATATGGAATGATCAAATTTCTGAAGCATACCCAAAAACCATTGAAGGTCGCACTGCCCCACTAAAAAGAATAAATATACACTCTAAGATTCCAAAGGGTATAACTTTAGTAAGCAACCCGCAGTTCACACCAACTTTTGTAGTTATTAATGTTGGCAAAGAAATAGGCCGAATAGAAGGCTACCCAGGGGAAGATTTTTTTTGGGGGCTACTAGATAAAATATTATTAGGCCTTCCTAATTATGTTAATGTAAAGGGAAAATCATGAAAAAAATAATTATAGCTATACTCATAAGTTGTTCTCCAGTAATCGCAGCGGAAGGTGACGCATTTGTAGAATTTAAAGTTCTTAAACCAGAGGTTGCTATTAAAGCTGCTGTATCTGCTATGATTTTCTGTCGTGAAGAAGGTTATCAGGTAGGTGTTACAGTAGTAGATCGATTTGGCTTGACTCAGGCATTCGTAAAATCACGATATGCAGGATTACACGTACAAGAAACAGCAACGCGCAAAGCTTGGACTTCCGTTAGTTTTCGCACTTCAACATTGTCTTTGGACGAAAACACACAGCCAGGAAAAGAAGCATTTGGCATCCGTTTTATTTCAATACCTCTGCCATTAGGGGGGGGTGTACCAATTGAATATGAGGGTTCCATTGTTGCTGGAATTGGGGTGTCGGGTGCACCAGGAACTGATATTGATGATAAATGCGCAAGAGCAGGCATCGATGCTATCGAAGATGAATTATTAGGATTTTGAATAGCATCCGTTTTATCTCAATAACTCTGCCACTAAAGGCGGCGCGGAAAATTGAAAATGGGGGTTCCATTGTTGATAAAATTGGGATAGGAAAAAAAATTCATATTGATAATTAATGCATAAAAGCTACATCGATATTATTGAAAATAAATCACTAGGATATGGCAATGAGCATACACCAAAAGATATCTGAAAACTACAATATTGAGGATATGTTTGATAAGGGCTTTGATGCATCTAATTTTTTAAAGGCAATGGCTCATCATGGTCGCCTTATGATATTATGTCACTTAGTCACGGGTGAAAAATCTGTTACTGAATTAGAAAACCTTTTATCTCTTCGTCAGGCGGCAGTTAGTCAGCAACTTGCACGCCTTCGCTTCGAAGATTTAGTTGGCTCTCGTCGCGAAGGCAAAGCAATTTACTACAGTATAAAAGATAAAAAAGTTTTAAAGATACTCTTTTTGTTGCATGAAGAATTTAACTCTGAAAAATAGCGTTTTCAAAAATAGGTAAACAAGAAGATATCTATTGGGCGCTAAATTAGGAGTTATTTCTACGTTAATTTTTGCTGTCTTCTTTGCACTTGAATTCATCACAATAGGAGCTCTTGCTACACAATATTTACTAAGCACTAGTATTTTCCAGGCATCATCTTTTATTTATTAATGTTTATTAACAATACTCCATATAGTGTTGCCAACAAGACTCTATCCAAATCTTGTTTATAGGTATATGAAAGGGTAATAAAAATAAGATTAAAAACTCAAGGAAAAAGTTATGAGATGCCCATTTTGCGGAAATACAGATACACAAGTTAAAGATAGTCGTCCTGCAGAAGATCATGTAGCCATTCGTCGTAGACGATTTTGTTCATCGTGTGGCGGTCGCTTTACCAGTTACGAGCGCGTACAATTACGTGATTTAGTAGTTATAAAGAAAAACGGAAAACGAGAAGATTTTGATCGTGAGAAGCTTGCACGCTCTATACGCATGGCTTTGCAAAAACGTCCCGTAGAGATTGATCGAATTGATCAATTAATTTCAGGGATTGTCCGGCGGTTAGAAAGCATGGGCGAAGGAGATATAGCCAGTGATAAAATTGGTTCTATTGTGATGGATACTTTAGCGCGCATAGATACAGTAGCTTATGTACGCTTTGCCTCAGTTTATAAAAACTTTCAAGATGCCGATGATTTTGAAGACTTTGTTCAACAATTGCGCCCCCCCGAACCCTTAGAAGAATAATGGTATCCCAAAAAAAAGATAAGCGCTGGATGCGTCTAGCTTTATCCATAGGAGAGCGGAGCTTAGGTCGAACCTGGCCAAATCCAAATGTTGGCTGTGTTATTGTAAAAAACAACATTGTACTTGGGCGTGGGTTTACTCAACCTGGCGGGCGACCACATGCAGAAGCCCTTGCGTTAAAGCAAGCTGGCAATGCATCTAACGAAGCTACTGCTTACGTTACTTTAGAACCGTGCGCCCATACTGGTAAAACACCCCCTTGTACCAATGCTTTAATTAATGCGGGTATTTCACGCGTAGTAATTGCAACAGTTGATCCAGACCCACGTGTTGCCGGAAAGGGTATTCAGGCCCTTAAGGATGCTGGAATTACTGTATCTCTAGATATTATGAAATCAGAAGCAGATCAAGCACATGCTGGATTTTTTGCAAAAACTCTTAAGAATAGACCAATAGTAACACTTAAACTTGCCACTAGTTTAGATGGTAGGATTGCAGCCCAAACTGGAGATAGCCAATGGATCACGGGAGAGCCATCACGAAGGTTCGTCCATTACCTGCGTGCTACTCATGACGCGGTTATGGTTGGTTCTGGTACTATGGAGGCCGATAACCCCAACTTGACAGTTCGTAATTTTGGCAATCACATTCGACAGCCTGTCCGTGTAATACTAGACAGTAATGCACGCATTAATACTAATAATAATTTAGCAAACAGTGCACGAAAGACGCCAGTTTGGGTATGTCACAGTGAACATACAGATCTTAATAACTGGTCAAACACTGGTGCAATAAGCATACCATGCATATCAAACCCAGATGGCCTCAATTTACCAGATGTTATGTTTAAACTTGCAAAAAAAGGTTTGACGCGAGTGCTTTGCGAGGGTGGGGGTAAGTTAGGTGCAGCATTAATGAAAGAAAATTTGGTTGATCAATTAATCATAATGCAGGCTGGTGTGGCAATTGGCTCCGAGGGCGTTGCGGCGCTTGGCTCCATGAATATAGAAATATTAAAAGACGCTCCACAATTTAAGCTTCAACAAGTACGTACAATTGGAAATGATATTATAAGCACATGGTCAAATTCATATTTAAACTAAAAAAATACTTTTTATTTAAGATTTTTGAGTTTAACTTTTCAAAATTAAACTAATTACATAAAATTCTAATTTAATAGAGACTTTTATTTTTATAAAGTTTTACTTACCCAACCTAAATTTATACGTAACTTTCAATTTAAAAAATACTTTTGCTTATTATCTATACTTTAGCCGTCTCTCTATGATAAATTTAAATATGAAGCTGTACTCAATAAAAAAATATAAGGTATTTATATGTTCACTGGAATTATAACTGATGTTGGAAAAATAGCTAAATTAGAACAAGCTGGCGATTTACGTGCGCGCATTAATACAACCTATGACATAGAAACTGTTGATATAGGAGCTTCTATTGCATGTAATGGAGTCTGCTTAACTGTAATCACAAAGGGTTGTGAAAATAGTCAAAACTGGTTTGATGTACAAATATCTGCAGAATCTGTTTCAAAAACCAACATAAATACTGGGCGTAAAGCTTGGAGTATTAGTAAAAATGTAAATTTAGAACGCGCATTAAAAATGGGTGATGAACTGGGTGGACATATTGTTTCAGGTCACGTTGACGGAGTAGCTGTAATCACAAACATTCAGTCTTCAGGTGATAGCACCATTGTTACATTTAAAGTACCTAGAGATTTATCTCGATTTATAGCTCAAAAGGGATCTGTAACTTTAGATGGGACCTCACTAACAGTAAATGAAGTTTTAGTAGATACCTTTAAAGTAAACTTAATATCACACACAAAAGCAAACACAACTTGGGCTGATATAGAAATTGAAGATAAAATAAATCTGGAAATTGATACGTTAGCACGTTATGTGGCGCGCTTAGCCGATGTTCGCAACGCAAGCTAAACACAGAAAATTTAGGATTATAAAAATGCTTTCTGCATCAGAAAATACAATAAATCTGCCTGAATTTATAGGAAATTTACCTAATATTGCTATAATAAATTCATACTATTATTCAAATGTATCTGAAAATTTAATTAGAGGTGCAGTTGCTAACTTAAAAAAAGGTGGCATTCCTCATGAAATTTTTAATGTCTCGGGCGTATTAGATTTACCAACTGCATTGAAACTAATTATAAATTCCACTCGCTTTGAAGGCTATATTTTACTTGGATCCATACTGACTGGTGGAAATGATCTAATCACAAGCGCCATGTATGCTGAAACATTACGTGGTATTGGAACCATTGCAGGCCAAGGCTATCCTTTAGGCACAGCCATAATATGTGCTGAAAGTGAAGACAATTTATTAGAAATGGCATCTATACAAGAAGACAATTGTGGTGGTATGGCATCACAAGCGGCATTAGAGTTAGTTGCATTAGCACGCGACCTGTCTGGTATTACTAAAAACATTGGATTTAAACCTAAATCCAAATTTATTCAAATGGCCGGCGAGGCATCAAAGACAAAATGACTTCTAAAAAACAAATGAAATCTGCATCTCGATTATACGCTGTTCAAGCACTTTTCCAAATGGAAGCCTCGGATCAAGGCATGAATGAAGTCCGTGATCAATTCGTGGATCATCGCTTTGGTGCTACCCTCGAGGGAGAAGAGTATGCCGAAGGCAATATAGATCTTTTTGATGCATTATTGTTTATGGCGGTAAACCAACAAGCCGCTATAGATCAAATGACTGATCGTGCCTTAGTCGCCAAGTGGCCAATTGACCGCATTGATCCAACGCTTCGTGCAGTTTTTCGTTCTGCTGGAGCAGAACTTATTATAAATGAGACCCCCCCTAAGGTTGCCATCGTAGAATACGTAGAAGTGGCTAAAGCATTTTTTCCAGATGGAAATGAAACACGTTTTGTAAACGCAGTTTTAGACCATATGGCGCGAGAAGCTCATCCAGATAAATTTAAATAAATGAAGCCATAAATAATTTTCCTGATAAGATATATTATAGAGAGATGCGCCATGCACAGGACACTAATCACATCCGCCTTGCCTTATATCAACGGGATCAAACATCTTGGCAACTTAATTGGTAGTCAATTACCATCTGATGTCTATGCGCGTTTCTGTCGTGCAAAAGGACATGAAGTAATGTACCTCTGTTCAACTGATGAGCACGGAACACCTGCAGAATTAGCCGCCGCAAAAGCTGGTAAAGATGTTGCGGATTACTGCGCTGAAATGCATGAAACCCAAGCCAACTTAGCAAATGGGTTTCGCTTATCATTCGACTATTTTGGTCGTTCTTCTAGTATACAAAATCACGAACTCACCCAATATTTTGCAGGCAAGTTAGCTGATAATGGATTGATTGAAGAAGTTAGTGAAAAGCAAGTGTATTCTAATACAGACAAACGTTATTTACCTGATCGCTATATTGAAGGTGAATGTCCAAACTGCGCATCACCTGATGCAAGAGGAGACCAGTGTGAGAATTGTACAAAGCAACTTCAACCCACAGACCTTATTAATCCACGTTCAGCTATTTCTGGATCAACTGACTTAGAAGTTCGTGAAACTAAACATTTATACTTATGCCAATCAAAAATGCGCAACACATTAGATGCCTGGATTAACGAAAAATCTGATTGGCCAATTTTAACAACTTCTATTGCAAAGAAATGGCTTCACGATGGCGATGGCCTGCAAGATCGTGGTATTACCCGTGATCTTGACTGGGGCGTACCCGTTAAACGCGGAAAAGCTGAATGGGCTGGAATGGAAGGTAAAGTATTTTATGTTTGGTTTGACGCCCCCATTGAATACATTGCAGCAACCGCGGAATGGGCTGCTGCAAATGGTAAAGTAGAAGCTGACTGGGAGCGTTGGTGGCGCACTGACAAAGGTGCCGATGATGTAAACTATGTTCAATTTATGGGAAAAGATAATGTTCCATTCCATACACTTTCATTCCCTGCAACAATCATGGGTGCCGATGATAATTGGAAGCTCGTTGATTTTATAAAATCTTTTAATTATCTTAATTATGATGGTGGCCAATTTTCTACGTCAAAAGGGCGTGGCGTATTCATGAACCAAGCTTTAGATATTTTACCGTCTGATTATTGGCGTTGGTGGCTATTATCTAACGTACCAGAAAGTTCAGATTCAGAATTCACATGGGACAGCTTCCAACAAGGTGTAAATAAAGACCTTGCAGACGTACTTGGAAACTTTGTTTCTCGTATTACAAAATTTTGCCGATCAAAGTTTGGTGAGGCAGTTCCTGAAGGTGGGGCGTATGGCGCACGTGAAGAGGCCGTAATTGAACAATTAAAAGATCGTTTGAATTCCTACGAAGATAATATGACTAAAATGGAAGTACGGAAGTCTGCTTCTGATTTGCGTGCTATTTGGTCAATTGGAAATGAATATTTGCAAGCGGCCGCACCATGGACATTATTTAAAGAAGATCCAATCGCATCAGCAGTAATAGTACGTTTTGCTTTAAATCTAATTCCTTTTTATGCAGCTTTATCCGAACCATTTATACCAGATGCTGCAGAAACAATGTTAACAGCTATGAACGCTAAAAAAGTATGGCCAGCAGACGTAAATATGGCATTAAATACACTTTCTTCAGGCCATGCTTTTACTGTCCCAGATGTCATGTTTGCTAAAATATCAGATGAGGCACGTGATGAAATGGAAGCTAATTTTTCTGGAATTTAAGAGATTTATAATATTGTTTTAGAAACACATTTATAATTGATTACGTCATTACAATTTTTATAAGTAGATATATTTTGTAATCACTTTTTAGAATTAGCCCAAGCCCAAGGAACAGTATACTTACTTAATATATCTTGCACTTCTTCATCAGTAACCTTTGGAACTGTTTTATTGATATTAGCAACTAATCCCAGCTTTTGATCTTCATCAACACTACTCACTGTGGCAGCAACATTTGCTTTAGCAAAAGCTTCGTCAAAAACACGTATGATAGCTAATCTGCGTAACTCAGGTTTAAATACTTTACCAATAGCCGTCTTTGGTAATTGATCTAGTATTTCAATATATTTTGGTCGAGCAGAGTGGTCTGAAACAAATTCAAAAGCATAATCCATTAATTTCTGAACTGATACATCGGCCTTATCTATTAACTCAACGTATGCACAAGGCAGCTCACCAGAGTATATATCAGGCTGACCTACTGCACCTACAAAGTTAACTGCAGGATGGCCAGATAACACCTCCTCAATAATCAAAGGGTCTATATTATGACCACCGCGCATAATTATATCTTTTGATCGTCCAGTTAACCACAAATAACCATCAGAATCTAAATATCCTAAATCACCAGTTCGCAAATATTTTTCATTAACAAATAACACTTTGTTTTTTTCTTGATCAGTATAGGTTAAACCAACTGTAATTCCTGGGCTATTAATGCAAACCTCTCCGACTTCACCAAATTTACAAGCTTCTACTTCCTGATCAATGGTATTCATTAGAAAAATTTTAACATCTGTATGCGGTAAAGGTAAGCCAACAGACCCAATCTTTCTTTTGCCATCAGGTGGGTTGCAGGATACCAAACAAGTGGCCTCAGTCATTCCATAACCTTCAATTATTGAGATGCCAGTTATTTTTTGGAATTTTTTAAAAAGTTCTATAGGCATTGGTGCTGATCCGCAAAAAACATTTTTTAAAGTTGAAATATCTGCATTAATAGGAATATTCATTAATGATGCCGCAGCCGTTGGAACAGTAATAATAAATGTACCCTTATAGCGCTCTACAAGCTTCCAAAAGTTACTAAAAACCCCTTCTCCTCTATAGCCTGCCGGTGTTGGCATAACCATATGTGAGCCAGCTGACATGGCACATAGCCATGCAGGATATGCCGCAAACACATGAAATAATGGCATAGGACAGATTATAACATCATGTTCATCCATTAAGATTTGTGCTCCAAGCCAACCATTATAAAGTGCGCCTGAGTGCCGATGTTGAACAATCTTTGGCATTCCAGTTGTGCCACCAGTGTGAAAGTACGCACAAAATGGGTCATCATCACTTTCTTTGAACTCTAATTCAGTCTTATGAGGAGCAAGAGCTGAGTTAAATTCTATGATTTTTGCTGAATGTTGAATGGAAACTTTAGGTCGTATCAAAGGTATAAGCCAGCTGATTGGTGCGCTAAGATGCGGCAATAAATCAATCTCAACAATAGTTTTTACACAATCTGCACTACAGACAGCCTCATGTGCTATTTGTGCTACATTGGTTTTGGGGAATGGCCGCATAGTAACCAATACTTTAGCGTTTACCTCTTTGAGAAGGGCCGCAATATGTTTAGGAGAAAGCGTCGGATTTATAGGAGCCACAATTCCGGCAGTCATTCCTGCCATCATTGTTATTAAAGTTTCATGACTAGTTGGTAAGACATAGGCAACTACATCGGTTGGGCCCACGCCTAAAGAACGAAACAGATTAGCAGCTTGTGTGACGCGATCAGTTAACTGGTCATAATTTAGAGTAATATTTTTATCAGCACTTCCTGATTTCATCTGAAAACTAATAGCTGGTCTATTACCATGAATTTTACGAGTTTGACATAAGCGTTGATAAACCGTCTTAGAAGTCCAACAATCTTCAAGCGGCATTTCATTTTCTAAACGCACGAAATCTGAACGATCTGCAAAGTACTTTTTCATCTTAAGCTTTCTTAATTTTCACAGTAAATTAAAGATAAGGCACAAAAGCTATAACTTCAAATATATGATAGTATTAAATAATCTAAACAACTTTAAAATAGCTAGAGTAAAAGCTAAATTTTGAAAAACAGCGTTCTTACTTATTGGATGCTTTATATGATTTCATCAGTAAACTGTAACTTTGCTAATCGCGCATATAACCCACCTTGAGAGACTAACTCTTTGTGAGTGCCATGAGCAACAATTTTGCCATTATCAACAACAATAATCCGGTCCGCTTTTTTTACGGTTGCTAACCTATGCGCAATAATAATCGTAGTTCGTGAGCGGGCTAATGCTTCAACAGCTTTTTGAACAGCATGTTCACTTTCTGCATCTAAAGCACTGGTAGCTTCATCTAGCAATAACACAGGTGCGTCACGCAAGATGGCCCGAGCAATAGCAAGGCGCTGCTTTTGACCCCCTGAGAGCATGACACCCTGCTCACCTACATAACTTTTATATCCATCAGGTAATGCAATTAAAAAATCATGTGCAGCGGATGCTTTAGCTGCCTCAATAACCTCAGCATCAGTTGCTCCAGGGCGGCCAAATCTAATATTTTCCATAGCCGTTGTTCCAAAAATTACTGGATCTTGGGTTACTATAGCCAAATGTTTTCTAAAATCCTCACGGGCTAAAGTTTGAATGGGCTTTCCATCTAAAGTTATTTGGCCTGATGTTGGATCAAAAAAGCGCATTAAAAGTTGAAAAATTGTTGATTTTCCTGCGCCTGATGGCCCCACTAGTGCAATAGTCTCTCCACGTTTCACATCAAGAGAAAAGCCATCTAGCGCAGCGAATTTAGGGCGTGATGGATAGAAAAATGTTAAATTCTCAAAACTTACGTCTCCCATTACGGGCAAATTTAATGTATCTGGTTTAATTAGGTCTTTAACAATATCATCAGAATTTAACAATTCAACTAGCCGTTCAGTTGCACCAGCTGCACGCTGCATCTCACCCCAAAATTCAGCAAAAGCTGTAACTGATGACCCAACTAAAACAGCATAAATAACAAATTGTACTAAAACACCTGCTGTCATTTCACCAGACTGAACGTCACGCGCTCCAATCCAAATTACGGAAACAATACCAGTAAAAATTAAAAAGATAACTATAGCGGTCATAATTGCGCGAATTGTTACACGTTTGCGTGTTGCATCATAAGCTTCTTCAGTAAGCTTACCAAAAAGGGACCTTGAAGCCGCCTCATGAGTAAATGCCTGGACAGTTTGGGAAGCTAGTAAGCTTTCAGACGCGTTTCCTGAACTTTCAGCTATTTTATCTTGATTAAGTTTACTCAAGACTCTTACGCGGCGTCCAATTCCAAAAATTGGAATTAAAATGAATGGAACAATTAATAATACTAATCCTGTCAATTTTGCAGATGTAATAAGTAATAAGATTAAACCACCAACAAAAATAATTGCATTACGTAAAGCATACGATAAGTAGGATCCAATCACAGATAGTATCAATGTTGTGTCTGTAGTTATTCTACTTAATACTTCGCCAGTCATGACACGTTCATAAAAAGCAGGACTCATGCCTATCATTTTATCATAAACGGCGCGGCGAATATCTGCCACAACACGTTCACCCAATCTTGTTACAAGTGCATATCTTACAGCAGATCCAACTGCTAATAAGAACGCTACAAAAATTGCATAAATAAAATAGCCATCTAAATTATCTAAATCAGCACCAAAACCATCTACAATGCTACGTACTGCAAGAGGCAAAATCAATGAAATAGCTGCCGTAAAAGTTAACATGAATAATGCTGATGCAACCAACCATTTGTAGGGCTTTAAAAAAGGAAGTAATCCACGTAGTGCACTGACGTTTTTACCTTTCTCTCGATCTTCAGATACGGATCGGGTTGACGCAGGAGTAGACATATATTCATCTTTCAGAATTCACCCATAAAGATAACGTGCAAGTAAAAAATCATCAAGGAAAACAATTTAAAATAACAAAGAATGTGTAGATCGTTCATAAATATCATACAAAAATATTAAAATATTGACGTTAATTATAAAAAATTATGTGATGCATGTATATTTTGATGAATTTAAAATATTTTAACTTATAGCCTAGCCTTAGAAAATTATAATCCTTTAGGTTATGAATTTTAGAATCTTTTTTAAAAATTATTACCCCCAAAAATATAAGTTTATAAATCAAAAAAAATTAATTCTTATATAATATAATACCTTATCATTTTACTCAGGTATTGACTTATGACCTCAAATCTTATTATTTAGTAATTACATGACTGTTTTACTCAAGATTAAATAAAAAGCATGCTATTATATGAGAGGCTATAAATAATGAACGTTTATGAAAATTTCAGAGGGGCAGCCCCTGTAGGTCAATTAGAAGAGCTTCCTTTATTAGAAATGACTGCGATAATATATTTTAGAATGATGGCTGGCTCTTTTAAAACAAGAAAAGCGCTTGAAAAAGATTTTACATTAGCTTTTGGCGCAGATCATGGTGGCTATTATTTCAAGAGGTTTGAAGAATTTTTTGTTTGCCTTGCAACAAAATCACGCCGGAAAGTTATGCATCACGAAGTAGAGTGTACATGTTTTGGAGGCGATGAAAGTGTTATAGCTAATATGATATCCCTTGCAGCTTTAGGTGATATTAAAGACGCCGAACTTTTTGCATATAATCTTGTTTCAGGTGATACAGCAGTTACTCTAGTAGCCCATGCAGAGAATATTGGTCTGGCACTTAGAATAATGTTGGAACGCTACCCAGTTCCAATTTTTAGTTTATCTCAAAAACCTCCAACTACCCACTAGAATACTCTAAAATATATTTTCATTTGTAACATTATTTTATTAAAAAATTTATAAGATAATAATTAATAGGTGCTATTAATATGTCAGATCTATCTTTGGAATACTGGATTCAACAAATTAGATTGGATCTAGATTACTTACCAAATGGGGGCCTAGAACAGCTTCTTGATTGGCTAGAAAAAGATGTCCCCATTGAAGAAGAAAACAAGACAGATGGAACAAAATAATACAGTTTATGACTACAATTGAAGGAAAAGTTAAAAAAATTTATTCTTCGTCTATTTCAATCCAACCGTTTTTTCTGTATTGATTTACCACAATTATTTTAGCAAAAAACGGATAGATTAACCATACAGTACCTAAAGTAACAAAATTCAAGATTACCCCGATAACAAAGTGCCTCCATACGCCTTTATAGGCAAAGTAAAGCACCCCAAACATTAACGCCCACAAGAAAGCAAAACCAGTAACCTTTTCTTGATAACCATTACTTGGATTTTTAAATATCATCAGAAATTTCCAATCAAAACATGCAAACATTTGTTATAACTACCAGATCCAATATAATGACTTTTTTATTTTCCTTTACAGGTGATAGTAAGTGGCTACTAAAGTCTCATACTTTCCAAACAATCAGCAAAATATTAGATGAGTCGGCTCTTCAACAGATCACCTGACTTTGAAAGTATTGAATACCCAACTATTGAAAATGACGTGTTTATCAATTTTAAGGCACGTAATGTTTCCTGATGAATATTACTAGTCTCAATGCTCTCCGCTAGACCTTCGCGTAACCTGCCAAGATGTTGGCGCTGTAACTTTTGTTCAACACGGCGAACCTTATCTTTTGCAACAACTAATTCACGTGCTTCAGCTGGATTTTGGTTCATCATTACATTTAAAGCTAGTTGAACATTACTCAATACTCTATCGGAAAAATCGCCAATCTCTTTTCGCCCTTCAGGTGAAAAGTGCAAACCTTGATTATTTAATCTCTTGGCAAGATCAAGCATATTGCGAGCTACTACATTAGAGGCTGCATCAAGATTAGAAGAAATCGCAGCTAACTCCATTGACCTACTTCCCTGATCTTCATTTAAACCATTTTTTCCGAGGCGAGCTAGATACAGTTTCACATCTAAATGAATTTGTTTAATTATTTTATCTTGTTTTTTTATTACCTTAGCACTCTCAGTGTCCCAAGTATCATAGAGAGGCTCAATCTTAATCAACATTTGCTCTATTTTCTGTCCAATTCCTAATAATTCTCGTGCTGCACAATCAAGACCACGCTGAGGTCGATCCAAGACAGCAGGATCAAGCGCACTTGTCACTTCCATACCTTGATCATTCGAAACTTTATTTATCATGAAACGACATAATAATTGGCTTATAATGCCAGTTAACGGCAAAGCTATAATTAATAGGAACAGGTTAAATACAAGGTGCAGGTTAATTGTTTGCCGAGCAGGATTTGATCCTAATAAAAAAATAATATCAGGCACAAAGACAATTAATAACGTTGCCAGAATAGCACCACTTCCACGTAATAGAAGGTTAGCAACAATTATACGACGCGAAATTATAGGAGCCGATAAAGTTAGCACGTATGCAATTAATGCGCCTCCTAAATTTGCTCCTAATATCATTGCAGCTGCTGCCATTAACGGCAGAATAGATTGTGAGGCCAATGTGACAAATAACAAAACAGCTGCAACACTCGAATGTACTACCCACGCAAAGGTAGCTCCTATAATAAAAGCTGTTAAAAGATCGCGACCTAAGTATTCCATTACCATTTGCGTACCAGGGTTTGCCATAATTGGCCCTGTTGAAGCACGGATCATATCCAAAGATACAAAAATCAAGGACAAACCAATAAGAATACGCCCTACTTGACGGCCACTGCTGCCATTAGCACGCAAAAATAATGATACACCTATAAGTAAAAGCAATGGAGTAAGAAACGATAACCGAACCATCAAAAGTTGGGCAACAATTGCTGAACCAAGATCAGCACCTAACAATATTGCAAGCCCACTTACCGCAGCCAAACCACTTTTAGCAACAAAACTTGAAATAAGAATAGCCACTGCCGTTGAGCTTTGTAAAAATATTGCTGCGCCCATTCCCGAGAATGCTGCTAAAAACCGATTATTACCAGAGCGCCGCAACCAAGTACGGAGTTGATTGGAAAATCCACGCTCAACTCCAGTTCCAACCAGGCGTACAGCCCAAATCAACAAAGCAGCTGAGCCAGCAATATTTAATAAAAACAGCAATAGGTTTGGTTCATTCATTTGAATGCTTTCTTATATTATAATTTATTAAAAGGGAAATGGTCCAGAACCACAAGTAGGCCCAATACGTACTGTTTTAAATCCATCATTCCATCGGTGTAGCAAGCAACCACCCTCTACATCCATAAACCCAACAGGAGCGTTAGAACGCGTATCATAAGCAAAGCTACTGCATGAAGAAGGCGCTGAAACTACCATATGTTTATTTATGCCTACCATCATCATAGTATGAATATGACCACATACGATCCGCATCTCACCAGTAAATTTTGAAATTATTCTCACAAACATATCAATATTTTTTAACCCAATTTCATCCATAAATTTAATGCCCGACTTAAATGGAGGGTGATGCAAAGCTAAAAGTACTGGCTCAGATTTAATCTTATTTAAAGTATCATTTAGATATTGTAGCGTGTCAGGCGTCAAAACACCACTACCTTTACCTTCAATTAATGAATCAAGCCCAAGCAGGTGAACCTTACCAACTTTTTTATGCCAATTCAGATTACCCATCTTTGGAAAAATGCCATCCTTCATAAAAGCATTACGCATAGGATCACGTAGGTCATGATTTCCTGGAATAACAAAAACTGGTAAGTCTAACGGGGCTAAAATTTTTTTAAATCGGTTATAACTTTCTACACTGCCATCTTCACTAATGTCGCCACTGACTAATACACAGTCTATAACGCCAAACTGAGAACGTTTTTCATTTAATCTAACAACTAGTTTTTCAAGTGAAGCACTAGTGTCTAAACTATTAGATACAAGGACGCCTTTTGGCGCGATATGGGTATCTGAAATCTGTAGAATTGTTGTCATTTAATACCAGCACGTAAAAATGCTTGAACAAATTGTCTTTGAAAGACAAGGAATGCAATTAACAATGGGGCAACTGACATCATTGTAGCTGCCGAAATAATGCTAATATCCACACCATTTTCTGGTGCTCCAAAAATTGAAAGTCCAACAGTCAATGGTCGCGTTTCTGGAGAATTAGTGACGATTAGCGGCCATAAAAAATTATTCCAATGTGTCGAGACTGAAACAAGCGCATATGCAAGGTAAGTTGGCTTAGCTAATGGCACATAAACCCGCCAAAGTATTCCCAATAATCCACAACCTTCAATGCGAGCAGCTTCATGCAACTCAATTGGAACAGATTTAAATGATTGGCGCATCAAAAATATTCCAAAGGCACTTGCCATATAAGGCATGCCAACACCGAAAAGTGTATCAAACAATCCAAGTCGAGATACCATAGCGTAGTTTTCCACGATAAGAACTTCTGGCAAAATAAATAGTTGCATTAAAACTAAAATAAAAACAAAGTTTTTTCCTGGAAATTCAAGTTTTGCAAATGCAAACCCTGCTAACGTTGTGAAAAAGAATTGGCCAATGAGTACAATTGTTACTAGCAAAAAAGTATTCAAGAAATATTGTAGCCATGGAGCACCGTCCCACGCTACTCGAAAATTATCTAAGGTCCAAGAAGACATAAGATTAAAATTTACTGCATCTGACGTTGAATGAAACGCAGCCCAAAAGGCAAACAGCAAGGGTGAAATCCAGATTACAGCTAAAAGAATTGCGGCCGCTGACTCGACATAATGTGATAGTCTTTTCATTGGTAGTGCGTCCTGCGATCAAGGTAAAGAAATTGAATTGCAGCAACTATGCACAAAACAGATAGAACTAGTATTGTCAGTGCCGCTGCATGTGGAGCATCAAAAAATGCAAAAGCCATTTCCCATATATAATAAAGAATTAATTTTGAGGCATCAGAGGGGCCACCCTTTGTCAAAATAAATAAGTGATCAATAAGTTTCACTGAATTTATCATCGCGTTAACTAGTATGAAAAGTGTTGTAGGCATTAGTAAAGGCAATACTATGCGGCGAGTATATGTCCAACGACTTGTGCCTTCAATATCAGCAGCTTCTTTGTAATCCTCCGGAATTGTTTGGAGTGCAGCAAGATAAAATATCATAAAAAAGCCAGCTTCTTTCCAGATTGTAACAAAGATGATGGCCCAAAGAGCGGTTTCAGGCTGTCCTAACCAATTAACAGATGCAAAGCCAAATAATGCTCCGATTTGATCAAGAACACCAAGACCAGGAGTATAGAAAAAAAGCCATAAATTAGCAGCAGCAATCATTGGTAAAACAGTTGGAGTAAAGTAAGCAGTTCGCACAAATCCACGCGCTGGAATTTTAGAATTTGCCCAAAGCGCCATAGCAAGCGCTATACCTATGGAAACAGGAACAGTAATAGCGGCATAAAAAAAATTATTTTTAACAACTAACCAAAAAGTTGGATCTGCAAAGAGATCATTATAATTTTCTAATCCGGTAAACTCTGATGGTTTTCTGCGTGTGTGGCGCGAAAAAAGGCTAGAAAAAAAAGTTGCCCCAGAAGGGTAAAACGCAAAAACTGAAAGCATAAGCGCAGCTGGTGATAGCATTAGCCACCCATAAATAGCTTGCCTACGTCGTTCCATGTTAACATGTTTACTCATAATTTATTACCCTAATTAAGAGGTACCGGCCCCACAAAAACTATGGGGCCGGTGTTTGTATTCGGTAAGTTATTTAACGGTAGCTTTTTAGCAATCGCTCTGCGGAAGCCTGTGCCTCAGCCAAAGCATCTTCAGGAGTTTTAGCACCTGTTAATGCAGATTGAATAGCATTGTTAAGTCCATCACGAACACGTGCTGTTTCGAAAGTAGAAAATTCAGCAACTGCATTTTCCAACTGGTTGCGAGCAACCATTGCTGGTGGAAATTCTTTCGTATAAGCTTTTAGCGCTTCAGTTTCATATGCTGCAGGAGATACACCCATGTATCCTGTTGCAATTGACCATGCTGCCGCCTGTTCAGGTGATGTCATGAATTTAATTAACTTAAGAGATGCAGCCTGTTCTTCAGCAGAGGTATCTTTAAAGATATAGAAATTACCACCGCCTGTTGGTGAACCTTTACGTACATTTGCAGGTAATTCTGCAACACCAAAATCAAAACTTGCATTCTTTTTGACCGTAGTTAAGTTTCCAGTTGAATGCCACATCATAGCCGTTTGACCTTCAAGAAAAGCTTGACGCAAAGTTCCCCACTCAACAGTACCTGTTGGCATGATACCATGTTCAGTTGATAAAGATTTCCAGAATTTTAATGTATCTACAACTGTTGGATCGTCAAAATAAGTATTTAAACCATCGCCAGACATAACTTCTTTGCCGTTTTGGATAGCAAGTGCTTGGAACATCCAATACGGATAACCTGTAGATGGAATC